>Ga0326727_10012871_pt1 | contig 18866 bp, 14 predicted proteins | sample MB2enrmetagenome_FD_207643 | JGI IMG/M metagenome (GOLD analysis project Ga0326727, IMG submission 207643) | Lab enriched peat soil microbial communities from McLean, Ithaca, NY, United States - MB29MY | ecosystem: Environmental > Terrestrial > Soil > Wetlands > Peat | place: USA: New York...
TTTTCTAACTATTTCGTTTTGATCGAGTTTAGCTACATCAATGTTTGCTTTTGATAATGCCCAAATTCCTCGTGAAGAATTTTCAAGCAGCCCATATTTTTTCAGATAAGTTTTGCTCCATGCAAGGCGGTAATCAACTTCAGTTCTTGTACCTTCATCTCCGTGTGGTACTTGTAAAATTTCATCAGAGAGTTTTGCAATTTCATAAACTTTAGTATTTATTTCTTCAACTGTTCCTGATCCACCCAATTGAATGAGTGCTTTAACAGTTGGAATAATTAATTCATTAAATGAAGGAAAATTTTTATTCTTTTTTTTTCGTCCCATTTTTTAACTGATCATGATATTTAATATAAATATAATTTATTACGGAAGGAGATGGTTATCAAATATATAACTTTATCTTAACAAAGTTAAATAAATTATAATTATAAATCATTGATTCATAAATTATGTAACCGAACCTTTTTATACTTTTGTATTTTTATTGTTCCCTGTAAATATTTTCCCAAATTAACCGAGATATAAGAATCTCTGTCTCGCTAACTATTTATTTTTTATCTATCCAGATGAAACTTGAACGGAACTACCATCCAAAATTTCTCTCCTGCACCTTTCCTTTTATATGGTATAAATGTGAAGGCTTTTGCGGCTTGAATAGCAGCGTCATTAAGTATTGCATTAGATGTTTTTATTACAAATTCATTAATTGGCAAACCTTGAGTATTTATTAATACTTTAACCATTACAAATCCCTCTATACGATCTACTTTGGCTTCTTCAGGATATACAGGGGATACCATATGCAGAACTTTAGGCATAGAATCCCAGGGAAGAAACCCATTTTCACTTTTCAGGCTGTTAGGGAATTCCGGGTAATTGTTATACCAGGCTTTTAATGTATCAAGATCGAATTTAACCATAGACCTGAATGTGGAATCTTTAATCTTTATTATCCCCAAATTTTTTATTCCCTGTTCATAAATAATCTTCCCGCTATCCTGATTACCTAATTGCCTGTAACATTCCGCAAGAAAGGCATATGATTCAAAATCAAAATTATTAGTATCTAATTTAATTGCATTTATAAATTTTTCTTTAGCGGACAGGTAATCCTTTGCCTCAAATGATTGGTATGCATTAGAAAAGTTCGTAATGATTTGGCCGCTAAATCTATTACTACCGGTAAGTTTATCTGAATAAGAATACCCGTTGAAATAAATAATAACGTTTAATAGAATTGCAAAAATACAGAATGAAAATTTACTCATGTTGAATTCCCTTTGTATTGAAAGTTTAACTGTAAGAGTGGTCAGCTTGGCAAGCTGGCCTACATTTAGTAAGATTCGTATTAATAAATTAAAGAATTTATTTATGTATATAAACAAATAATAATGCGCTACATTTTTATTTTGAAATGCCTAAGGCAAATTTAAGGATTATGGAAGAATGCTTAAAATCATTTCTCGTTCAATCTCTTAAGAAAATCAACAGCTTTATTATCAAATTTAGAAAATGCAAACCATTTTTTACCGAGATCTTTTAATGAAGCCCCAAAATGATAAATACACCTGAAAGCATAGCAACACCCTGTTCAGTAAAAACATAAGGCAAATGCCGCCTGCCCCCCTTTTACTTTTTGATGTCACTAATTGTGACCTCAAAGAATCGTCATTTGAGGTGCCAATTTGGCACTTCAAAGATTCCTATTCATTTACTTCCAACTGATACATAAATTCTTTCGGGAAGCTTTCTAAATTTCTTTTAACTGCCCGATTTAAAACTTTTGTTTCAACTCCATAAAATTCAGCTAAATCACTATCAAGTATAACTTGAAATTCACGGATAGTATATATTTTCCTCCGGATTGTTTCCGGATCATAAATTATCAGAGAGTTTTTTGAATCATTCATTATTTATTAAAGATTTAGAATGTTTAGGATAGTTAATTGTACAAGCGGCACTTGCACAATTAGGCAAGAATGACTGCATTGTCTGATCAATGGAGAAAAAAAACAAAATGGAATGAAAATAGTCCATAATTACAAAATTACCCCGAAATTATACCCTTTGAATAATATAACTTAATCAATTATTAGTAAAGTAAAAAGGATTAATACGAATTACAGATTTATACAAATATAATTGAATGACACGAATGCTGGACAAAGTTGCAGGCCTTCGGATTGACCTTGTGTGGAAAGTCCATGCCTTCGGCAGGGTTAACGAAAAGATTGGGGTTGGCCTGGCAGTCCCTACCTGTTGAACCGGTAGGGACTGCTAAAATTTATTATCCTGATTATTCAATCCGTGAAATCCGTGAAATCCGTGTCTTAATTAGTGTTCATTCGTTGCCCGGAATTCGTGATAATTCGTATTCATGGAATCCGTGTCTGGAAATCTCCGGTAATAAATACGGTAGAATAAAAAAGATTATTGAGTTAGTTTAACATCCGAATTAATGAAAAAATCATAATTCATATCAGCCTTCAGTTTTAGTTCGTGTTCATTCGTCCTAATTCGTGAAATTCGTACTAATGGAATTCGTGTAATTAGACATAATTCGTGAAATTCGTATTTCAGCCAAAGGCTGATCAGCCTCCGGCTGAAATGTTCATTGACATTTTGTTTGACGTGTTGAAATATACACGGAATAGTGTCTAATTCAATTAGAAGCGGGATTGCTACGCTCTTTCCCGCTTTTTTTTCGCTCTCTTTTTTATTCCCGCCTCTATTTTTAAGCTGGCATGGCCTTTAGGCAGTGTAGTCCCGATTCTATCGGCGTGCCACTTCGTGGGGAGAGGACTTGTCCCAATGGGAGGGTTGGGAGGTGAGTTTGCAGCTTATTCCTGCCACATAACCTTCCCGTTGATCAGGTTAGCTTTGTTAGGAGGAAAGTTGGACTCGATTCGAATTAGGTTTATTTTTATGATAACACTATGTGCTAAATGTCACATTATAAAATAAAATTTCAAATTCTTATGCCTATATTTTACAAGCATTTAGCAGACAGATTTCTGGGGGGGGGTAGGTAAGGCTAAGTCTTTTGATTTCAATGAGTTGCTTCACTATATATGTCGTTTTTTGGCCGTTTTAATGATCACATAGACCGCTTTGTTTGCAAGTTTCTTGCAAATTTTGATGGTTCTATATCTTTATTATATAAGCAGTTAGCTGGCCGCTTTAAAAAATCTAGCCCTCAGTGGGAGTCATACTGACCTCCTGCTTGCCCCGCCAAGGCGGTGGCCTGCCCCGTTTACCCCGCCGAGGCGGAGGAAGAAGGCGGTGGCCTGGCCCGCCGCAGTGGCCTCCCTCCCGATCGAATCGGGACCACCGCCGAAGCGGGGCAGGCTAGCCTTCCCGTTGGTCAGGTCAGCTTTTACAGGAAGGGATGAAATGGCGAAACAGCGTTTCGCCGTGCTTCGCTATGCACTTTGCGCTCTGCTCTCCGCGCTCCGCACCGGGCTTCGCGTCTTTCTGTCATATTCATTTTTTCGGATGGTTCTGGCCATTGAGTTAAGGAAATTCTTTAACTTTAGGTAACTGAGATAAATCTATATATTTACAATAAGTTAATTATTATATTTTTCTACCTGATTTAGTATAAGTTCTTTGTTTTCAATAAATTGATTTAAATTTCTTAAAAAGAGGCTATTAACTGTTAATTCTGATTCAATTCTATATTTTACAATGAGTTACTAATTTATTTCTGTCATTTAAAGCCACCTTAAGAGGTACTTTATTGCGCTTTTCGTGCAATTTCCCGTCATTTCTATGGCTTTATTTCAGATATTTTCCAAAATCGCTATAATTCTTTTATTTATAATGAGTTGCCTCATTTACTCCCTTTCTTCCGGCTGCCGGATATTTTGGAATTCTACAGCCAGAAATTTAATTGTTACTGCCTATTTGGCATAGGCATGGTAACAATTATTTAATTTCAACCTATGGTTGAGATGATTGGGTAACAATCGTAAATGCGGCCTCGTGAATAAATCCAGCTAAAATATTTTACCTGTCATTTACTCTACCATCCCGCTGGCCTGTCACTATGTGGGATTCAGGGAGAGGTTTTTTGTTAGGGAATCGCTATGTTATAAATATTTCATCCCGATAAACCGGGATTTAGAACAGGTGGGAATTTATCATTTGCTTTCGAAGTCTTCCTTCTTCCCCTCCTCTATTTTTAAGAGAGGAGGTTGGGAGGTGAGTTTTTTCCGGGCTGATTGTATTTACACTTTTTAGAAAATGTAAGTCGTTAAAATGACTATAATACTCTCGAACATTATCTTTTTCACCGCGATAAATCGCTGTGTTAATGATGGAAATACAAATATCAAACCCCTCCCGCCTCCCCTTGGTCTCAAGGGGAGGAGAGAATTATCTAGTCCATGATCATTCTTAAAAATGACGAGCTGTCTTCGTCGTCATCATTGCTTTCTGCATTAACTTTGTTTGTTTTTTCTTTTGCCCAGTTATACCTGGATGAATCAAAGTTAAACCCGCTCTTCGGCGCTTCTTTTTCTTCCGGTTTCTCTTCAAGCGTCGATTTTGGGCTGTTCACTCTGAATACGGTAGGCACATCAAGGTCTTCTTTATTGTAATCTTCAAGGAAATCAAACCCGCCTCTGAATATTCCTTTGTCTTTTGGTTTTACCGCTGAAGCAGTTTTACTGAAATTGCGCGCCGCCGTATCAAACCCGGTAGCTATAACTGTATACGATACGTAATCATTCATTTCTTCTTTCTGCACACAGCCGAAAATAACGTTTGCTTCTTCTCCCGCAGCTTCAAATATTACTATATTGCCTTCGTTAATTTCCGCCATTGTAAGATTGCTTGACCCGGTAACGTTAAGCAAAACGCTTTTTGCGCCTTTGATGTTTATACCCTCCAATAACGGGCTGGATATAGCCTTCTGCGCCGCTTCAATTGCACGGTTTTCACCGCTTGCAATTCCACAGCCCATTAATGCCTCGCCGCTGCAGTTCATTACTGCGCGGACATCGGCAAAGTCGACATTAATTAATCCTTCAACTGTAATAATATCGGCTATTCCTCTTGTAGCTTCGTAAAGTACTTCGTTCGGTTTGTCAAATGCTGCGAACGCATTAATCGACCTGTCGAGTATACTCAGAAGCCTTTCATTAGGAATAACTATAAGGCTGTCAACATGCTGCTTAAGGTCCAGGATACCCTGCTCTGCATTCAGCATGCGTTTCTTGCCTTCCCATCTGAAGGGTTTGGTAACGATTCCCACAACTAAGGCGCCAATGCTTTTAGCAATGGAAGCCACAACAGGCGCTCCGCCTGTGCCTGTCCCGCCGCCCATCCCGGCTGTAACAAATACCATATCACTGCCTGAAAGGACTTCGGTGATTTTTTCCCTGTCTTCTTCAAGGGATTTTTTACCGACGTTAGGATCAGCCCCCGCGCCCAAACCGCGCGTAATGGATGTGCCTACCTGTATTTTATGCGTTGCGCTGCTGCTGTTCAGAACCTGGGCGTCCGTATTTACAGCAACGTATTCAACGCCGGTAAGACCTCTTGCTATCATACTCTCAATTGCATTGCAGCCGCCGCCGCCGACACCTACTACTCTTAATATTGCCGACATGGACCTGCCCTTATCAATTGTTGCAAATCGAGCCATTGTAGACCTCCTTAGTTTTGAACTTATAATTCATCAAAAAATTGCTGAAACCGTTTCACCAGGGTCGATATTTTCTTTTTACCGCCGGCTTTTTTGGGTTTTATTAATACCTGGTACTCGCTGGATTTACCGCCGGGAATTCCTCTTATTAAACCGGCTACCGTGGCAAATTCAGGGCTTTCAATTTCATTGGATAATCCTGAGCCGAGCTCCTGTGGAACGCCGATCCTTGTAGGCAGCCCGAAAACTTCTTCGGCTAATTCGGTACAGCCTTTAAGCAGCGACCCGCCGCCCGTAAGCACTATACCGGCTTTAATTTTATTTTTAAACCCGGCGTTCCTGATCTCATTATCAATCAGGCTGAAAAGCTCACGCATCCTTAAGCTTATTATCTGGGTTAAAAGGCTGATGGGGATCTTTGCATTGCCTCTTGCGCCGATTCCTTTGATAAGGATATCTTCGTCTTTAATTATTGCGCTTTCTGTTGCATACCCGTAATCTTTTTTTAATTTCTCGGCTTCTTCGGTTACTACGCCAAGCGACTCCCGTATATCATTTGTTACCTGGTTGCCCGCTACGCCGATAACTTTTGTATGCTTGATCGATTTCCTGTGGAAGATAGCTATATCCGTTGTGCCGCCCCCTATATCTATAAGCGCCACGCCAAGGTCCTTCTCGCTTTCTTCCAGTACGGATGAGCTTGACGCTATCGGCTGAAGTATGTAATCCTGCACCTGGTACCCGGCTCTTTCCACCGACTTCTTAATATTCTGGATTGCCGGTATTGAAGCCAGTACTATATGATTAGTAGCCTCAAGGCGGGAGCCCGACATTCCAATAGGATTTTCTATACCGCCCTGGTAATCGACTGAAAATTCTTCGGGGATTATGTGAAGTATCTGCCTGTCGGACGGAATTCTTATTGTCCTTACATCCTGTTCCAGCCTGTCTAAATCCGACTGTGTGATTTCCCTGTCCTCGCCGCTGATGGTAACGTAATTCCGGTGCCTCATGCTTGTAATATGTTCCCCGGCTACGCCTACGTTAACAAAAGTTACTTCCAGCCCTGCGCGGTTGGCGGCGATTGAAACGGCTTCTTTAATTGCTTCGGCGGTTTTGCCGATATTTGCAACAAGCCCTTTATGCAGCCCTTCCGAAGGAGCGACGCCGAACCCGAGTATATTAATTTTATTATCCGCTTCAATCGACTCGGCTATTACGGTGCAGACTTTTGTAGTCCCTAAATCAAGGCCAACTATTATATTTTTTTTCATTCGTTGTAACCCGCTTTTTCGTTAGTGCCGACAAATATTTCATCGGAAAACCTCAGGTCGATATATTCACTGTTATCCGCAATACTGTTTTCTTTAATTATATTAGGCCACATAACATCGAGGTAAACCATTTTCTTGGGCGCTTCGCCTTTACCGAAAATTACAGGCGGCTTAACGCCTGAAAATGTGAGAATAATATCGCCGCCTTTTCTCAGATCTATTTCCGATAATCTTTTAAACATATTTTCGTTTGCAAGCTTTGCTGATTCGATAATTTTAAACGCCTCTGTAATATCCGGGGCGCTGATATAAGAAAGAGGTTTTATTTCCCCCTGTATCGATGAATTACTTATTACAGGGAAATCCGTAAATTTAGTATTAGGCAGTAACGGAAGAACCTGGAAATTACCGGTTATAAAATCCGGTTCGCCGGCTGACAGTAGTACCGCTTCAATATTTTTTTCAGTCAGTTCCACTTTGACGGTATTGTTCCCGGCAAATTCAACATTTGCATTAAGCACGTAAGGATGCCTTTCAAACCGAGCTTTTATTTCCTGAAGCGGCAGCCCGTTTAATTTAGAATTATCCCCCAGGCCGGTAAATGCCAGGTAATCATTAACCGGTAAAAGATTGTTCCCGGATACTTCAATCATCTTAATCTCTCCTCTATCCGATCTTTTATTAGAGAAATAAATTAAATAAATTAAACATGAAATTAACACAACAAATAAAAACGTTCCTAATATCTTACCCGCTTTTTCAGTCATTATTTTTTTGAGTTAATTAATGCAACGAACTTCTCATTATATTTCCAGATATCGCCGGCGCCCATCATAATAATAATATCGCCGTCCTTTTTTAGTTCCATTAATGTTCCGGGCAGGTCATTCTTATCTTTAACATATATAACTTTCCTGTGCCCGAATTTCTTCGCGGCATTCGCAATCAATTCACCGCTGATTCCTTCAATGGGCTCTTCTCTTGCAGGGTAAATATCCGTACAGATAAAAACATCGCTGTTCAGGAACGATCTTCCGAATTCCTGGTAGAAGTCCCTTGTCCTTGTATAAAGGTGGGGCTGGAAGACTGCTATAAGCCTTCTCTTCCACCCGCTTCTTATACCTGCGAGCGATGCGCTTGTTTCAGTCGGGTGATGCGCATAATCGTCAATGACAAGTATCTCTTTATTATATTTTACTTCGAACCTTCTGTAAACTCCCGTAAAGGATTCCAATGCTTTTTTAATTACATCAAACGGGATTCCGAGTTCTTTGGCAATACAGACGGCTACCAATGAATTCTTAACATTATGAACGCCCGGAATTTTCAGGCTTAATTTTCCTAATTCTTCGCCTTTATACATTATTGTATATGTACATGAAAATTCATTGTAGGCGATATCAACCGCACGGATATCCGCCTGGGCTGTTAAACCGTATGTAATTATTTTTTTATTTATGAACGGGATAATATCCTGCAATGCAGGCTCATCCATGCACAGAACAACGAAGCCGTAGAAAGGAACTTTATTTGCAAACTCGATGAATGCCGATTTTATATCGTCAAGATCTTTATAAGTATCAAGGTGTTCGCTTTCAAGCGTTGTGATGGCGGCAATTGTAGGAGTAAGCTTAAGGAACGTCCTGTCGAATTCATCAGCTTCAACCACAATGTATTCGCCCTGCCCGAGCCTTGCATTAGTTCCGCCAAGCCCGCTAAGTTTGCCGCCGACAATAATAGTTGGATCGATACCGCCTTCGGTCAATGTTAATCCGACCATTGAAGTGGTTGTCGTCTTGCCGTGCGTGCCGGCTATGCCGATTCCGTATTTCATCCTCATACATTCGGCCAGCATTTCGGAACGTTTAATAATAGGAATTTTCTTTTCTACCGCCGCTTTTATTTCGGGATTATCCGGGTTAACAGCGGATGAATAAACAACTACATCTGCATCATGGATGTTATCGGCCGAATGGCCTTCGTGAATTTCAATACCGAGGCTTTTTAATCTTGAAGTTATATCGGACAAAGCCCTGTCGGAGCCTGAAATTTTGAATCCCTGGCTCAAAAGTATTTCGGCAATTCCGCTCATGCCGATTCCGCCGATTCCGACAAAATGAACTTTTTTAATATTGTTAAACATTACTTATCGCTTAATTTCTTATTTAATTCGGTGAACATATTGATCAGCTCATCTTCATTCTCGTAATCATATGGCCTTATTATAACCGGCCTTCTTCTGTGTTTTAATTTTATCCTTATCAGCCTGAACGCCCTGTTCCCGGCTCTCCGCCTGGGGTTGGATATTTTTATTTCAACAAGCTGATCCGGTTCAAATGTTTTTCTTGCAAACCGGTTTACAAAAGAAAAACTTTCACCGGTTATTTCTAAAAACTTATTTATATATAAATTATATAAAAGGCTGATCAATGAAACAGAAACAATAATCGCAAAAAAATAAATTATTGGGTCGTTTGTTACAAGCTTGTATGAGCCTTCAACAAATTCGCCCCGTATAACAACGTACAGGATAAATACTACGAAGTAAATAATTGTCGATTGATAATAAAACGACATATTATACTTAAATATCTTCTTTGTATCTTCTTTAGTTTCGCTCATACTGCCTGCGCATATTTTATTGCATTCTTAGCTATTACCCCGGCTGCGCCCGGTTTAGCCAGCGACAGCGCATTCTGCCTTAACTGATTTAATTTATCTTCATTAAAAATAATACCTGTGATCTCATCTGCAAGTTCCGTCTTCATTCTCTTATCTTCAAGAAGAATGGCTGCGTTATTCTTCTCCAGTGATTTTGCATTATAATACTGATGATTTTCAGCGACATTCGGCGAGGGGACAAGGATAGAAGGGATGCCTAATGCAAGCAGTTCCGATATTGTTGTTGCGCCTGCTCTTGCTAAAAGGAGATTGCATGCAGAGTAAGCAAAATTCATTTTGTCTATAAAGGGCATAACCTTTATAAAATCCGAAGCGAGATTTTTATTCTGATCAAAGTAATCTTTCCCGGTCTGCCAGATAACCTGGATTCCCTTTTCTTCAAATTTTTTGATTGATTCTGCAACGGCTTCATTTATAGACCTTGCGCCGAGGCTTCCGCCGGTTATGAGCAAAGTTTTGTGTAAAGGCGAAAGGCCAAATTCTTTTAGTGCATTATCTCTCTCAGTCAGCGCCAGGTTTGATCTTATTGGATTACCTGTTAAAAATAATTTATCAAAATTACGAAAATATTTTTTAGAATCCTCAAAGCTTATATGAATTTCCGAAGCAAATTTTTCAAGCAGCCTGGTTGTAATTCCGGGATAACTATTTTGTTCAAGCAGAATTATTTTTGCTCCCGTTAACGAAGAGCCGAATATAGCGGGGCCGGATACATACCCGCCCGAACCGATTGCAACTTTCGGCCTGAACTTTATATTAATCAGCACCGACTGTATTATTGATACCGCCAGCTTCAAAGGGAATAATAAGTTTTCAAAATTAATTTTTCTTGAAAATCCTTTTATCCAAATCGATTTAAACTTAAACCCGAGCTTCGGAACAACCCTTCCTTCAATTTTAGATCTGGTCCCTATAAAGAGTATTTCCGCTTCCGGGACCATCATCCTGATCTGCTCGGCAACCGCTACCGCAGGAAACAAATGCCCGCCTGTTCCGCCGCCTGCAAATAAAAAACGATATGGTGTCCGCTGCATTTTCATTTGCCTAATACCTCGTTCACCGTAAGGTTATTCGTAACAGGCAGGCCCGGAGCGGCTTGTAATTCAGGCATGTTGGACAGGGCAATATTTATAAGTATGCCGACGGAGATGCACATAAATATTAATGACGTGCCGCCGTAACTGATAAAAGGCAAAGGCAATCCTGTTGTCGGAAGAAGCCCTGATGCAACGGCAACATTAATAAATGCATATAATACAATAGAAAAAGTAATTCCGAACGCCAGCAGTTGTCCGAATTTATCCTTAGCTTTTTTTGCGACCAGTATTCCCGATAAGAATAATAAAAGATAGCTGAGTAAAACAATTACAGCGCCTGCATATCCGAGTTCCTCGCCCAGTATTGCGAAAATGAAATCGCCGTATGCTTCCGGTAAGAATAAATTGCTTTGAAGGCTTTGCCCCAGCCCCACTCCGAAGAAATGCCCGCTGCCCAGCCCGAGGAGCGCCTGCTTAACCTGTATGTTGGGAGTACTGCCCTGCTGTGAGCTGTGAATAAATGTAAGTATACGCAGGCGCGAATGTGCAAAGACCATTGTTATGATGCCTCCTGCAACAATGCAGAACAATGCGGCGGCAAAAATATGCGTCAGTTTAGCGCCGCCGACATAAAGGATTATCAGGGATACAAACAGCAGCAGAAGCCCGTTGCTTATATTAGGCTGAATAAATACCAGCCCCGAAATAATTATAACCCATGAAAACAAATAAAGAAATCCTTGTTTGAAATCCCGGAGCTTTTCACCTTTATGATCAATTAAATATGCCAGGTGTATAATTAAAATTAACTTTGCAACGTCTACAGGCTGGAAGGACAGGAAGCTTATGTGAATCCACCTGCCCGCGCCTTTTATATCGGGAGCCATAAACAATGTGAGAATTAAAATACCTGTTATACCGATGAGCGCCCATCTGCTGAACGACTTATAAAGCTCGTAAGGGATAAAGCTGAACAATATCATGAACACGAACCCGAATACTACTTTAAAGAATTGCGAATCGAATAAGTGGAACAGGCTGTCGAATTTAAATTGGCTGTAAGTGCTGCTTGCAGTCATAACAATTATAAGCCCGAGCATCATAAGGACAAATGCATCAAAAAATATTATGAGAGCTAATTTTTTCATCTATAACCTGTTAACTGCATCTTTAAATACTTTACCGCGGTGTTCATAACTATTAAACATATCAAAGCTTGCGCATGCAGGCGAAAGGAGCACTACCTGGTTCTGCCTTGCTTCTTCGCTTGCAGATTTCACGGCATCTTCCAGTGTTTGTTTTACTTCCACTTTCACCAATGAATGAAAGAAATTAAATACTTTCTCAGCCGAGGAACCTATTGCATAAATTTTAACAACCCTTTCTATAACCAGGTCTTTAATTTGGTTATAGTCGTTGCCTTTATCCTGCCCGCCGAGAATTAAAAAAATAGGTTCGGTAAAGCTTCTTAATGCATACCAGACGGAATCAACATTAGTAGCTTTCGAATCATTTATATATTTAACGCCGCCGATTTCCCTTACAAGTTCCAGCCTGTGTTCTATTGCCTGGAATGAGCCCAGCGCCCTGATAATCTGCTCATTGCCGCCGTCAAATAATTTTGCAATTGAAATTACCGCCATTGCATTTGCAAGATTATGCTCGCCTTTCAGGCTGAAATCTTTAACATCGCATGAGAATAATGTTTTACCATCCTTATTAAATATTATCCTGCCTGACTGCACAAAGCATCCGTTCTGCTGCGGAGTTGTTAATGAGAAATAAAATGGTGAGCTTTTAAAACCTCTCTGCCCCTCCGACAGCTTTACTGCAGAATCCATCAGGGTTTTATCATCATGATTGAGAATAACAAAATCATTTATATCCTGGTTTTTATAGACTCTCAATTTTGAGCTTATATAATTTTCAAATTTATATTCGTACCTGTTCAGGTGATCGGGAGTAATATTAAGAACCACGGAGACTTTTGGTTTGAATTTATCTATCAGGTCAAGCTGAAAACTTGAAACTTCAAGAGCTACGAATTCATTTTCTTTTACATCAAGCGCAATTTCCGAGAAAGCAACGCCTATATTGCCCGCTGAGTAAGATTTAAATCCGCACTCATTCAGTACATAATTGCATAAAGTGGTGGTGGTCGTTTTCCCGTTGCTGCCCGTAATGGCTATAATGTTTCCTTTGCAAAAAGACGCGGCTAATTCAATCTCGCTTATTAGTTTTATATTCTTTTCACGGGCTTTTACAATTACTTCCGCATTTGAAGGAACGCCGGGGCTTACAATCATTAATTCACAGTCAAATACTTTATCCGAATGGTTTCCGGTTTCAAAATCGATACCAAGTTCTTTAATGGCGGAGATTGAATCTTTTAATTTTTCTTCGCTGCCTGAATCGCTGATAAAAGGAATACCGCCCATCTGCCTGATTAATTTAGCGGCGCCTATACCGCTTTTTACAGCGCCTAAAACCGATATTTTTCTGCCGTATATTTCCATTATCTTACCTTAAATGAAGCCAGGCTGATTATTGCTAGTATAATTGCAATGATGTAAAATCTTGTAACTATTTTTGGTTCGGGCCAGCCGATCATTTCAAAATGATGGTGTATAGGGGCCATTTTGAAGACTCGTTTGCCCTGGCCGTATTTCTTCTTTGTGTACTTAAAATAAAGTCTCTGAATAATAACAGAAATAGTTTCCATAAAAAATATACCGCCGAGTATAGGAATAAGCAGTTCTTTTTTTATTAACACTGCAAGAATTCCGAAAGCGCCGCCGATGGCAAGCGACCCGGTATCGCCCATAAATACCTGCGCCGGGTAGGAGTTGAACCACAAAAATCCCAGCGATGCGCCTACTAATGCGGCGACATAAACAGTAAGCTCGCCTGAACCAGGCAGGTACATTATATTGAGGTAATAAGCATAGATGGCATTTCCACTTACATAACTAATTAATGCCAGTGCAAGCATTACTATAGTAGTAACGCCTATTGCAAGTCCGTCAAGGCCGTCGGTCAGGTTTACGGCATTGGATGTAGCGGTAACAATAAACACGACAGCCGGGATGTATAAATACGAGAAATTAAAATTAACATTTTTCAAAAACGGAACAGTTGTTAAAGTATGTACCCTTGCAAATTCAGGCGCAAAATAGATTACGGTTCCTATTAAAAGCCCGATCAATACCTGCCCCAGAAGTTTGTATCGCGCAATTAAACCGTTGGGATATTTTTTAATTACTTTAAGATAATCGTCTAAAAAGCCGACGCAGCTTAACCACACAGTGCCGGCGAGGATTAAAATAATATAAATACTTTTTATATCCGCCCACAGCAGGACAGGGATTACAACCGAAATAATTAAGATGATCCCGCCCATTGTAGGCGTGCCGGCTTTTGACCAATGCGATATAGGCCCGTCTATTTTTTTTGCTTCGCCAATCTGTTTTTTCTTAAGAACATTAATTAATACAGGGCCAAGAAGCATTGAAAGGATTAACCCTGTAATTGCCGCAATTGCCGACCTGAAAGTGAGGAACCGGAAAATTCTGAATCCCGGGGGGCTGTAAAGCTTATTTATGTAATCGAACAAGTAGTAAAGCATTAACCATGCGCTTTCGTTTCTATAATTTTAATATATTCTTCCATCTTCATTCCTCTTGATCCTTTAACAAGCACAACGGACCCGGAGAAATTAAACGAACTTAAATAACCCGCTAATTCTTCGCGGCTGTCAAAATGGATACTTTCAACTTTTAATTTTTTTAATTCCGAATCAAGATTTTTCATTGACTCCCCGATGGATACGGTCAAATCAATTTTATTCCTTTTAATTATTCTTCCAAGCTCGGAGTGAAGCTTTGCGCTTTCTTCGCCCAGTTCAAACATATCGCCGAGCACAGCAATTTTTTTCTTATAACCTTTAATCATCGGCAGCAATTCGATTGCATATCTCATTGATTCCGGGTTTGCATTATAGGTATCGTCAACCAGGATGAATTTCTTGAAAGTTTTAATATTTAATCTTTTATCAACGGATTTGAATTTCGCTACGCCTGCAGAGATTTCTTTTTTATTCAATCCCAGTTTTAAGGCTACTGCAGCGGCGGCTAGAAAATTTTTGGCGCTTTGTTCGCCGTACATATTGAATTGCTGTTGAAAATTTAAATCCTTATAACTTATTTCAATAACCGGCCTGCCCATATCGTCGAAGTCTATGACAGCGCCCTTCACATCGGAAACGCTTTCAAACCCGAAAGTAACCCTTTTGGTATAATCCCTCATCGTCTTGCTGAGATATATATCGTCATTATTAATAAATACGGTTCCGTTACGGGCGGCGGTTGTTTCAAACAAAGCGGCCTTTTCAGTAAGCACGCCTTTCTTATTCTTTAAGTACTCAAGATGGGAGCTGCCTATATTCGTGATAATTGCATAATCCGGCTGTGCGATATTCGCCGTATAAGCAATTTCACCAAAATGATTGGTGCCCAATTCAAGAATTAAAAAATCGTATTCATTAGTCGTGGACAGCAGCGTTAAAGGAACGCCAATATGATTATTATTATTGCCTGTAGTCTTGTTTATTTTATACTTCCCTTCCAAAATAGCGGCAAGTATTTCTTTGGTAGTTGTTTTTCCCGCACTGCCGGATATAGCAATAATTTTTGTATTTAATTTGCTGCGCCAGACTTTAGCAAGGTCTCCCAATGCGATGGTTGTATCTTTGACCGTAACAACCGGGATATTAAGATCGCGGTATTTCTCAGCCCTGTTTTCATCTATAATTATTGTTGAAGCGCCCGCATTTATTGCATCGCAAATAAAACTATGCCCGTCAAATTTATTCCCTTTGACGGCTACAAAAAGTGAATTCTTCTTGATGTTTCTCGAATCAATAGACACCCTGGATACAGGCTTATATAAATCCGAATTATAAACTGCTGCATTAGGCAGTTCGAAAAGATCGTCGATTGTTATTTTTATTTCGTCAATCATAATAAATATTTTTCTGCAATTTCTTTATCTGAAAAATGATGACGCATACCGTTTATTTCCTGGTAGCTTTCATGCCCTTTGCCGGCAATCAGGATTACCGCATCGTCTTCTGAGTTGCCGATTGCAAAACGGATAGCTTCTTCCCTGTTTTCAATGACCTCGAAATTATTTTTTTCTATGCCTTTTTTTATTTCGTTTATTATAGTGTAAGGGTCTTCGAACCTCGGGTTATCGGAAGTAACAATAACACGGCTGCTTAATTCGCTTGCAATTTTTCCCATCAGCGGGCGTTTTGTTTTATCCCTGTTCCCGCCGCAGCCGAAGACGGTATATACAGGCTGATTCTCCTTTACTAATTTATTTATAGCGAGCAGAGCCTTCTCCAGGCTGTCTGCGGTGTGAGAATAATCTATAATAGCTTTCTTCTTTCCTTTTCCCACTACTTCCATTCTCCCGGGTACCTGTTTGCATTGTTTAATTCCTTCAACAGCGGTTTCTTCTCCTATTCCAAGGAGTACGGTTGCTGCAAAGGATGCGGCAGCGTTATAGGCATTAAATTCACCGATCAGCCTTGTGTGTAACTTATATTCCTTCCCTTTGTATGATAAGTTGAAGGAAGCGCCATGAAAATCAAATTTTATATCTTTTATAGTAAAATCGGAACCCGGCAAAGTTCCGTAAGAAAACAACTTTGCCCTGCAATCTTTAACCAATTCCAAACTGCTTTTATCATCGGCGTTGAATACCGCGATTGATGCCGGCGAAAGCGAATCAAACAATATCTTCTTTGCCTGTAAATAATTTTCGAAGTTTTGATGGAAGTCCAGGTGATCCGAAGTAATATTGGTAAAAACCCCGGCGCTAAAATTCAATCCATGCACCCGGTTAAGCGACAATGAATGCGAGGAAACTTCCATAACCGCATAACCGCACCCCTCATTTACCATTCCGAGCAGGAGCTCATTCAGGTCGCTTGACTCCGGGGTAGTAAGCGTGGCTTTAAACTCCCTGCTGCCTATATAATTGGCTATTGTGCCGAGCAGGCCGGCCTTTGCGCCGGATGTTTCAAGGATACTTTTTATAAAATAAGATACTGTTGTTTTGCCGTTTGTACCGGTAATGCCTATTAATTTTAATTTTGAAGAAGGGCGTTTATAAAATGCATCGGAAATTTCCGCCATAGCCGCCCGTGTGTCTTTAACCAGGATTTTTGCTGTTTTACCGTGCGTAAATATTTCACCGGGGACACTTTCTCCTTCTTCAAGGATAACCGCTATAGCGCCTCTGTTAAGAGCATCAAGTATAAATTTATGGCCGTCTGTATTATAACCTTTAACGGCAACAAAGACAGAACCCGGGATCACCTTTCGCGAATCATAGAATATTCCGGATACATCTTTCCGCTGAACCTCGCCGGTTACCTGAACAGCATTTATACTATTTAACAGTTGAGTTAATTCCATTAATATACCGCAACTCCCCGTACAACATTTTCTTTGCAATCCAGGACACAATATAAACCTTTATGTATTGCATCTCCCGACTGAATACTTTGTGCAAAAACTTTTCCGGATCCGTTAACTTTATATTTTAATCCCAGTTCAGATAAGATCGATATTGCATCGCGGACTGAATAATTTTTTAAATCAGGCATCTTATTGAAATTTGTAATGGGCGTACCGGGTACCGGCGGATCAATCTTTTTATCGGGCAGCGGGCTCAGTACATTTTCACTCTTTGATGCACGCGTAAACTCAACACCCGGTTTCTTAACAGGCTCGGCGTCCGGCTTTTGCGGGATCATATAACTGCCGGGATCAAGCCCTATAATCCGTCCGGCAATATTTTTAAATATCGGGGCGGCTACTGATCCGCCGTATTTACCAATCTGCGGTGAATTAACCAGGACCAGGCACACAATCTTCGGCGCATCCGCAGGGAAAAAACCGACAAATGATGAATTGTAATTTTCTTTTGAATATTTTCCATGGATTAGTTTTTGAGAGGTCCCGGTTTTTCCTCCGATTAGTACGGAATTAACCTGTGCATTCACACCGGTGCCCTCTTTAACAACGTCAACAAGCAAATCTCTCATACGTTTGGAAGTTTCTTCCGAGATAACGCGCCTTATCATAACAGGGCTACTTTGAAATATCAGATGCCCATCGCGCTTCACTTCTTTTTCAATTACCTGTGGCTTGTACAGCACTCCTCCGTTAACAACCGCACAATATGCCGCTGCCAGCTGGATAGGAGTAACGGTTATACCATATCCGAAAGAAGTAAAAGCTTTTGAAACTTCATCCCATTCAGTTGGATTTCTAAGCGTTCCCTTAACTTCCCCGGGCAAGTCTATTGAAGTAACATTTCCAAATCCAAACCCTCTTAAATATTTATAATATGAATCGTCTGTAATCCGTTGAATTAATTTTGTCATGCCGATATTACTCGACTGTTCAAACACACCTCTCGCCGTTAACCATTGGCTATTGTGCGAGTCTGTTATGTTTACGCCTTTGAATTTATAAATTCCGTTTTCGGCATACACCTCTTCATTAAGATTGATGCGGTTTTGATCTAAGAGAGAAGCGTATGAAAAAGTTTTAAAAGTTGAGCCCGGCTCATAAGTATCTGTTACTGCCCGGTCCCTTCTTAAAGAATCACTGAATTTCCAGTATTCGTTTGGGTCATAATCCGCAGAGTTCGCAAGAGCTAAAACCTCCCCGTTGTTGGGATTCATTATAATTCCTACTGCCGAAGTGCCGCCGTACTTTTGAATACCGCCGGATAATTCCTGTTCAAGTATTACCTGGTAAGTCTTATCAATAGTAAGATAAATATTACTACCCGGAACCGCCGGTTTTGTCTCTTCCTGGGCAACAGTTATCATATCGCCGACAGCGTCCCGCAGGATCAGCATATTTCCATCCTCGCCCGATAATACATCGTCGCATGATTTTGCAATACCGTCAACGCCCTTATAATCGGCATCAACATAGCCCAGCAGGTGGGAAGCAAGATCTTTATAATAATAGACCCTTGAAGGATCTTCGTGGTAGAATAAACCGTTTACTTTAAAATTCTTTAAAACAATAGCCTTTTCATCCGGTATTTTCTTTTCCAGGCAAATTGTCTTACCGGAATCTTTCATAAGGTTATAATAATGATCAGGGCTTTCAGAAAAAGTTGATGCAAATTTTT
>Ga0326727_10012872_pt1 | contig 18865 bp, 13 predicted proteins | sample MB2enrmetagenome_FD_207643 | JGI IMG/M metagenome (GOLD analysis project Ga0326727, IMG submission 207643) | Lab enriched peat soil microbial communities from McLean, Ithaca, NY, United States - MB29MY | ecosystem: Environmental > Terrestrial > Soil > Wetlands > Peat | place: USA: New York...
AGAGGAGAAGATCGTCACCTTCAAGAATTTCGCCAGCCAGTTCGCTTTCCTCCTATGGCAGACCGGTCAGAAGGAATTCCAGCCGGTGAACTAGCCAAGGCCGCCGCGCTTCATCTGCCATTCACCCGTTTAGTCTGCCTCTTTACGGTCAGAGTTTTGGGAGGGGAGTCGCGCGCGCTTTGGCGGCGGCGTAGTTGGCGTCGAGGGCGGGGGTGAGGAGGAGGAGGGCGGCGACGCGGCGGGCCATGTGCGTGACTTCGCGAGCTTCGTCCGGGGTCAGCGGACGGCCCAACAAGTCGTGCTCGCGGTAGCTCAGCCACTTCTTCATCACCTGGTAGCCGATGATGAAGTCCCAGACGTTGTGGGGCATGTTCCGCCGGGTGCGGAGTTCAGCCGGTTCAGGATGGCTTCGTCCGTGAAGTATTCCAGCCAGAGGCGCTCGCGCGTGGCTGCGGCCCACTCGTTCGGTTCCACGCCATACACCAGGTCAATTGCCTCAAGGCTGGCAAGGCAATCCTTTATGCCTTTGCGCAGGCGTTTTTCGGCACCAGCCATGTCGCGCATTGCCTCGACTGACCGCTGGACGAAGCCCGCGTCCACAAGGCCGGGCCGGGCGAAGTCGCCAGGCGGCACGCAGAACGGGCGGCGGGCTGCGAGTTCCATTTGCTTCATGGCTTCCAATCGTAGCTGGCTGCTTTGACGCTCTGGTAATGGGTATCCAGTTTCGGCCAGAGCAATATCAGCGCGGCCAGGCGGCGTGCCATGTGCGTGACCTCCCGGGCTTCGTCCGCGGTCAGCGGACGGCCCAGCAAGTCGTGCTCGCGGTAGCTGAGCCATTTCTTCATCACCTGGTAACCGCCGATGGTGAAGTCCCAAACCTTCTCCGGCACGTTGCGCCAATAGGCGGTGTCGTTGAGGTAGATGTCGTGCGTGGACTTGCCCAGCATGGACTTTTCAGGTTCTTCTTCCGGGCGATAAGGGCGGGTGAGCATTTTGCCTTTGCCAGGCATGGTGACACCAGCTTGCCCGGCGTGGCCCCAACTGGCGGTGATGCATAGATCCACGGTGGAGGAGAGGACGGCGACGGTTTTGAGTTCCGCGCGGAGTTTGCCCGCGGTCACTCCGTCAACAGGCGCCTCCGTATCGAGCAACGCGGCGACTTGCTTACCCAATTCGGCGGAGGCGACCAGGGCGCCCTTGGAGTTGGGCAACGGAACGCGCGGCCAGTCCTGCCGGATGCCATCGGCGTTCTCGGAAACGTAGGCAGCAGAGAAACCGATAGCGAGGGCATGCATCCAGAGCAACGCCGCCGTGTCCGCGTCTGCGTCGGGATTGTTGATACCAAGAGCTGAGAGATAGGCTCGGGCGGCAGGTGAGAGATTCGCGCTGGTCTTGACTGCGCCCGCACCGTAGGCGCGCGCGGCCTCGTGAAAAATGGCGCCAAACTCCCCGTTGCCATCATCCTTTTTCTCCGTGTTCCTTTTTCCTGTGCCGTGCAAGCGCACCGGAAAGTAATAGGCGTGCCCGCGCAGAAAGTCATTGTCGCCCAGCATCGTGGTGTAAAACAACGGGAAGCCTTCCGGGCTAGCGACGCCTGCCGGCCTGCTCAGCAAGAAAGCGTTGCCTTTCCAACATTGGGCCCACAGTTTCGGGCGCGGTTCGTTCCAAAGCGGACGCTGGGAGCTGTAGTAGCACCAGCGCCCGTCAAATGGCCGAAGCGCATAGCGGAGGAGGTGGGCGGGTTGGTAATCCTCTGCGCCAGTGACCTTGTCGCGGGCTTTCTTTGCGTTGAACCGAGCAGCGTCATCGGTCAGGCCTGTCCCCAGAGCTTTCAGAGAGTCCCAATCCACGGCTGGGTTGAAGTAGATCAGCATCCGCTTTTCCAGAGCGGTCCGGGAAATGTCGATAAGAGCGCCAGCCCGCTTTTCCATCAAGCCGTTGCTGGGAGCCTCTGCGCAGAGCTCAGTGAGACGGGGCCATTTAAGGTAACCGTCTGCTACGTCAGAGGGGCGGAAACTGAATCGGTTTTCTCTTGTTGGATTAGCCGCTGCGTAGTGCGCTGGCTGGTTCGTCAACGCGAGGCTTTTTAATAGACTGGCGCGGCGGTCCGCCGCCTTCGCGTCGTTCAAATCGTCCCGAAATAGCACCTCCTTCTTTTGCTTCTTACCAGTCTTTACCCAGAGCGATATGGCCACACCTTGCTTGATGCCAGGCGAGAAGCCACTCATGGCGAAAACCGTCTCACTTGTTCGGCCATCCGGCGCGTATTCCGAGATTTTCCGGTTGCCGTGCATGTTCTCAATCCAGAACGTGTCGAACGAGTGAAGGAGATGTTGCCGCAATACGACGAACGAGGAGTCGCTGATCCATGAGTGATTTGAGATGAAGGAGACAATGCCTTTGCCGGTCCTTTCCGCGACGCGCCGCTCAGCAAGTCGGAAGAACCGGATATAAAGGTCATCGAGATTGAACTTCTTGATCCCCCAATCCTTCACTAAACCTTCTTTGTAAGGCTCGACCAATCCTTGTTCTTCCTCGGGGCTAACGCCCGCGTATGCGTTGTAAGGCGGATTGCCAAGAATAACGAGGATCGGCTTCTCCTGCTTGACCTTGCCGGCTCCGGCCCGCTCCGCTTCGAGTTCCGGCCAGTTGGCAAGCCTCGGATTCTCGCCTTTGAAATCCCAACCCGTCAGGGAGTTGGTCAGGAAGATGCCGGCGCGCTCATCTTTCTGGTCGTCAAGGGGAACGCCGAGATTCTGGAGCAGCAGGCCGATCTGCAAGTGCGCGACGACGAAGGGCGCGGGCATGATCTCGAAACCAAAAACGCGCTCTTGCGCCGCCTCCTTGGCGGCCAGTTCGGCGAGTGCCCCCTCGCCTTTCTCGTCTTTGACCGTTTGAACGATTCTGCGCAGCACCTCGACGATGTAAGTGGCGGTGCCGCAGCAGGGGTCGAGGACGAAGACGCGAGGGTCGGCGAGGCCGTCGGGGATGCCGAGTTCGGAGCGCAGGAGGGCATCCACGCGGGCGACCTGGTATTGGACGATTTCGGGCGGGGTGTACCAGACGCCGAGCTGCTTGCGGAGTTCCGGGTCGAAGGCTTCCAGGAAGGGCTCGTAGAAATATTGGACGGCGTGGGTTTCGAGGAACCGCTCGAAGAAGGCGGGGCGGTCCACGCGGTTGAGGGCGGCGGCGGTCCAGTCGAGCACTTCGACGAGGCCGAGGGGGCCGAGCTTGGTGGGGGTGGCGACCTGCTCGAACAAGGCCTTAATCATCGGCACGTGGAGGGTCCACGCCGCGGCCTTCCAGTCAAAGGCGTCGGTACGGGCCGGCTTCTCCTTGTGCCAGAGGACCCAGGCGGAGAAGACACCGTAGAAGAGGGTCTGGACGAGGGTGGAGCGGAAGAAGTGCTCGCCCTTTTCGGCCTCGAACTTCATGCCGAGGGCTTCTTCAAGGGCGGCGCGGATGGCGGCGAGGGCAGGGAGGTCGCCAGCGTGCTCGACGCGGGCGCGGGCGTCCCGGGCATAAGAAGCGAGGAAGAAAGCGACGTCGCGCGGGTTATTGAGCGGGGCGGCATGGAGGAGGACGCGCTTGAGGTATTCGCTGAAGCGCTCGCCCAGGGTGTCGGCCGTCTTGCGCGGGTGGGCGGCAGCAGACCAGAAGGCGGCTTCGTTGTCGGCCAGGCGGAAGGATTCAAGTTGGCGGGGGCTGTTGCCGGGCGTGTGTTTGAGCAGGACGAAGTCGCGGTAGTTGGTGAGCAGGAGCTGCCCATAGAGGGAAAGATATTCCTTTATCTGGCCGGCTGGGATGATGTCGGCGAGTTCACTGGAGGCGGGTTTGACTTCGAGGACGCCACGGGCCGGGGCCAGGCCAAAGAGAGGGGCCTGCTCGTCATGGTGCTTGAGTTGGTCGGGGGTGAAGAGGCCGCCGTCGGGGAGGCCAGCGCCGCTGTTCTTGAGCTGGATAATGCAGCGGACCTTGGGCTTGAGCGAGTGGCCGACGGTGTCCAGGAGCTTGGCGAGCGCGGGATAGCCGGAGGTTTCCTTGGTGGCGGCCCCGCTGTCGTGGATTTCACGCAACTCGGTCAGATAGGTTTCCAGCGGATTCATGGGCACGAGATACCGGGCGGGGGGAGAATAGCGGCAAAGGATTGCCCGGCGCAAGGGTGGGGAGGGTTCCGGGCGGGATTAGCCGGCGAGGGTGTGCGCCCCGGCTTGGATTTTTCACGGCGCGGCCCAGCCCCAACCGGAAATGGCAAATGGCAAATGGCGAATGGCACTTGCGCACGCGCACAGACAATTTGCGCAGGCTGCGAAGATCTTGATGGATAGTAGTACACGTCGAAAGCGCTGACGCACGGGACGCTTCGCGCAAGGTCCGTTAGTAGCGCCATGTTTATAGCCGCGATTCACGCAGGAAGCCAAGCTCCGTTAGGAGCGGCATGTTGTAGCGCCACGCCTTCGCCCGAATTGTCCATGCCGCTCCGAACGGAGCTTGAGAATCACCTTCCGGGGCGGTGTGGCTATAAACATGGCGCTCCTGACGGAGCTGTCCTGCACGCTCAAGACTGTGCGACGTGAAGGCTGGGGCACCACCGTGACGGTGCCAGGCAGGCGATAGCCAGGCGATACCCAACCGATGGCCAGGAGTTAGCCAGGAGGTAGCGTATTGCACCGCAGGATAACCGTAGGAGTTCCGTAGGATATCCGTAGGGGTACCGTAGGAGTCAGGCCCCGCTGGCAGGGGTGCTCCGGGCGTGCGGGGCGGGAACGTCGGCGTAGATTTCCAGGAACCGATCCCGCGGGCCGTCGTTCTGGGGTCGGGTGCGGATAAACACGCGCTTGCCGACCGGAGGCACGCCATGTCGTTTGACGTATAGACTGGTGATTTCACTCAAACTACCGACGGGGGCGGGCAGGGGGCCAAGACGGGGGCACTTGTAACACTTATAGCTGCCCGGGCTGCAAGGGGCGGCGCCAAAGACCATGATGGCGCCAGCGGGTGGCTCAGCGAGCTCGAGTTTGAGGGCAATGCGGCCGCTGCGGTTGGTGATGATCAAGGCCCGGACCGGGTTGGTGATGGGCTGCCCGCGCGGGGGCGGGTCGGCCAGGAGGCCCAGCCCGGAGCCGGCACGGACGTTGTTGACCCGCATGAAATAGGTTTGGCCAGTGAGGGCGTAGCTTTCGCCCAGGCGGGACCGGCTCCTGGCCTGCCTGGCCTTAGCGATCCAAGCGAGGCGTTGCGCCTCGGTGAGGGCACCCCAGGCTCTGGCGATGGCGCCGAACCCGGCAGACGTGGATTGCTGGGCGGAAGTGCGGACTTTTTTCGGAGGGGCATGCTGGCGCTCGTAGGAGCCGAAATGGTTCCTGCTGGCAATCACTTTGCCACGCTTGCCGCTCTTTAGAGATCTCGGTGTCTTCATCGGTATCTGTCGTCCGGGCTCACGGGCGCAGCATTCGGGGAATTAACGGCTCTGGCCCACGCTGCCGCGCGGAATGCATCATCATCCCGCGAACCGGCTGGCTAAAGATACCACATACCTGGCCAGGCACCAAAGCGGTTTTCGATTGAAAGGGGCGGCAGGGGGCGTCAGAGTTGGCCCACGAGGCAGAAAGGAAATGGCATGAAATATTGGGCGGTGGCGGTGGCGGCATTGTATGGGATGATCCTGGTTGTCCTGACAGTGCCGGTGGCGCTGCTGGCGTTCGCGCCGCAGGCAAGTGTGAAGGACGTAGCCCCGGTGTGCGTGTACTGGCCTTATTGGCTGTGGCTCGGAGTGATGGTGCTGGGCCAGGTCGCGTTGCTGGTTGTACCGGTGCAGGTGGCCAGCCGGCGGCCGGTGGCGCGCCGCTCGTTGCTGTGGCCGGTGGCGACGGCCGGGCTGATGATGGGCGGGCTGGCCGTGGGGGCGATGTATTCGCTGCGTGAGTTTGCAGTGCGGGACAAGGCGTTCGAGGGCTGGTTCTGGTGGGGGGCGCTTCTGGCTGGGCTCGTGATCTGGTGTGCTTGGGCGGTGTTGTTCTATCGCTCCAGCCGTGCGGCCGAGGCAGGGGACGTGGTCTCGCGGCAGTGCCGATTGATGCTTAAAGGCAGCATATTGGAGCTGCTGATCGCGGTGCCGACGCACATCGTGGCGCGGAGCCGGGATTATTGCTGCGCCGGAGTCATGACGTTTATTGGGCTGACGCTGGGGATCTCGGTGATGCTGTTCTCCTTTGGGCCGTCGGTGTTTTTCCTATATGCGGCGCGCTGGCGGCGGCTGCATCCGGAGGCCGCGCACGAAGCGGAGACGCCGGCATGAAGCGGGTGGCTTTCATTTGGGTGGCGGTCGCCCAGGTGCTGGCGGCGGCTTGCGGGGCTGCCAGCAACACGGACCTGTTTGACGCGGTCCGCAGCGGAGACGCGGAGAAGACCAAGGCGCTTTTGCAGGCGGACCCGAAGCTGGCCGAGGCGCGGACGGAGGACGGCAGCACGGGGTTGCATCTGGCGGCGCTGGAGGGGGAGGCGGCAGTAGCCCGGGTGCTGCTGGCGGGCGGGGCGAAAGTCAATGCGCGGGGGCTGCGCGAGGAGACGCCGCTGCACATGGCGATGTACGACGGGCATCGCGAGGTGGCGGAGGTGCTGCTGGCGAGCGGGGCGGACGTGAATGCCCGAAACACGGAGGGTGAAACGCCCCTGCACCTGGCAGCCCGAAAAGGGTATGGCGATCTGGTCGAGTTGCTGGTGGACCATCAGGCGGATGTGGAGGCCAAAGACCGGTTGGATGCCACGCCGCTGCATGCCGCCGCCGCTGCCGGGCAGAAGGTGGTGGTCGAGCTGCTCCTGAGCCAGCACGCCGATCCCGGCGCGCGGGATAAGGCCGGCCGGACGCCCAAAGCCGCGGCCATGGAAAAGGAACACTGGGCACTCGTGGAGCTTCTGACACCGCGGGTCGGCGAGTTTTATGATGTGCGGCGGGTGGTGTTCGAGGGGACGAAGACTTTCGCGCCCGAGGCTTTGCGTGAGGCATTGCAAGGCACGCGTGACTTTTTCGAGGTCTCCCATCCGCTGGCCCCGCAGGACGCTTATCTGGAGGCGATCCAGCGGAAGCTGCTGGTGGGTTATCAGCATCACGGTTTCCCCGAGGTGCGGATCGAGGCGCGGGCTGATCTCAAGGCGGGGCGGATCGTGGTGAAGGTGGAGGAGGGGCCGCGTTACGTGTGTGGTGGGGTCAAAGTGAACGGCGCGCAGAAGGTGCCCGCGGCGGCGATTATCGAGCGGCTAACGTCCCCGCACGCTTCCACCCAAGCAGCGCAGCGGGCGTTCGAGTTCAAGGACAAGGCCCCCGCCACGAACCCGCTGACGCAGGCGTTAGCGGATGAAGCTGATTCCGATGAGGCGGTCTGGGGCAAAGGGGGGCCCGCGCCGTTCTCGAATGCCGACGTCGAGCACATAAAGGAGCAGGTAACGGGCCTGCTGGCCGGGCGCGGGTTCTTGTCTCCCAAGGTCAATGTGCAGGTGGCGCCGGACCCAACCGCGCGGACAGCCGAGTTACAGGTGGAGGTGCTGGAAGAGGGAGCACACGCGGTCATAGAACGCGTTGACATTGTGGGCACCAAGAGGAACAGCGCGGAGGCGGTGCTGCGCTATCTGGACTTGAAGCCGGGGATGGAATTGTCCAGCGAACTGCTCAGCCGGATAGAGGACCGGCTGTGGCGGGCGGCCCGGTTCGTGAGCTACAAGGTCAGCCTCGGGTCGCCAAGCGCCGGAGGAGGCGTCCCGTTACAGATCGAGCTGGCGGAATACGATAAGGCCCCGCCGCTGGAGCAGGCATTCTCACCGACCGAGCGGGCGGAGCTCAAGATGCGGGAATGGCTCTCGAAGCTGGACGAGAGCGGGGAGGATTTCACGATCAATGTGTCTAGTCGCCGCGCCCGCACTCCCGTAGTCGAGCTGGTGCTGTCACCCCGCAACGGCCTGGTTCTCGTGACGAAAGATGCGAGCGGAGAAGCGGCGGCCCGGGAAGAATACGCGGTGGTGCTGAAGGCGGGCCAGGTGGGGTTGTATTCGCCGATCGGGGGTCGCAAGTTGTTGCTGGCCCACCTCAAGGAGCAGCTCCGGGCATTTCTGAGCATAGATCCCAAACCCGGAGCCACCAACCGTAACCAGTTTGCGTTGACCTTGGGCGCGGGGATTACCCACCAGGCCGAAAGCACACCGGCCGCAGCGGCTTACCGGTTTGAGCTGACGTTGCCGCCGGCAGCCTGCGTCGGCTTTTTCTCCGGAGAAAGATCATCCTCCTGGTTCGAGGGCGACGTGTTGATTCGGAGCAACGCGACGATGCTGCTCAAGCTCAGCGCCAGCACCGGCCGCATCATCGAGTTGCGCCAGAACACCGGAGACGGAGACAGCCTGGTTGAGATCCACTTCGAGCCCGGGGCGTTCGAGCGGGCGGCGAGGCGGATCGAGGCGGCGACTGCTAGCTTGCCGGACGTTGGCGACACCAACGCGCTGCTGAGCTCGACGCTGGCTTTTCTGGCGGAGGAAGTGGGGTCGTCGAAATACCTGCGGGCCTTTTCCCGCACGAACCTCGCGTCTGAAACCGCCGGGCCTGTGCTGGCGCTGCAGGGTCAGTTCAGACTGGCGGATTTGCTGGCACCGCTGGACCGGTTGGTCGCGAGCACGAACGCGTTGGCAGGGGGCCAGGAGGAGTTCTCGATACCCGCCGACCAGAGAACGCACGAGGCAAACCTGAGCGACTCCGTGGCGCTGTTCACGGACTGGTTCCTCCGGCAGAGCGATGAACTGTTTCAGGCCGGCTCGTGGCCGTGGACACTCGCGCGGGAGGCGTGTTTCACTTTCCAGGGCAGAGGCAGATATACTGAGGAGGCGCTGACGGGAGTTTATGAATCGGCGGAGACCGGCCCGCTGGGTTACTTGGCGGTGGCGGAGGTGGCGGACCATTTCCAGCCGGCGCTGGCGCGGAAATTCGCCGCTCGCGGGCTGGAGCGGCTGTCGGCGGCGGACTTTCGCCGCGACTGCCGCCTGTTCCTCGAAGGCAATTCGATCTCCAGCCAATGCTGCCAGCGACTAGCTGCGAGTGTGGGGGCATTGGGTGATGACCAGCTCGCAGCGCTGGTGAAGCTGGAATCGCCAGCACGCGTCGAGTTCCTCCGGGAATGCTGGCACCGGCTGCGGGCGGCCAAGGCCCAGCCGATGCTCGAAGCACTGGCGCCGGCGCTGGATGCTTATTGGGAGCAGGAGCTGAAGGAGCAAGTGGCCACCGCGCTCAGAGCACGGGCTTTCGATCCGGCCAGGACATTTGAAGAAGGGCTGGCGGCATACCAGGCGTCGTCGCCGGATATGTCCCAGGCCGCGAAGCTGTTCGGGCAAGCGGCGGCGCGTGGTCATGCGGGCGCACAGTATTACCTGGGCATGATTTACGAGAGGGGGGCGGGCGTTCCCAAGGACGTTGGGGTAGCCTTGGAGTGGTATCGCCAGTCGGCGACGAACGGCTACGCCGAGGCGGCGATGGTCCTGGGCAACTATTACAACGACGGCCTGGAGATCAAACAGGATCAGGCGGAGGCGTTTGTCTGGTACAGCGTGGCGGCGGCGGAAGGTCACCGGCTGGCACCTGCATTCCGTAACAGCGCGGGGCGCAAGCTGACGGCGCGGCAATTGGCGGAAGCAGAGGCACGGGTTGCCGCCATCCTGGCCCGCCGGCCGAAGGCGGGAAGCATGCCGGGATCCCCAGGCACGGATCACTAGCCTCGCGCTCTACTGACGTTCGTACTCGCCCTTGCTGACGCGCTTGAGGACGGTAAAGCCGGCCTTCTTGGCGTCCGAAACGGAAAGCGCCTTGGGGGAGTTGAAGGTGGACCATACCCGGCGCACCGGCTTCTTGCACGCCGGGCACTTAGTCAAAGGCGGGGCTGATAGCGGCCGGCACAGGGTGAACTTCCCGCCGCACACTACGCATTTTCCTTCGCAGAGTTCGTATTCGTACAAAGGCATAACCGTGACTGGGTACCCCAAGTTCCCGAGCCACGGGGCTAAAGTCAAGTCCAGGCCGGGGAAGGGGAACGGGCGACCACGGAAACGCCGGCGACCTTTCCTTCGGCCTCGCGCGCAACGGACGCAGCCAGCGACACTTCGACGCGGGAACCGTCTTTGCGATTGAGCGAGGTCTGCCAGCGCTGGTTGGGCTCCCCGCGATGGAGGGCGCCGAGGATCTACTCGGCTATTGGCCGATCCTCGGAAGGCACGATGAAGACCAAAGGAAGGTCGGCGACTTTCTCTCCGGAGCAACCAAGCAGCTTTTCCGCAGCGTCATTCCAGGTCATGATTCTGCCTGCGGTTGCCGGGCTGAAGACAGCGTCCGGTCCGGTTTCAACGAAGTTGGCGGACTGCCGGCCCGTTTGACGGAGTCGCCGAAGGGGGTATAGGTTGAAAGCGAGTAAGCAAGCTCTCGTCTCGTTCCTCCAGACAAGAGGGAGCGAGGGCGTTTGGCCTTCGGAGGTCAGCGCGGGTGGTCGGAACGCCAGCCCTTGAATTGCCAGAAACAATCTATGCGCCTGATTATCGTGTCCAACCGTCTGCCGTTCACGGTGTCGCTCAAAGAAGGGACACCGGCCTTTAACGTCAGCTCCGGGGGATTGACTACGGGGCTTTGGAGTTACCTGGAGCGTGGGGCGGCGAGCCCGGGCGAGCGACCGGATTTCCTCTGGCTGGGCTGGCCCGGGGCGAGCGTGGCCCCCGAGCACGAGGAGGCAGTCAAGGCTTACTCGGAAAAGGAATTCAAGGCCCTGCCGGTCTTCCTGCCGGAAGACAGAATGGACCGCTTTTACCATGGATTTTGTAACAAGACGCTGTGGCCGTTGTTCCACTACTTTCCAGACCTGACGCGCTACGAGGAGGAGTACTGGGAGGAGTACAAGCAGGTGAACCGCGTCTTTGCGGAGGCGGTGATCAAGGCGCTGCGGCCGGACGACCTGTTGTGGGTGCATGACTACCAGCTCATGCTGGTGCCCGGGCTGGTTCGGGAGCGGTTTCCCGACATGCCGATCGGGTTCTTCCTGCACATCCCGTTCCCGTCGTATGAGGTGTTTCGGCTGCTGCCGAGGATGTGGCGGGTGGAGATAATCGAGGGCTTGTTGGGGTCGAGCCTGCTGGGCTTCCATACCCACGACTATACCCGTGATTTTCTAACGAGCGTCTTGCGCACAGTCGGGTATGAGCACCAGCTCGGCTGCCTGACCTTGAAGGATCGCGTGGTCACGGTGGATACCTTCCCGATGGGCATTGATTTCGAACGATTCGCCCAGGCGGCGGCCTCGCCGGAGACGGAGGCGCGGGTAGCGGAATTACAGGCGAAATGTGTCGGGCAAAAGGTGATTTTCTCCGTGGACCGGCTGGATTATACCAAGGGCCTGATCAATCGGCTTCGCGGATACGATGTGTTTCTGAAGCGGAACCCGCAGTGGCATGGGAAGGTGGTGTTCATAGTGTCCGTGGCGCCTTCACGGACAGCGGTAGAGAGCTACCAGGCGATGAAACTGGAGCTGGAGCAAACCGTCGGACGGATCGTCGGGGCGTATGGGAATGTCAACTGGACACCGCTGGTTTACCAGTTTCGCAACCTGGGATTCGAGGAGATTGTGGCGCTCTACCGGTTCTGCGACGTCGCGCTAATCACGCCGCTGCGGGACGGAATGAACCTGGTCGCGAAGGAGTTCGTCGCGTCGCGTCCGGACCAGACGGGGGTGCTGATCTTGAGTGAAATGGCCGGGGCGGCAAAGGAAATGGGAGAGGCGCTGGTCATCAACCCCGTTCACAGCGGTGATTTTGCGCAGGCGCTGGAGCAGGCGCTGGCAATGCCGGTGGAAGAGCAGGTGCGCCGGAATCGGCTGCTTCAGGAACGGCTGCGGCGCTACAACGTGGTCCGGTGGGCGGAGGACTTCGTTCAAGCCCTAGTCTCGACCCAAAAGACGGACGCAGCCCGGCGGGCACGAGCGCTACGCGGGGAAGCGCAGGCAGGCTTAATTCAGCAATACCGGTCGGCAGCCCGACGGGTTTTGTTGCTGGATTACGACGGCACGCTGGTGCCTTTTGTAGCGGTCCCGAGCCTGGCGCGACCAGACCAGGAGGTGCTGGAGCTGCTGACCGCGCTGGCTGCGGATGTCCGCAATGAGGTGATGATCGTGAGCGGCAGGCCGCGACGGGACCTGGAGGAGTGGTTTGAGGCGTTACCGGTGGCTTTAGTGGCGGAGCATGGCGTCTGGCTGCGGCCCAGAGGGGGCGACTGGCGGATGCTCAAGGCGATTACTACGGATTGGAAGGAGCGGGTGCGCCCGATTCTCCAACTGTATGTGGATCGTTTACCGGGGGCTTGGCTGGAGGAGAAGGAGTTTTCGCTGGCGTGGCATTACCGCCGGGCGGACCTGGAACAGGCGTCGCGTCGCGCCCGGGAACTGCTCGACGATCTGGCCGGATTCACGCGCAACATTGACGTGCAGGTGCTGGAGGGGAACAAGGTTCTGGAGGTGCGGAACAGCGGCGTGAGCAAGGGGAGCGCGGCGACAGAGTGGCTGGGCGGACTGGGAGCCGACTTTGTTCTGGCGATCGGAGACGACTGGACGGACGAAGATCTGTTTCGCGCGCTGCCGCCGACCGCGTATTCGGTGCGAGTGGGTCTGGCAAACACCGCGGCGCGATACTACTTGAGTAACCATACGGCTGTGCGGCGCGTGCTCCGTGAATTAAGCCAGGCATCTGGCGAGAAAGGAGCCGAACGGCCTGCCTCGGAGGCGCCATTTCAGGTCCTGAGCCAGGCGCCCAAGGGGCAAGGATCCTGAGTGCCATGCCCGCTCCTTCTCGCGATGGTGAAGGGCCGGAGTACGACCCGCTCTGGTACAAGAGCGGGGTCATTTATGAAATGCACGTCCGCGCCTTTCTTGATGACAATGGGGACGGCTGCGGGGATTTTTCGGGGCTCACGGATAAGCTAGACTACCTGAAGAACCTGGGGGTGACGGCGCTGTGGCTGCTGCCCTTCTACCCCTCTCCGCTCAAGGATGACGGGTACGATATCGCGGACTATTGCGACGTTCACTCCCTTTACGGCACGCTGCGGGACTTCAAGGTCTTCCTGCGCGCGGCGCATCGGCACGGGCTGCGGGTCATCACGGAATTGGTCTTGAACCATACCTCGGATCAGCACCCGTGGTTTCAGCGCGCGCGCCGGGCGCCCCCCGACAGCCGGTGGCGCCGGTTCTATGTCTGGAGCGGCTCACCCGACCGTTACCAGGAAGCGCGGATTATCTTCAAGGACGTGGAGACTTCCAATTGGACGTGGGACCCGGTAGCGGGGGCTTATTACTGGCACCGGTTCTTTTCGCACCAACCGGACTTGAATTACGAGAATCCCGAAGTGCATCAAGAGATGATGCGGACGGTGGACTTCTGGTTCGACCTGGGCGTGGACGGGCTGCGGCTGGACGCGGTGCCCTACCTCTACGAGCAGGAAGGCACCAACTGCGAGAACCTTCCACAAACCCATGCCTTTCTGAAGCGGCTGCGCGCGCACGTGGACGAAAAGTATAAAGGCCGGATGCTGCTTGGGGAAGCGAATCAATGGCCAGAGGATGCGGTGGCGTATTTCGGCGAGGGCCGGGGTGACGAATGCCACATGGCGTATCATTTCCCGCTCATGCCGCGCCTGTTCATGGCCGTGCGGATGGAGGACCGCACGCCCATCGTGGACATCCTGGAACAAACCCCGTCCATACCGGAGACCTGCCAGTGGGCGCTTTTCCTGCGGAACCACGATGAGCTGACCCTGGAGATGGTAACCGACGAGGAGCGGGACTACATGTATCGGATGTACGCCCACGTCCACCAGGCACGGCTCAACCTGGGCATCCGGCGGCGGCTGGCGCCGTTGCTGGGCAACGACCGCAAGCGGATCGAACTGTTGAACGGGCTGCTCCTCTCGTTGCCGGGGACGCCGGTGCTTTATTACGGTGACGAGATCGGGATGGGCGATAATATCTACCTGGGCGACCGCAACGGCGTGCGGACGCCGATGCAGTGGAGCGCGGACCGGAACGCGGGCTTTTCGCGTGCCAACCCGCAGAGGCTGTATCTGCCGATCACCCTGGACCCCGAATACCACTACGAAGCGGTGAACGTGGAGGCGCAGCTCCGCAACCCGCACTCGCTGCTGTGGTGGATGCGGCGGGTGCTGACCCTGCGCAAAGGCTGGCGCGCGCTGGGAGAGGGGCGCCTTGAATTGCTCGCGCCGCAGAACCGAAAGATTCTCGCCTACGTACTGAAGCACGAGCGCGAGACCCTGTTGGTGGTGGCCAACCTCTCGCGGTTTCCACAGCCGGTCGAGCTTAACCTTTCCGCCTTCAAGGACCGCGTGCCCGTCGAGCTATTTGGCCGCACGCCCTTCCCGGCCATCGGGGAGCTGCCGTTCCTCCTCACGCTCGGGCCGCATGGTTTTTATTGGTTCTCGCTCGAACCCCGCCCGCCCGCCCCCAGCCCAACCGGGCAGCGGGTGCCCGAGGCTCCAAGCCAAGTGAGCGTCGGGCGAAACTGGGAAGAGGTACTCTCAGAGCGGTCGAGGCCGGCGCTGGAACGGGCGTTCCGGCCTTACCTGCGCGCCGCGAGCTGGCTCAGTCCAGGCGAGAAGCCCATCAAGACGGCGACGCTCCAGGAGGCGGTCGCCCTGCCGCTGGGGACGGCGAATGCCTTTCTGACCCTCTGGCAAGTGGAGTTTGCCGGTGCCGATACGGAGTGGTATGCCGTGCCGCTCGCTTTCACCACGGGCGACGAAGCCGAACGCTTGCGCCGCGACGAGCCCCAGCGGGTGGTGGCCGAGGTGACAATTGCGCGGCCTGAGCAGCGAGGGGTGCTGTACGATGCGCTAGGGTTGCCGGAGTTCAACCTGGCCTTGCTGGACATCATTACCCGGCGGCAGCGTCTCAAGGGCCGGGGCGGCAACGTCGTCGCGTGGCGTGGGCCGCTTTTGCGCACCTTGTCGCGGAAGCCGGCAATGGAATTCGAGAGCGCGCCGCTGAAGACCAGGCAGCGGCACACCTCGGTCCGGTACGGCGAGCGGTTTGTGTTGAAGCTTTTCCGCCAGTTGCATTGGGGCGTCAATCCAGAGCTGGAGCTGGGTCGTTTCCTCACCGAGCGGGGCTTCTCCAATGCGCCGCCGTTGGCCGGCGCGCTGGAGTATCATCGGGCTGATGGGGAGCGTCTGGGCCTGGCGGCGGTCCACGGCTGGCTGCCCAAGGCGGAGAGCGGCTGGGAATACACGTTGCGCGCCTTGGAGCGGTATTACGAGCGGGTGCTATCGCTGACGACGGAGGGCGGGAGCTTCGTGTCGGCGGGCAAGACGCTGGTGCAACTCGTTCGGGAGGCGTTTCCGCCCGAGGTGCCCGAGTTGGTCGGCACGTATCTGGAATCGGCGCGGTTGCTCGGGCTGCGGACGGCCGAGCTGCACCAGGCGCTGGCCGGCGACGCGACGAATCCGGAGTTCGCCCCTGAACCTGCCACCGCCTTCTACCAGCGGGGCCTTTATCAGTCCATGCGTAACACGGCCCGGCACAGCCTGCAGAAGTTGCGGGATGACCTTCCATGTCTGCCGGAGGACGCGCGCCCGCCGGCTCAGCGCGTGCTGGATCTCGAGCCCCAACTTTTCAAGCACTTGCAGTCACTGCTGGCGTTGCGGGTCAGCGCGGCGCGGATTCGCTGCCACGGCGACTATGGCCTCGGGCAGGTGCTGCACACGGGCAAGGATTTCATGGTTGTGGACTTCGAAGGCCACCCGACGCTGCCGATGAGCGAGCGCCGAGGCAAGCGCCTGGTGCTGCGGGACATCACGGGGATGCTGTGCTCCTACCGTTACGCCGCGGACATGGCGTTGACGCGGCAAATCCAGCCGGGCCGGCTGGCCCCGGAGGAACGGCATACGCTCGCCGTGTGGGCCGACTGTTGGCGGCTGTGGGTGAGCGTGGCGTTCCTGAAGGGTTACTTCGACACGCTGGGCCGCTCGTCGCTCCTGCCTCCCACCGACGCCGAACTCCAAGCCCTGCTGGAGATTTACCTGCTCCACCGGACGATGGACGAATTGGGCAATCATCTTGCCAGCGAACTGGCTCTGGTAAGGCCGGCGTGCGAGGGAATCCTGGAACTGGTCCAGCAGCATCCGGTAGCATGAGGGACTCGGGGCTACTACGCCCGGTTCGGCGGTGTGGCCCAGCTTGCCCGGGTGTGGAAAGCAAGTGTACCGGCGAGAGCGTTTGTGGTGTTCAGCCAAAACCATGACGAGGTGGGCAACCGGCTTCGTGGAGAGCGGCTGGCAGCACTGGTCGCCTTCGAAGCCCGCAAGCTGGCCGCCGCGACGGTACTGCTCTGGCCGTCTATCCCGCTGCTGTTCATGGGAGAGGAGTATGGTGAGACGGCGCCGTTTCACTACTTCATCAGCCACAGCGACCCGGCGCTCATCCAGGCAGTGCGCAACGGGCGGCGGTCGGGATTGGCGGCCTTCGGTTGCCTGACGAGTTGCATTCCGGGGGCAGGGTGAAGCTGAGCCTAGCCGCAAAGTCGGTCGTGGTTCTGGCACGAGGATGATTCCTGCCTAGCCCGGGCCAACCGCGTAGAACTTTCCCATCGGCCCGCCTGAGCGCCAAGAGAACAACGGCCCCCTCTCTCATGGCCGGTAGTGCGGATTCGGCTCAATGATTGCGGCCGCGCCATAGTCCGGTTCGTCGGGGTCGTAGGCACGTGCGAGATTTGCCATCGCCGCGCGCCTCCACTCCTCGCGTTCAGCATCCGGCAGCCCATCATCCTCGGCTGGCAGCAGACGGGCAACCGCCTTTTGCCCGCGTGCGATGACGAACTGCTCGCTCCGTTCGACAGCCTCCAATTGCACGGCCGCATTCATCTGGAATTCTTCTACCGTGGCTCTGCTCATAGGCATATGCCTGGTTTGGACTTAGTGCCAAATCAACCAAACTCTCACACGGCGAGAAGCTTGTTGCTGGGCTGGGCTATCCTGTGTTCCACGCGCAGCAAGTCGAGCAACGTGCGCTGGGTCTGCTGCTGGCGGGATGTGATTTCGATCAGGTACCAAACGAAATGGGGCCACACCGTGGGCAGGTGCCGTTTCACTTGTAGTCGGGCTTCTGCCCGAAGCCAAGTTGACCAGCGAAGCGTTCGCCAAAGCCGGCGACAAGATCGTACCCATTGGGCAGTTATGGTTGCGCAAGTTGACCACCATGCGGGACGGTTCGGCGTTGGCGAGTGACAACCTGCGCGTTGCCACCGTGAGGCACAAGGACCAGGATGTGTCGTTGGCGCAGTGCGCCCTTTCGCCCCGGCGTGGCTTTGGGTGGTTTTGCCGGACCTTCTGCATTCTGCATTCTTCCCTTCGACCCCGTCCGAGATTGGCGATTTCAGACCGGTTCAAGCCCGGCCTGGGCGGACGACTTCAAACCCCGCTTCGACGGCCGCCTTGGCCTGTCGCTCATCGTGTGTCATCAAGCGTGAAACCTTCAATTCTTCCATCGCAGCCAGGTGCAACCGATCCAGGGAGCGACAATGTTTGCCGCCGGAATTCCGGTGCTGGCGCATAGCCGTTTGGAACACCGCCGCGGGCAAAGCGCGAAACTCGAAGGGCGGCTGGTTCCTCAGCACGCCAAACCGCGTCTCGGCCTGCCGCCATTGACTTCGGTTCAGCATCCCTCCGGTCCACTCCACTTTCAATTGCACCAACGTTTCCAGTTCCGCCAGGATCGAGACGATGACTGAGGCCTCTTCGGCGATCGCGCTCCAGACCGCCTCGCTCAACGGCTCGGGACGAAGCACTTTGAGCAGGCAAGTCGTGTCGGCGTAGATCATCGGGCTTAGGTCAGTTTTCGGTCCGCCCGGGCCGCCGCCAGTGGCCCATCACTGCTGGGGAAGACCTTTTTGCCAAAGACCTTCTTAATCCACCTCCGGTGCTCCTCGGGGGTCCAGCGCGGACGTTTGGTCTCACCCTGCGTCACGCGCACCAGCTTGGCCACGGGCTAGGAATCGCGGGTCACGATGATTTCCTCCTCGGCCTGCAACGCCGCTTCCGCCTCGGGCCAGCGCTGCCGCAAATCTCGAATCGTGATCGTTCTCATGGCCCAAGCATAACATGTTTCACATAGGCGTCAACATAAAGTCCCGGTTACCTGCAAGTGTCACTATTTCACCCAGCGCTGACATATGGGCACTTGGACTTACGTTTCCACCTGTTGAACGAGCAACCCCAAACGCATCCGCAAGCGCAGGAGGTGCTGCCGCTGTATCAAAAGTGAGCTGACGCCTCCGCCGGGGGCTCTGCAAAACAGGATGTACCGCAGTGGGAACAGCGCTTCACTTCGGCCCCGAAGGCGAGCTGCGCTTTGCCGCAATTGGGGCACACCAGCCGGTTCTTTCCCACCAGGACGCCCACCACCGCCGCACATAGCGAGACCAACCCGAGAACATGCTGACCGAGAGCCATCAGGAGAAGGAAGGCGGAACCGCCCATGCTGAGCAGAACGAGCGACACTTTCAGTCGGAACCTCGATAGCCGGCGATTGGGCATGGTGCGTTCAGCTGGCATAACGCTCTCGCTCAGCCACTGCCGCCGGGGAGCCGCGCTTCGACGAGGTCAGGGAGCTGTGAGTTCCGCTCAACGGGTGGGGACGGAAGCGGCGGCGGCTGTTGGCTGAAGCGAGGTGGTTGAACGAAGCCGCTGCGCGGGGCGGACGATTTAGGGCGTAAGGGAGTGCCTGGAGTTCCAGACTCCGGGTCATGAAAAACATACATTCCAATCCCACTCCCCTACGCCAAAAGTTCATTGAGT
>Ga0326727_10012873_pt1 | contig 18864 bp, 9 predicted proteins | sample MB2enrmetagenome_FD_207643 | JGI IMG/M metagenome (GOLD analysis project Ga0326727, IMG submission 207643) | Lab enriched peat soil microbial communities from McLean, Ithaca, NY, United States - MB29MY | ecosystem: Environmental > Terrestrial > Soil > Wetlands > Peat | place: USA: New York...
GGGCTTTTGCCGATTGTGCCGACGACGATCGCTCTGGTTGCGAGCGCGCCGGTGTCGCGGACCAGCACCGGTTCCTTTCCCGTAACCCTGTTCACGTCGGCGCACAAATCGGATGCGGCGCGGGCGACGCCGGGCCACTCGGCCGCGTCCGTATAGATAGCCGCCGGCCCGCTTCCATCTGCTATCGCGAAAGCGCCGGGAACCGATTGCCAGACGATGTAGCGGGTTTGTCCGATCGAGTAGCCGGGAAGCGGGGACAGAATCATCAACAGCCCCAGCGTCAAAGACAGCCGTGTCATCCCTGGCCTTCTGCAACACCGCGGGTGAAGATTGCAGAGGAGCTGAATCGCACGGTTCATCCGGACCACCGCCATGTCCCCGTCTGCCCCGTCTGGGCGGAGGAGCCGGCCGGAGCGGATTCATGCTATCACGAATCACGGCGGAGTGATGGCGCGCAACTCGGCGAATACGGATGACGCGGCGAGATCCAGAGCGATCACGCGAGCAGCACAGCCAAACGGCGAAAACCGCGAGACCGTGGCATGACAATCCCCAACGCGGGGCTGGTGAGTCCACCGCGATGGACCCGAGCCCCGCTCAGGAACACGCAGATCCGCTTGCTGGCGCGCGCGGCTGGAAATGCTAACTATTGGCCGCGGCCCCAGCCACAGTGGCCACGGTCTCACGGTAAGCGCTGCGCCCCGCGTCGACTTCCGCCTTCAAACCCTCTCGCTGGGTGCGCATCGCCGCGACGCCGTGATCGAACAGATTCGAGGCCGCACTGGCCGCCTCCTGGGCCTGGCCTTTCACGTAGTACGCGCCTTCCTGGGCCTTGTTCCGGATGTTCTTCCGCGTTTTGGCTCCGGACTTCGGCGCGACAGCATTGCGCCGGCGATTCCAATACCGAGCCCAAGGCAGAACATCTGAGTTCCATTGGTATTCATCATGATTGACTCCTTCAGAACGGACATTTCTCGATGTATACAGGCAATTCGATTTCCGCGGGAAGGCGGTGAAGGACCGAGCGCGTCGTTCAGAGGGGTTCGAATGGTTGCGCGTTGTGTTCCGGCGACCTTCCGTTAATGTGAGCGCGCCGTCCACTGTCCGCATCGAAGCCGGAGGCGGCTCCCGGTTAGAACTGGAGGTAACCCAGCAGCATGAGCACGATCAGAACAAGCAGAATCGTGCTCAACGTCCCGCTCGGATAGTAGCCCCAGCCCCTGCTATACGGCCAGGACGGCGCCGCTCCCAGAATCAGAATGATCAGCACGATCAGCAGAATCAACATAAGCGTTCCTCCCTCCTTGAATTGGCACGTTCTCTTTCACCTGCCGGTTGCGCAAACCGCTAGATCCGTCTTCCAACGTGCGCCACCAGGCTTACCAGGAAGAGAATCACAAACAGGAAAAAGAGGATTTTCGCGATGCCGGCAAATGCTACCGCCATCCCGCCGAACCCCAGGAAAGCGGCAACCAGGGCAATCAACAGAAACACCAACGCGTAATACAGCACGGTCTTCCACCTCACCATGTCTGGAGCATGTTCGATTCCCCTTCGCTACGGGTTGGATTGGAACGACCGCCGGGAAATCAACCGGAGCCCGATAGATACAGCGCTGCGTGCATTGGCGCGTCCTGCATTGAGTGGATGTGGGGAGAATTAAACTCCTGCCAACTTCGGTGTGGTCACGCGCATGAGCGTCTGGCTGATGCCGGCTCCGGAGAAAGTCGAAGCTTTCTTTTTCCGACTGGCGCGCGGCGGGCCGGGCTCTACGCCAGCGGCGGTGCGGCTCCGCGGCGCCTTCTCCGCGCGAGAAACATCGCCGCAAACAACATCAACGCCCCGCCGATCGCGGCCAGAGACAGTGAGCTCGGCTCCGGATTCAAGGAGAACTGAGGCGTAAACGTGTCCGTGTTGTGAAACTCGATCTGGCCGCCGCCGAAGCTGGCCGCTACAAAGGTGCCGTTGAACTGGCCGCCGGAGTCTCCGAGGACCGTGGCCAGCGGGGCCAGCAGGCTGGTGGTGTAGCCGGTGTCGCCCAGTTGGATGTTGGTTGCCTGGTAATAGTTGAACAGGAGCGTGGTCCCGTTCAGAAATGCCGTGAAGCCTCCGCCGCCGAACGTATCGCTGGCGCCGGGGACGTTGATGACCAGGGTAACGTTGGAGCCCGACGAGGTGACGTTAATGGTGTTTCCGTCGAAGATGCTCGGATCGGCAACGTTGATCACGTTCAGGCCATCGGCGGCGGCGTTGCAGGTGACGGTGGTGGCCGCGAGCACGCACGAATCCCCGGGCGTCGAGGACATGCCCGCCAGCGTGGTGGAAAGACTGTCCGCCTGAGTGGCTGCGGCCGCGAAATTGACGGGCGGAGTCCCTCCGGTGGTCAGGCTGCCGTCATTCAGAGTGAAGCTGGTCAGGCTCGTGGTGTTGCCGAAGGCGTTCCCAAAAAAGAGGGTCCCCGGACCGGCAGTGAGCGATCCACCCGCAACCAGAGTATATCCGGAAGGAAAGGATGAGATATCGCCCGCCGTGAGGTTGGAACCCACCGAATAAGAACTGATATTGATGTTGCCGCCAGCCGCCAGTCCACCTTGTACATCGCTGGTGGCCGCGGTGAAATTATTCAGAACAAAAACATTGTAGGGGCCGGCTGCGGGGACAATTGAGCTGGCGAACAAGCCCGCGGGCAGTGCCACGATGGCCAGCAACAGATTGCCGCTTCGCGAGAGGATTCGTGCCGATTTTCGATCAGACATCACTGGTGGCATCGCGACCATCACAAAAACAATCCCGGGAAGGCACGATACCCGTTCGACATATGCCGAAAGGCACCAGCGCCAGGTTCAACGCAACTCATGAAGCGTACCAGAGTTGCCAACGAGTTGCAAGGGAAATCCCCTGGGCGGTTGTAAGGTAAAGTACGGTGCGGCGTCCGCTGGAGTGCTCGCCGGGCGTGTTCGATTCGCATGTGCAACCCTTACTGAATCTGGATCGACAACTGATTTGCAGTCACGCCATCAACGGTGAGCACCACCGGCGCCTTGCCGCTGCCCTCCAGCGCGGCGGGCAAGGGACCCGCCGTCACCAGGTCCAGGCCCTGCGCCTGACCGGCGGCCCCGGCGAAGTTCACGGCGACGGGTTTTCCCCCGACGGTCAGATTGACGTTGGAAAGCGAAGAGCGTCCGCGAATCCCCGTGCCGTAGAGCGACAGGACGGCCAGGCCATTGGTCACATTAACCGGAACAGCCTGCCATCCCAGTTTCGGATCGTACTCGGCAAGCGAGGCCGAGGATATGACGTGGCCGCTGGCATCGGAGTACTCGACCGTGCCGGCCGGCAGCCCGGCGCCGGACCAGTCTGCCGTGAACAGCCCCGGCGCCACGGTGTCGATCATGACCGTGCCGGTGGCAATGGTTTGGCCGACGCTGGTGACCCCGATGAGAGCCACGCCGGGAGCTGTGCCCGGATCGAGCAGGAGGTTGATCTGGCTGGGCGAGACCAGAGACAAAGTCGCGGGGAGCTGCTTGCCGGTGTTGTCCGTTACGTTGACCGCAATGCCGCCGAGCTGCGGGACCGGAGCTGTCGAAGTCAGCGTGACGGAGCTCAGAGTGGTCCCGAACAGCGCACCCAACGAGCCGGGGGCCATCACCGGTGTGTAGCTGGCCGCCGAGAGCGCGGTCACGCTGGAGACCGCCAGCGACGAAACCAGACTGAACGCGGGCGCCGGAACCGCCGGGTTCGCTTCGAACGAGGGGACCGGCTGCACCTCCGGAGTGTTGCTGCCGTTGCTCACCGGAACACCGGGATACACCGGAGCCAGAGTCGCTTGTGCGTAGGCGGTGCCGGTATCGGGTACGCCGTTGGGCCCCACCAGTTCGATGGTGAAACTGATGGACTCGATCTGGGTGGGGTCGCCGGCAACCACTTCCCACGCCAGCGTGACCGAATTGCCAAACGGCTGGAATTGTGAGAATTCCCCATAAGCGGGGTGATTTTGCGAAAACGGCCCAGCCCCGTTCGCGTCGGTGTAGATGAGCATGGCGTGGGGGTTGAGTGCGTCGTATCCGCTGGTGCCCGCCGATACGTCGCGGGCGCTGACCCACAGAAATACGTTGTTCGGAATATCCGTGAACTGGACCATCAGCCGCGTTCCGCAGTCGGCGAGGCCCGCGGTGTTGAGATTGTTGGTCTCCGGGAACCCGCTGTTGAAGAAGCCGCTTTCCGTGTTGAACGCCGCGCCGGGTACAGCCTGGCTGGCCAGAAACAAGGGATCGCTGCCGCTGGTTCCTGCGTTTCGCCGCCGGAATGCACCCGCATATCCTTCGGTGAATTTCACGTTGAACGCAACACTGCTGCTGGCGCCGCCGGCGTTTCCGGTCGGAATCATCGACGGGGTGACGATCAAAGCCGGGTTCGCCGCGGCCACCGCGCCGTCGTTTACGGTGCGCAGCGCGAACGTGAAATCCGGCTGGGGTACGCCCGTGACTTGTGTGGGATTCGAAACCGCCAGCGCATTTCCCTTGCTGTCGAAAATCTGAACGGTGAGTTGCACCTCGAGCGGCAGTGGTTTGACGGGAATCTGCGTCGCGTCGGCGCGCACGTTGGTGATGCGCATTGTGCGCGTGTTGCCGGCGCCCGGCGCATCGATGGGGACGCCCTGAAATACGATGGCGTTCGCCTGAAGCTGCGCGCCCTGGAATACGTTGGGCTGACCGGAGGCGCCGGCGACTGCGGGACAGGTCGCCGCCGTGCCCGCCGGGACACAGGGCACCTGGGCGGCGGGCGGCGGATCGTCAATCAGCAGCAGGGCATCGTTCCATTGCAGCGTGCTGGGCGGCGGAGAGTTCACTTCCCCGGTGGTCGGCGGCGGCACCGGAACCTGGCGACTGGTAATGGCGGTGTTGGAGACTACCAGCACCTGGTAAGCCGGCAGGGCCGAACCGGACGGCGTCGGCGTTCCGCCGGTGCATTGCAGCAGAAGGTCGGCCTGAAGCTCCGTCAGGCCCTGGGCACGGATGGTTGACGCCACCACGGGAATCGTGGAACAGGTCATCGCCGCGCGTGTTGGAGCCGCGCAGACGCACAGTGCCGCCAGAATGAGGCCGTGCCGAGCCATCGCTATCTCGGTCCGAAAGGCTGATTGCCACGCCAGTCCGGAATCGTCGGGAAGCTGGCGTCCTGGCCGACTGGACGCGCCGTGGGCGAGTAAATCAGCGACACCCCGGCGGACTCCGAGTCGTAATCGCGCGCGTTATTGAAATCGGCCCAGCCGCCCAGATACCAGTACGGGCTGAGCTGATAACCAATCCTCAGATCCACGCCGTAGTTGGGACCGGTGGAAACCAGCGCGGGATAGGACGGCCCGTTCTGCCCCTGCAGCACGGCCAGGGTGGGGAAATACGGGGAGGAATCTTCCACGAAGTGCTGCGCGCCGAAGCTGGCGACGGCCGAATAGACGATCTTTTGTTTGTAAACTCCGCGCCAGCGCACCGGCACGTTGAAGAGCAGGTACTGCTGCGGGCTGAAATAGCCGCCCTGCCCCAGCGTGAAGTAGCGCAGATCGTGGTCGTAGTGCATGCCGCTGACGTTGAAGCCCAGGGTGAGGGAGCTGTCCGGGGCGCTGCGAATGCTCCACCACGCGCCCGCATTACCGTTGAGCTGATTGTTGCTTTCGACGTTCATGCCGGTGAGGGACTGGTAACCGAAACTGGCGTAGATGCCCTGCTTCGTTCCGCCCCACTTACCCAGGATGGAGAAGCTGTCGGCGATCACGCCGCCCCAGACGCGGTTGGTGACCGGATCGCGGGCGCCGGCGTAGGCGAGCATGGAATCCTCCACGTTGTCCCGCTCCACCAGGAACGTGATGGGGCCGCCGGCGGGCTGGAATCGAATGCCCCCGGTGAAATTGGGGACGAGGAAATTGCGCGGCGTGGAGCCGGCGATCAAACCGAACGTGGGAGTGGAGATCTGGACGTCGCCGCCGATGCCGCCTACCGATTGCGCGCCGAACGTGGCGCCCGCCGGCAGCAACCCGAAGCGGTTCGTGCTCTCGCCGGTCGCCGTGCCCGCATCGAGATAAGTAGGCAGGGCATCGACGATCACGCGGATACGGCCGCCGATGGTCATGCTGGTCTGCAGATTGACCTGCTCCACCACGAGCTGATCAAACCCCGGCTGGCCGCTGCGCGACATCAGATCTCCACCAGTGCCGATATAGGGCGAGTTGCGAGCCTGGATTCCCTCCAGATCGTCCTGCACCTCGCCGCGCAGAGCTTGTTGCTGCGCGGGAGTGTCGGTGAACGACTTCGGGTCGGGCGTCAGGGCCAGCAGATCGGGAGCGGGGACGCCACCCTGAGAGGCCACCTGCGAACCATCGTCGTTTGTCGCCAGTGTCCGCCGTGCCGGCCTTGCCTCGTCCGAATCCGCGGGCGAAGCCGCGCTCCCCTGTGCTGCAGGAGTGTCGGATCCCAGCCTGGGCAGCGATGCGCCGCCGCTCTCGGAGCCGTCGCTGGCATTGCCGGACTGCTGAGCGACGAGAACGAGTCTTGCTCCGCCCGGCAGCGCGGCGGGCCCGGAAGACGAGATCGGCTTGCTCACGCTGGTCCGATCCGGAGCATGGGACCGGTGTTCGGAATCCCGCGTCGCCGTTTTCGCCGAATCGTCCCGCAAGCGGTTGTGCGATGGCAGCTTCGGTGTGGCGCCGGCCGCCTTTGTGCCGGGTGTCAGGCCCAGCAGATCGGGAGTCACCAGGCTGAACAGGGACGCTCCCGAAGGAGAGTCGTCCACGTCCTCGCTCTCTTCCTCCCTGGGTAGCACCGTTTCTTCCGCCTCGGCTCGCAGCACTGCACCGTCCGTGGCAGGAGGCAATTCGGGTCCCGGCCTTGGCAGCCGCAGGCGACTACCGTCAAGGCCGTCCGCAACCGCGGCCGCGGGCAGAGCGGGAGGCCCCGGCTCATCGACGCTGGTCCCATTCGACGCGTGCCTGATGGACTGCGGCTCGGGCGCAGACTGCATGGGCTCGGTAACCACGGCCGGCCGGCTGGGGACGGGCAGTGGCGCGGCCTGCTTCCGCGGTTCCGCTGCGCCGGCGGGAACCTGCGCGGCAGGCACGTCGCCGCCCAGCAACAACTCACCAACAGCCTGAGACGGATCGGGCGCGGCGCCGGAGGGCGCGGACGGCGGACGCCCAGCGGAAGCGGTTTCCGATGCGGTGGGGATGGCGGCCAGCGCGGCGCGCCAGTACTTCCGGGCTTGTTCGTAGTTGCCTGTGGCAGCGGCTTCCTTGCCGGCCAGCGTGAGCACCTCGGCGTTGTTGGGCCAGCGGGCGAGGGCGCTGCGCAGCCATTCCGCGGCGGCCTGGCGATCGCGCTGGGCCAGAGCGGCTCCAATGGCCCCGCAGTAATCGGTTGCCGCGCCGCCGGTCAGGCCCCAGCTCTTGTACACGGCCAGAGCCCTGGCGCTGTCGCCGGACTTGAGCAGCGCGCCGCCGAGGAACGCGCGAATCCGATTGTCCTTCGGCAGCATGCGCGAAGCGGCCTCGAGGATGGCGATGCCCCGCGCCGTGTCGCCGGCGGAGATGGCCGCATCGGCGCGCCGCGTGGTCCACGTGGACCAGATTTCGGCCAGATCCTTCCGCTCGGAGGAGGCCAGATCGTCCCGCGCCCCGATCTGCTGCAACAGCGTGTACAGCTCGCGCTGATCGCGCTGCGTGTTCAGCAAGAGCCACGCGAGCTGGATCTGCAGACCGGCCGGCACGGTGCGGCCTTCCTTCGCGAACAGATTGATGGCCCGGCGGACCAGGTGCAGCGCCTCCTCATCGTGACCGATGGCGTTCTCGCTGGCGGCCAGGGTGGTGACATAGTCGGGATCCGAGCGCAGGCCGATGCCGATATCCGTTGGTATACGCGTGTCTTCGTCGATGGCCTCCTGGTCGCGCCCCTCCTGATGAAGCGCGGCGATCAGCGCCTTCCAGACGTCGGAATCGTCGGGATGGGTGGCCACCATCTGGCGCAGCAGCGCCTCGGCCTCTTTCGGCGCACCGCGCTGCAGCCAGATATACGCGAGCTGCAGCTGCGCGGCGACCGTGGCCCTGGTCTCCGTGGCGGTGTCGAGCTCGATGGATTTGCGCAGCAGGATCTCCGCTTCGTCCTGATGCCCCATCCACATCTGGATGGACGCCAGCGACCGGAGAAACGCCGGACGCTGCATGGCTTGCTGCGTTGTCGCTTTCGCCATCCGCTCGTAGCAGCGCAGCGCGCGGCCCTCGTCGTGGATTTGGACCAGCGAGGCGAGCAGGCCCTCCCAGGCGTCCAGATTCCCGGGGCTGGCGTCGGTGACGCGCTCGAAAACGGTGGCCGCCTCGCCGGGATGATTGAGCCGCAGATAGAGGCCGGCGAACTGCAACTGGGTGCTGATGGAGAGCTGCCGGCCTTTGACATTGGCTGCGTCCACGGCTTCTTCGAGGTACGTGCTGGCTTCGGGATTTTTGTTGAGGTCGCTCTCAATCGCGGAAAGCATGAGCAGGTAGTCCACGTTCTTCGCGAGCGCCTGCTGCACGGGAGCGGGAATCTGATGGGTTGCCGCCAGCGCCGCATCCGGCCCGGCGGAGCGATAACGCGCGTTGACCAAATTGCGCCACGCGTCCTCGTTCCCCGGTTTCATGACGACGAGTTTTTCGACCACCGGCGCGGCGGCGGTCCAGTCGCCCAGCTTCATCAGAGCGCCGGCCAGTCCCTCGGTAGCCTCGGCGCTGTCGGCGCGCAGCGTGGCGGCCTGGCGGTAGAGGCTCGCGGCGTCGGCCAGCTTGCCGGCGTTGAACGCGGAGGTGGCGTCGTTCATGGTCTTCCAGAAGCGCGCCGTCTCCAGCGCCTCCGAATAGGTCTTGTCCTGGGGAGCTTCGCCGGCGGCCGCCTCGAAATACTCCACCGCCGATGCGAAGTTGTTCTCCTTCATGCGCGCATATCCCATGCCCGCCAGCGCGCCGGGGCTGTGGGGGCTCTCACGGAGCGCCGCCTCGAAGTGCGCTTCCGCTTCCTTGACGCTGTTGGCTTTCAGCGCGGCGTAACCCTGCGTTTCGCCGGTATTGCGCGCCACAACGGCATGCGCCGCGGGGGCCTGCTGCACGATCTTTTCCAGCTCCTCGTCCGGATAGCGCGCAACGTAGGCACGCATGGAAGCAACCGCCTGCGGATTGGAGCGCTCCCAAACGAGGGCCTGACGCCACGCCTGCCGGGCGCGGCTGGTGAGCAGCGCATTCTCGTGGATGCCCTCCAGAAGGCGCAGGCCTTCGAAGCGGGTCTCCGGGCGATAGGTCCACAAACGTCCCAGCGAGAAACGGTACTCTTCCGAATCCGGATACTTCTGCACGAGTTTTTGCAGCCCCGCGGTGGCTGCCTCCCAGCCGCCCGGGACGGAGGCTTCGGTTTCGTAATAGGCGATGGCGTAGGCGCCGGGAGGCGGATTATCGCCGAAAACCTCGCGGTAAACGCGCATGGCCTGGTCGAACTGCTGGGCGGCGGCCAGACGCTCGGCTTCCCGCAGGCGGTCGCGGTGCTGCGCCAGCACCGGCATGCTCTCTACCTGGCTGATGGCCGGATCGCCGGGACGGACCCTGCGCAGGCGCTCGAGATACGCCTTGCTCTCGGCGACGCGCCCGTTCTGCCGCGCGTATCGGGCAAGCTCGGCGAGGGCCTCCGCGTTATTGGGATCGGAGAGCAGCACCTGCTGCCAGGCCTGCGCCGCCAGATCGGCGCGGCCGCGAGCTTCCAGCGAACGCGCTTTGGCGATCAGCGCATCGGGCGGAACTGCCTGTGCCTGGCCCGCCGCAACCGAGACCGTCAGCACGGCGGCAAGTATGAATAATCCACGAAGGGGAAGGTTCATCTGTTGTCCTGTCTCAAATGGGTGGAGCGACGCCGCAAGCCGCCGGCCGCTCCTTTGCAGTAGCGAATGCATGCGTGCGCGGCCGCAGACGCTTCTCCGCGCGCCGTTCCGACCACCGGTACAGCCAGCGCGCGATGGGCAGCGCGCAGAGGACTGCCAGAACGGCAATCAGCCAGAAGTTCGCGGCCATCCAGTTGTTGAAAATCTCGCGCCAGCTCAGACGCCCAATGGAGTTCGTGCCGCGGCTCAGATCGAAAGAATAGAAACGCCCCGCCTGCAGCAGGCTGATCCCGCCGTGTACCTCGGCGAGATTGACGTCGCCGCCAAAGGCGGAAATCAAAGGCTGAAAGGTCTGCCCGCTGCCCACGGTGGCCATCAGCACGGCGCTGCGGGTGGAATCGAGCGGAGACGGCAATCCTTCGATCACGCCGTCGGGCAGTTCGCCGCCGGAAAGAAGATCCCCCAGACGGCGGTACTCGCGGGCGGAAGCGCTGAATGGCACGTGCGCCAGCAGACCCCACAGCCCCAGCGGTTGATTGACGTGCAACTGTCCTGCGCCAATGCTCAGCGGCAGATGCCCGGACCACTGGGAAAACAGAGGCTGGCGATCGGGCGAACCGAGAACCAGCAGGTCTTTGTGCTCGGCTTCCTCGGCGCGGTCGGGCTCGAGCACGGTGATGCGGGTGCCGGGAGAGCCGGTCTCGCCGCCGAAACGGCCCATCATGTCGAGAAACATGGAGAGCTGGTCGGCGCCCGGGTGCGCCGGCAGAATCGCCGCCGTCTCGGACATGTCGGCGATGCGCGTGAACGGGAACCCGGCCTGCGCGAACAGATCGAGGCGAGGCAGTTGCACGAATCGCGGAACGCCGCGAAGATCGATGAACGAACCCGGCAGGATGGACGCTTCGGGCCCGCGGCCGGAAGGTTCGGCGTGCCCGTTCTCGCTGAAATCGAAGTCTATGGCCAGAGTGTTGTTCGGATAGAGCGCCGACACGGGCAGGTAGATGTTCTCGCGCTCGAGCAGCGGGTCCTCGGTCACTTCAAAACGGAGGCTGGTGACGGGCGACTGATTGAGTGTGACGTGCAGGAAGCCGGCCTGTCCGGGCGGCACGCCGGTGACGCGATACGCCAGCCTGAGCAGCACCGTGTAGCGCTGTCCGAACGACAGATCGGGAGGCAGGCGGAAATAAAACGTCAGCGCGCCGGAGCCGTAAACACGCAACTGATCGGGCGGAAGGTGCTCGCCCAAAGACGTGGTGCGCGCCGGGTCGAGCCAGCGCGGCGCATCGTAGGGCTTCGCGAGCGGCGGCAGATGGAGACCCGCAATCGTGGCGCGCGCGCCCTGCCTGGGATATGCGCCAGTGGCCAGGGCCTGGGCGGCGGCCAGCATCTCCTGCCCGCCGGCTCCGGCAATAACCAGCAGCTTGCTGTCGGGGTCGGACGGGTTGGCGCGCATGGCCAGCGTGGGACCCACGGCATCGGCGAGGCCCAGCGACGCGGCCGCCGAGGAGGCGTTTGGCGCAAGCAGAATCGCGTTGCCCGGCGGAATGGCGCCGATGGTCACCGGGAAGTGCGCCGTGCGATCGTCGGCCAGAATGCCCGCCCACGACGCCGCCACCCCCGCCGCCTCGATGGTGGAACTTTCGGGCGGTTCGGCAAAGACAACGGGCAGGCGAAGCGGGCGGTGGATCCAGGGATCGAAGAACGGCGCGGGAAGCAGGCCGAGGTCGTCCGCCAGATCGAGCATGCTGCCCTTGATCCGAATATCGGTGGCGGTTTCGATGCGCACCCAGTTCTCGGTTTTGCGGCACTCGGGAACGCAGGCGCCGGCCAGTTCGATGCGCAGCGTGTTCCCGGTGACCACCAGATCCGACGGGAGGTTCACGTCGGTTTCGGAAATGGATCCGGTGCGGTTGGCGGCGAAGGGGATGGCCGCGACAGAGACCCCATTCAGCGTGATGTTCAGGCGGCTGTCGGGCTGGTAGCCGTGGGAGGACAGCAGGCGCAGCTCGAGCGCCACGTCCTCCACGAAGCGATTGACGGGGATGCCGAAGCTGAGATTGACGCCGCCGCTCGAGCCGCGCAGGGTGACCGGCTGTTTCTGGCCAAGGCCCGGCAGATCGAGCACGTCTTCGAACGATCGGGTGGCCGCCGCCGCGTGAGCCGGCGCCAGCGTGCATGCCAGCAACCCGAGAAACACCAGCGGTAACGCGGGTTGCCGTTTGGGAGCGGGCCGCGCAGCTTCCGAATCGGACCCCGGGCCGGAGAGCAGTCCCTTGGGAATCATCACCGCGCCGCGAAGCGAAATAAACACCAGCCGGCTGAGGCTGCGCAGTGGACGGTCGCGCTGCCGTCCTTCTCCCCAGGTGATCCAGGCGTCGGCGCGGCCGAAGATCACGCGGACGAGGGCGCGATGCTGGGCCATGGTGGTGAGAGGAAAACTCATGCCCAGCCGCAGGCCCTTGACGCGGCGAATCACCACCGGAAGCACGAACCCACCGTCCCCGGAGGAGAGAAAAACGCTGGCGTGGTCGCCCGGCTGGAGCTCACACGGGCGATCCACCTGAATGGCCGCTCCGCCGGTGGACAGGTTCAACGACACGGCGTCCACCTGACCGCCGCCGGGCAGCAACAGCTTGAGCGGGAGCTGCGCATCCACGCGCATGTCGGCGCGCAATTGGCGCGTTTCCCACGGCACGGCCAGGGTCGCGCCGAGAATGAGGATATTGAGGCCGGTCCAGATCAGGTTAACGGCCACGGTGCCCTGGCGATCGGCGCCCGATGCGATCTGCGCGATTCCCATGGCCATGCCCGCCACGTTCAGGCCGAACAGAATCAGAAACGGCAGGGCGATGCGCAGATCGAAGTAGGATTTGTGCACCAGCGCGGTCTTGGGCGTGACGTTGAACCTGCCCCAGCGCGGATTGATGAGCGCCAGCAGCGTCGGCAGCAGGATGTACGGCGCCAGAACGGTCTCGAACACTTCGTTCCAGAAGGAATGCCGGTGATCGCCCTGCGTGCGCGAGTTGGTGATGGTGGCCATCACCAGGTGCGGGAAGGCGTAAGCGAGAACCGCCCACACATAGCCGTACAGGTTCGACCGGCCCAGCAGCAGATACACCAGCGGCGCGGTCAGAAAGATCAGGCGCGGACCGGCGTGCAGGAAATGGATCACGCTGTTGAAGTAGCAGAGGCGCTGCGAAAACGAGAGACCGCTGGCGAAAAGCGGATTCTCGATGCGCAGGATCTGAATCATGCCGCGGGCCCAGCGAATGCGCTGCGTAATGTGGTCGGCGAGGTTCGCGGTGGCCAGCCCGGCGGCCTGCGCGATGTCGATATAAGCGGTGTTCCAGCCGAGGCGCTGGAAGCGCAGCGCCGTGTGCGAATCTTCGGTGACGGTTTCGGTGGCGATTCCCCCGACCGCGTCGAGCGCGGCCCTGCGGATCACCGCGCAGGACCCGCAGAAGAACGCCGCATTCCAGAAATCGTTGCCGTTCTGGATGACCCCGTAGAACAGCTCGCCCTCGCTGGGCACGCGCCGGAAGGTGCCGAGGTTGCGTTCGAACGGATCCGGCGAATAGAAGTGATGCGGCGTCTGCACCATCCCCAGCCGGTCGTCGCGGAGGAACCAGCCCATGGTGACCTGCAGGAATGATCGCGTGGGGATGTGGTCGGAATCGAAGACCGCCACATATTCTCCGCTCGTCTTGCGCAGGGCGTTGTTGATGTTGCCGGCCTTGGCCCCCGTATTATTGAGCCGCGCGATATACCCGGCGCCGCAGGTTTCGGCCAGAGCGTGCACTTCGCTGCGTTTGCCGTCGTCCAGGATGTAGACGTGCATCCGGTCCTTCGGCCAGTCCATGTTCAGCGCCGCCAGTGCGGTGGTGCGGACCACCTCGATCGGTTCGTTGTAGGTGGGGATGTAGACGTCCACCGTGGGCCACGAAGTCAGGTCCTCAGGCAGCGGAACGGGCCGGCGGCGCAGCGGGCGAAAGCTCTGGAAATAGCCCAGCGTGAGAATCACCACGGCATACGTTTCCGCGGCCAGCAGCAACAGGACGAAGAACAGATCGACGGGATGCGTTTGCGACAGGTTGTCGGAGAGAAAGTCGAAGGTCTGGGAGACGCGCCACCAGAAGTATCGCGTGGTGCAGAACAGCGACATCAGCATCAGCACGATGGTGCTGGTCTGGCCGCTGGAACGGCGGTCGATCACGATGGCGATGCAAATGACGATCACCCCCGTGATGGTCTGGTTTTTCCAGTCCAGCGGGACGGTGGCCAGAAGGAGGAGCGCGGACGCAAGAATGGCCGTCCCCAGGACCCGAAGAATAGTCGAGGAGATACCTCCAGCAGCCGGCCTCACTGGGCCGGTGTCCCTGACGTTCTGATTCAACCAATCCCTCCCGGACGTCTAACCAGCGTGCGCCGCGAGTGACGCGTGCCAATTCACGCCGACCGCCGAAAGCCAGTCGGCCAGAGCGTGAAAGTCCTGCGTGATACCCGAATTCGGCGCATAGTCGGCGACCGTTAAGCCTTCTGCGAGGCTTTGTGTGATTTCGTCGCCCCGGCGGATGGCCATCGGCAGCAACCGATCGCCGGTCTCCTGAGCGAGCCAGTTTCTCAGATCCACGTGAAGCGCAAGCGATGAATCGAATTTATTAAGCAGGTAATAAGGCGTTGTGCGTCCGAAGGCCGGATCGCGGCCATGAAACAATCGCTCGATGGTGCGGAGTCTGACGACGGAATGCAGATCGGGGACGAGAACCACCAGACACACGCTTTCCGCGGTGACCATCTGCCATCCCGGCGCCGCCATGTCCCGCCAGATGTCGAGAAGCACACGGTCCACCGACCCGGCCGAATTGCGGATGTTCTGCCAGATGCGCGCATCGGGCGCGGGGTCCTCCGGATCGCGGGAGACGACGGATAAAGAGCCATCGGAACCGCCCCGCAGCGGCAGGAACGAGCAGCTTCCCGTGATTGTGCCGGGGGCGCCGAAATAATAGGGCAGCATCGATTGCGCCGTGCCATCGACAATCAGGATTCGTTCGCGGCGCTGCGACAGAATGCGCCCGAGAGTGGCCAGAATCGACGTCACCCCCACGCCGCCGCAGGCGCCGATCATCGAGAGCGATCCCCGAGGCAGCGTTCTCCGCGCGCCCGTCTCTTCCTGCTGAGCCCCGGAGTGCGCCTGATTGAACACCGAACGCAGCACGCGCCAGCGCGGAACGGGCCGCAGCGCCGGTTCCATTCGATTGCGCGGTGGCGGCACCACCACACCCGGCCCGGCCGCCGGAGCCGCCGGAATCTCTTCGGGAAGCGCGGCGAACTCCGTTGCCTCCGGCGTCGGGCTCTCCGCAACGGCCGCCTCGGCCTCCGGCGAAAACGACCTGTAGCAGGACGGATCGATGCCGGTGCGCGCGCAGATTGCCTCTATGTCGTCGTTGGGCTTCAACATTGGAGGACCACCCAGTGGATTCATGGATGCTTACGCCAGCGCACGCGAACCAGGTTTTAACGGGTCTTACCCGCAACGGGACGGGACCGCAGCTAACGGAGCCGATCCAAACTACACGGCGGGGACTGTGAGCGAGATACCAATCCCACGTTGCCGTGGGTTCAAGTATACCCACGCGTTTTGGAGTGCGTCAAGAAAATCGGAGGTAAGAGGTACGTATAGTACCTTATTGACATTTCACGCTCTTTGGCAGCGGATTCTACCCGCTATCGCCGTGAGGCAGATTACACAGACCGGGTTGCGGGGCAGCCTCTCAGGGGGCCCTGCGGGCCGGCGCAATCTGAGAAAGCAAGCTCGGACAGAGGGCAACTCTCGAGTCTCACCGTTCACGGCAACCCCTCGCCTGCATCTCCAACATTCTCAGCCAACTTCCTAACTCCTCACCCGCAGTCCTGCTTTTCTGGTGCTAACCTCGGTCCTCATGCTCACGCCGCAAATCCGCACGAATTGCCGAAACCCCGCGCCGGAATTCCGCCCGCCGACAAACGCAAAGAATACCAAACGAACCCAATTCCCAAAATCGAGGGTCCGGTCCTTCGGCCCGCCGACGTCGGCGAAATCATGCGCTCGCCATCCTCGTTGCCATGAAGATGCACGCGGTCTACCGCGATGTCCGAGCTGTCGACGTCAACACGAGCGCCCGCCCTCGACGCCATGAAGATCCACGCCGTCGCCGCCGCGTCCGGCGCGCTGACGCCGGCACGGTGACACAATACAGTCGTGGGTCCCGCCAAAGTCTTCCCCTTCGTCCTGCTCGCGGCCGGTCTGCGCTGCCTCGCGCAATCTCCGGTCATTGTCCCCGTCGTGGTTCACGATTCCAGCGGACGCGTCGTCGCCGACCTCCGCAAAGACGACTTCCTGCTCTTCGACAAGGACCAGCCGCAGGCCATCGCCAGCTTCTCCAAAGAGCCCACCGCCGCGCCGGAACATTTCACCGCCTGGGTGTTCGACGACCTGAAATTCGCCGATCTTTCTTCGTTCACCCGCCTGCGCGCCGCCGCCCTCCGTGAAATCGCTTCGCTCCAGCCCAGCGATCGCGTCGGCATTTTCGCCACGTCGTGCCAGGTGGTTCTCGAATTCACCGGCAACCAGGCGCGCATCAGGGACGCGCTCTCGCATCTCTCTTTCCGGCCCGATCCCATCTGCCCCGCGCTCAAGTCGCGCTTCACCCAGTTCGCCGTTCTGGATTCCGTGGTTCGCCGCATGGCCGCGCTGCCGGCGCAGCGCAGCATCATTCTTATGTCGCCGGGCTTCTTCGTCGGGCCCGACCACGCGCGCGAACGGGAGAGTCTTATCGATCTTGCGGTTCGCTATAAAGTCGCCATCAACACCATGGATGTGGATGGCCCGGTGGCGGCGACCAACGCCCTCGCGCTCATTGAAGTCGTCCACGGCACTGGCGGCAGCTACCTTTCGGGCGGCGATTTCGAAGGCAATCTCCGCCGTCTGATGATGCCGGCAAGCCGGTACGTGGTGGCCTTCGTTCCCGCTCCCGCCGCCGCCGACGGCGCCTTTCATCCGCTGAAGGTGAAGCTGAAGGACCCACGGCCGCTCGACGTGCAGGCGCGCGACGGCTATCTCGCCCCCGCGCCAAAGGCCACCGTGATCAGCTCATCGGTGGAGGCGCCGGCGGTACCCACGCGCCGACTGCTCGCTCAGGCCTTGCAGGAAGCCGGCGGAGCCGCGCCTAAACCCGTGGTGGCCGCGTCCATCCCGCCTCGCCCGGTGGCCCCGGAGGAATCGCCCACCGCGGAAATCACCTCGCGGGACGAGCCAATGACGTTTCAGGCGAGCGCGGGCGAAGTGCTGGTCCCCGTGGTGGTGCGCGACGCCGATGGCCATGCCGTGGGCAACCTGCATAAAGAGGATTTTGAAATCACCGAGAAGGACAAGCCGCGGGAGATTACGAAGTTCTCCGTGCTGCGCGCCGGCACGGTGCATTACATCGCATACCTGTTTGACGACGCCCGTCTCGCGCCCGCCGAGCTCGAGCGCACTCGCAACGCCCTGCGCCAGCACCTCGCCTCGCTTCGTCCCGGCGATCGCGTCGGCATCTTCACCACTTCCGGCGCAATCCCGCCACAGGAATTCACCGCCGATCGCGCGAAGCTCGATGCCACGCTGCTGAAGTTGCAGCCTCCCGCCGCCGCCATCACCGACCAGGAGAGCATGCTCACCCTGTCCGCCGTCCTCGACGTCGTCCACCGTATGTCCACGCTACCCGCGCGGCGCAGCATGGTGCTCGTTTCACCTGGCCTCGCGCAGGGCGAACCCTCCGCGGTAATCGAACAGGCGAACCGCGCGAGCGTGGCCGTCAACACCTTCGCCATCGCCGATTCACCGGTTCTCGCCGCGCTCGCCGACGGCACCGGCGGCATCAACGGCGCCGATCTCGCAAAGCTCGAAACGCCGCCCGAGTATTCCTATATGCTGGGCTTCCTGGCGGAGGGCGTGAAACCCGACGGCAGCCTCCACCCTCTCCGTGTCGCCCTGCGAAAGCCAGGCGGGCTGACGGTGCAGGCCCGCAACGGATATGCGGCGCTGAAACGAAGCGACGATGCCGCCGAAGCCGCCAGGCAGGACATTGAAAGAGCCGTCTTCTCGCGCGACGAGCTCACTTCCCTTCCCGTCGATCTGAGCACCCGCTTCGTTCGCTCCGGCGACAAAGCGCGGCTCACCGTCATCGCCAGTCTCGACCTCCGTCAGCTTCACTTCCGGAAATCCTCGGGCCTCAACTATGACGATGTCCGGGTGGCCGCTTCGCTGTTCGATAACGATTGGAACTTCATTGCCGGCGCGGAGAAGCTGGTGCAGTTCCGTCTGTCCGATGCCACCAGGAAGAGGATCGAGCCGGGACCGCCGGTCGCGGTTCGCACCGTCTTCGATCTGAAGTCCGGTTCATACCGCGTGCGCCTCGTGGTCCACGACGCGGAGGGACATCAGCTCGGCGCCACCACACGCCCCGTCGTCATCCCGTAAAAGAGGCGTAGCGCACGCACTCTTGCGTGCCGTGTCGGCACTCGGCCGACACCCTCAATACCGGTACGTCTTCCCCTGCAGGAACGTCCCGTACGACAGCGGCCCGATTTGTTCGATCACGTTCATCCCGACGGCAGCGAGCTTGTAGGTCTCCACCGGATGTCCCGCGGACATCGCATACACCTGATCGTCGGTGAACAGGCAGTCGCGGAACTCGATGTGCACCGCGGTTTCGCCGCCTTTGATCACCACCAGCGTCGCCGTCGGCACGCGCGTCTCCGCGTTCACCGCGTTCAGGATCTGGATGGAACTCCTGCTGGTCTTCAACTGAAAGTGAATGGCGTTGAGACCGGCGGCGCGCTCCGAGTTGAACGACAGCAACTGCATGGCTCCTGCCCACGGCTCCTGCGTGTATTCGCCCTGCATTCCGCCGATTCGCAACAAACAGAGGGTCTCGGCCATCCCGTTAGTTCTCCCGGTTT
>Ga0326727_10012875_pt1 | contig 18862 bp, 18 predicted proteins | sample MB2enrmetagenome_FD_207643 | JGI IMG/M metagenome (GOLD analysis project Ga0326727, IMG submission 207643) | Lab enriched peat soil microbial communities from McLean, Ithaca, NY, United States - MB29MY | ecosystem: Environmental > Terrestrial > Soil > Wetlands > Peat | place: USA: New York...
CTTTGCCGCGGAATTTGCCAGCAACCATGGGGAGTACCTTCCCCTTAGCCCCTCCCCCTCCAACGGCCGCCGGGTGGCCATCGTGGGTTCAGGCCCGGCCGGTCTTTCCGCGGCCCATTTCCTCGCCCGCAAAGGGTATGCCGTAACCATCTTCGAAGGGTTGGCAGTGGCGGGCGGCACTCCCAGGTGGGGCATCCCGTCCTATCGCCTCCCCCGGGAGATTCTTAAAAAGGAGATAGACAACATAAGGCCGATGGGGGTGGAGATCAGGCTCAACTCCCCCATCGGCCAGGATCGGTCCATCAACGATCTCCTGACCCGAGATGGCTTCGAGGCCGTCTTCATAGCCGTGGGGGCGCAGGACTCTGTGCGACTGCCCTTGCCCGGCGCCGACGCCGAGGGCGTCTTTTGGGGCGTGGAGTATCTGAGGGAAGTCTCCTTAAACGGCAAGGCCCCTCCCATCGAAAACAAGCGGGTTATCGTCATCGGCGGCGGCAACGTGGCCATCGACGTGGCCCGGGTGTCTTTGCGGGTGGCCCGGGTGTCTTTGGAGCGGGGGGCCACTAAGGTGACCATGTTCTGTCTGGAGGCTCCCGAGGAGATGCCCGCTTCCCAGTGGGAGGTGGACGAGGCCGCCGAGGAGGGCATAGAGATCCTGCACCGCTGGGGGGTCAAACGGGTCATCACCCAAAGCGGGAAGGTCACCGGCATTGAGCTAAAAAAAGTGGAGCGGGTCTTTGATGAGCGGGGCCGCTTCGCCCCCACTTATTTTGAGGAACACACCATCGTCCACGAAGCCGACGTAGTGATCTTCGCCATCGGCCAGAAAGCCAACCTGAACTTTCTTACTGAAACCGATGGCATTGCCCGCACCTCCTGGGGCTTCATTCAGGTCGATCCCCAGACCCTGGCCACCAGCCGGCCTGGGGTCTTTGCCGGCGGGGATGCGGCCACCGGCCCGGCCACTGTGGTCAAGGCCGTGGCTGCCGGCAAGCAAGCGGCTCTGAGTATTCAGCACTTTTTATCCGGGGAAACTGGGCCAGTGCCCACCACCGCACCGTGCAAACGTTCCCGGGTGCCCTTTCTAGAGATTCTGGCCACCGATAAAATCTCCACCCGGCGGGTCCCTATGCCCGCATTGGACCCCCACGAACGGGTCATGGATTTTGCCCAGGTGGAGTTGGGCTACACCGAGGCCCAGGCCAGGCGGGAAGCCGGCCGCTGCCTGCGGTGCGACGTCTGCATCCGCTGCGGCACCTGTGCAATGGTGTGCCGGGAGAAAATGGAGGTGGATGCCCTGCACTTCACCGACATCAGTGAGACGGAGCGTATCCTTGAAGATTACCAGCGGCCCCAGGAGCGCTGCATCACCTGCGGCGCCTGCGCCCTGGCCTGTCCCACCAACGCCATTGATTACCTCGAGGCCCCGGACCGGCGCGAGGTGAGGCTCTGTGGCACCATTCTGAACCAACTGCGCACCCTGAAGTGCCAAGAGTGCGGCGGTCTGTTTGTGCCGCCCCGCTATCTGAATTACGTTACCCGGCGCAGCGATTCGATGATGGGTAAGATGGTCCTACGCCGCCTGTGCCCCAAGTGCGCCCGGGAAAAGCGGGCGGCGCAGTTTGTAAAATTTTAGAAAAGGGCGGTTCGGGCTGAGAAAGTGAAAGGCAGGGGCAGGAAAAGCACGAGGGCGCAGAAATTAATGTCCCATATGGATAATATTAAAGTGAACCTTAATTACCCCTAAACCCTGAGTTGGTCAATAATCTTAGAAAAAGGAGGCATTAAATGCAACCCATCGGCCCCCTGATGATTGAGCACCGCCTCATTGAGCGCCTCATCGCCCTGATGCAGCGGGAATTGAGCCGCGTCAAGGACAATATTTCGGTGGACCGGGAGTTCGCCTTTATGGACCCAGTCTTCATCGACACCGCGGTGGATTTCATGAAGACTTACGCCGACCGCACTCATCACGGCAAAGAGGAGGAAATTCTGTTTGCCGAGTTGGCCAAAAAGGACCTGGCCCCGGAGCATCGGCAGCTCATGGCGGAACTCATCGAGGACCATGTCTGGAGCCGAAATACCACCGTCTCACTATTCGAGGCCAAGAATGATTTCCTGCTGGACCGGGCCGGGGCCCTGGACGATGTCCTTCTGCACCTGGGAGAGATGGCGACCTTCTATCCCCGGCACATCGAGAAAGAAGACAAACATTTTTTTATTCCCTGCATGGCATATTTCAGCGAGGGCGAAAGGGTGCGAATGTTGGAGCAGATGGCGGAGTTCGACCGCAAGATGATCCACGAAAAATATCGCGCCATCGTGGAAGCCTTGGAGCAGAGCAAGTCTTGCCGGTCGGGAAAGTAAAGGGGCGACCCGGCGGGGCGCCCTTACTCATCCAGGTTGGGAGGGGGGCTTGGGGGAAGGCGGTGATGAAATCCCTGCTTCTCCCCCCCCCCAACAATTTACCTTAACCGGGTCCTTAGTCCCGGTCCATTAATTATGATATGATGCTTTAATGGTTTACCTGGTCGGAGCGGGACCCGGGGACCCGGGATTGATTACCGCCAAGGGACTGGCGCTGTTGCGCCGGGCCCAGGTGGTGGTTTACGACCAGTTGGCCAGTGCCGAGCTTCTCAAAGAGGCCCCGGCAGAGGCGGAAATTATCTACGTGGGCAAGAAGGCCGGGGTCCACGCCCTGCCCCAGGATGAAATCAACGACCTTCTGGTGGCCCGGGCCAAAGCCGGCCTGACGGTGGTGCGCCTCAAAGGCGGCGACCCCTTTGTCTTTGGCCGGGGGGGCGAGGAGGCCGAGGTCCTGGCCCAGGCGGGCCTCCCCTTTGAGGTGGTGCCCGGCGTGACTTCGGCGGTGGCGGTGCCGGCCTATGCGGGGATTCCCGTGACCCACCGGCGCTATACCACCCTGGTGACCCTGGTCACCGGCCACGAAGACCCCACCAAGGAGGTCAGCATCATTCCTTGGGAGGCCCTGGGTAATAATCCCGGCACCCTGGTCTTTCTCATGGGAGTGAAAAACCTGGCGGATATTTGCGGGCAACTGGTGGAGAAGGGCCGCGATCCCCAAACTCCGGCAGCGGTGATCGAACGGGGCACCAGCCTGTGGCAGCGCACGGTCACCGGCACCCTGACGGACATCGCCCATCTGGCCCGGGACGCCGGGATCAAACCGCCGGCCATTTTGGTGGTGGGCGGCGTGGTGGAATTGCGGGACCGGCTGAAGTGGTGGGAAACCAGGCCCCTGTGGGGCAAGACCGTGGTGGTGACCCGCTCCCGGCCGCAGGCGAGCCGGCTGGTGGAACTCCTGGCCGCGGCCGGGGCCCGCTGCTTGGAGGTGCCCACCCTGGAAATCGGCCCGCCGGATGACTTTGGCCCCCTGGATCAGGCCCTGAAAGACCTGGCCCAATACCAGTGGGTGGTCTTCACCAGCGCCAACGGGGTGGCGGCGTTTATGGCGCGCCTGTTTACCCAGGGCCGGGACGTCCGGGCCTTGGGGAATCTGAAAATCGCCGCCATTGGTCCGGCCACGGCGGAGTCCCTCCAGGCCCACGGCCTCAAGGCCGATGTGGTGCCGGCCGCCTTCCAGGCTGAGGCGCTGTTGGAGGCCCTGTCCCATCAGGTCACTCCAGGCAGCAAGGTGCTTTTGGCCCGGGCCCAGGTCGCCCGGGAGGTGCTGCCGGAGGGCCTGGTGAAGCTGGGCGCGGAAGTAACCGTGGCGCCGGTTTACCAGTCACGGCCGGTCCAGGAAATTCCCCCGGAGGCCGAAGCCACCCTGAAAGAAGGCCGGGTGGATATCCTCACCTTCACCAGCTCCGCCACGGTGCATAATTTCGTCCAGCTCCTGGGAAAAGAACGCTTCCAGACCCTGGCAGCCGGAGTGGTGGTAGCTGCCATCGGGCCTATTACCTCGGCTACCCTGAAGGAATATGGGACCAGCCCGCAGATCGAACCCAAAGACTACACGATTCCCACCCTGGTTGAGGCGATCGTAGATTATTTCAGGAGATAGCATCCTTTCTGTTCCCAAGCTCCCGCTTGAGAACGAATAAAGAAGAAAAAAGACTTTAAAACCGTAAGAATCGTGATTATTAAAATTCCATTCCTGCCATGTGACAAAAGCTATCCCAAAAAGAGGCGAAGCTTATGGAAAAATACAAGGAAAGGAAGTGGAGCGGCGAGAGGGGGAAAAAATTCGGGCACGCCGGCCGGGTCAACGACCCCTACGCCCTGGAGGAAGGCCAGGAGGCGGCGATCTGCCAGGAATGCCACGCCCTCTACCAGAGCAAACGCTGGTTTTTTGATGAAAAACTTTATGGCAAACTTGCAGGCACCGGTAAGGTGCGGCAAGTGGTATGCCCCGCCTGCCGCAAGATCAAGGACCATTATGTGGAGGGCTATCTCACCCTGAGCGGCGATTTTCTGGGGGAGCACAAGGATGAAATCATTACTCTCCTGGAGAAGGAGGCGGCGCAGGTGGCCAAGCGCAGCTTCGACGACCGGATTATCCAGATAACCCCGGAGGGGAAAAAACTGGTGGTGGAGACCACCACGGAGAAACTGGCCCAGCACCTGGGCCGGGCGATCTACAAGGCCTACAAGGGCGAGCTGGGGTTCCGCTGGTCCAACGGCAACAAGTTCGTGCGGGTTTATTGGAGCAGATGAGGGGAGCGAGCCGTAAGCAGGGAGCAGTAGGGGCGACCCGCGGGTCGCCCTTGCTTTGGTGGCACCGGCGTCTCGCCTGGACCTTAAAAAGGTAGCCGCAGGTTTACCATTAAAACTTCAAATCCCCCTAAATCCTCCTTTTTCAAAGGGAGACTTTTAAAGGAATTTCGGTAAGTTTTCCCCTTTAGAAAAGGGGGCAGGGGGGATTTTGATTCTTGGAGCAGGCTTCATAAAGGAAAAAGCTTTTAGCATTAACTATAATTATCCAGGGCTGGCCGGGCCCGCCGAAATTAAGGGGGCCATAGGCCGCCTTAAAGCTACTTTCGCAATATCTTCCTATTCGCAGGCGCCGGCATCAGGCCCTCCTTCAGGTCTTGCCTAAATTGCTTGACAGGCGTCCGACGGGGCGCTAATTTTAGCCAAATCTTATCTGAAGCAGTTTCGAGTTTCGCAGGGGCGAACCTCAGGTTCGCCCCCTGAGGCAAATACCAGATTCGCCCCCTGAGGCGAATACAAGATTCGCCCCTACTTCAACGGAGGCACCATGGAGATACCCGCCCTGCAAGCCATTACCATAGAGATCCTGGTTGACAACTTCTTTGACGTCTTCGAACCCTCACGCCCTGGCATCGTGGAACGGGTGACTCCCGGCCGCCTGCCCAAGCCCCTGGTGGCGGCTCATGGCCTGGCTTATCTCATCACCCTGAATCACCAGGGCCGCCTTACCCGCCTCCTGATGGACGCCGCCAACGATCCCTACCCCTTGTTCAATAACCTTGAGGCTCTGGGCCATAGACCCGAGGAGATCGACGCGGTGGTAGTGAGCCACGGCCACCCGGACCATTATGGCGGCTTGCTGGGCTTCCTGGCCAAGCGTCTGGGACCCATGCCCATTTACCTTCATCAGGACATCTTTTTCCCCAAGCTGTTCATGACGCCCCGGGGGCGCCTGGGTCCCTGGGAGTTATCCGCGGAAAGTCTGGCCGAAGCCGGCGGGCGACTCCAGGAAAACCGCGGCCCCCTGGTGATTTTGGACCAGGTCCTGCTCACCGGCACGGTGGAGCGCAGCACCGGTTACGAGAAGTCTTTGCCGGTTTTTAAACGTAAGCTCAAGGATAAAGAGGAACAAGACCCATTCACCGACGAGCAGGCCCTGGTGGCCCTGGTCGAAGGCCGGGGGCTGGTGGTCCTGGGCGGCTGCAGCCATCCGGGCATCGTCAACATGGTGAAATACGCCCAGAAACTCACGGGGGTGGACCAGGTGGCCCTCATCCTGGGCGGCTTCCACCTCACCGCCCACGGCGAGGACCAGATCCAGGCCACCATCCAGGGATTGAAAGAGATCAACCCGGAGCTCATCATGGCTGGCCACTGCACCGGCTTCAGGGCGCTGACCAAACTGGCCGCCGCTTTTCCCGATAACTTCATGGTGAGCTGCGTCGGCACCAAGGTGATGGTGGTTGGGGGGTAAAGGGAGGTTTTCTGTTTTTCCGTTTTCTATTTTCCGTTACCGGACGGCAATCAGAGGCAATTATGGCCCGATGGCATCGTTTGAGCACAATAGCTTTGATTTTCTTGGTGATTTGGGGTTGCGCCAGGAGCAGTTCCCTGGAGGGCCAGATGGCGGAGGGCAAGAAGCAACCCAGATTTACCAAAGCCGAGAACGGCGTAATCACCGACAGCGTCACCGGCCTTGATTGGTATATCGGTCCCAATCCAAACAATAACTGGCACCAGGCCAAGGAATGGGCCGAGAATCTCACCGTGGGCGGGGGTGGCTGGCGCCTGCCCACTGTTGCAGAATTGAAAGCCCTCTATCAAAAAGATGCCGCGCCCAACAATATGGACCCGGTATTTCAAACTCCCGGAGTCTGGGCCTGGTCCGGGGAGTTAAACAACTCTTGGTCGGCCTGGGGCTTTGCCTTTTACAGCGGCCTGGTGGGCTGGCACAGCATGAACTATGGCAACGGCAGAGAGGTGTTGGCGGTGCGTTCCCACCGATGATGGGGGGTACTGGGTTATTTGAAACATTTTAATTACTAAATGAGCAAGCCCACCATAATTCCATCTTATATTATTGGAGCGCCGGGGTCTCGCCTGGCCTGAGACGTCACCCAAGGCAAACCCCAGACTGCGGGTGCGAAGGCCCGCTCCTCCAGAAATAACTCCCAGGGGAAATTACTTTTGGGAAAAGATTTCTCCTTTTTGGCTAATCTGGAGATTCTACCGGAATGGGAGGCAGTGGCCCGGCGCTTTTTGGAGTTCGGGGGCACAGTCATGGTCCTGGGGGCGGTGGACACCGGCAAATCCACCCTGAGCCGTTATCTGGTGCACCGGGCCTATATTGCCGGAAAACCTGCCGGCCTGGTGGACCTGGACCTGGGCCAATCACACCTGGGGCCGCCTGCCTGCCTGGGGTTGGGCCGGTTTCCGCCCCTGGTGCGAGGGGACGACGTCCTGTTTCCCCAGGGCCTCTATTTCATCGGCCAGACTTCGCCGCTGGGGGCCATCCTGGAGGTGGCGGTGGGCTGCCGGGTCCTGGCCGACCAAGCGCTCTCCGGCGGCCTCCAGCACCTGGTCGTAAATACCAGCGGCCTGGTCCAGGGGCCCGGGGCTCTGCGCCTGAAGAAGGCCCAGGTGGAGCTCCTTCGACCCGGGCTGATCCTGGCCCTGCAACAGGAGCGGGAGCTGGAGCCGCTGCTGCGAGGGCTGGGAGAAATAACCGCGGCCCCAAAAACTCCCCCTCCTTTCATGGCAAGGGCTTGGGGGGAGGGGGAGGCGCCAGACGTTGCCACCCCCACTCCGACCCTCACCCAGCCACGTGAAGAGAGAAAATTGCCGGAAGAAGGGGCTCAAGCGGAAAAGGGCCCGCCAGGCGGTGTCGGTCTAAAGGAGTATCCCCAGAATTCCGTCTGGCAAATCTTGCGGCTGCCGGTGTCCTCACGAGTTAGCCGCCGCGATCCCGAGACCCGGCGCTTCTACCGGGAGGTCCGGTTTCGCCGCTATTTTCAGCAAGCCGGGGAGCTACGGCTCCCCTGGAGTTCCTTCACCTGGGGGGGTCTGCCCCTGGGCCGGGGGTGGCCCTTGCCGCCCTGGCGGCTGCGACAATTGGGGCAACACCTGGGGGTCCGGGTATTATCCGGGGTCGGCCAGGGGCGCCGGGCGGTGCTTCTGACGGAGGCAACGCCCCCGGAGCCGGAGGCGGCGGAGCCAGCCGGATGGCCCGACTGGGACCAGCTCCACTGGCTCTCCTGGGAAGGTCTGCAATGGCGCCTGGCGGGGCTGCTAGACGGCCGCTACCGCACCCTGGCCCTGGGCTTGATTCTGCCCGGTTCTTGGGACCGGAAGGCCCTGGCCTTGCTTACGCCGCTGGCGCCGGCGGCTGCAACCCAGGTGCGCCTGGTGAAGCTGGGGAAATTGCGCCTTAACCGGGAAGGACAGGAGCTGCCCCAGGGATGAACTCTTTGCCCGGTCCTGCGGCGAGAATTTCACTGCCCAGGAATGCTTGCCGATAAATAAAGGGAAGGCGGAACATAACCCGTCAAAATTCTGCAAATAATTGCTTAATATCTTGAACTGGTGGGTTATCTAATATAAGTAAAAGGGCCATGAACCGATTAAGGGCAGAGGAAGCTCCAGCCCGGCGACCGGGATAGTCGCCTGAGGAAAAATTGTGGCCCTGGCGATCAGCTCATCAAGGAGGCAGCCGGGATTTGCCGGGGCATCCCGACCCACTGAGGAACTCCAGGAGATTTTCTGCAGGGGGCGAAAGGCTCGTGAGCCAGGCCCCTATACAACTATAAGGAGCAATGGAGATGAAAAGCAAACAACGACCTCCGGGGGTCATCGTGGTCCTGGCCTTGGGGCTGGCTCTCCTTCTGGGAAGCGGTTTCAGCCAGCCGGCCAGGGCCGCCTCGGAAGATGTGGCTATGTTCTATGATGACCTGGCTCAGTATGGCCAGTGGGTGGATTACGAAAACTACGGCCCGGTTTGGCACCCCAACGATGTGGGAGAAGAATGGCGGCCTTATACCAATGGTCGCTGGGTCCCCACCAATGACGGCCAGGTTTTCGAGAGCCAGGAGCCCTGGGGCTGGGCCACTTACCACTACGGCAACTGGATGCCAACTGCCGGCTACGGCTGGGTCTGGGTACCGGGCCGCACCTGGTACCCCTCCACGGTGGAGTGGCGCACCAGTCCCGAAACCGCCCCCGTGGCCGACTCTTACGTAGGCTGGGCCCCCACCCCGCCGCCCAACTATGTGCCGGCCCAGTCCTATGCGCCGCCTGCCTATTACCAGGGGGCGCCGGCATCGAGCTTGCTCACCGACCCCTTCTGGGTCTTTGTGCAGGCGGCCAGCTTCCTGCTGGGTTTGGGTCAGCCCTATGCCCCGGCTTATTCCTACATGGCCCAGCCGATGCCGGTATTTGTGGCCCCGGCCTATGTGCCAGTTTTGGTTTCCCGGACCTTTTTTGCCCCCACCTACATGACTCCGACCTATTACCCGGCAGGTTATATCTCTCGGGGCTATGTCGGCGCCTATAGCTGGGGGCCGTCAATCTCCTACATGTCCCGGGTCTCCAACCTCAACCCGACTATGATGCACCAGACCATCAATCAGAATACGGTCAATTTCACCAGGATTAACAACGTGGTGGCCCCTGGCTCCGTAATTAGCCGGAATGCCGCCCTCAGGAACATCCAGCCCCCGGCCTTGACCCAGGGAAGACCGTTGCCTGCCTCCCAGCCGGTTACCAATATCAGGCTGGCCCAGGCGAACTTGAATAAACCTAACCTCATCCCGGCTCCCAGGAATGTGCCGCCGCTGGCGGCGCAGATTCCCAAGGCGCCGCCCCTGGCGGCCCAGCCGCTGAAGGGCGCCGGCCCGGGTGCCGGGTTGCCGGCCCGGGCCACCATGCCGTTAACCCCGCAGCAGCAGGCTCATATTCAGCAACTGCCGGCGACTAAACAGCTCCGTCCGGGGCAGCCGCCTCTGGCGGGTCAGCCCGCCGTCCAACCCGGCAAGATTTCGCCCAAGCCGGGAGTCGGGGGGGCCACCTCGGCCTATCCCGCCATCGCGCCTAAACCGGGAGTCCCGAGCCAACCCAGAGGGACAGTCCCGCCAGGGACCTTCCAAGCTGGGGGGGCCAAGCCGACGTTTCAGCCACGTCCCGGCTATAGACCACCACCCACCGCATATGTGAAACCGGGAACCCAAGGAGTGGCGCAGCCTGGAGCCGGGCAGAAAAGGCCCTACCCCGGGCCGGGGGGTAGAGCAAAGGTTCAGCAGTACCAGGGACCTGGGGCGCAACACGCAGGGCCTCCGTCCCCACCGCGGCCGGCAAGGGCCGCACCGCGGCCGGCAAGGGCCGCACCACCGCCGCAAAAGGCCGATGCACAAAAGTCCCAGAAACGGGGAGAAGAACCACATTAACCTCCGTTTTCTGAGGTGAAATCGACTCTCACCCCAGGTTTTCCTCCCAAAAGGGAAAAAGCCTGGGATTTTTTTTGCCCTTTCCCTTGTGAAAAACCGAGGTAACTTTTAATATTTGATAAATTGGCAAATCAGCCTGGATTTTTAAACCCAGGTCTTTTTTCCGGAATAGAACAAGTCTAACTGAGTCAAAAGGAGGAGAGCATGCCCGATATCCGAGAGATTTGCGCCCGGGAGGTCTTGGATTCCCGGGGCCAGCCCACGGTCATGGCTGGAATAACCCTGGATAATGGTCTGGGCGCCCAGGCAATGGTGCCATCCGGCGCCTCCACCGGTGAGAACGAAGCCCTGGAATTACGTGACGGCGGCCGCCGCTTCCTGGGGAAAGGGGTGTTGCAGGCGGTCAAAAATATCCAGGAAGTCATCGCCCCGAAACTCAAAGGTCTAAACCCGCTTGACCAGGTGACCATCGACCGGTTGATGTGCGACCTGGACGGCACTGCCAACAAAAGCCGCCTGGGGGCCAACGCCATCCTGGCGGTATCCATGGCGGTGGCCCGAGCCGGGGCGGCAGTGACGGGCCTGCCCCTTTACCGTTACCTCGGCGGCACCGGGGCAACCACGCTGCCCATGCCCATGCTCAACATCATCAACGGCGGGGCCCATGCCGGCAACAACCTGGATATCCAGGAATTCATGATCATGCCGGTGGGCGGCGCCAGCTTCGCCGAAGCCTTGCGGATGGCCGCCGAAGTCTTTCAGACCTTGAAAAAGGTTCTGAGCGCCAGAAAGCTGTCCACCGGGGTGGGCGACGAAGGCGGCTTCGCTCCAGACCTGGCCTCTCATGAGGAGGCTCTGGACCTCATGTTGGCCGCCATCGAACAGGCGGGCTACAAGCCCGGGGAAGAGGTGGTTATCGCCCTGGACCCCGCGGCTTCGGAGTTCTTTGATAAATCTACGGGCGAATACGTCTTTAAGAAAGGGGATGGCTCCCGCCGCAACGCCCGGGCCTTGACCGACTACTACCGGGACCTCATCGCCCGCTATCCCATCGTCTCCATCGAAGACGGCCTGGCCGAGGGCGACTGGGACGGCTGGGTGCATCTTACTAAGGAGTTGGGGGGCAAGCTGCAACTGGTGGGCGACGACATCTTTGTCACTAATGTGCAATACCTGACGAAAGGCATCCAGGTGGGAGCGGCCAACGCCATTCTCATCAAGCTGAACCAGATCGGGACGGTCACCGAGACCCTGGAGACCATCAACCTGGCCCGGCGGCACGCCTACCGGGCCATCATTTCGCACCGCTCCGGGGAGACCGAAGACACCTTCATTGCAGACCTGGCCGTGGCCATGAATACCGGTCAGATCAAGACCGGCTCTGCCTCACGTTCGGAACGCATCGCCAAGTACAACCGCCTCCTGATGATCGAAGCGGAACTGGGACCGGCGGCCCGGTTCCGGGAGGACCGCTTTTGGCAGCGCTAAGAGGCCGCGGGTTAGCGGGGGCGGGGTAGCCCGCCCCTATTTTTTGCCTTTGACAATATCGCGACCCGGTGCTATTCTGGCGCTGAGATAAAATGAGCCAGCCTCAAAAGGGGGAGATTATGGTGCAGCGGGTTGGCAGCAAGGGTTTGGCGGCCTTGGTGTTGGCCTTGGTCCTAGGTCTGCCGGGCGTGGCCCAGGGAGTGGATTTTGATCTGAGCAAATTAGACTACGAGGCGGGTCTGGACTTCGCTTACGGCAAGAACACCAGAAAAGCCACGGTCAGGCTTTTTTCGTTTCTACCTCACTGGGGCCTGTTTATGGTGCGGCCTGGCCAGGAATGGGGACCCTTTGGGATCTCCTTCCTGGTTGAAGGCACTGCCAGCATCGCCGATGCGACCACGACCGGCTTTGAAATGGGGATTACCCCTTTGTTTAAGTTGAGCGTCTTGCTCTTTCCCGGGGTCATGGCTCACATTGAAGGGGGCGCCGGCATAATCAGCGAGAGCATCAACACTCCAGCCCTGGCCCATGTCTTCAATTTCACCCCCCAAGCCGGGGCTGGCTTTGATATTGCTCTCACCCCGCAACTGGCTCTCCAAGTGGCCTATCGTTTTCGCCATTCGTCCAATGCCGGAATCTCCGAGCCAAATCCCTCCTTTAACGTCAACTTCTTCCTGGCCGGCCTGAATTACTATTATTGAGATTGTTGCAATTAATCTTTGGGAGCAAGGTCCAGGGGTTACCGCAGGCGGGGACGCCTGGACCCCGACCCGGCCCGCAAAGGTCTTTTTGTAATAGTCCCCACTTACCAGCCACCAATAAAAACCAAGGTCAGATGATTATTTGTTGAACACGACCTTGACATTCCAGTAATAATTATTAATTAGTAAATAACCTATGGAAGAACTGATTCAAAAACTGCGGGCCCACAAGATTACCGTGACCCCTCAACGCCTGGCGGTTCTGGCCTTTCTGCGGGATCGCCAGGATCACCCCAGCGCCGAGAAGATCTACCGGGAGATACGCCAGCAGTTCCCCGCCATCTCATTCAACACGGTTTACAAGACCTTGGAAGTTCTCTGCCTGAAGGGTCTGATCTTCAAGGTGAACCCGTTGCACGAAGTGGCGCGGTATGACGCCGATACCTCCTGGCATGCCCACCTGATCTGCCGGCAATGCCTGACCATTGTTGACCTTTACTGGCAGCCGGCGGCCTTCCCGGATTCTTTCGCGGAACGGCTGCAAGGCTTCCGGGTGGAACAGCAATCCCTCTCTTTATGGGGACTTTGCCCTCGCTGTCAGGAAGCGGCAGCCGAGGATTAAGGCTGGCGGCGGCCCTTGTTGGACCAGCCGCGGCTTGCTGAGAGTATAGGCCGGCCGAGGAAGACGTCAGAACCTGAAAAAAACTAATGCGGAGGAAAAGGAAATGGAAAAGAGCATCCAGAATTTGAAGGCAGCTTTTGCCGGTGAGTCCCAGGCCAATCGGAAATATCTGGCCTTTGCCGAAAAGGCGGACAAAGAGTGCTATCACCAGGTAGCCCGGCTCTTCCGGGCGGCGGCGGAGGCGGAAACGGTCCATGCCCTGAATCATTTAAGGGCCCTGAAGGCCATTGGCGCCACGGCGGACAACCTAAAGGAGGCCATCTCCGGGGAGACCACGGAGTTTCGGGAGATGTATCCGCCCATGATCGCCGCGGCCCAGGCAGAAGGCAATAAAGAAGCAGAACGCACTTTTACCTTTGCCAATGAAGTGGAGAAAACCCATGCCGCCCTTTTTGAGAAGGCCCTGAAGACCATGGATGCCCAGATGTTGGTGGATATCTTCGTTTGTCCCGTCTGTGGCCACACTATGGTGGGAGAGCCTCCGGAGAAATGCTCGGTGTGCGGGGCGGTGAAAAAGCTGTTCAAGAAGATAGACTGATAGGGACATATACCTGGGCCAGGGTCGGACCTTCCCCCTGGCCTCAGTTTTTCCAATTTTCAGACGCCGGCGCTAATTGGTCCAGTCTGAAGTAGCCAGATCGGTGGCCTTTAATTTTTTAAGGAAATTTGGGCTAGCATAAACCTCAAGAGAAGGCTTGGCTTTCAGAAGAGCATAAGTTTTGAGGCTTTTTCTCAGGCCAAGAGGTCGCCAAAACCATTTTTGGATCAAAGGGGCCAAGACTGCCGCATAATCTCAGTTTGAGCGCTTGACCCTTGAAATTAAATGATTAAATTTAATCAATAAACCAGAGGAAAAAGGGAAAAGAGCTATGGAAACCCCGGAAAAAATGGAATGCGCCCTGTGCGGCTATACGGCCCAGGGTAAATTCGTGGGGGATATTTGCCCCCAGTGCAACCTGACTTATTGGAGATGCAGCAAATGCGGATATACGACAAGCGCGGCCACGCATCCCGACGCTTGTCCTAGCTGCAAGGAGAGATGTGAATTTTTAAATATCACGTGCTATACGCCGGATTGCGGCGGGCCAGGACATATTGATCCTCAGCTATAAAACGCAGTTGGCTTTTCTCCCATACTAAAATTACCCATGGCTTCCCACCTATAGGGTCCGGAAGGTGTGGTATGCTCAAAATTCACGCTTTCCCAGGTCAGGCGGAAGTCTCCAGGTAGTTTGCCGCCTTTTTGACCTGGTGGTCATGGCCGGTTTACCAGAGAGGCCAGAATCTTAAAAAAACCGTGCTTGCTCCCGCCCAGGCCTGGCCAGCAAAGCCTATTAATGTTTGGCCGCAAGTTTGCCCAGGGCCCTGGTCAGCTCCATGGCCACCCCCAGTCCCTGCCGACCTTCTTTGCTGCCCATGGCAGTCAGCATCCCGATGGGGCCCAGGGGTTTGGCTTCTTCGAATTTGATGGACATGGGCAGGTCGAGGAGCCGATTCATGAAGTCAACCATCTGGGGATCGGATAACTTTTTCAATATGCTCAGCAACAGCACAAAGGCGTCGCTCATGGTGGCGATTTCCTCAGGGTCGTAATGCGCTGCCACCTTGGCGGGCCAGCCCCGGCTTATCTTGTGGTTTGTTCTCTTCCATCGGTCCCGTTTCCTTCTTCTTAGAAAACTGCCTGCCAGATTATCAGCGGAAACCGAACGATTTTACCTCTGACTAACGAAATTTTGCAAATTTTTTGACAAAATTTCGACCAAATAATATCCCATTGAAGGGGTATCGGGTAGCCACTGTCATCTCTTGTTCACTTTATACCTTATACCTGGGAGGTTAGTTTCGGCAATTAACCAGAGATAATGCTGAATGGGTCCAGCAAAATTTGGTATGAAGAATTTTCAGTCGGCGCTTGCCTGGCAACAAATTCTTCGAGCTGAGAAGTTTGGAATTGAAAGTTTAAGCAGGGATTATCAGAAGCAACTTACACTGAGGAAGCCGGTAAAAGAATATGGCTGGTCTTCTTATTGGCGAACTCCAGCTGCGAGGGCTTGCCGAACGGATTCTCATTGTCCGACCGGCCAACCTCTCCTTCCAATGGCAGAGGGAATTGAAGGAGAAGTTCGACGAGAAATTCCTCCTATTGCAGGGCACCGATATCCGGGACCAGTTCGGGTCAACCAGTGATTGGCGCCGTAGAAGGTCATCATCATTCGCAACGAACCTCCCTTAAGGAGGAATTAAGCGCCGACCGCGGCCACCGCGGATTCGAGGCGGCCCAGGCGCTCATCGATCTTGCTTAAAGAAGCGGCCAAATCATCGGAAGGGGGATTGAAGGCGGGGTTGGCCACCCACCAATCCATGCCCAACTCCTTGGCCTTATCTACGGAACAGATCACCAGACGAATCTGCAGGGTGAGCAGTTCCACTTCCACCAGCCGGATCTTGATGTCGCCGGCGATAACGATGCCCTTATCCAGAATGCGTTCCAGCAGGTCCGCCAGATTGGTGGTCTGAATGGAACTTTGGATGCCTTGCGGTCGTGCCATGGTGCGGTCTCCTTACAAGAGTTGGCCCAGGGGGCCAAGGTCAAGATTCAAGTCTTCTTCTTCCAGGCCAAACTCCCGGCGAAGCCTGTCGATCTCTTGGGCCTGTTTCATCAGGGTTAATCCCAGCCGCTCGATCTGGTCGTCGGTGAGGGAGCCGGCCTCGATGCGCCGGATGCCTTGGCGCTCCAACAATTCGTGTAGCAGCTTCACCAGGGTCAGGACCAACTGACCCAGGCCGTTCTTCAGGTTGTTTTGGTCCAGGTTGAGCCGCGGGGTGAGGCGGCCACGCTCCGGCAAGGCCTCCCCTTGCCGCATGATTTTAGCAAAATCACTTAAGGCCTGAGATTCGACTTCTGCCTGTTCGGCAAGCTTCATCATGGCGCTTTTTCCTCGACAAATTTGCTGCCGACTGTCAGGGCGGGCCGGAACCCCCGGGCGGTCTCCATGGAGGCCAGGATGACCTGCAGACCCAGGTAAACCAGATCGATGTCGGCCACGGAAAGCATCACTTCCCCAAAGAGCACCGCGCCCTTGTTGAGGATGCGGTCCAGGGCTTCGCACAGAGAAACTTCCTGGTTTTCCGGGAACTCGGAGTCGGTCGCCGCCGGCTCCCAAAACCCTTCAACCGCTTCCGCTTCCCCGGCCACAGCCGCGGGTGATTCCGCCTCTATGGTCGCAGGAGGCGCCAAGTCTTCTTCGGATTCGTCAAAGATGTAACCGCGATCTTCCGGAGGCAGGTCTCGCAAATCTCCGCCGCAGGCAGGGCAACGGCTGGCTGACCGCGATATTCTAGCTTGACAATGCGGGCAGATTAGTAACCAGGCCATGAATGGTCTCCATAAATCCGGGCCGATACAAGGCCCAACCCAACTCGGCCAGACGCTGCCGGCCCTGGGGTTTACTCTGGCGATATATTACGGTTTGCTGCAGTCCGGCAAAGGTTTGCTGAAATTTCTCCCGGATCAAGGTCTCCCGCCGATTCAGGGCGGCGCAACTGAGGCAATCCCAGGCCGGGGTCGCCTGGTTGAGGAACAGGACCGGGGTCGATAGCCCCAGATGCTTACAAGCCGCCAGCAGGTCGGCGGTCTCCTGGAAGGCCATTTCCGTAAGAATGCTTACCGCATAAAGGGCGGTGCGAGCGGGGTCCCGCCAGAGGCTCCTCAGGACCTTCAGGTCCCGGGACATTTGCACCAACTGGCGCGTGAGCTCCGGCAGCCGGAGGCTCAATTTATAGTTAAGCAGCAAGCCGAAAAAGGTCTTGAGCCACTGGTCCATAAGTTCCGGCAGCTCCAACAGGCGAAGGAGATGGCCGGTGGGAGCCGAGTCCAGGATCAGGAGGTCGTAGCGGCCCGGCTCCAGGAATTCGGTGATCCGCCCCAGAGCCCTGACCTCATCCAGGCCGGGAGGGGACAGGTCCAGCAACCGCTCCAAGACTTGGCGGTCGAAGGGAAAATCGAAACTCTCGAAGGCCGTCTGAAAGAATTTTTCCAATTTCTGCCGATATTGTCTTTTTAGAAAACCGAACTCCCGCGGGCCGTCAATTTCCAAGGCGCTCAGGCCGCGGCCGAGGCAGACCGGCGAGGAACCGGGAGGGACTTCCAGGCAGGCGGCCAGGGAGTGGGCCGGGTCGGTGGAAAACAGCAGAATCTCTTTGTCCGGGAACTCCTGGGCCAGGCGCATGGCGGTGGCGCAGGCCAGGGTGGTCTTGCCCACGCCTCCTTTGCCGGCGAAGATCAAAAGCTCCAAGTCGGGAGAAGGGCAGGCCGGAGGCGCCTCCACCCACGGCTGCAGCTCCAGGGGCAGAAGGGGAGGGGGCGGTTGGGGCAGGTCCAGGGGCATGACGCCCTGCCAAAATTCAGGCAAAATTTGGCCCCGGACTTCCTGCGGTTGTAGGAGCGTGCCCCAGAAGCTATATTTCCGCAGCCCACCGCGCCGCCGCAGTTCTGTTAAGAGCTTTAGTTGCTGCCACCGGGCTTCCCCGCAGAGAGGGCAGGAGTTCTTGGGATAGAGGCAATTGACCACCACCTCCCTGACCGGGAGGCGAAGGCGTTGCAGTTCCATCAAAAGCCTGATGGTTTCCTTGATGACCAACTTTTCTGCCAGCATCACCGGGACGAACCGGCAGGCCCGGGGATGTTGCAGCAGGTTCTCCATCCGCTTCACCGCCGCGGCCAGGTCCAGTAAAAACTGGTCCAATTCATCGGGCCGGTACGACCCGCGGAACCGTTTTTGCATAAAGCGGTGCTTGGCCAGAAGGGCATCCAGGGCCTTGAGCCAAGGGCGGATCAACTCCGGAGTGGCCAACAACCGCAGGGTGTGGCCGGTGGGCGCCGTATCCACCACGATCAGGTCATAGAGGCCGGATTCCGCCCAGCCAGCGATCTCCAGCATGGCCATCAGCTCATCCAGGCCGGGCAAGGAGAGATGCAGAACTTGGTTGATGTCTTCCTGGTCCAAGAAGGTGCCTCGGGCGGCAATCTCCTCCAGTTTGTCGCGATGCGTGGTCTTGAAAACCTCCAGGGATTCCTGGGCATTGAATTCGAGCACCGGCAAATTGGGGGGCGGCTGAAACTCGCCGAGGCAATCGGACAGAGAATGGGCCGGGTCGGTGGAGACCAGCAGGTAAGAGCCCTTGGGGTAGCGGCGGGCGTAGGACAAGGCCGCGGCGGCGGCGCAGGTGGTCTTTCCCACCCCGCCCTTGCCGCCGAAGAATAACAACTTAAGCTGCGGGTCCTCTAAAAAGCTGAGCACGCTAGTTGCTCCCGTGGGTTGTCTGGCTGTCAGGCGGGGAAGGTAGCATCACTCCATCAGACCCTCCTTCCCGCCTGGTCACGCCTGGGCCTGCTCCCTCCTGAAGGCCGGCTATTCTCTTGATCGGCCTGGCCGGCGTTGTGAGTGGAGGATGATCAAAGAACGGCCGGCCACCGCCCCGGAACTGGGAGTTTCTTAATGGACTGTCTCTTCTTGGAACGCCGGTTCGGGGGTTTTTCCTCGGCCGCGGGCTCCATTTGGCCTTGCAGACGATCCAGGCGGTCCAGAAGGGCCTTTTCCTGGGCGCTAAACTCCTCCTCAGTGATTTGTCCGGTGTCCAGTTTCATGTAGAGTTCACTCAAGGACGCAGTAATTGCCTGCTCTTCGCCGGCCAGTTCCTGTTGGGTGGCCTTGTGGATCTCCTTAAAGACCCAGAGCACCCCTTTGATAGGGGACATCAGCAAATCATCGACGAGGAACATTGCCTCTCCTCTGGAAGCATTACCATTTGAGATCCAGGTCCACGAAATTATGCGGCGCCCAGGGGCCGTTATAGTCGAAAGTAAAATTGTTGTC
>Ga0326727_10012876_pt1 | contig 18862 bp, 15 predicted proteins | sample MB2enrmetagenome_FD_207643 | JGI IMG/M metagenome (GOLD analysis project Ga0326727, IMG submission 207643) | Lab enriched peat soil microbial communities from McLean, Ithaca, NY, United States - MB29MY | ecosystem: Environmental > Terrestrial > Soil > Wetlands > Peat | place: USA: New York...
TTTCGCGAATCGCCTGGGACCGATGCCGCGTGTTCCGGTTTTTGTGACAAGAGCCTCGACCGGTCCCGGCATTCAGAGACCGGCAATAGCTCACCAATAGGCCGCATAGATGAAATCGCGCGAGGGACGATCGAGCCAACCGACGATTCGCATGGCCAATACCATGGAGATCGCGAATCGCGCGCGTTTGATTCCGCTGAGTTGGCTGGCGGTGCAGCGAAGTTCCCGAGCGAGTTGCGGCCATGAGAGGCCCCGTTCGCCGCGCTGCGCATCAAGCGCGTTATAGAGCTTCTCAAGATCCCAACGAAGCCGCTTATCGGGGCCGGCGACGGGAAGCGCATTGCTCTTTGGGCCGGCCGTGGCGCCCGGTACAAAGCTCTCCGGCTCCCGGCCCAGCCAGCGAAGCATAAAGAGCGCATGTTGGCAGGTTGTGTCCCCACGCTTTGCCATGCCGGTGATGGTCGACGCGCTAATGGGGTGATCGTTACGTAGAGCGTTGAGAGTTGCGGACTGGCTCCACAATTCCCGCGCAACACCCTGCCAACTCAGTGCGCAGTCTCGGCGTTGGGCATCGAGCGCGTCGAACAACGCGGCGATGTCGAAGTCGGTCTGCGCGGTCAATCTCGGTGACATCAACTTCCATTCAATCGCAGTTCGTCGATCTCGTAAAGGATCAAGAAGAACCCTTACTTGAATAACCTGGGTGCAAAATCGTTCAAATCGCGCCGCCACGTGAGCCACTCGTGTGCAGTACCAGGCGAAGAAAAATAGACGTACTTGATTCCCTGCGTGTCGAGCATGGCGCGAAAGGCTCCAATCGCTCCCGGAAATGGATTGGGCTCCTTGGTTCCCATCCCCAGCCAGAGCAGCTTCACCTTCGCGTTGAAAGCCGCCCCATCTTTGAATGTCCCATTAAACGCCGTCGCCGGATCTAGCGCATCGGTGCTCAAGCCATTCATCGTGCCGCTGAATCCGGCCATGTACGCGAATGTATCCAGATGATCTGTCGCCAGATGAAGCGCCTGGTTGGCCCCCATCGAGAGCCCGGCCATCGCCCGGTGGCCGCGATCCGGAATCGTCCTGAATGTAGTGTCGATCATTGGAATGACTTCTTTGATCATGACGTCTTCGAACGTGCCGAAGCCGGCGCCTGGGCCCGGAGGCGGCCCGAACGGCCCGGCAGGCACCGATGCATAGCCATTGTCCATCACAATGATCATGGGCACGGCCTTGTTCTCCGCGATCAGATTATCCAGGATCAGATTGGCGTGGCCCTGGAAAACCCATCCCGTCTCATCCTCGCCCATGCCGTGCTGCAGATAGAGCACCGGATAGCGCGCGCTGAGATTGGAGTCGTAGTCCGGCGGCGTGTATACAAAGCACCGCCGCCACAGGCCCGTAATCCTCGAGTGGTAAATTCGGATGCGCACATCGCCGTGCGGCACATCGTTTGCCAGGTAGTAGTCCACACCCTCCTCGGGCACCTCGATACCGCTTGCGTCCACTCCTGTGCCAAAGAATGTGTGGCTGCCCGGATCGTTCATGCGCACCCCATTCACGTCGAGCGCGTAGTAGTGAAAGCCCTCGACCAGCGGCGGCGTGGTCACGTTCCACAACCCGTCGTTGCCGAGGGTCATGGCAAATTTCTTCCCCGTGATATCCGCGTCGACCGACTTGGCGTTTGAAGCTTTGAACTGGAACGCCACGCTATGATCGGATAGCACCCGCGGATATTCGGCGCCCATTACATTGGTCGTAGCCGGCTTCGCGTCCTCGACCGCCGATGCGCGCACGCCGTTCGGAGAGCGGCGCCAGGCAAAGTAGCCATCCAGCGCCTTGAGCCCCTCCTCGTTGGGCACAGGCCCAGTGTGCGGCGTTCCGGCAAAGTACATCAACTCGGGCTGCTGTTGGCTGAAGGCCGGCCAATTCGGCATTCCTGCGCCGTTCGGATCGCCGTACTTGGCAAAATTCGTCCAGTAAGTCGCCATGGCGTCGGAGATTGTCAAGTCGGTTGCGCTCGGCTTCCCCGACGGACCGCCGGTCACATGCTTGAAGACATACTCAACTTCCATGCCGTGCGGCGATCCATGCCCGGCCTGCGGCGAGTCAGCCGGATACTCAGGATGCTGATCGAAGTAGTAGTAGAAGACCTTGGACTTGCCCAGGCTCGACTGCAACCGCGCCCAAACCCACGTATGCCAGCCGAACGCCGCATCGCGGCTCAGGTCGCGGGCAGTCTTGGGCACGCTGCCGGTTTCGCCCCCCGGATAGGCTTTCAGCAAGCTGTCCGCGAAAGGCCCGTAACGCCTGCGCACGCCATCTGTATAGTCCTTGGGCGTGCGGTCACGCGAAAAGCTCGCACCCTCATCCGAGTTGTATCCAATCAGCACCGGCACATCGTTGAACCGCTTCGAGTCGTAGAGCGTGTACTGATCCGTTGGAATAACCCAGCCGTCAATGATGGGCCAAAACAGGCCTCGCGTCGCGGCCAGCAGTTTCTCCGCCGGCACTTTGCGAAGGTCCGCGATTGACGCCGCTCCTACGGTTCTGGCAAACTCCGCGCCGCTGCGCTCCGCATCGGCAAGCAGCCGCATGTTTTCGCCGGGCGCGCCGGCGGAGCGCGGCGGACCGAACGAGCCGCCGCTCTCAGACACCGCGCCTTCAATCAGCCCCTTGGCCAGCGGCGATGCACACAACTGGCTTACCGCAATTCCGCCGGCCGATTCGCCAAAGATCGTCACCTTGTTCGGATCGCCCCCGAACGCGGCAATGTTTTTCTTGATCCACTGAAGAGCGGCGATCATGTCGAGCAGACCGTAATTCCCGGAAACGTGCAGGGGCGATTCCGCGCTCAGCCCTGGGTGCGCCAGAAATCCGAGCGCGCCCAGGCGGTATGCGATGCTCACCAGCACAACTCCCTTCCGGGCCAGTTGTTCGCCGCTGTAAGTCGGAACAGCAGTGCCTCCGACGCTGAACCCGCCGCCATAAATCCAAACCAGCACCGGGACCCGGCCCGAGGCCGTCTTCGCAGGCGTCCACACATTCAGATAGAGGCAATCCTCGCTCGTCGTTATCCCCGCGATGCTCTGCACACATTGCGGCGCGAACTTGTCCGCCGGGCGCACACCCTCCCACTTCGCGGCAGGTTGCGGTGCGCGCCAGCGCAGGTCCCCAACCGGCGGAGCCGCAAAGGGAACGCCTTTGTAAACTGTGAGGCCTTCTTCCTTGGTGCCCTGCAACCGGCCCTGCTCAACTGTCACTGTGGTATTCGCGGCTGCGCTCATCAACGGCACTGCCGCGATGGCGATGGCAAGCACTACGGATCTCATTTTCAAATTCCTTCCCTTTCGAACCATGATCCAACATCGGCGCAAGCCAGGTAAACGCCTTCCGCCCTATGCCGGAACTCGTCTCCGTTGCCGCGTCAAGAGCAAAACACTGCCCATCCTACCCGACCTGGACCGGGGTCAGATAGTTCGATTCTTCACAGCCAATAATCGAAATCATCGATACATCGAAACGCCCCAAAAAAGGAATCAATCGGCGCGGAGAGGTTCGCCGTCCGAGTTGTTCAGACTGACCGCACCATCGACACGGCGGCCGGCCTGCGGGCAGATTGAAGACTGTGCCGGTAGCGTTTCGCTCACCACACCCTTATGAAATAGAATGCTTCGGGACGCCTTGGGCTGAATCTGCGCCGCCGCAATGGGAGACGATCGGCTCGGGCGTCGTTTACTGGTGGAGATGGGAATGATTGCTGCTGGGATTTCTGCTGGGCGCATAACCGCGCTTGTACTCGGCTTGGCCGCGCTGGCCGCCGCAACGATGAGCATCGAGGCCGCCGCGCAAACCACCCCTTGGGACTACGAGGGCAAGCGAGGCGCCCTGGTGTGGGGCAAGCTCGACCCGGCCTACAAGGTCTGCTCGCAGGGGCACGAGCAGTCGCCGATCGATATTCGCGGCGCGCGCCTGAACAGTGCGCTGCAGCCCATCGAGTTTCACTACATCGCCGGGCCGGTCAGGATGGAGAACGACGGCCACACCGTTATGGTTCACGTCGACCCAGGCAGCTACATCGTGGCCGGGGGCGTGCGCTACGACCTGGTGCAGTTTGACTTTCATCATCCCGGCGAGACGCCCGTTAAAGGCAAACTGACCGATATGGATGTAGAACTGCTGCACCGGAGCGCCGACGGCAAGACGGCCGTGGTGGTGGTGCGGCTGGCCGAGCAGGTGGGCAATCCCAACGCCGTGCTGGCCACGCTGTGGGCGCACCTGCCCAGAAGCGCGGGCCAGACAGAAAAGGTTGCCGACCTGGTGAGCGCGGGCGGACTTTTGCCGGCTGATCGCGGCTACTGGACGTATACCGGTTCGCTGACCACACCGCCGTGCACCGAGGGCGTGCGCTGGTTCGTCTTCGAAGAGGAGATCGGCCTCAGCCGCGATCAGTTGCGTGCCTTCGGAGCCATGTTCAAGGTGAACTCGCGGCCCTTGCAGGACGCGCACGGACGGCGCATCGAAGCCAACGAGTAACGATTACGGCTATCTCATTCAATCTCACCTAACCGCTGTGCAGTAGCCGGAGTCCGATGCAATGAGCGGGTGGGAATCCCTGCGCGCGCAGCCCTTGGCAGGTTGCAACTCGCACCTGCGTTTTGGGCCGATAGAGAGGACAGCCGATGCAAGCTCCGCAAGCCGCAAACATTCACGGCTCGAAGTTGAGAGGCCGTGGATGCCGGTTTGTATGGCTGATTTTCGCAATGTGTGCGGCAGGGCCGGCTGCTGTTGCTCAGCAGAAGCCGAGCATCGTGGGCGACTACACCACCACGGCCGACTCCATGATCGTTGTCAGGCTCCACTTTAGGCTCAATGCCGATGGAGCACTGACGGGCAGCGCCGATATTCCCCAGCAATCTGAGGCGGGCGACTCGCTGGAGGACATTCATCTGGACGGAACGTCGCTTAGCTTTGCCATCACCCGCCACTACGACGGCGAATGGCAGGGCGCCGTTGCTAGCGACGGAAACTCGCTGACCGGGAAGTTTGTGCAGTGGGCAGGTTCGATGCAAATGAACTTTGTGCGTTCCTTCATTCCATCTGCAAAACCATCGCCGGTGGATGGTATTTGGCTGGGAGAGTTGGCGGGCGACAATGCGCCGGTGCACATCCAGGTGGTGGTGCGGAGCGATGCGGCGGGGCGCGAGTTCTGCACGGTGGATAGTCCCGATCAACACGTGATGGGCATGGATTGCGCGAATGTTGCCTTCTTCGCCAAAAGCTTTTCATTCGATATTCCGGCTGTTTCCGCGCATTGGAGCGGGATGCTCGCGGCGGAAGGCAATTCTCTGACCGGCACATTAAGCAAAAACGGTGCCACGCCGCTGAATTTCTCCCGGCAGGCCGCGGTCATCGCGGCCAAGCCTCCAGCGCCCAGGTTCGATGCGGCGATGGATCCGGTTACGGCTGCCGGCTTGCAGGCAACGCTGGATCGTGATTTAGCGGACGCGCTGAAAAGCGGAGAGCTGGCGCCGGCAACGGGCGCGGGAGTGTCCATCGGCGTTTATCAGCATGGAGTCAGGCGCGTGTTCAGCTACGGCGCAGCCAAGCCGGATTCGATCTTCGAGATCGGCGCGGTGACCAAGACATTTACGGGCCTGATGCTGGCGCAGATGGTTGCCCAAGGCAAGGCCAAACTCGATGAGCCGGTGCGCGAGCTGTTGCCCGCGGGCACGGTCGCCAAGCCGGACGGCCCCGAGATCGCGCTGCTAGACCTGGCGACGCGGCGGTCCGGGCTGCGGTGGTTTCCGTCGAATCTCTACTCCGCGGATTTGAACAATCCGTATGCCGATTACACTGCGGCCAAGCTTTATGCATTTGTCGCGCGGCATGGCGTCGCCAAGCGATCGGACGCTCCGGTTCGCAATAGCGAATTGGCATTCGGGCTGCTTGGACAGGCGTTGGCGGATCGTGCCGGCGAATCGTTTGCGGCATTGCTAAAAGATGAGATCGCGGGTCCGCTGGGATTGAAGGATACGACTATATCCCTCTCACACGAGCAGCAACTGCGATTTGTTTCAGGGCACAGCGCGGATCATCGTACGGTTCGCGCATGGGACTTCGATTCGATGGCCGGAGTGGGGGCTATTCGATCCACCGCCGGTGACATGCTTGCCTATTTGGAAGCGAACCTGCATCCGGAAAGTGTCGAGCCGGCCGCGGGCTTTCCGGCTGCGGCCACGCTACCGGCCGCTCTGAACAAGTCGCACGAACTTGAAGCGGATGTTTCGCCGGGAACGCGCATCGCTCTGGCCTGGCTCTATGACGCGGAGACGGGAAACTACTGGCATAACGGAGCAACCGCGGGGTTCAGCGCTTATGCGTTCTTTAACCCCAAGGGCGATTATGCCGCGGTTGTGCTGTTCAACACCGCCCCAGGAGAGAACGGTATTTTTGTGGACAGATTGGGCCAGCACATTTGCCAGAGGTTGTCGGGCAAGCCCGCGATTTCGCTGGATGAACCAGGCGCAAGCCAGTAAGGCCGGGAGGATAAAACCACAATGCAGGTTCCAGTTCAGACTGGTTGGCGCGGTTTTGCAAAATGGAAGTTTGTTCTGCCGGCGATTGCGGCGTTGCTTGCGATTACGGCTTGCGTTTCCGCGCAGCAGAAGCCGAGCTTCGCGGGCGACTACGCTTCAAAGGCCGATCCCAATGTCAGGTTGCACCTGAAATTCAACGCTGAGGGTGCGTTGACCGGCAGCATGGATCTTCTGGATCAATATGAGGTGGGCGTCGCTCTGGAGGACTTTCATTTTGACGGACAGACTCTCAGGTTCAGGATTGCGACGCATAACGGCTTCTGGGAGGGGGCCTTTTCGAGCGATGGAAATTCCATAGAAGGGAGGTGGCACGAGTGGGGATTTACATCGACCGATTTCTTCATGCGCGATGTGCCCAGTGCAGTTGCCAAGCCTTCGCCGGTCGAAGGCATCTGGCTGGGCGCGCTGCCCGGGGGCGCGACGCCGGTTCGGATCCAGGTGATTGTGAAGAGCGACGCCGCGGGACGCCTGTCCTGCACAGTGGATAGCCCCGATCAAAGGGTGATGGGCATGCAGTGCGCGAATGCCGTCTTCAGCAGCGACAGTTTTTCATTCGATATTCCGGCCGTTTCAGCACATTGGAATGGCTCGCTATCAGCGGATGGACAAGCGCTCAGCGGCACGTTGACCAAGGGCGGCGCGACGGCGCTGAACTTGCAAAGACAGTCCGCTGCACTGGCGGCGAGCGGGCCGGTTATCCGGCGCTACGACGCGGCTATGCCGCCGGTCGATGTGGCTGGGTTGCAGGCGGAGTTAGATCGCGACCTGGCAGAGGCTATGAAGAGTGGCTTGTTGGCGCCCGCGACAGGCGTCGGGGTCTCGATCGGCGTGGTGGAGCATGGCGTCAGGCGAATCTTCAGTTATGGCGCCGTCAAGCCGGACTCGATCTTCGAGATCGGCTCCACAACCAAGACATTCACCGGGCTGATGCTTGCACAGTTGGTGGTACAAGGCAAAGTCAAAATCGATGAGCCGGTTCGCGAGTTGTTGCCGCCGGGAACAGTAGCCAAGCCGGATGGCGTGGAGATCTCACTGCTCGATCTGGCGACGCGGCGCTCCGGGTTGCCGAGGTTTCCCGCCAACATAAAATTCAACGCTGCGGAGAATCCCTATGCCGATTACCATGCGGCCGATCTCTATGCATTTCTGGGCAAGAACGGGGTTGCAAAGGCTAAACAGGAGGGCGGCTTGGCGGCGTACAGCGATCTCGGATTCGGATTGCTCGGGCAGGCGATGGCGAATCGGGCCGGAATGCCGTATGCAGCGCTTCTGACCGAAGAGATTACGGGCCCGCTGGGGTTGAACGACACGACCATACCGCTTTCGGCCGCGCAACAACTCAGGTTTCTAACCGGAACAAATGGGGCCGACCATCGCCGCGCCCGCGCCTTGGATTTCGATGCGCTTGCCGGAGCGGGAGCTATCCGCTCGACCGCCGGCGATATGCTCACCTATCTCGAAGCAAACCTGCATCCAGAAAGCCTCAAGCCGGTTCCAGGCTCAACGGGCACGGCCACCATCGCTGCCGCGCTCAGCCTTTCACACCAGCTTCAAGGCGCGGACATCTGGCCGGGAATGCGCATCGCTCTTGCCTGGCTCTATCAAACCAATACTGGCAACTATTGGCATAATGGCGCGACCGCCGGATTCAGCTCCTACATCTTCTTCAATCCCCAGGGCGATTATGCCGGCGTGGTTCTTCTCAATGCTTCGGCAGGCGTGGATGACAGCTTTGTGGATCGGTTGGGCCAGCACATCGGCCAGAGACTCGGAGGCAGACCGGCTATTTCCCTGGCCCCCTGACGGCGCTGCGGGCCTCTGGCTTAACGCCGTTTCGCCACTGTCTCTTTGGGCGCGGCGAAGGTGACCACAGGCGGGTCGCCGAAGGTAATCGCCGCTTCGATCGCGCGCTTGCGGCTGCCTTGCTTGGCCTGATTCTCTTTGATCGTGATTTTACCGTTGGCAATCTCGGCGTCGGCGCTCCAGCGATCGAAGCGGGCCAGTGCGGCGGGAACGGCCTCCACGGTCAGCAAGGGTGCGGCATGCGGGTTGGCTGGATTTGCGCCCGTGACTGAACCGTGACGCCATTCGAAGTGCAGCGTGCCTTTGGCCGAAGCCGCCAGGTCTTTATCGGCAAAGCCGGAGAGCTCGATCTTGCCCCCGGCTGTGAATTCGCCTGAGCAACGCAACGCAACCAATTGGCACACCGCCGCGGAGCTGAGCTTCTCAAACTGGCCGTCAAGCGTGTACGCGGGCCGGTCTCCTTTGACGAGCGTGCCCGAGCCACGAACGATTCCACCAAGAAGATTTCCGCTGAGGCTGCCGATCTCGACGCCGGTGGAATCGATGCTGAGCGTTGCCGAGACGTTCCGCAGCGTAGCCGGGCCGAGCACCAGCGAATCGGCCTCCACGTTGCCGGTTAGCTTTGGCCAGACCGGCGCCGTCGAAGGCCGGATACGCGCAATCAACTCCGAGAGCAGGGTTCCGCGTTCATGCGCGCCGAGAATGGCAGATTGCAATGCGCCGGCGTCGAGATCGGCGAATTTGATATCGAAATTGGGCGCGCAAGGCAGCGGTGGCGGGCAGTCGGCCGGCAACGTCAGGCTCGCTGTTCCCTTGACTGGCCCATAAGAAAAATCCACCGCATCCCAGCGGGCTTCTCCGCCTTCGAGGTGGAGCGTGGCTTTGGCAATCTCCACATGATTGGCCAGATAATCGGCCTTCCAGTTAGCGTTGTGCAGGGTCACCGTCCCGGCAATACTATCCGCGGCTGGGGCATTGCCGGCTTTGGGCAGCAGAATGGTTGGCGATGTTATGTCGCTGGGCAATTTGGCCGGGCCTGCGGCGGAAACTGGCTGGCCGGCCGCGGCGGGGCTGCCAAACGGGACGGTTTGGGACGGGAGCCATGGGCCATCGGCGGTAAGGTCGAGAACCACGGGGTCGCCGGCCAGCGAATCCAAAGCCGCGGCGTTGAGTGAGCCGGCCACATGCGCCAGGTCCCTGGCCCGCGCAAAGCTGGCCTGCCCGCGCAGTCCAACCTGGTAGCCGGAAAACATTAGCCGCGTAGAAACGGTGAGCGGAGTGGCGCCACCGGCGGCAATCGCCACGCTGCCCGATAGCGCCGGATCTGCGCTTGAAGGCGGACCGGCCGGCTGACCTATTTCCGTGGGGGCTGCGACTGGAACCAGAACTAGTTTGGGGGATTGGATTGGCGTGCTGAGCCCCTCGCCGCGCAGTTGAAAGCCTTCGATCGCCAGGCTGCCGGTGAGCGGTCCCGGCGCGGGTGCGCGCGCAATTTGAGCGCGTTGCTTGCTACGGTTCGAGGAGCCAGGGCCTTTGGCTTGCGCATTGTCTTTGCCACCTTTCGGCGCGGCGCTTTCGGCATAGCTGATCTTGCCGGTAATGTCGCCGGCGGCCTCGAGTCCGGGAGCAAACCCGCTGCGCACGGCGCGCAAGGCGTCGAGGCCGGCAGCCACGGGAATGCGGTCAAGCGCCACCGTGAATTTCACCTTGCCATTTTCGGCAGGCAAGTCCCCGGCGAGATGAATCCGGCCATCGCCTAGAGGCGAATCGCAGGCCAGATTCTGCAGCGCGCGGCTTGAAAAATGGTAGTCAAACGCGCAGGTGGCGTCGAAATCCAAGGGCGCGGCAGGGGCAAACTCGGCACGGTGCACCCCCGTTGCGCGCAGCCTGGTCTTGATTTGGGCTGCATCGGCGGTGCCGTCAAGATGGAGCTCGCCGGTGAGGTCGCCGCGCCAGCCGGGGTCGGAGCCGATCACCAGCCGCGTCAGTTGGCCTAGCTGCGCCTCCCGCCATTCCAGATCTAGGTGCACCGGCAGTTTCCGCAATTCGGGCGCCCGGCGCACGCTGGCTTCCAGGCGCACTATTCCCGTATCGGCAAGATCGAGGCTGACATCGGTGCGGGCGGGTTGGCCGCGCAGCCGGATACGCCATTCGCCGGGGCTTTCCTGCCAGAAAGAGAGGTCGGTGTTGACCAGCGAGAGCGGTAGCTTTTCCGCGCCGCTCTTGAAGTTGATGCGGGAGTCGGTGGCCTCAAGATAGGGCAGCGGAACCGCGCGGCGCTCGCTTGCGGCTTGGCCGGGGCCGGAGGCTGGCGTTCTCGCGGGTCCGCCGGTGGTGTGCGCGGCTGCCGTGCGGAAGAGCGAATCCAGGTTCCAGCGGCCTTGCTCGGTGCGAACCAGGTTCAGGCTGGCCTCGTCCACGCTGATACGGCTGATCTCCAGCCTTCCCCGCCAAAGCGAAAGCAATCTTAAAGAGGCGGTGACGGTATTGGCGTGAAGCACCGGCTCCGCGCCGTAGGCTGGGTCCTCTTCGACCGTTAGATCGGTGAGCACCAGGCCCGGAGTGGGCAAGAGGCGCAGTTCCACCGAGGATAGGCGAACCGGCCGCCCCAACGAAGCCGACATCAGTTGCACAATTCTGCTCTTGTAGCTGCTGAGGCTCACCAGCGGCGGCACGAAAATGACCGCCAGCAGGACCGCCAGCACGGCCAGCGCCAGCCACCGCCGCCCGCGCCGTCTTTGCCGGCCTTGAACTTCTTTCGTCATGCTAGTGGTTAGTGGTTAGCGGTTAGTGGTTAGTGGTTAGCGGTTAGTGATTAGCGGTTAGTGATTAGCGGTCAGTGGTTAGTGGTTAGTGGTTAGTGGTTAGTGGTTAGCGGTCAGTGGTTAGTGGTTAGCGGTCAGTGGTTAGTGGTTAGTGGTTAGTGGTTAGCGGTTAGTGGTTAGTGGTTAGCGGTTAGTGATTAGTGATTAGCGGTTAGCGGTTAGCGGTTAGTGATTAGAGCATGTTCCATAAAGGGGCATTGTGTCAGGGCACGACTTCAGTCGTGCCGCAGGGATAGCAAAATCAACGCGGGCTTTAGCCCCTGAGGGACTGCAACCGAGATTTGGCGACCATTTTTGAAACACACTCTAACCACTAACCACTTGACACTGTTACTTGATCACGTGCAGCGTCCGGCTCCAGCGTGTGTCCGAGAAGAAATGCAGCGCGACGTGGCCCACCCCGGCCAGGGTGCTGCCAATGCCGGTCTGCTCCAATTGCTCCTCGGTCGACTTGAACGACCAGTAGTTGAACAAGGGCCGGCCTATGATGTTCTCCCTGGGCACAAAACCCCAGTAGCGCGAGTCCAGGCTGTTGTGCCGGTTATCGCCCAACATGAAGTACATTCCCGGTGGAACCACCAGTTCCCCGTTCACGATGTGATTGGGGAAATCGACGGCCCAGGCCTCAGGAGTGCCCAGGTTTGGATCCGCGGTAGCCACCGGCGGAACGGAGGGAAACTCGTCGAGAAAGTCTTGATGATTTTCTGGAGTTGTTGCTTCGGCGTGCGGCTGGTCTTGCGCCACTCCGTTGACGATCACGATGCCGTTGCGCAGACGTATATGGTCGCCAGGCATGCCAATTAATCGTTTCACGAGGTTCATGTGGTCGCCGTTCTTATCCTTCACCGGCTTGAAAAAAACCACAATGTCGTTTCGCCGGGGCTCACGGTAGTAAACCAGCGGCATCCATTTGGTGGGTGGAGAGAAGGTGATTCGATCTACCAGCAGATGGTCGCCGACCAAGAGTGTATTCTCCATTGACCCAGATGGAATGACCATGGGCTGGCCGTGGAGCGTAGTGGCGAAAAACCAAATCACAAGAACCACGCAAATGCCGGCCAGTGTCTCGTAGGGCGTCTCTTCCACCTTGTTTCGAGAGGCTCCTGGCTGTTTCGGCGGTGTTTTTTTATTCTTCATCCAGCCTCTACCTCACAATGTGCAGCGTCCGGCTCCAGCGTGTGTCGGAGAAGAAATGCAGCGCCACGTGGCCCATCCAGGCCAGCGTAGGACCAATGCCGGTCTGTTCCAATTGGTCTTCGGTCGACTTGAACGACCAGTAGTTGAACAACGGCCGGCCGACGATGTTCTCCCTGGGCACAAAACCCCAGTAGCGCGAATCCAGGCTGTTGTGCCGGTTATCGCCCATCATGAAATACTTGCCCGGCGGAACCACCAGGTCTCCGTTCTCGATGCGGCTGGGGAAGTCCACAGCCCAGGCCTCGGGGGTTCCATCGGGCCCTGTGGGCTCGGGAGGCACCGAGGGAAACTCGTCGAGAAAGTCGGAGTGATTGTCGAGCGTGGTGGGCTGGGCGTGCGGTTGATCCTGCGCAACTCCGTTGATGACGACAATGCCGTTGCGCAGATGAATGTGGTCGCCCGGAACCCCGATCAGCCGCTTCACCAGAAATAGGTAGTTGCCGCTCGAATCGGCCACAGGCTTGAGAAAAACGACGACATCGTTGCGCTGCGGCTCGCGATAATGAACCAGCGGCATCCACTTGGTGGGCGGAGACAGGGTGATGCGGTCAACCGCCAGGTGGTCGCCGATGAGCAGCGTGTTCTCCATCGATCCCGACGGGATCACGAAGTTCTGCCCGAGAAAAGTAAGAATGAACAGGCCCACCACGAGCACCGAGCAGATGCTGGCGACCGCTTCATAAGGCGTTTCTTCCACCTTGGTTTGAAGGGGAGCGGCCTGGGGCTCGGGCGGCGTGTCCTCAAACCGGGTCGCTGGCGGCGGCGTTTTTTTCTTCGTCATCCTGTAGCTCGTAACAGTGGTTAGTGGTTAGTGAATAGTGGCTAGTTAAAAGCAGCCGGTGCTCAGCGAACAGTCGTCAGCGATTCGGGCCTCCACTAATCACTAACCACTAATCACTAACCACTAGCTTTCAGTGCACCACGAGGAAGATGCGCTTCCAGCGGGCAAAGCCCGTGAGCCTCGCGGACAACTCCCTATCGTGTCCGAGTCTATCATCCGCGGCCCGCTGGACATCGGTGGTGGAGGGGCGGGTGAGCGAGAAGTAGATGACCAGCGGCCGGGCGACGATGGCCTCGCGCGGCACAAAGCCCCAGAACCGGGAATCGTCGCTGTGATTGCGGTTGTCGCCGAGCACAAAATACTCTCCCGCCGGAACCGACAGCTCGCCGTCGTGGGTGAGGCTGTGCATTTGCCGCCACCAGTCAAGATCGACCCGGGGATCGGAGTAGAGGTCGGCCGGAAAGTCGTCACGCACCGGGCTGGGCGCCGGCGGCTCGAAGACCGCATAAGGTTCGTCAACGGGCTGCCCATTTACGATCACGCGGCCGTCCTCAACCCGCAATCGGTCGCCGGGAACACCAACCACGCGCTTGACCAGATAGGGGTGCAAGGCATGGTGGAAGACGACAATGTCTCCCCGCGTTACCTCGCGATAAGGCATGAGCCAACGGCTCAAACTGCCGGGCCGGCCGGCGGGAGCGTAGACCTGTTTGTTGACCAGCAGAAAGTCTCCGACGAGCAAGGTGTGTTCCATGCTTTCGGAGGGAATCAGATAGGGTTGGAGCACAAAAGTGTTGAGAAACAGCGCCACCACCACCAGCAAGAGCAGCGAAGCCAGGGCTTCAGGCACCGTGGGCAGATGGACGCGCAGCCGCGAGGCCAGCGGCACGGGACGCACGGGCGGGCTGGAGATTTGTTCGGGTTGCCCGGTCGTGCTCATGGCTCCGATTCCTCCTCCTCCCTGATGGCGGGCTCTGCCGCGGCTGGCTCCGTCAAAGCGGGCTCCTCACTATTTGACGTTTGGGCGGCGGCCTTGGCTTCGGCTGCCCGCAAACGCTCCAGCGCCCTGCGCGCCGCATCCTGCTCCGCCTGCTTCTTGGTGGTTCCCGACCCCCGTGCCAGCGGCTTGCCCGGCTCTCCGTGGCTGACCGTGAGCCTGACTTCAACCTGAAACCGCTTGCGGTGGTCGGGGCCGCTCTCACCCTTGAGCCTGTACACCGGCGTGCCGGCGTGAGTCGCCTGCAGGTGTTCCTGCAATGCAGACTTATAGTTTCCCAAAGCGGCCCCGTTGCGCAACTCTTCAGCTAACTGCTCGGCCGTCTTACCCATCACCCACCGATCCGCAAAGGCCCTGACCGGCTCCAGTCCGCCGTCAAGAAAGAGTGCGGCCATTACCGCCTCCATGCAATTTGAGAGCACGGTACTCTTGCGCCTGAGGCTGCCGCCGCGGTCTTCTCCGCGACTCAAGCGCAGATAGTTGCCCAGGCCGATGGCTGCGGCTACTTCCGCCATGTGTTGACGGCTAACCAGTTGTGCGCGAACCCGGGTCAGCTCGCCCTCCTGCCAGTCCGGGTGCGCAAGAAACAGCGCCTCACCCACCACCAGCCCCAACACCGCGTCGCCTAGAAACTCGAGGCGCTCGTAGTCTCCCGCGTCGCCAACCGCCCCTCGGCCAGCGTCGGTCTGTCCATTGACAGCCAGCTCATTGGCAAGCGACCGATGCGTCAAGGCCCGCACCAGCAACTCCTGCCTGGCAAATCCATGCCCCAGTTCCGATTCCAGTTCAGCCAGAGCTGCTTCCACCTGCACCTCGATAGAATTCAAGCCTGTTGATTTTCTTGCCAAGAACGGCGCCTCGCCTTTGGATTCCGCGACCTCCAGGTTATCTAATCGTCGGCGCGGAAGCCAATGACGCCCTGCTGCCGATCATTGCTTCTTGGGCCCATTTTGCGCCGCTGCTCCAGGGCCGGGCTTGGCAGGCGGCGCTGTTTCGGGCGTATCGTCGTCCGCATCCTCGTCGCAGCTGTGACCCTTCACGGCATAGGCAGTCTTGACGCCGCGCTCCGCGGCGAGCCGTGTGTCCTGCTGTCCATCGCGTGTCTCCAGCGCCTCCTTGTACTCCGCAACCGCCTGGTCGCGCTTGCAGTCCAGGTCCAGCATGCGGCCCAGATAAATGTGCGACCAGGCCAGCAACCGCGGCTCCTTGGTGGTGGCCAACGTCTTTTGAAAGCCGTCGATGGCGGCCTCGGGATGCCCGGTCATGGCCGCTGCCCTGGCCAGAATGAAGTTGGCGCGCGCGCTTTCTGCCACCGATTCCAGCGTATCCGTGCGCGCCGAGAGCGCCTGTTGCGCGATCGAGGTAGCCGTGGCCACGTCGCCGCCAGCCAGCTTCGCCTCAGCCAGATCCAATCCCGTCAGCTTGCGCGGCTTGCTCTGCACCAGCACGTCCTCATCCGTTTCCTTGTCGAATTCGATCTGGCGCGCCCGATGCACTTGCTGGTCGACATCCATGCTGTAGACCATTTCGCCGATGGTGTCGGATAGCCCGGCTGGGTCCTTTTCAAATTGAATCAATTGCTCATAAAAGTACTGCGTCAGAACGAATCCCTGGGTCATGGCGTGGTGCACGGCGGCCAGGCGGACGGTATCGACCTTTTGCTGGTAAATCTGCCGCTCGTGCTCGTAGCGCGGCAGGTCGGAGCGCGCGATGCCGGCGGGAATGTTGTACACCGGAACGCCTGTGTCCATGGTCCGGGCCTCGATCGCTTTGATCAGGCACTCCACCGTTAGCGGCACCGTGTCGTTGCGATAGCGGAATGCGATCGGAGCCTCGCGTATCTCCTTCAAAATCGGCTGGGTGCGGTCGATGGCGTTGGCGCGGGCATAGAGCAGCGGCTCGATCATGTAATGCAGGTAGGTGTGGCGCACATCGTTCATGCGGATCTGGCCGTCGACCGGCGAGACCACGACCACATAGTCGGTTCCGTAGATGCGGGCATTGACCATGCGCGGCGAGAGCATGGGTTCGATGACCACCACAAACCGGCGGCCCTGATTCGTCGAGGCCGGCATCTTGAGGTAGAAATTTGTTCCGACGATCATGTGCGACAGCGGATCGTGGAGACGTTCGGCCTCGCGGTCGTAGATGGGATGCACGGCAAGCCAGATTCCGTGCAGATCGACCGCGTTCATAAAGTCCTTGAGCAGGGGCACAATCTCCGCCACCTGGGTCGAGTCGGGCGGCATCTCGGCCAGGTCCACCGAGGTCTCGAGCTCGGGCGGCGGCGTGAGATAAAGGGCGAGAGAGATGTACTGGGAAACGTCGCGCTCCGTGCCCGTCATGCGATGCTGGGCGATATAGAGGCAGACTTTGTCGCGCTTGGCGCGGGCATCCTCGCTTTTGGCCAGCGCCTGATTGATCTCGTCGCGGACACGCTTGCGAACCGGCGCGCTCTCATCCAGCCCCTCATCGTAGCCGCAGGCATTCAAGGCCGAGGCCATCAGGAAGACCGGCTCGGAGCTGACCAGCGAGATGGTCGGGCCGGCCGGATCGACCAGAGACGGCGCCTTCTCCTGCTGGAATGCCATCGAAGACGATGAACTCTGACTCTTGCCCGAACCGTCAGGGGATTGGGCGCGAGCGGAGCTGAATGCGGAAACCGCCGAGAGCCATAGAATCGAAGCCGAAATAAAGGCGAATGATCGAATAGTGCGAAACGTCATGAGAATCCCTGCCTGCAAGTCTAGTTAGACGTGGCGGCAGGGTCAAACGGGAGAGCAGGGACTAGGGACAAGGGACTAGGGGGCAGGAAAAGCCGATGTCCAATCTCCGCCGACTATTTTAGCTTCAACTCCGGCATATCCTTCGTAGCCTCACGGAGAACTTCTTCAATAAACTTCCCCATGGGCTTTTGTTGAAGCGCAGCCTTCGCCTTGCATTTGGCGATCAGGGAGCGTGGAAATTCCCTAACGTTTAGTGCCGTTTTGGGTTCCTCTTTCATCGCAGACGTATAAATGTAACATTTCATGATGAAGCTGTATATGTTACATTATTTACAATGCTTGAAAGAGGCATAGATGCTGGCATCAAAGAAGCAGTTGAAATGCTTCAGAGGAACGGTGTCGAAACCTTCGAATCATGCGAAGGCGGTCCAGGGCATCCGTTCTCAGAGCCTACGGTCAGGTTCCATGGAGATGGGGCGGAGGGGTTTCGCGCACTTGCTATTGCGCAACAGAATGGCCTGCAGGTTGACCAGCTCCGGAGGTACTACCAGATCCAGAGCGGGGAACCCGCAGGCCCTTACTGGGAAATCACGCTGGTGAGAGTGTGACTACCGGCCTTGACTGTTCAGCTTCGCGCAATCGCGGCAGAGGGGCTTGCCCCCCGTACCACTCAGGCGGTTATGGGGCGGGATCTCACTTCCCGGCCCGCAGTTGGTGTTGTTGTGGTAGTGAGGTTCTTTGATTGAGTTCCAAGCGTAAGTTTGGGGCATGATTGGCCACCTTTCTTCGGTTGAACTGCGTTGCGGTTGACAACCGAGAGGAGGCCAGAAAGACTAGAAGTTCGTTGGCCATCTCGGTCAGCGGGTCAGGGGGGAGAGCAAAGGGGCACGCAACTCCTATATGCCTTCCCCTCTGAAGCCTTCGGATTCATACCGGTTATTCCGGTTTTTGCCGACAGTTACCTGTTATTCTACTCCTATATCTTGGATAGGTCTTGACATCCAAGCATCGAGAGGGAGAACATCAAAAAGAAGTTTGGTGCGGTAGGCGGGGATCGAACCCGCACGGGGTGTATTCCTTGACAAGAGGACCCCACCGGCTCCCAAGGCCGGAGCGGCTGCCAGTTTCGCCACTACCGCACTACACGGGCCAGCGGCTCTCGACCCTCCTACGGACCCGAGCCGCTGGTTTTCTTATTGCAACATTGGTTGGGAGCCCACCTCCGATTCCTGCCGAATCACATACTTATTGCGGCGAAAGCTGATCTCATCCCGATCTTTGAGCCGCTTCAACACCGAGTACATGTACGGACGATGCTTGAATTGTTCACCGACCTGCAACCAGATTTGGGGTGGAGTCAGTCCAGTGGGATGCTGCCGAAGAAGTGCCCGAATGATTTCCGTCTTATTCGGATTAGTAGTCTCCGATGGGGACGCTGGAGGTGCTTCGGCACTTGTCGCGATCTCATTATCTGGGGGGGTCTGGGCGATCTGTTCGACCTGGGAGACGAATCCTTCAAAGACCGGTTGGCTTGCTATGGCGGCTTCCTGCCGGCTTTGCTGTTCACGGTTCTCAGAATCAAAAGCTGCGCGCCAAACAGCCACATCGTTGGAAGCGATCTCGTGTGCTCGCTGGGCCAGTTGGAGTTTACGACCGGTCTCAGTCAATCGGCTTTGCGCCTCAAGGATACGGTTTCGCAATTCTTCAAGGATGTTAGGCATATTCCCTCCTACGGGATGCTACCAAGATACCATAATTCGTTCTTCTGGGATCGGAGGAAGGCAAGGAAGAAAGGCATGTATATGTGGAAAACTAGTATACAATAATTTGTTTTCAACGAGTTACAGTGTGTAATTCTGCACCAATAATTCCACTCTAGGGCCGTTGATAGGCTTGCCTTAAGAACATAGCTCCGTAAGAAAAAGCCCCACCCAAAC
>Ga0326727_10012877_pt1 | contig 18861 bp, 9 predicted proteins | sample MB2enrmetagenome_FD_207643 | JGI IMG/M metagenome (GOLD analysis project Ga0326727, IMG submission 207643) | Lab enriched peat soil microbial communities from McLean, Ithaca, NY, United States - MB29MY | ecosystem: Environmental > Terrestrial > Soil > Wetlands > Peat | place: USA: New York...
TGTCCAGCGTGTACCCGATCAGATACATCGCGCCGAACGTGGCGATGATGGATACCGGCACCGATACGCTCGGAATAAACGTCGACCAGCCGCTGCGCAGGAAGATGAACACCACCAGAACCACCAGACAAATGGAGACGATCACGTTGCGCTGCGCATCCCTCAGCGATTCCCGCGTGGTGGTGGTGCGATCGCTGGCGATCTTGAAACGGACCGTCGGCGGAAGCTGGGCCTGAAACTGCGGCATCAACGCCTTGATCCGCGCCACCGTGTCGATGATATTCGCATTCGGCTGGCGGTTGATCTGGATCTGAACCATCGGATCGCCGTTTACCAGGCCTAAGTTCCGGACATCTTCGTTGGCATCGATGACGCGGCCCAGGTCCGACAGGCGGACGGGCGCGCCGTTGCGATAGACCACCACGAGGTCCTTGTAATCTTTCGCCAGGAAAAGCTGGTCGGTGGCGTAGATCGGAATCTCCTGGTTGAGGTTGGCGAGCGAGCCTTTCGGTTTGTTCGCATTGGCGCCCTGGAGGAACGACCCGATCTGATCCAGACCCACGTTGTAGCGCGAGAGCGGCTGTGGATTCACTTCCACGCGAACCGCCGGCAGCGAGCTACCACCCACCGAAACCTGCCCCACGCCATTGACTTGCGCCAGCTTCTGCGCAAACACCGAGGAGGCTATGTCGTACAACTGCGGCCTCGGAACTACGTCCGATTCGAGCGTCATGAGCACAATCGGCTGGTCGGCCGGATTGATCTTCCGGTACCGGGGCAGCGAGGGAAGATTCGAAGGCAGAAACCCCGCCGCGGAGTTAATCGCCGCCTGCACTTCGCGCGCCGCCCCATTGATGTCCCGGTTGAGATCGAATTGGAGTGTGATCGACGCCGATCCAACCGAGCTTCTGGATGTCATTTCCGTGACACCCGCGATGCGCGTGAACTGCTTCTCCAGCGGGGTCGCGACCGACGCCGCCATCACATCGGGACTCGCGCCCGGCAGGCCGGCGCTGACCATGATGGTCGGGAAGTCCACCTCCGGCAAAGCCGCCACCGGCAATAGCGTATAGCCGATGCCTCCGGCCATGGTCGCCGCCACCAGCAGCAGCGTCGTGGCCACCGGTCGGTGAATGAATGGCGTGGAAATGCTCATATGCGCCAGTCTTAAGTCAATTCCACCCCGGAAAGAAGTTCCTCACTTTTGCCGGAACCACGGAGCCGGGCCACCCAGGCCGCGGCCCGTCCGAAATACAAATAGATCACCGGCGTCGTGAACAGCGTCAGCACCTGGCTGATCAGCAGTCCGCCGATGATGCAGATGCCCAGCGGTTTTCGCAATTCGGAGCCTACGCCGCTGCCAAAGGCCAGCGGAACCGCGCCCAGCAGCGCGGCCATGGTGGTCATCATGATCGGACGGAAGCGCAGCAGGCACGCCTGATAGATGGCTTCCTCCGGCCGTTTCCCTTCCTTGCGCTCCGCTTGCAGCGCAAAGTCGATCATCATGATGGCGTTCTTCTTCACAATCCCGATCAGTAGTATGAGGCCGATCAGCGCAATGACATCCAGATCCTTCTTGAACAGAATCAGGGCCAGCAGCGCGCCCACTCCGGCCGATGGCAGCGTGGAAAGAATGGTGATGGGGTGGATGAAGCTCTCATACAGTATGCCCAGAACCAGGTACACCGTGACGCAGGCCGCCAGGATCAGGATCAACTCGTTGGCCAGCGACAATTCAAACGCGCGGGCTGTTCCCTGGAAGCTGGGTTCGATGCTGGCCGGCATCCCCAGCCCCTTCGTCACCTGCTTGATATGATCGACCGCCGCGCCTAGCGACGCTCCCGGAGCCAGATTGAATGAGAGCGTAACCACCGGGAACTGGCTCTGGTGGTTGATCGTAATGGGGGAAGGAATCATCGATGCTCTGGTCAGCGATCGCAGCGGTGCCGGCGCCAGCGCCGCCGCGCCCGTCAGAGCGCTATTCGTCCCCGCCAGTGCGATGGTCGTTGCCAGGTTGGCCGATGCCGATCCGATGGGCACATACATGTCTCCCAGGGCCGCCGCATCCTGCTGATATTGGGGCGCCACTTCGAGAATCACGTGGAACTGGTTGGTCTGTGTATAAATCGTCGATACCTGTCGCTGGCCGAAGGAATCGTAGAGCGCGTCGTCGATGTTCTGAGGCGTGATGCCCAGCCTGCCCGCCGTGTCGCGATCGATGCTGACCAGCAGTCCGAGGCCGTTGTTTTGCTGATCGCTGGCCACGTCCCGCAGTTCGGGTAGCTGTTTCATCCGGTCCACCAGGCGCGGCACCCACAGATCCAGCAGCGCCTTGTCGGGCGCATCCAGCGCGTATTGGTATTGAGTCCGGCTGATGCGGTCTTCCACGGTCAGGTCCTGCACCGGCTGCATGAAGAGCTCGATGCCCGGCACCTGTTGCACCTTCGGCTGCAGCCGCCGGATCACATCCACCGCGGAAACGCCGGCGCGCTCTTCGAGCGGCTTCAGCGTGATCTGGATGCGGCCGCTATTCATGGTCGTGTTCACGCCATCGGCGCCGATGAACGATGTGAGATTCTCAACCGCCGGATCCTGGCGAATCACCTGAACCAGTTCCTGCTGCCGGTTGGACATGGCCGGAAACGATACCGTCTCGGGCGCCTGCGAAATGCCGAGGATGGAGCCCGTATCCTGCACCGGAAAGAACCCCTTGGGGACGACCATGTATAGGTAAATCGTAAGGCCGAGCGTCCCGATAGCCACCAGCAGCGTCAGTAACTGATGACGCAGCACCACCCGAACCATCCTGCCGTACCCTTCGATGGTCTTGGTGAAGCCCCACTCCGACCAACGGTACAACGCGCCCTGCTCGGATTCCGGATGGTGTCTCAGAATTCGAGCCGCCATCATGGGAGTCAGCGTCAGGGAGACAAACGCCGAAAACATGATGGTGACCGCCAGCGTCACCGCGAATTCGCGGAACAGGCGGCCCACGATATCCGCCATGAACAGCAGCGGAATCAGCACCGCGATCAGCGAGACGGTCAACGACACGATGGTGAATCCGATCTCCGCCGCTCCCTTGAGCGCGGCTTCCATCGCGGACTCGCCCCTCTCGATATAGCGCGAGATGTTTTCGATCATCACAATCGCGTCATCCACTACAAAACCGGTGGAAATCGTCAGCGCCATCAGCGAAAGGTTATCCAGGCTGTACCCCAGCAGGTACATGACGGCGAACGTGCCCACCAGCGAAAGAGGCACGGCGATGCCCGGGATGATGGTGGCCGAAGGGCTGCGCAGGAAAAGAAAGATGACCAGCACCACCAGCACCGTGGTGAGCAGCAGTTCGAATTCGACGTCCCGCACCGATGCCCGGATGGTCGTGGTGCGGTCGGTGATGACCTGCACCCGGATCCCCTCCGGCAGAGATGCTTCGATCTGAGGAAGAATCCCCTGCACGGTATCCACCACGCTGATGATGTTGGTTCCGGGCTGCCGCTGAATATTCAGCACGATGGCCCGGTTGGCGTTCACCCAGGCGGCGAGCTTGGTGTTTTCCGCGCCGTCGATGACGGTGGCCACGTCTCGAATGCGCACGGGCGCTCCATTGCGGTAAGCGATGATGATCGGCCCGTATTGAGCGCCGGCCTGAAGCTGGTCGTTGTCGTTAATCGTCCAGGCCTGATCCGGTCCATCGAAACTGCCTTTGGCCTGGTTCACGTTGGCACTGCTCAGCGCGGTTCGCAGAGACTCGAGACTCAATCCATAGGATGCCAGCGCCGTGGGGTTCGCCTGCACCCGGACGGCCGGACGCTGCCCTCCACTGATGCTCACCAGACCCACACCCCTGAGCTGGGAAATTCTCTGCGCCATGCGCGTTTCAGCCAGCTCTTCGACTTTCGGCAGCGGCACCGTCGATGACGTGATGGCCAGCGTCAGAATCGGCGCATCGGCGGGATTCGTCTTGCTGTAAATAGGAGGAACCGGGAGATTCGTAGGAAGAAAAGTGGTGGCTGCATTGATGGCCGCCTGCACCTCCTGCTCGGCTACATCGATGCTGAGGTCGAGCGAAAACTGCAACGTGATCAGCGAACTGCTAAAAGAGCTGATCGACGTCATCTGCGTCAGTCCGGGCACCTGGCCGAACTGCTTCTCGAGCGGCGCGGTGATGGAAGACGTCACCACCTCCGGGCTCGCGCCTGGGTAAAACGTCTGGATCTGAATGGTCGGGTAATCCACCTGGGGCAGCGCCGAAACCGGCAGTTGCCGGAAGGCCGTGACCCCGACCAGCACCACTCCAGCCATCATCAGCGATGTTGCCACCGGCCTGAGGATGAAGATGCGGGAGGGACTCACCGGCTAGCGCCTCCGCTCTGGCCCTTTTGGAAGTTACCGCCGCCTTTCTTAAAGCTACCGCCTCCTTTCTTGAATCCTCCACGGCCGCTCCGGCCGCTCCGTCCGCTTCCCCCGCCGCCAGCGTCGTAGTCTGGCGGGTTGTCCAGTTCTCCGGCTTTCCGGACTCTGACCACGGCGCCTTCAATCAGCCTGTCGGTCCCATCGATGACCACCTGGTCCCCATCCGAGATGCCGCCGAGAATATCGGTTGAGGCCGCATTAGTGATTCCCACCTGAACCGTTTTCAGGTGCACACTGGAGTCCTCATCCACAACATACACGAACGTGCCCTGCTGGCCATTCTGGACGGCCACGTTGGGAACCACCAGTTGATTGGTCAGCGTGTCCACCAGCAGGCGTATGTTGACGAATTGCTGAGGGAAGAGCGAGTTGTCCTGGTTGTCGAAAACCGCCTTCAGCTTCGAGGTGCCGGTCGTACTGTCGATCTGGTTATCGAGGGTCACCAGCATCCCCGATGCCAGCTTCTTGGAATTGTCCCGGTTGTACGCATCCACTGGCAGATGCGCACCCGCCCGCAGCTTTTGCGTGACCTGCGGAAGGCTGTCCTCGGGGATGGTAAACAGCACGGATATCGGCTGGAGCTGAGTGATCACCACCATGCCGGTCGCGTCCGCGGCGTGGACGATGTTGCCGGGATCTACTAGCCGCAAACCTACGACGCCCGTAATCGGCGCCGTGATTTTGGAGTAAGTCAATTCCAGCCTGGCGTTGTCGATGTTGGCCTGATCCTGCTTGATGGTGGCTTCGTATTGCGAGACTAGCGCCGTCTGCGTATCCAGTTCTTGACTCGGAATGGCGTCCGTCTTCACTAATAGCTTGTAACGCTCAAGATCTACCTTCGCGTTGGCCAGCAGCGCCTGGTCGCGCGCCAGCGTGGCTTGAGCCAAATCCAGTTGAACCTGATAAGGCCGCGGATCTATCTCGATCAGGACCTGACCCGCCTTGACCAAATCGCCTTCGTTGAAATCGACTTTCATCAACTGGCCGTCCACCCGCGACTTGATTGTTACGGTGTAGTAAGCAGTCACGTTTCCCAGCCCGTTCAGATAGACCGGGATGCTGGAGCGAGCCACCTTCGTCACCACTACCGGCACCGGGCCCAGCGCCGCGCCCCGGCCGCCGCCGCCAAAGCCGCCGCCGCCCTGGCCTCTAGGGGCGGAGTTCGGCTGGCCGGCACGCCACACCGCGTACCCCGCGACACCCGCGACGATCAGCAGGAAAACTACCCAGATCAGTCCTCGTTTTTTCGATTTGCCGGAACTGGGCGGCGTTGGTCCATGTTGGCCGGGCAAAGGCACTTCCGGCAGCGGTTCAGGGGCTTCTGTGTTCGTCGTCATTCAAACGGCCTATTGAAAAGCGGCAGACTATTTTAATAATTATGACTGATTCGTGAGCCTCCAGGTAACACCCCCGGTCCCCAAGGCGGCGGGGGAATCGGCGCGCGCTTGTGTTGCCGCGGTGCGCGCCAGCGGGGTACGATTGGACCATGAAGTCGCATTCCTGTATCCGCTCCGTGATCCGGACGTCGGTTTGCGTGGCCGCCTCGCTGGCCGCGCCAGTCTCTTTCGGAGCGGAAGCCGGCCGGCAGCAGGTTCAAGCGCAGTTGCTCGATCACGCTGAGTTTCCTTGCGCGAATTGCTTCTTCGGACCGAGCGACTATTATTACTGCTTCGCGGCGGATGATAAGGTCCTGGTCGGTTATCAAAGGACTCCGGTCTTGAACTGGCGGGACAATTCGAAGAATTACTTGACGACTGTTCACCCAGCATGGGCAGCCTGGACCGCGCCCGGCCAGACCGTGCCGATCAGCTATGATGACAAGCACATCTGGGTCAGCCGCGCGGACGGCAAACAAGTGAAGCCGGATCTCTGGGCGCATTTGAAGGCCATCGCCTTTTGGGTCAGTCGGGGGGACGGTAAACAAGTGAAGCTCACGCGGAGCTCCATGCGGGACATCTTCACCAACAACGACCGATGCCGGGGCGCGGACGGGACGAAGGCCCATTAACCGGCGCTCCCAATTCGCCGGCGCTGTATTCCGGGAAAGTTCCAAAATATCTGCCTCGGAAGGGCCATTGTGGGCGGATTGGGGTAACATTAATATGAGGTTTACCGCCAGTTCTAAGGTACAAGTCTGTTTTATGTCTAGACATTTATCCCATGGGTTTCAGGGCCATAGAGGATTCCTGCAAGTGCTTCGGAATCTATGCGTTATCGGAGTGTCACTCCTGTTCTTATACGGTTGTTCGAACGGCGGCGCATCCACCTCCGGGGCTCCCGGCGGCGGTCCGGGCGGAAAGGGCGGCAGGCGGGGAGGCGCGGCCGGCGACGTGCCCGTCACCGTAGCCGTGGCCTCCCAGAAGGATGTCCCTGTGGAAATCCAGGTCATCGGCAACGTGGAGGCCTACTCGACGATTTCGGTGAAAGCGCAGGTGGGCGGCCAGTTGACCAACGTCTACTTCCACGAGGGAGATTACGTCAAGACCGGCGATCTGCTGTTCACCATCGATCCCCGGCCTTTCCAAGCCGCCTTGGACCAGGCCACCGCCAACCTGGCGCAGAATCAGGCCGCGCTGGGGCAGGCCAAGGCTAATCTGGCGCGTGACACGGCGCAGAACAAATACACCCAGGCGAATGCCGCCCGCTATGCCGAATTGTTCCAGGGTGGCGTGGTGTCCAAGGACCAGTCCGAACAGTTGCGCGCGGCCGCCGATGCTTCCAGCCAGGCGTTGGCCGCGGACCAGGCGGCGATTGAAAGCGCGACAGCCAACATCGGGGCCAGCAAGGCGGCGATTGATAATGCGCGCGTCCAGCTTAGCTATACCGCCATCCGGTCGCCCATCGACGGCCGCACCGGCAACCTCAGCGTCAAACAGGGCAACGTGGTGATGGCCATCAGCGTCGAGCTGGTGACCATCAATCAGCTCGAGCCCATCTACGTCACCTTCGCGGTTCCCGAAGCTCAATTGCCGGCCATCAAGCGCTACATGGCGGAGCGGAAACTCGCGGTGCGCGCGGGGCCTCAGGACAACCCCGGTGACGAGGAGACCGGAGTGCTGACCTTCATCGACAACTCGGTGGACATGACCACGGGCACCATCAAGCTGAAGGGCACCTTCAACAACTCCGATCACAAGCTGTGGCCGGGGCAGTTTGTGCGTGTCACCCTGCGGCTTACCACCCAGCCAAACGCCATCGTGGTTCCGAACCAGGCGGTCCAGACCGGCCAGAACGGTTCGTATGTTTACGTAGTGAAGCAGGATCGCACCGTCGAGATGCGGCCGGTCACAACCGGCGCGCGCGTGGATCAGGACATGGTGGTGGACCAAGGTCTCCAGCTAGGCGAGACCGTGGTCACGGAGGGCCAGTTGCGATTGGCGCCCGGCAGTCGCGTTCTCGTGCGCGATGGCAGGGGGGGACCCGGGGGACGGTCGCGGAGCTAGGCGAGGGCTCGGCGTGAACATTTCCGAAAATTTCATCCGCCGGCCGATTGCGACCAGTCTGATCATGGCGGGTATCGCCATGTTCGGCGTGATCGCGTATCGAGCGCTGCCGGTGAGCGACCTGCCACAGGTCGACTACCCCACGCTGACGGTTTCAGCCAACCTTCCCGGCGCCAACGCCGATACCATGGCGTCCGCCGTGGCCACTCCGCTGGAACGCCAGTTCACCATGATCGCCGGCTTGGATTCCATGATCTCCAGCAGCTCCATGGGATCCACCCAGGTCACCCTCCAGTTCAATCTCGACCGGGACATCGACGGGGCCACGGTGGATGTGGAGACGGCCATTGCCGAGGCCATGCCCCTGCTGCCGCCTGGAATGCCCACGCCGCCCTCGTTCCGCAAAGTCAACCCGGGGGACTCGCCCATCATCTTCCTGCTTCTGACCTCGCCGTCGATGCGGCTTTCCGACCTGGACGAATACGCCGAAACCCTGGTGGCGCAGCGCATTTCCATGGTCTCCGGGGTGGCCCAGGTGCAGGTGTTCGGCTCCGCCAAGTATGCGGTACGGGTGCAGGTGGATCCCAACAAGCTGGCCGCTCGCCAGATCGGGTTGAACGAAATCGACGCCGCCCTGCAGAACTGGAACGTCAATATTCCCACCGGCACGCTGTACGGTGCCCACACCGCCTACAACGTCCAGGTCAACGGCCAGCTCATGCGGGCGCCTCAATACCGGCCCATGATCGTGGCCTACCGCAACGGCGCTCCCGTCCGGCTGCGCGACGTGGCCAACGTGATCGACAGCGTGCAGGACGACAAGCAGATTTCCCTGATTTACGGCGGCGAGTATGGGACCGAGGGCACCCAGGGCATCAGCCTGTCGGTGATGCGCCAGCCCGGCACCAACACCATCGAAGTGGTCGACAGAATTCGGGCTCTGATTCCGGCCTTCGAGGCCGAGATGCCCCCCACCGTGCACCTGGGAATTCGCGGCGACCGCTCCAAGAACATTCGCGAAGCGTTCCAGGATATCCAGTTCACCATGGCCGCCACGCTGGCCCTGGTGATCCTGGTGATCTTCCTGTTCCTGCGCAATTTCTCCGCCACCATGATCCCCGCCATGGCGCTGCCGTTCTCCATCGTCGGCACCTTCTCGGTCATGTACCTGCTGAACTTCAGCATGAATAACATCTCCATGATGGCGCTGATCCTCTCCATCGGCTTCGTGGTGGATGACGCCATCGTCATGCTGGAGAACATCGTCCGCCACATCGAGCACGGGGAGAAGCCCTACGCGGCGGCGCTCGCCGGCTCGCGCGAGATCGGCTTCACGATTGTCGCGATGACCCTCTCGCTGGCCGCGGTTTTCATTCCGATCGTCTTCATGTCGGGCATTCTGGGCCGCCTGTTCCGCGAGTTCGCCGTGACCATCTGCACCGCCATCCTGATTTCCGGCATGGTTTCGATCAGCCTGACCCCCATGCTGTGCAGCCGCTTCCTGCGGGAAATCAAACCCTCGGGCCACGGATTGTTCTACCGCGCCCTGGAGCGTGTGTTTCAGGGCATGCTCAGTACCTACAGCACCAGTCTCCGCTGGGTGCTGGGGCACCGCCCGGTCATGCTGGGGATGTTTTTGGTGGTTCTTGCAGTTACCGGTTGGCTGTATGTCGCCGTGCCCAAGGGATTCATCCCGGACACCGACAACGACACCTTCAACATAACCACCGAGTCCGCCCAGGGCACTTCCTTCTACCAAATGGTCAAATACCAAAAGCGGCTGGACCAGATCGTCGTGCAGGACCCGGACGTGGAGTCGTTCTACTCGAGCACCGGCGGCGGCTTTCTCACATCCGCCAACACCGGCCGGCTGATGATCAACCTGAAACCGCGCCGGCAGCGTGCGGCCACCGTGAACGATATCGTGAACCGCCTTCGCCCCAAGGTCTCCAGCATCCCCGGACTGCGCGTATACCTGACGGTTCCCCAAGCCATTCGCGTGGGCGGCCGCATGTCCAAGAGCAGCTACGATTACACGCTGTACGGGCCGGACACCCAACAACTGTACTCGGAAGCCCCAAAACTGGAGCGCATTGTCTCCCGCCTGCCCGGACTGCTGGAAGTGAACAGCGACCTTCAGATCAAAAACCCGCAGGTCAACATCGTCCTGGATCGCGACCGCGCCGCCGCCTTGAACCTGAACTGGAACGAGGTTTCCGCGTCGCTTTACGACGCGTTCGGGCCGGAGTATTCCACCACCATCTATTCGCCCACCAACCAATACGAGGTGTTGCTCGAAATGCTCCCGCAGTTCCAGCAGCACACCGACGGGTTGAGGCTGATCTATCTCAAATCGGACACCGGGCAAATGGTGCCGCTCAGCGCCGTGGCGCGGCTGGAGGAGAACGCCGGGCCGCAGAGTATTCCGCACTCCGGCCAATTACCCTCGGTCACCATCTCCTTCAGCCTGCGGCCGGGCACGGCGCTGGGCCAGGCGACTTCCGAGATCGAGGAAGCCGCCAAAGCCAACCTCCCGGCCACCATTACAGGCGCGTTCCAGGGCACCGCCAAGGTCTTTCAGGATTCCATGAAGAACATGGGGATTCTGCTCATCGTGGCGATTGCGGTGGTCTACATCGTGCTCGGCATGTTGTACGAGAGCTACGTCCATCCCCTGACCATCCTCTCGGGATTGCCTTCGGCCGGCTTCGGCGCGCTGCTTACTCTGCTTCTCTTCAAGATCGACTTGAGCATCTATTCGTTTGTCGGTCTCATCATGCTGATCGGCATCGTGAAGAAGAACGCCATCATGCAGATCGATTTCGCCCTGGAGGCCGAGCGCCGGGAACACATTCCGCCGGCCGAGGCGATTTACCAGGGCTGCCTGATCCGCTTCCGCCCCATTATGATGACCACCATGTCGGCGCTGCTGGGCGGCTTGCCTATCGCGCTGGGCTACGGGGCGGGCGGCGAGACGCGCCGCCCGCTGGGCATGGCCGTGGTCGGCGGGCTGGCATTTTCGCAGTTGATGACTCTGTATCTGACTCCGGTGGTTTATACCTATATGGCGGCAATCCTGGTGCGGTGGAATGCGTGGAGATCCTCCAAGACCTTGTCCCCCGTGATGCAGGCGGGAGACTGACGTGTCGACGAACAACTGTGCCATCCCGCCTGGACCGCTCCCTGATTTTTCCGAGCCGCGACCGTCAGGGAGCGTTGGGGTGACACCCTCATGAACATCTCCCAAACCTTCATCGAACGGCCCATCGCCACCAGCCTGCTGATGGCCGCCATCGCCCTGTTTGGGGCGGTGGCCTACCGCGCGCTGCCGGTGAGCGATCTCCCCAACGTGGACCTGCCCACCCTGCTGGTGACCGCCAGCTTGCCCGGAGCGAGCCCCGAAACCATGGCCGCGGCCGTCGCCACCCCGCTCGAAAACCAGTTTTCCACCATCGCCGGGATGAATTCCATGTCTTCGACGAATTCGCTCGGCAGTACCCAGATCACCCTGGAATTCGACCTCGCGCGCAAGCTGGACGGAGCGGCGGTGGATGTGCAGGCGGCCATCACGCAGGCCTCGCGCCTGCTGCCCCTGGGCATGCCCACGCCGCCCACTTTCACCAAGGTGAACCCGGCCGACCAACCCATCCTGTACATCGCCCTGACCTCGCCCACCTTGCCGCTGTGGACCCTGGATGAATATGCCGAGACGCGCCTGGCGCAGCGGGTTTCGATGATCTCCGGCGTGGCGCAAGTGCAGGTGTTGGGCGCCCAGAAGTACGCCGTGCACGTGCAGATGGACCCGCACGCGCTGGCTTCGCGGCAAATCGGCATCAACGAAATTCAGACCGCGCTGACCAACTGGAACGTGAACCTGCCCACCGGCGCCATCATCGGCCCGCAACGCGCTTTCACGCTGCAAGCCAGCGGGCAGTTGATGTCCGCGGCGGCGTATCGTCCGGTGGTGGTGGCTTACCGGAACGGCTCGCCGGTGCGCCTGGAAGAGCTGGGCAACATCATCGATAGCGTCGAGGATGACAAGACGGCGTCCTGGTTCTACACGCGCAACGGCAGCAGCCGCGCCATCGTTCTGGCCATTCAGCGCCAGCCGGGGACCAACACCATTGAGGTGACCGACGGCGTCAAGAACCTCCTGCCGGTGTTTCAGGCGGAGATACCTCCCTCGGTTCACATGGACATTCTTTACGACCGTTCCGACACCATCCGCGAGTCGTACCGGGACGTGGAATTCACCATGGTCCTGACGCTGGGGCTGGTGGTGATGGTGATTTTCCTGTTCCTGCGAAACTTGTCCGCCACCATCATTCCGAGCCTGGCCCTGCCCTTCTCCATCATCGGAACCTTCGCCGTAATGTACCTGCTCAACTTCAGCCTCGACAATCTCTCGATGATGGCCCTGATTCTCTCCATCGGGTTCGTGGTGGACGACGCCATCGTCATGCTCGAGAACATTGTCCGGCACATCGAGTTGGGCGAGCAGCCCTTGCAGGCCTCGCTGAGAGGCTCGGGCGAGATCGGTTTCACCATCGTGTCGATGACGCTGTCGCTGGCCGCCGTGTTCATCCCGGTGCTGTTTCTCGGCGGCGTGCTGGGCCGCCTGTTCAAGGAATTCGCCATCACCATTTGCGTCGCCATCCTGATCTCCGGTGTGGTTTCCGTCACCCTCACGCCCATGCTGTGCAGCCGCTTCCTGCGCTCGGCGCACGAGGAGAAGCGGAGCTGGTTCTACTACGCAACCGAGCGGTTCTTCGACGGCATGTTGCACGTCTACAACGTGTCCCTGACATGGGTGCTGCGCTACCGCCCGGTCACCATGGGAGTCTCGGCGCTGGTTTTAGCCGCCACTCTGTATATGTTCGTGACCATTCCCAAGGGCTTCATTCCGGACCAGGACACCGACCAGATGCAGGTCTACACCGAAGCCGCGCAGGGGACTTCTTACTATCAGATGGTGGACTACGAGCAGAAGATCGCCGACCTGGTGTCGAAGGACCCCAATGTGGATTCGCTGATGGCCAGCGTGGGCGGCACCACCGCCTCCAATCTGGGGGGGCCGAACTATGGAGAACTGGTGGTGCACCTGAAGCCGCGCGGTAAGCGGCGCTTGGGGGTGAACGACATCATCAGGGAATTGCGTCCCAAGCTGGCCGGCCTGGCGGGCATGAAATCTTACCTGCAGAATCCCCCCACCATCCAGATCGGCGGCCAGGTCACCAAGAGTCTGTACCAGTTCTCCATGCAGACGCCGGACAAGGCCGAACTGTACGCCGATACGGCCAAGCTTCTCAAGCAGGTGGAGCAAGTGCCGGGCGTCGAGGATGTGGCCAGCGACGTGGCCGTCGAGACGCCGCAGGTCGACGTTACCATCGACCGCGACAAAGCCGCGGTGATGAACGTAAACGCCAATTTGATCGAGAACGCCCTTTACGACGCGTACGGCCCGCGCTGGGTCTCCACCATCTATGGTTCGGTGAACGAATACAAGGTGCTGCTGGAACTCGAGCCCAAGTACCAGGCCGATCCGCGCGCGCTCTCGCTGCTCTATTTCAAGAACAGCAACGGCAAACTGATTCCGCTCGACACCATGGCCCGCGTAGTTACCGAAACCGGGCCGCAGACCATCAACCATTACGGCCAGCTTCCCTCGGCCACCATCTCCTTCAACCTCCAGCCCGGCGCGTCCCTGGGTGAGGTGGTCAAACGCATCCAGGAGCTTGCCGACCGCGAGCTGCCGGCCACCATCGGCACGCAGTTCCAAGGCGCGGCCAAGGCCTTCCAGAGCTCCCTCGGAAACCTGTGGGTGCTGCTCATCATCGCCATCGCCGTGGTCTACATCGTGCTCGGGATTCTATACGAGAGTTACATCCACCCCATCACCATTCTCTCCGGCTTGCCTTCGGCCGGTTTCGGCGCGCTGATGACGCTGTTTCTCTTCCACATCGATCTGAACATCTACGCGTTTGTGGGCCTCATCATGCTGATCGGCATTGTGGAGAAGAACGCCATCATGCAGATCGATTTCGCCCTGGAAGCCGAGCGCCAGCACAACCTGGCCCCCCGCGACGCCATCTACGAAGGCTGCCTGATCCGTTTCCGGCCCATCATGATGACCACCATGTCGGCCATGCTGGGCGCCGTGCCCATCGCCCTGGGCTACGGCGCCGGCGGCGAGGCCCGCCAGCCCCTGGGCCTGGTGGTAGTGGGCGGCCTGTTGTTTTCGCAGCTCGTGACGCTCTACCTCACCCCCGTCTTCTACACCTACATGGCCGCGCTGCAGGCGCGCGTGCAAGGCTGGAAGCGCGGCAAGAAGGAAGTGGAAGCACCGGTGGCGGGGTAAACTTGCCTTGCGCCCGGTGATGTGACATCATAATTACACCTGCAAGGAGGGGATTGATGTGACTCTGGGTCGCATGGCGCTCGCGGTCTTTCTTTCCGGTCTCGCCGTTTCCATGACGGACTGGTTCTTCTTCGGCGTGTTGTTTCACGGCAAGTATCTAGCCTATCCCGAGATCTGGCGCGACGCCGCGGGCGGCGAAGGCAAGGCAGTGTTCTGGTCGATACTGCTCGGCTTCGTCACCTGCGGAGCGTTCATCGTCGCCTGCTCGGCGTTTCAGGTGCGCGGTTACGCTGCCGCCGCTTCGCTCGCCGCGGCCATCTGGGTCATGGTTCCCTTGCCGCTTCTCATCACCAACGCGCTGTTCATCAAGCTGCATCCGCTGACGGTGGTTGCGCACGCGCTCGGCTGGCTGGTGAAGCTTTTGGTGGCGGCGGCCGCCGTTGGCTGGCTGGCGTAGTCGCAGGCCCTGCCCTCGGCCCCTGCCCCCTGCTACCATGCCCGGTGAAGGGAAAGCCATGAGAATCCTCAAAGTGGGTTTGCTTTTGACGCTTCTCGTTTCCGCCCTGGCAGCCGCCAACACCCTCGACGTGTATACCGTGGATGTCGAGGGAGGCAAGTGTGTGCTGTTCGTTTCTCCGTCCGGGGAGTCGCTGCTCATCGATGCCGGCTGGCCCGCGTTCGACAACCGGCCGGCATCGACCGATCGAATTCTGGAAGCTGTCAAGGCCGCCGGTCTGCGCGGCATCGACTACCTTCTGATCTCGCATTTCGATGTCGATCACCGTGGCGATGTTCCGGCGCTGGAGGCCCGCATCCCCATCGGCCATATCTACGATCACGGCGACACGGCGGGCTCTCAGCAAGATTGGTTCAAAGCCTACGACGCGGTTCGTCAAATGGTCGGTCATACGGTAGTCAAGCCGGGAGACAAGATTCCGCTCAAGGGAGTGGATGTGGAGGTGGTGGCCGCGGCGGGAAAGTTCATCCAGCAGCCGCTCCCCGGTGCCGGCGCGCCCAATCCCCTCTGCTCCACTTATCCCCAGCAGCCCTTGCTTGAGAGAGACGTGGAAGACAACCTCTCCGTCGGCTTGCTGATTACTTTTGGTAAGTTCCGCATGTTAGATCTCGCGGACCTGGAAGCGCACCACAGTCGCGAGCTGGTTTGTCCCAACAACTTGATTGGCACGGTGGACGTGTATCACGTCAACGTGCATGGCCAGTTCAAGGGGATCGCGCCCGAGTTGATCGGCGCGCTGCGCCCGCGAGTGGCCATCATGGGCAATGGCGCGACCAAAGGCGCCGATCCGCAAACCTGGCCGATTCTCCGAGCCACCCCCGGCCTGGAAGACATCTGGCAGGTCCATTACTCGGCCAACGGGACCAGAAATACAAATCCGCCGGACGATTTCATCGCCAACCTGGAACCCACCGACGAGTATAAGTCGATCAAACTGTCGGCGGAATCCAATGGAACTTTCACCGTGACTAACACTCGGAACGGTTTCAGCAAGACGTATGCGCCTGTAAGCGGCCGATCGCCAGCCTCGGCGCCCATCCCCATCGTGCTCGCCAACGACAAGATCGAACTGACCACCTTGGCCAATGGCGGCAGCTTCATCAAACTTGTGCTGCGCGATGGAGAGCCTCTCAGCCCGTTTGGCACGGTCCCTCACATGCTCGCGCTGGACGGTTTCGGCGCTCCCTCTCCGGAGGAGGCGGCTCTGGGCATGCCCTTTCACGGCGAAGCCGGCAAGCAAATCTTCAGGATCGTCGCCACTCATGCATCCGGCCCGGTGCACTCACTCGTCATCCAGGCCACCCTGCCGCTGGCGCAGGAAGTACTCACTCGGACCATCGAGCTGGCCGATGGCGAAAGCGTGGTCCGCGTCACCAGCCGCCTGGAAAGCCTGCTCTCCGTGGACCGGCCCATTTCCTGGGCCGAACACGCCACCATTGGTCCTCCGTTTATGCAGAAAGGCCAAGTCGTGGTCGATATGCCGGCTACTAACTGTCGCGTCCGCCCCTATAAGCCCGGAGACATTCCAGGGCACTTGGTCTACGACCGGGATTTCACCTGGCCCACGGCCCCCACCAATGACGGCGGCCATGCCGACCTGCGCGTGATTCCCACGGATCATAACTGGCTCGACCTGGCCAGTTGCCAACTGGACCCGGCCCGTAATCTGGAATTTGTAACAGCCTTGCAGTTGCAGAAGCACCTCGTCTTCGGGTACCTGTTCCGGCGCGAGGATTTTCCCTGGCTGATGAGCTGGATGAACTTCACGGGCGACGGCCATGCGGCGCGCGGTATGGAGTTTTCCACCCAGCCGTTCGATATCTCCCATCGGGAAACGGTGGCCATGAGCCCGCTATTCGGCACGCCCACCTTCCGCTGGTTGCCGGCCAAATCGAAAATCGAGACCCGCTTCCTGATGTTCTACACCAGGGTGCCGGAGGGATTCGGCAAGATCGACAACGTGACTTTCGAGAATGGGAAAATCGCCATTCTGGACCACTCCGGCAAGAGCGTCACGCTGGCGGCCTCACAGGGTCTTTAGCCCGGGAGATCTACTCGCCGATCTCGATATCCGGCCCTTCCTCTTTGGCCGCTTCCTGCGCGCGCTCGACCGTGTTCCTCGCCAGTTCCAGGTACGGCTCGCCTTCGCCCTTTCGCAGCGCGACGGGGTTGCCCGTGTCGCCGCCGATGCGCACCTGCGGGTCCAGCGGCAGCTCCGCCAGGAAATGCACCTGCATCTCCTCCGCCGTGCGGCGGCCGCCGCCGTAACTGAATACGTCGATGCGCTGGTGGCAGTGCGGGCAGTTGAGGAAGCTCATATTCTCGACGATTCCAAGCACCGGCACCCTGACCTGGCGGAACATGGTAACCGCTTTGCGCGCGTCTTCGAGCGAGACATCCGATGGCGTGGTCACCACGATCGCGCCCGTGATCGGCGCCGTCTGTATGAGCGAAAGCTGCACGTCCCCGGTGCCCGGCGGAAGGTCGATGATGAGGTAGTCCAGATCGCCCCAGTCCACCCCGCGCAGAAACTGCTGGATGACGCTGTGCAGCATGGGCCCGCGCCACACCAGCGGTTTGTCTCCCGGATTCAGGAAGCCCATGGACATGAGCCTCACGCCGTACTGTTCCAAAGGCTGTATACGCTCGCCCAAGGCCATGGGCGTGCGGTTGATGCCCATCATCAGGGGCACGTTGGGCCCATAGACGTCGGCGTCCATCAGGCCGGTCTTATAGCCCAGCGAGGCCAGGCCCACCGCCAGGTTCACCGCCACCGTGGTCTTGCCCACGCCGCCTTTTCCGGAACCTACGGCGATGAGATTCTTCACGCCGGCAATGGGCAGCCGTTGCATCTGGCCGGGCTGATTGGGTGCCATGAATTCTATGGTAGCAGCGGTTGGCGTGCTTCAGCTTGCCAAAACCCCTTCCTTTACTTTCCACCCCTGGGAATGCTAGCCTAAGTGTCTGATAATGCGTACAGTTGACTTAATCCAGCGGAAACGCGATGGGGAAGAGCTCGCTCCTGAAGAGATCGAGTTCCTGGTGGAAGGTTACACCAACGGCGACATTCCCGATTACCAGATGTCGTCTTTTCTAATGGCCGTTTTCTTTTCGGGGATGTCCGACCGCGAAGTCAGCCGCCTCACGGAATGCATGCTGCGTTCCGGCGACACCGTCGATCTGTCCTCCATTCCCGGCGTCAAGGTGGATAAACATTCCACCGGGGGCGTCGGCGACAAAACCAGCCTCATCGTGGCGCCCCTGGCCGCCGCCGCCGGCGTGGTGGTGCCCATGATGTCCGGCCGCGCGCTCGGCCACACCGGCGGCACCCTCGACAAACTCGAATCCATCTCCGGCTTCCGCACCAGCCTCACCGCCGAGGAATTCGAAAAACAGCTCTCCGAACTGGGGCTCTGCTTCATCGGCCAGACCGACCGGCTGGCGCCCGCCGACCGCAAACTGTACGCCCTGCGCGACGTCACCGCCACCGTGGAATCCATTCCCCTGATTTCCTCCTCCATCATGTCGAAGAAACTGGCCGAGGGCGTCGACGCGCTGGTGCTCGACGTCAAAGTCGGCAGCGGCGCCTTCATGAAAAAGCAGGTCGACGCCCGCCGCCTGGCGCAGATGATGGTGGGCATTGGCCGCCGCATGGACAAGCGCGTGCAGGCCCTCATCACCGATATGAGCCAGCCCCTGGGCTACGCCGTGGGCAACGCCCTTGAAGTGATGGAGGCCTCGCAGACGCTGCAAAACGCCGGCCCCACCGATCTTACCAAGCTCTCCATCGAGCTGGCCGCGCGCATGATCTTTCTCGGCAAGAAGGCCGCTTCGCTCGAAGATGCGCGCCGCCTGGCCGAGGAGAAGCTGGTGGACGGCTCGGGCTACAGGAAGTTCAAGCAAGTGGTGGCGGCGCAGGGCGGAAATCCGCAGGCCCTCGACAAGTTCGAGCTGCTCCCCAACGCCACCGGCATGCGCGAGGTGGCTTCGCCCCGCGGCGGCTACGTCAGCTCCATCGACGCTCACGACATCGGCTCGGCCTCCAACATGATCGGCGCCGGCCGCGACCGGAAAGAAGACGCCATCGACCCCGCCGTGGGCATCATCCTCGAAGTCAAGGCCGG
>Ga0326727_10012878_pt1 | contig 18860 bp, 14 predicted proteins | sample MB2enrmetagenome_FD_207643 | JGI IMG/M metagenome (GOLD analysis project Ga0326727, IMG submission 207643) | Lab enriched peat soil microbial communities from McLean, Ithaca, NY, United States - MB29MY | ecosystem: Environmental > Terrestrial > Soil > Wetlands > Peat | place: USA: New York...
CCGAGGCGATCGTGATGATCGGCGAGATCGGCGGCACGGCGGAGGAGAAGGCGGCGCAGTTCATCAAGGAGAACGTGAAGAAGCCGGTGGTTGGGTTCATCGCGGGACAGACAGCGCCTCCGGGACGACGCATGGGCCACGCGGGCGCGATCATCAGCGGCGGCGAGGGCACGGCGGCCAGCAAGATGGCGGCGATGACTGCGGCGGGCATTCATGTGGTGAAGTCGCCGGCGGAGATCGGCGAGATGATGGCGAAGGTTCTGGGCAAGAGCTAGGTTCGCGTTCGGCAGATGATAGAGCGTGGCGCGCCGATGGGTGCGCCACGCTTTTTTATTGCTTCTGCTGGCGGTAGAAGAGGCCGGCGGCGAGGAAGAGCAGGGCGACTGTAAAGGCGAGTCGTGCGTGGAGGAGCGCATGGACGTGAAGCTGCACCACTCCGTCCATGATCCAGGCCGCACATCCGATAAACCAGATCCAGGCTGTCTTTCGCATTGCTCTACTGTAGACGGTGGGTGAGCAGGCTTTACACTGGAGAGAGCGCATTTTCGCGCACAGGAGAAGGATTTTGTCAGAGAGGACATTCAGCATCATCAAGCCGGACGCGGTCCGCAAGGGGGTTACGGCGGCGATTCTGGCGCAGATTGAAGAGGCGGGGTTCAAGATTGTGGCCATCAAACGGACGTCGATCTCGAAGGCCCAGGCGGAAGGGTTTTATGCGGTCCATGCGGGGAAGCCGTTCTTTGCGGGGCTGACGGAGTTCATGAGCTCGGGGCCGATCTTCCCCATGGTGTTGGAGAAGGAGAACGCGATCGCCGACCTGCGCAAGCTGATGGGTGCGACCGATCCGGCGCAGGCCGAAGAGGGCACGATCCGCTGGAAATATGCGGAGTCGATCGGGGAGAACGCGATCCACGGCTCGGACGGGGAGGAGACGGCAACGTTCGAGATCGGCTACTTCTTCGCGGGGATGGAGCTGAAGTAGGTCCGTGCGAAATCGGTGAGAGTGAACCGCGCGAGCGAAATACAAATACAGGGGTCCTTCGCTACGCTCAGGATGACGGCAAAAAACTGGGTTCAGGCTCAGGCCGGATCGGCGGTGACGACGGTTTTGGCGTTGAGGAACTCGCGCATACCGGCGGCGGAGAGTTCGCGGCCGTAGCCGGAGCGCTTGACGCCTCCGAAGGGCAGGCGGGGATCGCTGGCCACCTGGGCGTTGAAGAAGACGGCGCCGCACTGGAGCGCGGCGGCGAAGCGGCGCTGCTCGTCGCGGCTGGCGGTCCAGACGGAGGCGGCGAGGCCGAATGGGGTGTCGTTGGCGATTGCGATGGCCTCGTCGATATCGGTGAAGCGGAAGAGCATTGCGACGGGGCCGAAGACCTCTTCGCGGTAGACCGGCGCGGTGCGGGAAAGGCCGGCGAGCACGGTTGGCGTGTAGTAGTTTCCCGTGCCGATCATGCGCTCTCCGCCGGTGAGCAGGCGCGCGCCGGAGTGGATTGCGGACTGCACCTGGGCGTCGAGTTCGTCGAGCTGCGCGGTGGTGGCGAGCGGGCCGATCTGGGTGTCTTCGCGGGTGGGATCGCCGACCTTCATGGCCTCCATGGCGGCGACGAAGCGGGATTCAAATTCGTCGTAGATTGAGTTGGCGATGAGGAAGCGCTTGGCGGCGATGCAGGACTGGCCGCTGTTGACCGAGCGGGCGGCGACGGCGGCGGCGATGGCGGAAGCGAGCGAGGCTGAGGGCATGACGATGAAGGGATCGCTGCCGCCCAGTTCGAGGACGGATTTTTTGATGAGCCATCCGGCCTGGGCGGCGATGGCTCGGCCGGCGGACTCGCTGCCGGTGACGGTGACGGCGGCGACTCGCTCGTCGGCAAGCACCATCTCCACCTGGCGGGCTTCGATGAGCAGCGTCTGGAAGCTGCCTCGGGGAAAGCCGGCGCGGCGGACCAGGGCCTCGATGGCGAGCGCGCACTGGGGGACGTTGGAGGCGTGCTTAAGCAGGCCGACGTTGCCGGCCATGAGGGCGGGCGCGAGAAAGCGGAAGACCTGCCAGAAGGGGAAGTTCCACGGCATGACGGCTAGCACGACGCCGAGCGGGTCCCAGCGGACGGTGGCGTCGAGGGGCGGTGCGTCGACCGGCTCCGGCGCGAGGATGCGGGCGGCGTTTTCGGCGTAGAAGCGGCAGACGGCGGCGCACTTGGCGACTTCGGCGCGGGCCTGCGCGATGGGCTTGCCCATCTCGGAGGTGATGAGCGCGGCCAGGTCGGCGGTCTCGCTCTCCAGCAGGCGGGCCAGCTTGTTCATGCAGAGCGCGCGGTGGGCCAGCGGGACTTCCGCGGTGCGGGCGAACGCGGACTCGGCGAGAGCGATCTTTTCCAGCAGGGCCTGATCGGTGAGCGGCGTGAAGCTGCGCAGCAGAACTCCGGTGGCGGGATTGATGGACTGGATCGGCATGGATTGACTCAGAGGCAAGCTTACCAAGAGCGGAGTGCGCGCGGCGACGAGCGGCCGCTCAGGGCAATTGCGTCCTCAATTCCAGGTCTCAGAATCGAGACCTGGGGCACCCGGCACCCGGCATGAATTGTTAATCAGTTAGTAACCCCCCCCCTCCCCCCCCTCTTTTCGTGCTTCGTAAAGTCCCTGGAACCAAAGAGATGTGAGTTTGAGCATGCAAAGATTAGATTCCAGGCTACTTATAGATATTAATAAGAAAATAAATGGTTTCCTCCGGGTTTCGGGCATGAAAAACCCCGGCGCGCTGCCGGGGTTTCCCTTGTTTTCTCTACTATGTCTATTTTATCAGGTGGGGCATAACTACTATGCCACTTGCGGGAAATGTTTTTCTCTTTTGTTTTCTGTTTGTTGAGGTGATTTTGGAGGGTCGAGGGGCTTGACACGCTATTTTACGGGGAAATTCGAGGAATAAATCTTCGGGGGGAGGGGGTTGCCGCCACCGAAGCCCATGTCTCAAAAGCGAGACATGGGGCACCCGATTTCGTGACTCATTTCAGACCTGGGCCACCTGCCGTATAACGAATCTCAACAGGTGTCGAGGACGAGCATAACCCGGACTGCCAAGGTCTGTGCTCTCCCAGGTGCCCAAATGCGAGGCACCTGGGGCACCCATCTTCAGTGGTGGTGATCACTTCTCCCGGCACCTGGGCCACCCGCCTTTCAGCGAAGTCGTTGGCAATCATTTATATACGATGTATTGATGGAGCACCAACAGTTCCAAAATCCAAACCACTGACCAGGTGCTTCCGACGACTAGCACACTGGTGGAGCGTTGCCGCGCAATTTCGCTTGCAACTATGACCACTAGGACGAACAGAGCGGAAATACTGAGAAGCCATGCCATGGAATCGCCGAACGATCCATGGTTCAGGACATCAGCCCACCAGATTCCGAAATGTCCTTCGAACTTCCAAGCTATTGTCACCAAGTAAAGCAACAGGCTGACGACAGAGGCCACAAAGGCCACCTTTTGACCACCCAGAAGAACAGATTCACTGTGAGTTGCCACTATTCCCTCGCGATCTTCTGAATTCCTTGGAGATCCTTGTATTTCTTCTTGTCATTGCTCGTGGTATTGAAGTCGTGAACGAGACCCTGGATCTTTTTGTAATCCGTTTTCGCATTTCCATTTCCGGTGATTCTTCCTTTCGCACCGACAAGCAGATTGAACGTGTCCATAGCCATTCGATCAGCTTTGGCCGGGTCCGTGTAAGTGTGATCAGGCGCAGTTGTGTTGTGGTGATACTGGCCCTTCGCTATCTGCTCTGAGTGTGAATAGGTGTCCTGGTGCGCGTGAAGGAATGTGCCTAGATCAGATATGCTTCCACTCTTCTCGAAGTTGGCCTGGAGTTGGGCATCGCGCTGCGGAGAGACAAAGTGGTAATCTAATAGCACCTGCTTATGACCTTCTAGGAAGTTGCTCACTGGTTCAGTCTTGGGATCTGTGTCCATGCGTTCGTCAGCCCCACCAATTTGCTCTGGCGGGTGGCCCACATCTTAGCGTCCCTCCTCTGAACTGGGTGCCCCACATCTCGATTTTGAGATGTGGGAGTCTGCGGCGGCACGATTCCTGCTCGCAGCCGTCCATTCCGATTCAATCTCCACAATAAACTGTTCTCCGGAGTCATAGTGTCGATAGCTCGACCAGGCCCAGCGATCCGGCTCTGCGACCAGTCCTCGGGCCACTGGGTTGTTGTGCATGTACTCGATCTTTTCGCTGCGTTTGTGCGGGGTGAATACGTTGAAATCATAGTACCGCGCCTGCCAGAACGGCCGCTGTTTCGACTGGACAGAGACGGAGAGCTTCAGAGCCTGAAGAGCCTTGCTGAGGTCCGCTCGCTTCGGTTCGCTGACCAGCAGATGGACATGCTCCGGCATGACGACGTAGCCCGCAACCACAAAGTCGTATCGCACCCTCATCGTCTCCAGCGAGCGTTCGAACAGCTTTCGCGCTGCGGGAGTTCCGAGATACGGCAGCCGGTGATAGCAGGAGAAGGTCACAAAATGGAAGTGACCCGCTCGTTGATATCGAACCAACCCCGTCGGCATAGCCCCATCGTAAACCCATGTCTCAGAATCGAGACATGGGGCACCCAAATACAACCCATGTCTCAGAATCGAGACATGGGGCACCCAAATACAACCCATGTCTCAGAATCGAGACATGGGGCACCCAATTTTGTGGTTGATTTCAATCCTGGGCCACACGCCGTAAACCCACGTCTCAAAATCGAGACGTGGGGCACCCGCCTTTGTCATTCATTTCAGACCTGAGCCTCCACATCTAGCGGGGGGCGGCGGGGTATGGCTCACCGTGGCGGGGGACGCGGGTTGGGTCGAAGCGGGTGGTGCCTCCGGTGTCCCATGTGGCGCCGGGGGGGACGAGGATGTTGTCGGCGGAGCGGCCAGTGGATTCGCCGGTGCGCAGCTCGATGCGGTTGGCGTCGATGCCCTTCTCGGCGGTGAGGTACTGGCGGACGTTGAGGGCGCGCTCGGCGGAGGTCTCGGGGGCCTCCTCGGGACCGTGCTTGCCGACGATGACGAGGGTGGCGTCGGACTCGCGGTTCATCTCCAGGGCGATGTCGTCGAGGCAACCCTTGGCCTCGTTGTCCACGCGGACGGGGCGCTTGCGGTCGCGGTCGAAGGAGATGGTGCAGAGGGTGCGCGCGGCGGGCGCGGGCGGCGGCGGCGGCGCGACCACGGTGACGGTGGTGGTGGAGGAGGCGGATTTGCCGAGGTCGTCGACGACGTTGCATGTGACGTCGATGATGCCGGGGCTGACGTCGGCGGCGGAGAGGGAGCCGGTGGCCTTGTCGCCGGTGATCTGTCCGGCGGTGGTGGCGAAGGAGAAGTTGAGCGGGCGGTTCTGCGGGCTGCGTCCCTCGGAGGTGATGGTGGAGACCCCGCCGGGCAGGATGCTGCTGGGGTTGGCCGAGCAGGAGATGGTGGGCGGATCGAAGGCCTGGATGCGGTAGCTGGCGGCGCACTCGGCGTGCTGGGTGGGCCGGCTGCCCTCGCTGACGCGGCCGGTGACAACATAGTCGCCGGCGGCGAGGTCGGCGGTGGAGATGGTGGCGACATCGTCGGTGGCCTCGATTGGGCCGCCGTTGGTCTCCCAGGTGTAGACGGGCTTGAGCTTGCGGCCGGTTTCGAGGTTGATGACGCTTCCGGTGACGGTGATGGGGTCGCCGGGGAAGACGGTGACGGGCTGCACGACGCAGCCATAGGACGCGGGGAGTTCTTCGGTGGAGCCGCCGAAGCGGATGACACCGCCGGCGCTGAGGCGGTAGGCGGTGATCTTGGCGACGCCGCCGTTGAAGAAGGTGGGCGCGGTGTTGAGGCCGAAGTTGATGTCGGAGTACTCGATGTCTGCCTGGATGGGGCGGAGGGCGAGGCGATTGTGCAACGGCGCGTAGGGGAGGATGTAATCGAAGCCGGCGCCGAGGGTTGCGCCGTATCCCCAGGTGCAGGGCTGGACCAGCGGGCCGCCGGCGCGGGCGCCGCCGAAGAGCAGGTGGGCGAAGGGGACGGAGCGGCCGTACTGCCAGCGGTAGATGGGGCCGGCCTGGGCGACGTAGGAGCAGTCGTCGGGGCCGTAGGGCGAGGCGGCGGCCTGGAAGACGGCGCCAAAGTGGTTGCCGAAGTAGCCGGCGACGCTGCCGATGCCGCCCTTGGCGATGGGCTCGTAGGCGTAGCCGTTGAGGGTGCTGTTGAAGGGATGGAAGTAGGTGTAGCCGCCGAAGAGGTCGAGGCGCGATGGGATGGGCGCCTGCGTTCCCGCGGGCGCAGCCTGGGCCGCAGCCGAGAGCGGGACGAGGGCGGCGGTTGCGGCCAGCAGAAGCGCGTGGAAGAGGTTGGATGAGCTCCGGTGCATCATGGTTTCCTCCACATCAGTGTTTCAGACTCCTGCCGAGACGGGTGGAACGGGAATCGAGCAAGTTACTCCACCGGTCCGGTTATTCCTGGGCCACGGTGAGCGAGACCGAGGTCGATTGCGCAGCCACTCCGCTGACGGTGGTGGTGCCGGTAATGGGGATGGTGTAGACCTGATTGATGCTGGACAGGCACGCGCAACCGGCGAGGCCGATGATGGCGGCGGTGCAGCAAAGCGCGAGGAGCAGGCGGAGGTTCGGCGAGCGGCCGGAGCGCGGGCTATTACGCCTGCGGCGCGAGAGGCCGAAGAAAGCAACCAGCCCGAAGGGGAAGACGGCAGCAAAGGCGATCGGCGCAAGGCCGTTGGGCGTTCTGCCCGGGGGAGCGGGAAGCGCGGGAAGGGTGAGCCGCGCGTCTGCCAGGGTGGTGGTGACGGTCATGGTGGTGGTGACGCTGGCCCCGTTGCCCGTGCCGGTGAGGGTGACGGTGGGGGTGGCGAAGGTGCAGGTGGCATCAGCCGGAAGTCCCGAGCAGGCGAGAGTGACCGGGCCGGCAAAACCATGGACAGAGGAGACTGTGACGAGATAGACAGTCGAACCCGGGCCGCTGATGAACTGAGTTGGCGGAGCGGCGGAGAGGGTGAAGCTGCCGGGGTTGACGACCTGGACGACTGTGCCCGAACTGGAGGCGAAGTCGAGGGTTGCCTGGTAGGTGGCCGTAATGGTGAGAGTTCCTACCGGGAGCGTGGAGGTGGTGCAGGTGGCGACGCCGGATGAGTTGAGCGTGGATGCGCAGAGCAGCGTTGCGCCGTTATAGAAGTTCACGGTTGCGGCCGCAACGGGAAGGCCCGCCCCATAGGTGACGGTGGCGGTGAAGGTGACGCTGGCGCCCTGGGTGACGGGAGAGGCGGAGGTTGTCACCGTTGTGACGGTGGCGAGCGGCGTGATGGCGAGCGAGCCGGGGACGACCGTGACGGTGGCGTAGTTGGCGATGTTCGCGCCGGTGACGGTGGCGGTGATGGGGTAGCTGCCTACGTCAGAGAGGAGGGTTGCCGTGGTCGCGTAGGTGACGGTGAAGGTGTCGCCGGGGGCCGCGCCGGTGATGGTGCTGGTGAAGGTTGGGTTGGGGGCGGCGTAGGCCCGCGCCGCGTTATTGACCGTGATCACCAGCGGTGTTGTGGCGGGCGTGATGGTGAGCGTGCCGGGGATGACGGTGATGGTTGCGTAGTTGGCGGCGGCGGCGCCGGAGACGATGGCGGTGATGGGGTAAGTGCCGATGGGAGAGAGGATGGTCGCCGTGGTTGAGTAGGCTATGGTGAAGGTGTCTCCGTTGAGCGCGCCGGTGATGGTGCCGGTAAAGGTTGGGTTGGGCGTGCCGTAGGGCCGGGTGGCGTTATTGACCGCGATGACCAGCGGGGTTGTGGCGGGCGTGATGGTGAGCGTACCGGGAACTACGGTAATGGTGTAGTTGGCGGCGGCGGCCCCGGAGACGACGGCGGTGATCGGGTAAGTGCCTACGGGAGAGGCGATGGTGGCCACCGTGGAGTAGGTGACGGTGACAGTGTCGCCATTGACAAGGCCGGTGACGGTTCCGGTAAAGGTCGGGTTGGGCGTGCCGTAGGGACGCGAGAAGCTATTCACCGTGACTACCAGCGGTGTTCCCGCAGGCGTGATGGCGAGCGTACCGGGAACCACGGTGACGTTGTAGTTGGCGATGTTGGCGCCGGAGACGGTAGCGTTGATGGCATAGTTGCCGACGGGAGAGAACTGCGTGGCCACCGTGAAGTAGGTGACGGTGAAGGTGTCTCCGTTGAGCGCTCCGGTGATGGTGCTGGTGAATGTTGGGTTGGGGGCGCCGTACGGGCGGGTGGCGTTATTGACCGTGATGACCAACGGCGCGGTGGGCGTGATGGTCAGCGTGCCTGGTATCACGGTGATGTTGTAATTGGCGGCGGCGGCGCCGGAGACGGTAGCGGTGATGGCGTAGTTGCCGACGGGAGAGAACTGCGTGGCCACCGTGGAGTAGGTGACGGTGAAGGTGTCTCCGTTGAGCGCTCCGGTGATGGTGCTGGTGAATGTGGGGTTGGGGGTGCCGTACGGGCGGGTGGCGTTATTGACCGTGACCACCAGCCCGGTTCCCGCGGAGGTGATGAAGAGCGTTCCGGGAACGACGGTGATGTTGTAGTTGGCGGCGGCGGCACCTGTGACGGTTGCGTTGATGGCGTAGCTGCCTACGGGAGATGTGATGGTGGCGGTGGTGGAATAGGTGACGGTGACGGTGTCGCCGTTGACGAGGCCGGTGACGGTCCCGGTGAAGGTTGGGTTGGGGGTGCCGTACGGTCGGGTGGCGTTATTGACGGTGACCACCAGCCCGTTGCCGCCGCCCGTCCCCGCGGGCGTGATGGTGAGCGTGCCTGGAATCACGATCACGCTGTAGTTGGCGGCGGCGGCGCCGGAGACGGTAGCGTTGATGGCGTATGTGCCTACACCGGAGGTGATGGTGGCGGTGGTGGAGTAGGTGATGGTGAAGGTGTCGCCATTGACCGCGCCGGCGATCGTACAGGTGAAGGTGGGATTGGGCGAGCCGTACGGGCGCGAGGCGTTATTGACCGTGACCACCAGCCCCAAGCCCCCCGTCGCCTGGGTAATGGTCAGCGTGCCGGGGTTCACCGTGATGTTGTAGTTGGCGATGTTGGCGCCGGAGACGGTAGCGTTGATGGCGTATACGCCAACGCCGGAGGCGATGGTGGCGGTGGTGGAGTAGGCGATGGTGAAGGTGTCGCCATTGACCGCGCCGGAGATGGTGCCGGTGAAGGTGGGGTTGGGCGTGCCATATGGGCGGGTGAAGCTGTTGACGTTGACCGTCAGGGGCGCCTTGGTGACATTCAGGGTGGTGGTCCCGGTCACCGTGCTGTAGAACGAATTGGTGGAGGTGAAGGTGAAGCTGACGGTGTAGCTGCCGAAGGCGAGGCCGGACGCCGCCGCATTGCATGTGATAATGCCCGCCGATGCGTTGGTTATCGAGGTTGTGCAGAGAACCTGGCTGCCAATGTAAAAGACCATCGTGCCGCTGGCGGGGAAGCTGCCGGTGAAGGTGAACGACTCCGAAAAGGAGTAGCCGTATACCTCGGTCTCCGAGAGGAGGGTGAAGGGCAGAGGCACGGTGGAGTAGCCGCCGGACCCGCTGGTGCTGAAGAGGACGGTCTGCTGCGAGTTGTAGGAGTTGGAGAAGAGGTTGGACTGGCCTGCGGGGGCCGGGCCGATTGCCGTGGGGGTGAAGGTGTATCCGATGTCGCAGACGCCGCCGGAGACCGTCGTTCCGGTACAGGTTGTCGCAGCCACCGAGACGTTGTAGTGCAACGTATCGGTGGTGGTGAACGGCAAGGAGGTAAAGGAAAGGGTGGTGTTGCCGGCGTTGGCCAGATACTGCAACTGCGGGGAAGAGGTGGTGCCGATGAGCACGTTGCCGAAGGCGATGGTGCTGGTGCGCGGGTAGGAGACCTCGCGCAGCGCGCTGTTGCCACTGTCTACGACGAAGAGGTCGCTGGACCCATCGAGGGCGATGTCCAGCGGCGCGTTGATGGTGGCCGCGGTGCTGGGGCCGTTGTCGCCGGTGTAGCCGGCGGTGCCGGTGCCGATGACGGGCCAGATGTTGGTCCCGTTGCTGATGACCGAGTAGACTGCGTAGACGATGTTGGCGGTATCGTCGGCGATGTAGATGTCACCGGCGGCGTCGATGGCGAGGCCGTCGGGCATCAGGAGGCCGGTGCCCGTGGCCACGCCGGGCAAGGTGGTGGAGGTGGCGCCGTCGCCGGCGACGATGTGGATGATTCCGGAGTTGTCGATCAAATAGACGTAATGGGTCCCGGCATCGGCGACGGCGAGGCCATTGGGGCCAAGCGCGATGCCGCTGGGATCATAGAAGACCGCAGAGGTGGCGGGCACGTTGTTCGCATTAACGACGGCGCCGTTGCCGGCGACGACGCGGCGCTGCCCGCCGGCGTAGATCTCGGTGACGTTGTGGACCGAGCCGCCCATGGCGACGAAGAGGTCGTCGAAGCCGTCGACCGCCATGGCATTGACGTAGAGCAGACCTGTGGCATAGGAGAGGTTGATGGAGCCGTCCGCGCCGAAGCGGGCGATGCTGGTGCTGGCGCCAATGCCGGCCGGAGTATTGGCGATGAAGATGTTGCCCGCGCCATCGACCGCCATGGCGGCGGGCGAGACCAGGCCCGCGCCCTGGGCCACGACGACCTGAGCGGCGCCGCCAGCCGCCGGATAGAAGAGGACATCGGCGGTGGAGGAGCCGTTGCCCCGCTCCAGCACATAGGCGTCGCCCGCCGAGTCGGTGGAGACGGCGATGGCGGCGCGCAGGCCGGAGGCGCGCGTGGAGGCCACTCCCGGAGCCAGCAGGCTGAGCGGGCCGAGGCCCAGGCCTTGCAGTTCGACGCCGATCAGCTTGCCGCTGATTGAGTCCTTGAGTTGCAGGGCGGAGTAGCGATAGCCGGGGCGGGTTGGCTGGAAGTTGATTACCACCTGGCAGGTGGTGGAGGCCGAATGGGCCCCGTTGCACGTAGTGCTGACGAGGAAGTAGTCCGTCCCAACGGTGACGGTGAGATTCACCGTCTGATTGATGCTGAAGATGATGGTCTGGCTCGCGCTGGTCGAGCCCACGTTTGTTGGCGGGAAGCTCAGGTTGGTGCCCAGCTTGCGCACAATGTTGTTCTGCGAATCGGCCAGATAGATGCTGCCGCCGGGGTCCGTGGTGACGCCGAGCGGCTGGTCGAGGGGAACCAGCGACGCAGCCTGGCCCTCCTGCGAGACGTTGTACGCGCCTGAGAGGCCGCTGGAGAGGCCGGCGATCAAGGTCAGCGAGTTGGCGCCGGAGTTGAAGCTCACCACATTGTTCTGGGTCACCGCCGACTCCGAGATGAACAGCGAGGCGCTGGACGTGAAGGCCAGCCCGTAGGGATTGCTCAGGGGCGTGGCCGAACTGCCGGTGCTGTCGTTGACGCACTGCCCAACCGCCGTCTGCACAGTCGCCATTCCAACGATCTCGCGCACGCAGTTGTTGTTTGAATCGGCGATGAAGAGGTTGCCGTTCTTGTCGAAGGCAAGGCCGGCGGGGCGGTCGAGTTTGGGGTTTGTGCCGGTGATTCCCGCGCAGAGGGTGTTGGCTGCATAGGGCGAGAGCTGGCCAGCAACGGCGCAGATGGCCGTCGCCGGGTCGGTGGACAGGTGGCGCACCACCTGGTTGACGGTGACGCCGGTGTTCGAACCCACGATGGAGATGTAGAGGTTGGAGCTGCTGTCCACCGCCAGGCCAATGGGGACAGGCGTATCCGAATCAGTCGGTACAAACGTGCAGGTGCCGGCCACCGTGGTAAGGACCTGGTTTGAGTAACTGTCGACCGCGCCGCTGGCCAGGCTGCGCACGCAGTTGTGCTGGCTGTCCGCGATGTACAGCGTGTTGGAGCTGTCGATGGCCAGGCCGGTGGGCGCCAGCAATCCCTGGGCGGGGTCGGGGCCCGGAAGGCTGGCGGTATTGCAGGTATCCGTTGCGTTGCCGTTGATCCGCAGTCCGGCCACCGTGGAGATGGCGCCGTTGGGGGCCACCTTGCGCACGCAGTTGTTCTGCGTGTCGGAGATGTAGAGGTTGCCCAGGGAATCGAAGACGACTGACGTGGGCACGTTCAGGGTGGTGGCCGTGGCAACCCCCGAGTCCTGGTTGTAACCGCCCGTGCCTGTGCTGTTGCCGGCGAAGCGCGAGGTTGTATCCAGAATGGTTGCAAACTGACCGCGAGCGCTCAACGGGGCCAAACCGATGAATCCCGCGAGGAGAAGAACGAAGGGCCGGGGGAAGATTGTACGCAAAGCACACAGACGAGGGGTGTTCATGTTGAAGGAACTCCAGGAATGGGTCGCCGTTCAGGTTGCATCTGCACAGACCTCTCTCAGGGCCATGCCGGGCGTGTCGGAAATTGCTGTCACTCCGCGCATTTTCAACATTATAGGTTCGGCCTGAACGGAAAGACACGAAAAACGCAAACAACGCCAGGAATTTTAGTTATAGGTTGGAGACGTTACTGCCCGAGTACTGCTGGTTACTCGCGAGATTGCAAAAGCGGAAGCGGAGCTTTCTGCCTCTCGACTGTCCTGCCGAACAGAGCTTTGGAATGTCTGTATTTATTTTTTTTGGCCCGCAACCGTGGATGTTGCGGCCCAAGGGGTGATTCCGGGACAGGCGCGATCAGGAGTGGGAGACGCCGTATGCGTCGAGGACGTCCTGGAGGGTCACGATGCCGACCAGCGTGTGTACATCGGCGCGGCTGACCACGGGCAGCAGATCGATCTGGTTGCTTCCCATGCGCTCCAGGGCCAGGTCCAGCCCCTGATCGGCGTGCATGTGAGGAAAGACCGGCTCGACCATCAGATCGTCGAGCAGCCTGCCGGAGTCCTCGTCCACTTCGACCTCCATCTGCGACTGAGTGACGACGCCGATAACACCGCGCCGGTCCGTGACCAGGGCGGTCCGCAGGCCGCTGGCGCGGATTCGTCCCAGGGCCTCGCGCACCGTGATTTCGGACTCCAGCAAGAGCCCAGGAGCTTTCGTGATCTCCGCGACCGTGCGCTGATCGAGATGCAGCCGCGTCCTGGCGCTGGGCAGATGGATGCCGTCCTGCACGGCCAGCGCCTCGTAGATGGGCTCATGCTGCAGGAGGGAGGCGACGAAGAGGCTGACCATGTTGGCGATCATGAGGGGAACGATGACGGCGTAGTCCTGGGTCATCTCGAAGATGATGAGCACCGAGGTCATGGGGGTGCGCACCACGCCGGCGAAGACCGCTCCCATGCCAACCAGCGCGTAGGCCCCGGGCGTGGCCGTGGCCAGCGGGAAGAGATGATGCGCCGCGGTGCCGACGACGCCTCCCAACATGGCGCCGAGGAAGAGCGATGGGCCAAAGATGCCGCCCGCGTTGCCCGAGGCATAGCTGGTGGTGACGGCGAAGAGCTTGAGCACGAGGAGCAGAATCATCAGGTGGAATGCCATGCGTCCGTTCAGCGCGTCGCCGACAAAGCCGTATCCCACGCCCAGCACCTGAGGCACAAACCAACCCATCCCGCCCACCAGCAAGCCGCCCACGACCGGCTGGAACCAGACCGTCCACTGGGGGAAGCGCAGGAAGCGCGCGCGCTGGTTCAGCAGTAGCCATGAGAAGGCCGCCGAGACCACTCCGCCGGCCACGCCCAGCACCGCGTAGACGGCAAACTCGGCCGAACTGACCAGGTGATATCTCGGGACATTGAAGAGCGGATGATCGCCGAGAGATAGACGCAAAACGACCCATGCCGTCGCAGAGGCCAGCACCACGCCGCCCATCATGGGCGCGTTGAGATCGCCCATGATCTCCTCCAGGGCAAAGACGACCGCGGCCAGGGGAGTATTGAAAGCGGCTGCAATGGCCGCCGCCGCGCCCACCGGGATCAGGTTCTTCACCTGCTCGGTGCTGAGGCCCAGCGCGCGGCCGAGCACGGAACCGATGCCCGCGCCCACCTGCACCGAAGGGCCTTCGCGGCCGAGGGGAATACCGCTGGCCAGCGTTGCCGAGGTGCAGAAGAACTTGCCCAGCACGGTGCGCAGCGTGATGCGGCCGTCGCGGGCAAAGAGCGCGGCCTTGGTTTGGGGCACGCCGCTGCCGCGCGCATTGGGGAAGAAGCGATAGAGCAGATAACCGATGCCGAGCGAACCCACGACAGGGAACATGAGACGCCGCCAGGGCGCTCCCACCACCGGGTACAGGCGCATTCCCATGTGCTCCGTCAGCACGATGAAGGCGACGACGGCGAGGCCGGTCAATGCGCCGATGACCAGCGACAGCCCGAGAAAGACCTGGCTCTCGCGTTGCCGCAGCACGTCCATGCGCTCGGAGAGCGGAACCTGCCACCAGCTCCTGTCCGCCGTCTGCATGGGTTCCGTCATCTTCTGGGAAGTCCCTCCCATCCAGAATAATCCACGGGATTCACTGTTCGATGCGATGTGGAGCTTGAGGACGGGGTGAATGCGCGCGGATTTGTGCCGTATGCTACGGTCAGAGAGACGATGGGCCGGAATCCAACCATCCTCGCCGCGTCGCAACGCCGCGGGCGTTCGTGAATCTGCTGCTGGCGCTGCTGAGTCTGCTGTCTCCTCTTCCGATCCGCGCGCAGACGATACAATCAACAGAGAGGGGGGAGCCAAAAAATGTTTGAGGTCACCGTGGAAGCCGGCTTCTCCTCCGGCCACTATCTGCGCAACTACAAGGGCAAGTGCGAGAACCCGCACGGCCACAACTACCGCGTGCTGGTGACGCTGGAGGGCGCGGAGCTGGACGAGGCCGGGCTGCTGCTGGACTTCAAACTTCTGAAGACGCTGCTGCGACCGGTGGTGGACGAGCTGGACCACCGGATGATCAACGAGATTGCGCCGTTTACCGAGCTGAACCCATCGGCGGAGAACCTGGCGCGGTACTTCTACCAGCAGACCTCGCAGCAGCTTCAGGAGTTGACCGGCGGGCGGGTGCGGGTGAAGGACTGCACGCTGTTCGAGACGGACAGCAGTTTCGCGCGGTACTACGAGTAGCGCCTGCGAATTCTCTTCTCTCTTCGTCGAACTCTTCGCCTAAGGAAGGTATGCACAAGCGTTCGAGATTCCCTCGGCGGCTAAAGCCGCATTGGAAATTGGCCGCAACCGGCGGGACTAAAGTCCCGCCCTTTCAAAACTGGGACTGATTCAGAGATTCCCTAAGCGGGGAGCGTCTTGCGATAGAGGAGCGCGTTCAGGTTTTGCGCATAGAAGTTCTTCGCCACGCCCACGCGCGCGTAGCCGATTGATTCGTAGAAACGGACTGCTTCCTCGTTGCTGGTGAAGACGTGCAGATCCATCTGCGCGGCGCCGGCGGAGTGGAGTTTACTCTCGACCTCCGCCATAAGACGCCTCGCCAGCCCACGCCGCCGATATGCGGGAGCAACATCCAGGGTCACGACATAGCCGGTGCGCTCTTCCAACTGCGCGAGGCAAAAGCCTGCCAGTTGCTCGTCCGCCTCGGCGAGCACAGTGACCGCGCCGGGGGCCTCGGCGAAGGCGCGCATGGCCCCGCGGCTGAACTGAAAGACCGGCTCGAAGCAGACGAGGTCGAGCGCGTGCATCGCCCGCCAGTCGCCGAGCCGATAGCTGCGCAGCGTCGCGTGAGTTGTGCGGGCCTCGGAATTGGCCTGGGAGTGATTCGGATTCGCGGTTAGAGCCACCGGCGCACCAGCCTGCGCACCAGCTCGGCGGTGACGCCATAGACGACATAGGATGTGATCTCGCTGCCGCGCTCGCGCGCGGTCTGGTCCTCGGGTTCGGCCGCGAGGCCAAGCGTGGGGAGTGCGGCTTCGTGGCTCATCGCCTCCAGCGCCAGCCCGAAGCTGGCCCCGTGCCTGGCCGTTGCCTCGGGGTAGAACTCGGCGACCGCGCCATAGGCCGCTCCGGTCGCCGCACCCAGGCCCCAGCGGAGGCCCTCGCTCAACCTCGCCTTTGCAGCCGGCGTCAGAGCGTCTCCGGCCACGAGTTCGACGGCCAGCTTCTGCGGTTCCGGCTCGCCATGGGTGTGCGGGGGAAAGATGCGCTCGGCAAGGGCCTTGGCGGCGGTTGCGGCAAGCCCTGCGATCAACCCGGCGATGAGTCCCCTGGCCAGCGACTTCTGTTTTTTCACCGCCGCTACTTTTGTCTCGCTCATGACAATCCTTTTGAGGGTGCTGAAAGAGCCTTGATTGCCACTCCTGGAAGATGGCCCGGGGCTAAAGCCCCATGATTCCATGGACTGAATTCAGGGGGCTGAAGCCCCCTGCTCCCTCCGAAAGGCAAATACACGAGACTTTCAGCATCCTCATTCGCTTCTATCCCTCCAGCTTGTCTCGCAAGTGTGGGTCAATTTTGTAGGATGCGGCTTCGCGGGTTCGCGTGCGCGAGATGCATTGGCGAGAATGGAATTGTAAACGCCTGCGAGAGCCGTTACTGCGGAATCTGCCGGACGGCGGTTAGTGCAAGCCGCCGCCTTCGGGCCATTCGTAGACCACCACGCCCATGTCGCCGAGGGTTTTGATGGCGGCTTCGACGTTGCGGCGGACCGCGGGACGGGCCGAGGCCGGTGTGTCGTGCGCCTCTTCGATGGCAACCACGCGTCCATAGGGCCAGGAACTCTGGGGAACGGCGTCGAGGGCGGCGGGCAGGTCGCTGACGCGCAGGGTGAGGTTCTGGCGGCGCGCGGAGACCGGACGCAGCATCCCGCCCGTGCCGAGCTGACTGGGGTTGGTGTCGGCCTGGGTCACATGCAGCGTGGCCATGTTCTGCTGCACGGTGAGGTAGGGGTTCTCCCACTCGGTGAGACTGGGGATGGCCATGTAGCGGCTCTTGGAGGGCGGGGGGATCAGGTCCAACTGCTGGCGCGCGGAGTCGACCGCCTGCGGGCTGGCGGTCGGGATGGTGATGCCCGCCGACGCGCGTTTGCAGCCCGTGAGCAGCATGGGAGAGGCGGCAAGGCAGAGGGCCGAAGCAATCGCAAGCGACAGCTTGGTTCGGGAAAAAGAAGACTGCATGAAGAAGATGCGGCCGGAGAACGAAAGAGGAGGGACAGTCATACGCACGACTTTAAGCATACCAAGGGGTTGGATGCGGTTTCCAGGGGACGCGCTACGCGGTGACGAACAACCTGCAACCAGCAACTGCAAGCGCGCAGACGATACAATCGAAAACATGGTCAAGGGGATTACGTTGGTGACGCAGGTGGCTTCGGCGGCTGCGCAGGAGAGGCTGGCTGGACTCTTCGGCGCGCTGGGCTTCGAGGCGGGCAAGGGCTGGGAGGATGGAAGCGGGCGGGGCGCGGCATTTCTGGCGCCGCTGGGCAACCTGGAGCTGGTGGCGGGACGCGCGCCGGCCGTGCCTCCGATCCTGATTGAAGTCACGCAACTCGACCAGGTGCGCGCGGTTGTCGAGCAGTGGATGATGGCCAACTACAGCGCCGAAGAGGTTGCAACGCTGCTCTCTGAGGTTGCGCCTACGCACTGGAACTCGCGGCTGTTTACGGTTGCGCTGGACCCATCGCTACTGGTTGGTTTCTGGGAGTCGGAGAACCCACTGCACGGCAAGCCCGTCGCTGTCGAGGGCGATCTGTCGGCGGCGGGAATGCGGTTTGCGATTGTGGTTGCGCGCTGGAACGCGGTGATCACCGAGCGGCTGCTGCAGGGCGCGCTGGACGGGCTGCTGCGCTCGGGCGCGGCGCGCGCGGAGATCGAGATTGTGCGCGTGCCGGGAGCGTGGGAGATTCCCGCTGCGGCGCGCACGGTGGCGGAGTCGAAGAGCTGCGACGCGATTATTACTCTGGGCTGCCTGCTGCGCGGCGAGACGGCGCACTACGAGGCGATCTACACGGAGGTTGCGCGCGGAATCGGCGAGTCGCAGCAGGCGACGGGCGTGCCGCACAGCTTCGGCGTGCTGACCTGCGAGACGCTGGAACAGGCGCTGGACCGCGCCGGAGTGAAGGCGGGCAACAAGGGATTTGAGGCGGCCATCGCGGCGATTGAGATGGTTTCGATACAAAGGAAACTGGCGGGGAAGAAGTAGGTGGGAACGCGCCGCAAGTCCCGCGAGCTGGCGATGCAGATGCTGTTCCAAGGCGACCTGGGAAAGCAGACGCCGGAGGAGGTTCGCGCTCTGTTCTGGCCCTCGCGCGACGACGTGGACGCAGAGACGCGCGGATTCGCGGAGGACATTTATCGCGTGGCCAGCGAGCGCCGGGCGGAGATCGACGCGCTGATCGAGACGCATGCGCAGAACTGGCGGCTGGAGCGGATGGCGGTGGTGGACCGCAACCTGCTGCGCGCCGCCGTTGCCGAGTTGCTGGGCTATCCGAACACGCCGGCGGCCATCGTGATCAACGAGTCGCTGGAGATCGCGCGGCGCTACGGGGCGCCGGAGTCGGTGCAGTTTCTCAACGGAGTGCTGGACGCCATTGCGCGCAGCGTGCTGAAGCAGTGCCTCGGCTGACAACCTGTTTAGAAACTCATGTGAGTGCCACGAACACTGACCTCAGCGGCTAAAGCCGCGTTGCAAATGAAGCGTAGATGGCACGGCTGAAGCCGTGCCCTTAAGCAAAACAACGGCGGTCTGTTTGGTAGAAGCGAGTTGTTAAACAGGTTTTAGATCAAAACCAGTGTTGGTGTGTTCCTTTGAAGATGGAAGGCCAACGGCAAGGCAAAAACAAAAGCATGATTCATGAGCTGTAAGCGATCAGCCATCCAGCTATCAGCGAACAAGGCAAGGACGAAAGGCATGATTCATGAGCTGTAAGCGATCAGCCATCCAGCTATCAGCGAAGGCGATGGAACTAGCATCCCTGGTTGTGCTCTAAGGAAGCTCTGAACAAGCTCTCAACATTCCCTCGGGGGCTAAAGCCC
>Ga0326727_10012879_pt1 | contig 18859 bp, 12 predicted proteins | sample MB2enrmetagenome_FD_207643 | JGI IMG/M metagenome (GOLD analysis project Ga0326727, IMG submission 207643) | Lab enriched peat soil microbial communities from McLean, Ithaca, NY, United States - MB29MY | ecosystem: Environmental > Terrestrial > Soil > Wetlands > Peat | place: USA: New York...
ATTGACGAAACCGCCGTGGCCATCACTGGCTCATCCTGGCCGCTGACCACTTCGGGTTCGATGCCCGCGGAGGACCTAGCCCACTACACCCTGATGGGATACAACAATTCCTCGATGGAAGCCCTGGTCTGGGAGGACTTGACCAACACGCCGACCATCTGCACCGTGAAATCGCTCCAGATGGCCTATACCTCCGGCGGGGCTGCCGGCGTAATGACCATTCCCGCCTACTCCTCGCAAACCTACGTCAACAACGCCCTGCCGGGCATCTACAACGGAGGCACGAGCGGACCCACAATCTGCCAGGACATCTACAATTACGTAAACCAAGGATACACCGTCATAGCACCTACGAGCTACACCGACATTGGCACAGGAAGCAACGAGTGGTTTGGCGTGGGCTACTTCGTCATGGAGGCAAGCGGAGTAGATTACGCCAACATCATCGACGGCGGCATCGGCGGAGCCCATCAGCAGCCCCACGGCGGCGAGACCGGGGGCCTGCCCGACATCGTTACCACGTACCCCACCTTGCCCATTTCCGGTTCGGTCGGCGATCCCATCCAGGTCAGCAATGGCAACGTCGTTCACGACGAGACCGACATCAGCATTCCGAACCTCGGCTCGCCGCTTGGCATCAGCCGCCATTATGCCTCGAATACCACGGTCGGCTCCGGGCAGACCGCTTGGTCCGACCGCGGAATGGGCGAGGGCTGGTCTTTCACCTATAGCGATACCCTGCTGCCGACCAGTGATGGCACTGGCACGATGGTCTGGTTCACCGACGGCGGCTTGACGCTGAAGTTCGTTCCCACTTCCCCTGGTGCGACCACCTACACCACGCCGCCGGGAATCTTCGGCACACTCACCGACAACGGCGCTTCCGGTTGGCTTTGGACCGACACGGCCGGCAACAACGTCGAGTTCAACAGCAGCGGCAACCTCGTGGAGAAGTATGACCGCTACGGCGACGGCGTGGAAATCACTCATGTGTCCGGCACGAGCGAGATCGCCGAGGTTCAGCCGTTGCTGGACAACGCAGTCGCCTCGTCGGGCTGCTACCTCAAGTTCACCTACACCGGCATCCACATCACCGCCATCACCATTTACTATTACGTGTCAAGCACCGCCACCGCTGGCCCGACTTGGGTCTATGGCTACAACTCCGCCGGGCGGCTCATTTCAGTCACGGCCCCCATCGAGGGCACAGAACCGCTGAGCATGACGCAGTATGCCTACTACCCGGAAGGCAGCGTCGAGCAGGGCTTGCTCCAGTCCGTCACCGACGCGGACGGCAACGTGACGACATTCGCTTATTACGTCAACCGCCGCGGTTTTCAGGTGACCGACGCTAATGGGAACACGACCACGGTTTCGCACGACATTTACTGCAACCGCACCGACTTCACCGACCAGAACGGCGTCACAACCTCCTACTACTATGATTCCCAGGGCCGGGAGACGGAGGTGCTGTACGCGAATGGAACTACGCAAACCAGCCAGTGGTATCCGAGCGACTTGAAACAGTCCGACACCGACGCCTACGGGCAGACCACGAGCTACCAATACGACAGCAACGGCAACCTGACCCAGCTCACAGACCCGCTGGGCAATGTCACCTCGTACACGTACACGAGCTATGACCTACCTGTGACGGTCACACAGCCCAACGGGGCCGCGACCAACTACTACTATTACACCTCGACCTTCCAGGAGAACACGACCCCCGGCCAGCACGGAACGGACTATTGCCTCTGGAAGGTCGTGGACGCCGACACCGGCATCACGACTTACACCTACCCGAGCGAGGGCTCGAACCCGGGCACGAATTACGGACAACCCACCTCAGTCACCGCGCCGAACGGCAACATATCGGGCAACCCGGATGGCTACTGCACTACCTGGTACGAATACACTGACGCTGCATTCCCGGGGCTGGCGACCGCGGAATACCTGCCGGTGGCCACAACCAGCGCCACTCGCCCGACCAGCAGCAGCTACTCGGGCTACATCCTAGAAACCTCCACCTACGACCAGTTTGGCGACCTTATAAGCAGCACGGACGGCAAGGGCAACACCACCACCTACACCTATGACCTCCTCGGCCGCTTGTTGACCAAGACGCAGCCCGATCCCGATGGCAGCGGTCCCCTGCCCGCGCCGGTGACGGTCAGCGTCTATGATGCCAATGGCAACCTAATCTCGGCGAGCTTGGCTACCGCGAATCCGCAGGAGACCACGAGCACTGTTTACGACGGCCTGGGGCACGTCGTCAAGACCGTCAACCCGGACGGCACCTACACCACCGCCGAGTACGACCCAGACGGCAACCTTGTGTATGCCACCGATGCGATGGGCCGCGTCACACAGTACATCTATGATGCCCTGGACCGGCAGATCGCGGTCATCAATCCAGACAGCAGCGTGACCCGCACCGAGTACGATGGCGGCGGGCGGGTCGTCGGCCAGACCGACGCGAACGGCAACACCAGCCAGTATGCTTACGACAAACTCGGCCGTAAGATCGAGCAGATTGCCCCTTATGCCAACCCGACTCAGATCACCCCGGTGGACGATAGCAGCGGCTCTCCATCCTTCACCACCGCCGGCACATGGTATCAAGCCTCTTCGTCCTACAGCGGCAGCTATGACGGCGGTTATGACGGCGGCTACAGCTACGCCACGGGGGCGGCCACTGCCACTTGGACCTTCACGCAGGCCCAGAACGTCGCGCCGGGCACCTATTATCAGGTCTTCGTGACTTGGGTGGGCGTCAGCCCGAACAGCACCCCGAACTCCACGGCCGCCCAGTTCACGGTCTGGGACGACGGTACTAACCGCGGCACCGTCACGGTGAACGAGCAGACCATTCCGCCGCCCAACGCCACGTTCGGCAACGCCGGCTGGCTGAGTCTCGGCACCTTCTACGTTGCCAGTGGCACGCTCTCTGTGGTGTTGAGTAATGAGGACAGCGGCAACCTGATTGCCGATGCGGTCAGGATCGTCCAGGTTTCGCCCACCTTCTACGGATATGACTCGGTGGGCAACCTGCTTTACCAGACCAACGCCGAGGGCGACGCCCCCAACGATCCGAACCACTCGACGGACTATACCTATGACAAGCTCGGCCATGTGCTGACCGAAACGGACGCCGCGCCCGCCACCGGCCAGGCCCGGCCCGTGACCATCAACACGTATGATGCCAATGGCAACTTGCAGACCGTCACCGATCCGCGCAACAACGAAACCACCTATGTTTACGACGAGTCGAACCGCAAGATCGAAGTGGAACAGCCCGCCATCGGCTCGACCACCGAAAACACCTGGTACTATTACGACGCCGACAGCAATCTCCAGTACGTCGTCAATCCCCTTGGGGCCATCGGGACCCGGCCGACGACCTATTCAAGCAGCTATGCTGCCTACACGACGCAGTACGTCTATGACAACCTGGATCGCCAGACACAGGTCATCCAGCCGCCCGACCCGAACGACAACTGCCCCACCACAACCAACGTTTATAACCAAAGCGGCAACCTGGTCTCGACCATCGACCCCAACGGCAACGTGACCACCTACGCCTACGACCTTGAGGGCCGCCAGACGCAGGTGACCGATGCCCTGGGCGACACAACCACGACCGTTTACGACGCCGTGGGCAATGTGCTGTCCGTCACCAACGCCCTGGGCGAAACGACGTTCTATCAATACGACTCGATGAACCGCAAGATCGCACAAAGCTCGCCGCTCCCGGTGGGGGAAAACCAGGAAGGGTTTGAGTTCTCCCTTCCCGGCCTCGGGCTACTCGTCTGCGCCGGCGGCCCGACGACGGTCTGGCAGTACGACGCCAACGGCAACGTCCTCTACGTAACTGACCCGCTCGACCACACAACCTCAACAACGTACAACGGCTGGAACGAGCCGACGCAGGTGACCGATGCACTGGGCAACACGACCACGACTGCGTACAACTGCCTCGGCCTCGTCACGGCCGTGACCGATCCCCTCGGCCGAACCTCCGAGGCCCTCTACGACAACCGCGGCCGCAAGATCGAGACGATTGCCGCCGACCCAAGTACCGGCCAGGCAAGCCCCAGTGATGCCAATTGCCCCAAGACCTTCATGGGTTATGACGCAGACGGAAACCTGGTCTACACGACTGGGCCGCTGGGCGGCTTTGCGGATGCCCCCGGTTACACCACGGCCTACACCTACGACGCGCTCAACCGCCAAACGCAAGTGACCGACGCCCTGGGCGACACGGCCACAACGCAATACAACGCCCTGGGCGATGTCACGGCCACGACCGACGCAATGGGCCGGACCACCACGTATCAATACGACAACCTCGGCCGGAAGACCGACGAGTATGACCCGAACCCCGCCACAGGCCAGGGCGGCACGACCAGCAGCAACCCGCACACGCATTACACCTATGACCTCGACGGGAATCTGCTCTCGACGACCGACCCGGACAGCGACACGACCTACACAGTCTACGACGCCCTGAACCGCCCGATCCGCAACGTGAGCGCTCTGGGCAGCGGCTCGAACGACATGCACTACGCGACCACGACGACCTACGATGCCGTGGGCAACGCCCTGAGCGTGACCGACCCGGACGGCAACACGACGAGCTACACCTACGACCGGCTGAACCGCCAGACGGCCACGACCGATCCGCTCCACAACGTCAGCACGACGCAATACGACGATGCCGGAAACGTGGTCCAGGCGACCGACGCGGACGGCCGTGTGACGGATTACGTGTACGACGCCGACAATCGCCAGACCGAGGAGTTGTGGCTCAGCGCCGGCGTGGTGTCGCACATCGTTCAGACGACTTACGACGCCGCCGGGCAAGTGCTCGGCGTCACCGAGTCGGATTCCCAGAACGCGGGCAACGGAACCTGCTATCAGTACGCCTACGACCAGGACGGCCGCGTGACCAGCAGCCGCATGGCCCCTGACGACCTTGGCGGACCGACGCTCGTGGACGGACAACTCAACGGGAATTCGCCGACATGGACGTGGGGCGGCAACACGGGGCCTTACGAGGCGTACACCGTGGGAACCAGCCTGAGTGTGGGCAACGTGATCCGCGTGACGATGCACGCCGGCACGTTCGCGCCGGCGGTGGCCCTGCTGTGGTGGAACGGGAGCCAATATACGGGCCCCGTTTGGTCCGCCCCGGCCGGCACCAATGACATCACCCTGAGCTACACCGTGCCGACTGGCGAGTCGGGCACCTGGATTGTCTTGGCCACGGCGGCAACGATGGTGAGCGGCAACTTCGCCCTCCAGTGGCAGGTGAGCCCCACCGTGCCCGTTGCCTTGACCGAACTCGACTACACGTACTACGCCGACGGCACCGTCCACACGGTCAGCGACACGTCGAACGTCTCGACCTTGGCTGGCAACAGCGGCACGACAACCTATGCCTATGACCCGCTTGATCGCCTGACGCAACTCCAGCAGTCGGGCAGCGGCGTGACCTCGAAACAGGTCAACTTCGCATACGACGCCGACAGCGAGACCACCAGTATCACCCGCTACAATGGCCTGTCCACCAACGCGCCCGTGGTCGCCACCACGAGCTATACCACTCCGACCGGCGCTTCCGGCTACGACGGCATGGGCCGCCTGGTGGCCATGCAGCAGACCTTCGGCTCGACGCAGCACGCCTACACCGACACCTTCGACGCCGCCAGCAACCTCATCCAGCAGACCTCGCCGGACGGCACCGACAACTACGCGCTCAACGGCACCGACGAGCTAGAATCCGCCAGCCTGACCGGCGAGAATTACTCCTATGACGCCAACGGGAATCGCACCAGCGCCGGCAGTGTCACTGGGGCGAACAACGAGCTTCTCTTCGACGGCGAGTACACCTACCAATATGACGCCGATGGGAACCGCATTGCCCGCTGGGTGGCGAGCACCCCCGGCGAGACGGCCCCGGGGCCGAACGACACCGCCATCACGATCTACACTTGGGATTATGAGAACCGGCTGACGAGCGAGACGACCTACGGCACTTACGCCAATTACCAGGCCAATTCGCCCAGCCAGGTTGTCACCTACACCTATGACTGGGCCGGGGACGTGATCCGCGAGGGCGTCGGCGCGAGCCTCAGTTCGCAGAGCTACACGTACACGGTTTACAGCGGCCAGAACCCGTACATACAGATCGCCGACCCGGTGGGCCTGGGCAACGACAACGGCGCGGATGCCTACATCTCGCTCCGTTACCTCTACGGCCCGGCCGCGGACCAGGTGCTCGCCACCGAGGCGTTTAACAGCAGCGGCGCGAGCACGGGCGTCTTCTATGGCCTCGACAATCCGCAAGGCACGCCCTGCGACGTGGTGAGCAACACGGGCTCGCTGGTGGCCCACGAGCAGTTCAACAGCTTTGGTAACCCGCAGGGCACGCTGGCCGCGGATTTCCTGTTCGGGCAGGCGGGGATGCGATTTGACTCTTCCACCGGTGAATACCGCACGGCCGCACGGGTCTACGACCCCGCCACCGGCCGCTTCGACAGCGCGGACCCCTCGCCCGGCAGCGGCACGAACCTCTACTGGTTCGGCAGCAACGAGCCGACCGTGAACAGCGACCCCTCCGGCCTCTGGTCCGTGGGGCCGACCTACGGCGGCAGCGGCCTCTCGTCCTCGCTGCCGGGCGGTTTCAGCGTCGGAAGCCTCGGCGGCCTTGATCTCTACCCATCCTACACCGTGGGCCAGTCGTACTCGTCGCAGGCACCGACCGCAATTTCGACGAGTCCTTCCGGCTTGGGAACTGTCCTGCCGACAAGCAGCGGCCCCAGCGCCTTTAGCCCCGGAACGATCCCTCTCAACCCAGTGTTCACCGTGAATCAGGCGATGGCCTCGGCGGGTGTTCCCACGACCAGCGGTTCTTCCAGCAGCCCGGCGGTGATGCAACCGATCCCGGAAGCCTATTCCAACATGAATGAGTTTCAGGCTGCGTGGGGCGCTTGGGCCGACAGCCTCCCGCAGGAGACGCGATGGTCGGGTGAAACCACTGCGATGCTGAGAAATAGTCTCGATGCCGGGGGTGCATATTTTAGCCAGCAGAACCTCATAGCGGCCAACCAACAAGTTGCTCGGGATCAGGCTGCCGAGGCCGCGTGGTCGGCCCATTATACCCAAGTGTGGCAAGAGCAGATGTCTGTGGAGAACCAAGCCGAGCAGGAGTACCTAAACACGCCGGTGGGCGCTTTCTGCGCCGGTTTTGAGGCTGGTGTAGATACGATTGGTGGAACGGTGGCACACTGCTTGCCGTTCGTTGACACGTACTACGGTGATCTGGAGACCGATAGGGCTTGGCAGCGATCGGGGCTCCAGGGAACTTGGACGGAGGGCGCTACCAGGCTTTCGGCGAAGGTCGCGGTAGGTTCAGCCGCTCTTGCGGGGAGCATCGTCGCCGCGCCGGTTCTCCTTCCCGAGCAGGTAATAACGATTGGGGGCGCGGTACTCAGTTCGCCAGTTGTTTCCGTGCCCCTTACGGCTGGCCTTGGCTACAGTGCCTACAGCAATGCGCAGAGCGCCTACCAAGCCGGGCAAGCGGGCAACATGAAGGCTTTCGCGGAGTACGGCTCCAACAGCTTCTTTAGCGCGCTGGGGGCGACGACGGCTGGGTACTCTGCCTTCCAAGAGCTGATGCCTTCGACTGGACCACTCACCGTTAGCCGGTGGGGCCGGCCGGGCCTTCAAACGGGCGACTGGGTAATGCAAGGGGAGGCACAGCCTTGGAACTACGCCTTGTCAGGCAAATGGCAGCCCGGCCTCAGCAATCAATTCGCGTGGCCGGGTGCCGGAGAAGAATTCGTTGTCCCCGGCTCCTCGGTTGAATGGCCAAGCGGCTTGAATAGTTGGAAGGGCATCTTGGGACAGCGGATTTATGTTGGCCCCGGTATTCCGTCTCCTCCGCCCGAATGAGTCTAATCCAGAAGTTATTCTCCGCGACCGCGATGCTTGCTGCTGCATGGATAATCTGTAGCAACTGGTACTGTGTGGTCCTAGCGATAGTGAAAAGAAGGCACTCGTCGTGGGTGCCCGTTCTCGGTGGAGGGGTGGGGTGCCTGGGGTGTTATCTTTCCCCGTGCGAATTCCTGCACACTAGCTGGTGGTTGCCGTTGCTGCTCGATTGGGGGTGCGTGCCGGGCCTCACGTATTCCTTGTTCTGTTTCCTGTTCTTCATTTTGCCCGAGGCCCGCCGCGGAAAGAAGTAGTGAGACTACGCGCCGCCAGGAGGCACAACCGTGGACTTGCTCGGGCGCCCCCCCCCCCCCCCATACCCGACGCCTTTCGAGAAATGGACCGTGGGACCGCCTTGCGCTGCGCATGGCAGCCCCGCAGCACGACAAAGGGCCGGGGCGGAGCATACCAGTAGTGTGCCGTCCTCGGTCAGAAAAGGAGAGCGCACAGCAGCATCCCCCTGCGGTTTCTGCACAGGAGACAGGCATTATTCGAGTGGGCGTTTTCAAAGGGTTGGAAGGAGTTATGGCGTTACGCAACACCGACCCTTTCGCGCGTGTGGTAGAATGTGGGCGTGGCTCCTGGATTTCAGGCATCGCGCGAAGACGGATTATCCGAAGACAATAAGGAGAACAGCCATGAACGTTGGGCATTTTGCCCTGCCAGTAATCGCGGGCATCCTTGCAGCTACCGGCAGGTTCTCTGACGCGGCCGAGTCATCTCCAGCGTTTGATGCCTTCAAGAAAGGACGGGCGCACGAGGCGAATGGGGAGCTGGACAGGGCCCTCGCGTCTTATAGCGAGGCCATCCGGCTCGAACCGCAACGTGCCATCTCGCACAGCTTCCGTGGAGGTGTCTATGAGAGGCAGGGCAAGACTCAGGAAGCCTTCGCAGACTACACCGAGGCCATCCGTCTCGATTCAACGTGCATCGCCGCGTACATGGGCCGGGCGCGCATTTTCTATGGCAAACATGATTTTGATAGCGCGATCGCCGACTACACACGGGCGATTCGACTTGATCCGAAAAGTGCTGCTCGGTATGCCGCCCGGGGTGTGTGTTTCAAAGAGAAAGGCGATCTCATCAAGGCCATCGCCGATTTGACGGAGGCGATCACACTTGATCCAAAGAACGCGGCTGCAATCAACACCCGTGGCCGGGCATACCGGGACGTTGGCGATTATGACAAGGCTATCGCGGATTATACCCGATTGATCCAGCTCAACCCCGAAGACCCCACAGCTTTTGCGTCTCGATCCATCGCGTATGCCAAGAAGGGCGATAAGGAAAAAGCGGACGCGGACACGAAGCAGTTCATGCAGCTTATTTCTAAGCGGAAGCCAGGCTCGGCACCGGCCCCCAAGACGGCAGGTGCAGAACGTTGAGGAGGGGCGAGGACTTGACCGGCTCGACCATGAAAGGGACTGAGAACGATCCGCTCTGACGACCTCATTGTTCGAGTCGCAGGGCTGCCCCACCCGGTTCGGCCAACATAGCGGCCGGTTCCATCGACACATGGCCACACTGACATCCGAACCGCCGCGAATCGACCAAGGCGACAAGGGGATCGTCGCCCGGGCGTTGCGGGTCTTTGGTGCCGCCCCAAACCCAATCGAGAGCCTGCCCCCACCACCTGCCAGGACAACCTTGCCGCCAGAAGCCACCCTGTTGCAACATGAAATCCTGCGATTTATAATGACGGTGTTCAGTATGGGTGCGCCCCGCACCTTCACCCAAAATATGCAGGCAGCGTTCCGTTCTTGACGGAGCCGAGTTTACCGCCGTAAGCGGATTCGCTGATCGACCGGGAAGCTGCTGCTGCCTCATTTCTTGAACACGCTCTCCTTCTCGGGCCTTGAGCGATCTCCCGCTTTGGCGTCGGCTTGATGAAGGCGGAGCGAGCCGAGGATCAGGAGTAACTTCCATGAAAAAGGAGATTTTCCAACTTTCGGCGATCCTGTTGCTTTGCGTGGCGGGCAACGCCTGGGGCCAAGCTCAGTACACCGTGACCGACCTGGGAACGCTCGGCGGGACAAGCAGTTGCGCCTATGGCATCAATAACAGCGGGCAGGTGGTCGGCCAGGCGGCCACGTCTTCGGGCGCTGAGCACGCCTTTCTTTACAGTGGTGGGACGATGACCGACCTCGGCACGCTCGGCGGCTCAAATAGCTGCGCCACCGGCATCAACAACTTGGGCCAAGTCGTGGGGAACGCTGATACAGGGGGCCTTTCTCCGCCGCCTCTTCCCCAACCCTATTCCCACGCTTTCCTCTACAGTGGCGGAACCATGCAGGACCTCGGCACGCTTCCCGGCGGGTTCGGTAGTGGGGCTTACGGTATCAACGACAGCGGCCAGATCGTGGGAGGTGCCAATACCAGTTACAGCTTTCCTTTCTGGGGCCACGCTTTCCTATACAGCGGGACGATGCAAGACCTCGGCACTTTCGGCGCGCAGTACAGTGCCGCCTCCGGTATCAACGCCAGCGGCCAAGTTGTTGGGTCTTACGGGGACTTTATTTACAGTACCGGTTCAGCAAACGTGTCAGTCGCCGGCCCGCACGCCTTCCTCTATAGCGATGGTACGATGCAGGACCTCGGCACGCTCCCTGGGGCCGCGTTTAGCACCGCGAGCGGGATCAACAACAGTGGCCAGGTCGCTGGGTACAGCGACTACGAGAACACTTCTCCTAACCATTATCGAGCCTTCCTCTACGACGACGGCAGTATGGTGAGCCTTGGCACACTTGGCGGGCAAAACAGTTGGGCGAGCGGCCTCAATGACGACAGTGAGGTGGTGGGCTGCGCGAATACTGGCAACGGCAACATTCACGCCTTTCTCTATGGCAACGGGGTTATGACGGACTTGAATAGCCTGATTCCTGCCGGTTCGGGCTGGACGTTGACGGATGCCAACGCCATCAACGACAACGGCCAGATCGTTGGGTACGGCACCAATCCCAGCGGGCAGACGGATGCGTTTCTTCTCACACCCACCCCCGAACCCTCTACTCTCGCCTTGTTGGGTGCTGGTGCAATCGGCCTGCTCGGCTTCGCTTGGCGTCGGCCTGGCAAAGACGGAAGGCGTTGACGAGTAACTTCCATGAAGAAGATCATCCAGCTTTCGCCGGACCTCTTGCTCCGCGCGGCTGGTGGTAACTCACGTCTCTGGCGGAAAAGACACATGAGGCTGGGGCGACCTTACGCATGGGGTGGCAGCATTGCCACGACACCGGATAGGCATTGGAGGTAATCAAGATGCTGTCTGTCGTACTATCCCTTTTCGGGCTGGTGGCCGGGCTCTGCGGTTCGGCTCTTCTTGCGGTGCGCTTAGGGCCGTTTGTCCGCGAAGTCTCTCTTGCAATCACGGCATTCGATTTCTCGATTCACACGCTTGCAGAGGGAGGAGACATAGCGGTTGTGAATGGGCTGCCCGAGCGAGCGAAATGTGCCTTGCGGTGTGGTCAGGCGGCGCTAGTTTGGGGTTTCAGCCTACTGGCCGCAAGTTTTGCTCTGCAAACCGTCGCGCTCATAATCCGGCTTGTCCAGGAAGGCGCGAAATAGCTGTTTGGAGTTCAGGGCATAGGCCATCCCTTGGCAGCGCCTTCCCCCGCGATCTGAAAGAGGGCTTCCTTGGAAAGTGGATGCCGGTGCAGATCGTACTTCCGGTCGGACATCCCATTATCATGTCGAACGACGGCCACGGTGCGCGGCATCGGACAGCTAACGGTGCGGGCATTCCTCGGCCGGCGATTCATGCACGTCCAGGAAGGCTTTGGCTTCGAGCGACACGACAGGCCGATGAAATGGTTACACCGGATGATGTGCCTTTTGCTCTTGACGTTCCAGGTACACGATGAAACCGTCCATCAGCTTGTCGCAGAATGAGTAAGCGTCAAAGAATCGCCAGTGTGTATCGCAGCCCCAACTCCGCTGCCGGGCCACGCTGCAAGTCGCAATAATCGAGACGGGCAAGAGCAGCGGCGGTGGCGTGGTTCCCAGGACTTCCCGCCGAACCCTATAGAAAATGCCCGGCGGGGCCTTCGAGCCTCTTTCCAGAGACCCTACCGGACCCCAGAATGAGGCGCTGACGCCTCGCAGCCAGAGGCTCACGAACAGCGCCGCCGCCTTGCGGGCGATCGGTTCCGTTGTCCGGCCGATGTGGATGGAGCCATGCTTCCAGCAGAATGTCCAGCCGCACAGGTCGGGCGGTGCCTCCGTGAACGTCACGCCGTCCGAAGTCAGCTTATCGCACCATTCGACGCTGACGTTGTTCTCGCGCAGAACGGCTTCGTAGTCCCAGGCGTCGGCGTGGCCGTCTTTCCGGTCGTCCAGTTTGGGGAGGTGCTCTCGCACGAAGTCCTGGCCACCGGGCGATTGCATGTAGGTGGGCAGCCGGCCTTCGACTTCCCAACAGTTGTTGCAGCGCCTTGTGCCGGTGTAGACGGTCGGCTTGCCGCAGGTCTCGCAGGGGATGGTTTCGCGTTCGATCATGCGGGTATCGTCCTAGTCCATGTGGATGATGCGGTCGTGCTGATACTGGCCGCTGACGCAAACGGTGCAGCCCCATTGCCAGATGCGCTTGCCGCGGTCGATGTCGTGCCAACGCTCCATCAATTCCTCGTCGGCTAGCCATGTGCGGTGGTAGCTGGCCGGGTCTTCGTAGAGCGTCCACCGCTTGTCGTAGCCGATGGCAACGACCCAGTGCCCGTCGTCCCATAGTTCTCTGTACGGCCGGTTGCTTTCACGGTAGGCTTGCAGGGTCAACAGCGTGGGGAAACCCGCGTCAATGCCCCGCCGCAGCTCGCGGACCTTCATTCGCTGTTTGGCGCGGTGCGGAAGCGCGTAGTAGCGCATGACCCGCAGGACTCCAGCGGTCGAAGTTCCGGTGTTTGTTGTCCGCGCCAAAAGCGTAATTCGATCCTCGCGCTCTTCGACCCCAGCGAAGACCAGGATGGAGGCCATCGCATTGGAGCCGCAGTCGAAGTTGAAGACCTGCCGGGTCTCGGGGTATTCGAGAATCTTCATTGCTCGTCGGTAATCAGGATGCCGTTCAGGTGGTCGATCTCGTGCTGGATAACGACGGCCTGTTGGCCCTCGTAGGTGTCGCCGCCGGCAAGGATGATCCTTTGGCAGCGGCTCTTGAAGCGGGTGACGCCCGGTAGACTGAGGCAGCCTTCCTGGGCGCTGACGTACTGGCCTTCGACCCGCAGGATTCTCGGGTTTACGAACACCTCACCCCGGGCGGTCACGAAGAGCCTGGCGTCGATACCTACCTGCGGAGCGGCCAGGCCCAAGCCGCCTAGCGCCTCCAGCAGGTGGAACATCTGCTGGATCACGTCGGCGTCCAGGATGAAGCCGGACCGGCAGACGTGGTGGAGGATGGGGTGGTCCGGGTTTACGAGTTGCATGGCGGTGTCCTTGACGAAACGGCGATCCGCTGGGCTGGCTTCATTCATGGCAACAATACGACTGAATGCTTACAACGAAAAAAATTCGGCGAGCAGCCGGACGAGCACGTCCCCGTGACAGGGGACATCCTGGTCGGGCTGCTTGCAGTGGCAACCAAGTCGCTTTCCGGCCAGCTCCGGCAGGGCGGCGATCAGGTCGGGTCGGCGGCGGATATGGACTTCGTACTTGGCGATGGCTAACTCCCGCGGGCACTTGTCGGTGATAGGAAAAGGATTGCCCCACTTCGATGGCCGGCAGATCAGTACGTCGCATGGTTCGTGGTGGACGTTGACAACGCGCGTCATGTGGTCTCGTGGTGATCGAGGGCGTCCGCCTTGAGTGCGGCACGAATCCGAGCCAGGTTTTCCCGAATCCGCCACTCCACGGTCGTCGTGGAGACGTGCTTGATGTGGCCGATCTGCTGCGCACTCAAGTGGTCATAGTAGTGGAACCGCATGATCTCTTGGTCGCCTGGCGACAGGAGGGCGAGACAGCGTTCGGCGGTTTCGGTTCTTATCAGGAGATCCAGCGGCTCGGGCGGTGCGACGGCCAGCCACTCGCCTTCGTCCGGGCGGCGTCCGTGGCCGCCCATCGGTTCCTCTTCAGGCGGTCCCTCTCCGTATCCGTGGGCGTCGTGAGGTGGCGCGACGGGAACGGTGCGCCGTCGGTCGCGGCGCGGGCAGAATTCATGCTTGATGTGGTTGAGCGTGAGACGCTGGGATGTCGAGAACAGCCATTGCAGGACCGTCGTGCCGGGGATGAATCGCCCGCGGTACTTCTGAATCCAGGCAAAGACATCCTGGAGGATGTCAACCGCCTCGCCGACCAGTGACGGTGCCTGGCGATGGAGTTGGTTGGCAATGTAGTGCAGGAGCCTTGCCTCGTGACGTGCGTGGAGTTCGTTGAAGGCGGCCTCCTTGGCAGCAGCGCTGCTGCCTTCTTGCCACATGGTCATCAGCCGCTCGTCCGTGAAACACTCAAGCTCATTCATACAGTCCTCCTTTCTCCAGGTGCAGACTTGAAAAGCGAAGACGAGTGAGACGCGGAGGCACACAAGGGAAAGCCTTAGTCCGAACGGGCCATGTGCTCCCCTAATAAACCGTAGACTCTTCGGGAGCCCGAGGGACGCAAAATCGGCATAGGCCATGTAATTGACCGCGTTGGTTGTGATTGTGTCCGGCGCTTTGGTCCTCCCACTTTCCATATCAACGCTGCGGCAGCGCGCCAGAGTCAAAGCGCGACGGCCGGACGCGGTTTTTGCTCCTGGGGCGACGTGTCCGGTTGGGTCGTGGCGGTTGTGCCGGTCATGCCGGCCGGACGCTGGCGGGCCTCGCCGGTGCCTGATCCCTGGTGCCTGATGCCTGATGCCTGCGGGTCCCAGATGGGGCAAATCGCTCGTCGGCGGCCAGGCGCAAGACCCGAATCAGGAGGTTCTCGGCAAAAGGGCCGCGGCCGAACCATCGCTAAATGCGGAAACGTTTGCCGGTGTTCTGGGACTATCCGGCATAGGTGTTATTGAAGCGAGACTTTGCCTGCAAGCTGCGAGTTGCCCTGTCGATTGAGTCTATAATTGCCTCAGTCGTAACCAGGAATGCGGAGCTATAGGCATGGCCAAGAAACAGAAGGTCAACAAGACCGAAGCGGTGCGTGAGTACCTAAAGGCCCATCGCGGGGCTAAGGCATCGGAGATCGTCGAGGCGCTCGGCAAGAAGGGCATCAAGCTGACTGTGGCCCACGCCGCCAACATCAAGAGCAAGGTGACGAAGGTCCGCCGCGGCAGAAAGACGAGAGCGGCGAAGCCGTTGGTGGAAGTTGAGCCAGCACCGGTAGCCGCCGCCCCCGAGGCCCCGGCAAAGCCTGGCACGACCATCACCATCGAGCAGGTGAAGGCCGTGGCCCAGGCGGTCAAGGCGGTCGGCGGCCTTGCTCGCCTGGACGCACTGCTCGGACTCGTCAAAGAGGTCGGCGGCGTGAAGAAATTCAGGGACTTGGCGGAAGCCATGTCGGGGGCCTCCGAAGCTGGCCCAATCCCGTTCTGAGCCCACCGTCTCGGCCGGAAAGTCGAACCGCTGCCGCGCCAGCTCGGGCTTGCCAGACTTCCTGAAGGAGTGGTGAGGCAGCCACATCCAGGACTTCGACGAAAAGTGCGCGCCCCGCATGGCGCGCGCTGGGCAATCGGCTAGCCGCAAAGATTTCATCTTGCGTCAGCCCAAACTCCTGCCGAGCCGATTTGTCGCTAAGGGTGGCTCCCTTCTGCAACCAGATGGAATTGTCTTCGTACATGGTTCATCCATCCTCTCGCTCGTCTTCCCGTTGTCGCACTTCAGCAATGGTGTGAATCGCGGCGGCAACGATGTCGCCCACTTGCTCGTCTTTGGGCTCGTCGTCGCCATGAAGCGTGATCGTGAAATCGGGCGATTCAGCGAAAACACCTTTGGGATCGAATCCCCACACGACGATGCTAAGAGGTTCGGAGCGTTTGCGACGTATCCTACGCTCGTCCCGGTGAGTCTTGACGGCAAGTGCAACCAGGTCAGTGACGCTCCTCATGGCGTTGAGGCTCGCTTCCGCAATGCCTAGCCCGCCGTCAGCCAGCGTCAAGCAGAACAACCACTCTGGTCCGGCTTTATGCTCGCAATACTCCAAATTGCTCGCCGCTTCCCTACTCTGATGCCGGGCGATCATCTCACGAGCCCGGCTCGAATCCCCATAAAAGAAACGCTTGGACTTGGCAAGCACCTTGATCGTGACGACCACACTGTCCTTGTCTCCCAAGTCGAGTTGGCCCAACCAGTGTTTCAAGTGAGTTTCAAGATCGGCCATCGGTTCTACCTCACTGCTCCGCTTGCCGCTTGTCAAATCGTCGGCTCTCCATTCCTCCAATCCGGTAAGCCCTTCTGCATTTCTTTGGTGGCGGCCTGGGCGTCGAATTCCTCTGGGTCGAAAGGCCCTCCCCATTCCAGAAATTCTTTGTGCCGTTTGCTTTTCGGGTTCGCCATCGCCCGGACATACTCTTGGTAGCCGCCAACCCCGCCCACGTCTTCAGGCGGGCAGGCTCGTTCGCCTTCGACGCACAGGGGATAGCGGACGCCCTTCTCGGCAGGCAGGCAGCCCTCAAACAGAATCTCGTGCTGCCAATCATCCCCGAAGTCGTATTCGTACCGGAACCGGAAGCGGCTGCCATCCACCGGCATGATGTCTCTCAGCCTCGTGGCCGTGGAATCTTCCATTGCCTCGAAATCGTCCTCCATCAATGTCGGGTCGCCATAAGGCTCGCCGTCGATCTCAAACTGGTGCAAGTGGGAATTCGACCAGCCCATCGCCGTCTGGATGTGCTCGTGCAGTTGGTCCAACGTGCATTCCTTGACATGGATTCGCCGCCAGATTGCGGGCTTGATGCCCTTGAGCGTGATCTTGAACTGGTAGACCCGTTGGGATACCGGGGCTTGGGAGGGCTTCGATTTCGCTCTTGCCATCGTTTGGGCTTCCTAACGCTTCAGTACCCGGCTCTTCTTGGCTCCGGCGACGAGGGCGTCAGTGACACCCCTCCAACACCGAGGAGCAGGCTTTCCCGGGCCGTACAAGCGTCGCGTGCCAGCCGGGCCCAGGTGTGCCCCACACCCGAATGCCGCCTTGAGGCAGCTCTTGGATTGACAGAACGATTATCGCGCTCTCGCGGACAAGGCGAAAGGGGTGTGGCCCACACCCGAACACGTCTATGGAGGGGGCGTGGCGGAGGCTTGCGGAAAGGGGGTATAATTGTGATAAGAGCTTTGGCGGCAATGATTTGCTAGTATTTGCCGCAGAATCGCCAGCCTGCCTATACTGCCTAGTATTCCAGTGCGATTGTCGCGCTCTCCCAACTGAGCTACCGCCCCAGGTCTTTATGGAAGCCGCCATGACTGGGTGGCATCCTGCCAGCGCTTCCCCTCGGCACTGCCGGGACCGGCAGCGTGCGAACGGCGGCTGTGCCACCCAGTCAAGAGGTACATTCTATACGCCGGTGGCCGCTGTGTCAAAAGGGGTGTCGCCGTTGCCGACAGGATTGCGTCTTGGGAGCTGCCCAGTCCCGGAACTGCCCGCCCCCGCGAGTTGCGGCACGCGGGGCGCAGCCGCCCAATCTTCATGCGACCGCACAACAATCCCGCATTCATTGCCATTTCGCGGCGGCTCTGGCCAGCAAGTCCAGCGTCTGGGGGGCGAGGCCGAAGAGGGCCACCGCGCGATGGGGGACGCCGGCCCGCGTTGCGGCGTTTCTTGACGGGCGGCGGGCGATGAGAAGCAGGGCTTGGTCCGTCGCCTCGCCGGAGGCGGTGGTGTGCGAGACCGCGACTTGGGGCGCCGAAGCCACTGCCGGCCGGCCGCCGGATTGGTCCGCCACTGCCGCGTTGGAATGCGAAACCATGGAAGCCGGCCACCCGGAAGACGGAAGGCCGCCCACGACCCGGGCATCGTGCGAGGCCGGGTGCCATGCCCACGCTTGCGTGGGCAGGTGAGGCTCCGCCTTGACTCCCGGGTCCGCGGCCACCGCTGGGGCCACCGCGACCACCGGGGCCACGGCGACCGCGGGAGCCGCCGCGGCCGCTGGGGCTGCAACCGCCGGGACCACCGCGGCCACTGGGGCCGCCGCGACCAGTGGAACTGCCGCGGCTGCTGGGGCTGCAACCGCCGCGACCGCTGCGACGTCTGGGGCCAACGCTTGAAGTTCACTAGATCCCGGGGTGCCGAGCACGACACTGCCGTCCGCGCCGATGCTCAGAAGCATGCCGGCCGGCATGGCCTGTGAGCCGAGCACCACGAGCGTACCGGACTGGACGGCCGTGGCGCCGCCGTAGTTATTGGTGCCGGAGAGGGTTACAGTGCCGGCCCCGGTCACGGTCACGCCGCCGGGCCCCGCGATCGGGCCGCTGAGCGACAGGTTGTTGCCGTTGGAGTCGATCGTGGCGCCGCTGGCAGCGGCGGTGATGGGTGCCGTCGTGCTGAAGCCCGCACTGGCCTGGAGGATTCCCCCGTCGAGGTTGAGGCCCACCGCGTCGGCCGCCGAGTCGATGCCCGGCACTGTCAACGTGCCGCCGTCCAACACGTTCACGCTGCCGGCGGAGTCGAGGACGAGGGTGCTGTTGACCGTAAGCTGGCCGCCCGAGCCGACCGTGACTTCGACGTTTCCAGAGGCCTCCAGGGAATCCATGCTCTGGACGGCATCGACTGCAATCACCTCCGGTGTGACGGTCAGCGTCCCGCTGACGAAAGTGAAGCTGTAATTCTGCGCGGCCAGCGTCCCTTGCCCGGCGGTGATCGTGTAACTGCCCACCGGGCTGGCCGCCGTGTCGTTGCCGGCCAGGGCGGGACTGCCGGCGACCCCGCTCGTATTCAGCGTCTCGCCGTTGACGAAGCCGCTGAAACTTACGGTCAAGGG
>Ga0326727_10012881_pt1 | contig 18858 bp, 14 predicted proteins | sample MB2enrmetagenome_FD_207643 | JGI IMG/M metagenome (GOLD analysis project Ga0326727, IMG submission 207643) | Lab enriched peat soil microbial communities from McLean, Ithaca, NY, United States - MB29MY | ecosystem: Environmental > Terrestrial > Soil > Wetlands > Peat | place: USA: New York...
CGCCCAACGCTTGCACGGCGTGGCCACTGTGCTTGCCGATTCGCCTTATGAGCTCGTGGTCTACACCGTTGACTCCTCATCGCGCCGCGACGCTTACCTGTCCAGCCTGCAGGTGTCACCCCGGGTCGACGGCCTCATCGTGATGGCCTTGCCCTTTGGGGCGTCCATCGGCGAACGGCTCCAGGCCAACAATCTCGAAACGGTTATGATCGAATGCTCGCTGCCCTTCTTCACCAGCATCGAGATCGACGACCGCGCCGGTGGGCGGATGGCAGCCGAGCACTTCCTCCAGCAGGGTCACCGGCGCTTCGGCTTCGTCGGTGACACCGACCTGCCCGACTACGCAATTTACCCGAGCGACAGGCGCCTGGAAGGCTACCGCGACGCACTCGCCAGCGCCGGCCACCAACTGCCCGACGCTTGTGTTGCACTGGCTCCTCATGGGCGTGGGCCGGCCTACCACAGCGCACAACGCCTCCTCGACCTGGCCGACCCGCCCACGGCCATCTTCGCCGCGAGCGACACCCAGGCCATGGGCGTTTTGTGGGCCGCCCGTGAGAGAGGGTTGGAGGTGCCGCGCGATCTATGCGTGATAGGTTTCGATGACCTGGAGATCGCCGAATACATCGGATTGACCACCGTGTCCCAGCAACTGGAGGGTTCGGGACGCCTTGCCGCCGAGCTGTTGCTCGCCCGGCTGGGTGACGGCTCTCGCCCTATCCAGCACATCAGATTGCCGCTGACATTTATCAAAAGACAGACTGCTTGATAGTGAGCTTTGCCCGATGCTCGAACGCCGTCCGTGCGCTGTAGCGATCAGTAGAGTCCGGAGGTCCTGTGTCCGGAGGAGCGAGCATGTGCGAAAAGCAAGCTGATAGACCCAAAGCGCTGCATGCTATGCGGAAGCACCTCGAAGCCCGGAATGTGCAGTCGCACCGGGAAGTCAGGGGACGTCAGCAAACGCGGGCTGCGCTGTACGCGCGCTGCGCCGGGCTCTATGAGGAACCTCGCTGGGCCCGGGCCGAGCTCGAACAGCGTGTAGCAGACCGAACGGCTGAGCTTGCCAGGACAAACGCCAGTCTCTGGGCCGAGATCGCCGAGCGCAGGCAAGAGGCCGCAACGCTCCGAGCTGAGCTGGCTCTGGCCTTTGCCGATCGCGCGGCCATCGCTATCGAGAACGCGGGCCTGTTCGGCCAGATCCACCGTCGCAGTCGGGAACTCGAAGCATTGGTGGCCCTCTCTTCAGCCTTGCGTCAGGTTCAGACGAGCGAGAACATGCTCGCGCTCCTGGTCGAGAAGGCTATGGAGGTGGTGGAAGGCGATGCCGGGGCCCTGTTCCTGCTGGAAGGCAGCGCCTTGCGGTTGGCCGCAGGGCGTGGGTTGGGTGAAACCGTGCTCGGGCGCCAGCACCCTACCGGCGACTGCGCCCACCTCAGGGTCGCGCGGACCGGCGAACCGCTGTTCATCCCGCAGATCGGGAGGGATGATGCTCTGTGTCCATTCGAAATGTGCCGCGGCCTGACTCAGGGTATGGCCTCCGCAGCCCTCCTTCCCCTGAAAACGGCCCACGCCTCTATCGGTTTGCTGCACATTGCTTACCGGTCACGCCGTGATTTTTCTGCAGACGACAGGCGTCTGCACGTCACCGTGACGGAGATCGCCGCGAATGCGCTGTACCGGGCCAGCGTCATGGAAACCCTCGAGCAGCGCGTCGCCGACCGGACTCGCGAGCTGGCGGCCCTGTACGACGTGACTGCGGTCTCCAGCAGGGCCCAGGATCTGCGGACCACCCTCGAGCAGTCGTTGTCTCGGGTGCTGCAGGCTATGCAAAGCAGCTCCGGCGCAATTCATCTGCTGGGTGAGGCTGACGGCATTCCGCATCTGGCGGTGCAGCACGGTAGCCAGCTCCCGGCCGTTGCGCCGGCTTCCCTTCGCACCTTCCTGCCTCAAGTGATGGACTGGGTCATCGAGCACGGCGAGCCGTTTGTGATCCCCCGCCTGGTCACCGATCCTGAGCCGTCGCGTGGCAGTCCTGCGACCGTTCCCAGCGCTTGCGCCGGCGTGCCCATGCGTGCCGGAGGCCGGACGTTGGGGGTCCTGAGTGTAGTTAGAGACGCGGAGCGGCAGTTCAACGTCGAAGAGGTGGCCTTGCTGGCCACTATCGCCGATCAGGTGGCCGTGTCCGTGGAAAACGCCAGGCTGCACAAGCAGGCCGAGCAAGCCGCCGTCATGGAGGAGCGATCTCGGCTGGCGCGCGAGCTGCACGACTCGGTCACGCAAACGCTGTACAGCACTGCCCTCCTGGCCGACGTCGCGGTTGACTGCTCGGCAGCGGAAGAATGGGAGCGGGTGAAGCACTACTTGAGCCGGATCGGCGACAACATCCGGCAGGCCCTCAAGGAGATGCGCTTGCTGCTCTTTGAACTGCAGCCGCCGGCGAGCCAACCCGGCGGGCTGGTGCAAGCCTTAAGCCAGCGGCTGAGCTCGGTCGAAGGGCGCGCAGGTGTACAGGTGCGCCTGCTGGCGGACGAGTGGGCCGGTCTGCCGGCACCGGTCGAAGAGAACCTGTACCGGATCGCACAAGAGGCGCTGAACAATGCCCTCAAGCATGCCGGGGCGACCCTGGTGACGGTGATGGTCCATGCCGACCTGGACGGCGCGCAACTGGAAGTGATCGACAACGGCAAAGGCTTCGACGTGGCGTGTGCCGCGAGCAAGGGCGGGCTGGGCTTATTGAGCATGCGACAGCGAGCCGAAAAGCTCGGTGGCAGGCTGGCGATCTTCTCGACGCTGGGAGAAGGAACGCGAGTGGGAGTCAGCCTGACCACAGCGGATTATGGATGAAAGCTGACTGCAAAACGACGCGTTTTGCGCGGAGGAGTTGGCATGACCACGCGGGCGAGCATTCGGGTGCTGATTGCGGACGATCACTCTGTCGTCCGGGAGGGGCTACGCGCCTTGATCGAGGCTAAGCCCGATATGGAGTTGATCGGCGAGGCGGAGGACGGGGCCGGCGCGGTGCTGCTGGCCCGTTCCTTGAAGCCGGACGTGATCTTGTTGGACCTGATGATGCCGCGCATGGGCGGGATCCAGGCTATCGCCGAGATCAAGCGCGAGAACCCGGGCGCACGCATCCTGGTCCTCACAAGCTTTGCCGACGATGACAAGGTCTTTCCGGCGATCAAGGCCGGCGCGCTAGGCTATCTGCTCAAAGATTCGCCGTCCCAGGCGCTCATCGACGCCATCCGCCAGGTCTACCGCGGCGAGGCCTCGCTGCACCCTGCCATCGCCAGCAAGCTCATCCGGGAGCTCAACCAGCCGCCAAGTCCGGCCACCGGCCAAAACGCGCTCACCGAGCGCGAAGTGGCAGTGCTCAGGCTCGTCGCCAGGGGCCTCTCCAACCAGGAGATAGCCGAGAAACTGGTAATCAGCGAGCGGACCGTGTGCGGACACGTCAGCAGCATCCTGGACAAGCTGCACCTGGCCAATCGGACACAGGCAGCCCTTTACGCGCTCCGCGAAGGGCTGGCCAGTTTAGTGCAGGCAACCAATAACGCCAACTGACCCGTGGGCAAAAGCCCGGCCGAGGGGCGGGACCGGCAGGCATTAACGCGCAGGAACAGGTATTTTTGACTGCCTGCAGGCCGCTTCAAGAGCAGTCTTTTCTATTAGTCAAGACCGATGTTTTCTACCATGCGCCACAAGCTGGCGGGGGGTATGCTCATTCGGCGCGATCCCGCGCGCATCGTTGCGAGTTGCGAGGACATGCTTTCCCAATGACACCTAACCCTGTGCCAACGCTCATCGTGGCAAAGCCCGGCCGGATGCGCACGGGCTTGCAGGCGCTGCTGAGGACAATGCCCGAGATCGAGGTCGCAGGACAGGTGGACTGCGCCTCGGATGCGCTCGGCTGGGTGGTGCAACAGGGGCCGTCGCTGGTATTCCTGGATACGAGCCTGCCGATTGCTGACAGGTGGATGGCTCTCAAGGAAATCAAGACCCAGTCGCCCCGCAGCCGCTGCATCCTCTGTGTCGAGAGCGTTCAAGACCAGGCGACGGTCCGAGCCAGCGGTGCCGACGGCGTGCTCCTGACGGGATTCGCGGCCGAGACGCTCTCCACGACCATCTTCGAAGTCCTGGCGGGTGCCGACCGGTCGGATGATCGGTGAGGAACCAGGCCGAGTGCTTGCGCGCCTGGTTCAGATATTTATCAAGGAGGGAAACCGTCCAGACACACGCTGACCTTGCGACTACGAGCATCCTGGCATCTCACGGTCACTGTTCCAGAGAAGGAGAAACATCCAATGAAGCGAATGACCATCCCTTCCGTCCTGGTTCTGCTGGCGTTGCTACTGGCCGCCTGTGGCGGCGGAGCAGCTCCGGCGGCACCGGCTGCAACCACCGCACCCGCGGCCACAGAGGCCCCGGCTGCAACTACCGCACCCGCGGCGACTGAGGCCCCAGCCGCAACCACTGCGCCCGCCGCAGCGGCGGTGGTGACTACGACTGCTGCCATGACCCCGACGGCTGCCATGACCACCACGACCGCTGCTTTGGGCCCAATTGACTGCATGGGCGCCAAGTCGGGCGACACGGTGTCGATGCTGTACCAGTGGTCCGGCACCGAGGAAACGAACTTGCTCGCCATACTCAAGCCGCTGGCCGACGCCTGCGGCATCACGCTCAAGCCCGAGTCGACGCGCGACCAGGCCCTGCTCGATACACGCGTCAAAGCCGGCACGCCGCCCGACGTCGCGTTCTGGCAGGTCACCACCGTGAAACAGTACAGCAATATCCTCAAGCCGCTGGATACCCTGGGCGCCCACCGCGAAAACTACCCAGCTTCGTTGATCGAGCAGGGCTCCGTCAACGGCAAGTGGTACGGCCTGACGGTCAAGTCTGACATCAAGACCATCATCTGGTACAGCCCCGCCAACTTCAAGGCCCTCGGGTACACGGTTCCCACGACCTGGGACCAGTTGAACAGCCTGGTCGAGAAGATGGTGGCCGACGGAAACGTGCCTTGGTCGATGGGCTTTGAGTCCGGCGGTTCCACCGGCTGGACCGGCGCCGACTTCATCGAGGACATCCTCTTGGTGCAGAAAGGGCCTCAGTACGTCCTGGACCTGATCTCCGGCAAACAGAGTTACAACGATCCTGCCGTCAAAGCGGCGTGGCAAACGTACGGCAAGTGGGCCACGGACCCGAAGTACACGGTCGGCGGCGCCAAGGGCACGTTGAGCACGGATTTCAACGATGCCATCACAGCGGTCTTCGCCGATCCGCCCAAGGCCCTGATGGTCCGCCAATCGGGGTTTGCGGGTGGCACCATCGCGGCCAAATACCCGACCCTGAAGTACGGCACCGATTATGATTTCTTCCTCGTGCCCGGTGCCCAGGGCATGCAGGCCGGCTCAGATTGGATGATGGCTTTCTCCGACAAGCCTGCGGTCAAGGCCCTGGTGGCCTACCTCACCAGCCCGACCGGTGCTGCCCAGTGGGCCAAGGTCGGGTTTGACTTGACGCCCAACCTGAAAGGCGCCGGAAACTACACCGATCCACTCCTCACCAAGAAGGCCCAGCTGTTGAATTCCGCCCAGGCGGTGGTGCCGAGCCTCGGCGACGTCATCCCTGATGGGTTCAGCAATACTCTCTGGACCGGCATCATCAACTATGTCAACGGTGGCGACCTGGACCAGCAACTGAGCACCATCGCGGCCAGCCAAGCCAGCGAGCTGAAGTAACAAGCCGGCCCGGCGGCGGGCCGGTGCTCGAGCGATCGACAGCAACGGAACACCACTGAGACACAGAGCACAGAGAAGTGACGATGAAGCGTGGGCTCCGCGCAGAGCGCAGGTCGGCGCAGGCAGCAAAAGGAAACCAACCGGATCAGCGCGGCGAAGCGTCCCGCTGCGCCATCAGCGCCCTGCGTGTCCTCTTCACCCTCCGTGTCTCTGTGCCTCCGTGGTTGCGAAAGGGCCTGTCACCGCGCCGAATACCCGTTCTGCAGTCGCAACAAGGAGGTCTAAGTGGCCGCGGCAGATAACGAGCCCAGGATCATGAAGCAGGGCGCCGGGGTGCCATGGCTGTACCTGGCGCCGGCATTGGTCATGATGGCTATCTTCATCGTCTACCCGACGATCACCACAATTTACCTCAGCTTGCAAAACCAAACCTCCACCGGTTCTGCCGCGGCAGACTGTGTGCCCGGCCAGTCTTGCTGGGGCATCTTCGAGAACTATCATTATGCCCTCACGTCGCCGATCATGCTCCAGGCCTTCCGCAACAACCTCCTGTGGATCATCTTCATGGTGACCGGCACGATCGTCATCGGGCTGCTGGTTGCCGTGCTGGCCGACCGCGTGCCCTACGAATCGGTTGCCAAGGCCATTATCTTCCTTCCGATGGCTATCTCTTTCGTCGGAGCCGGCGTCATCTGGAAGTTTGTCTACGACTATGAAACAGGCAGCGTGCAGATCGGTCTTCTCAACGCCATTCTCGTCAAGCTTGGCCTTGCGCCCGTGGCATGGCTGCAGACCGGCGGCGTCAACAACCTCGCGCTGATCGTCGTGGGCGTATGGATGTGGTCGGGGTTTTGCATGACCATCCTATCGGCCGCGCTCAAGGGCGTGCCGACCGAGATCCTGGAGGCCTCGCGTGTCGATGGCGCGAACGAGTGGAGCGTCTTCTGGAAGATCATCGTGCCGATGATCATGCCCACGATTGCGGTAGTGGCCACAACTATGGTCATCAACGTGTTGAAGATCTTCGATATCGTCTACGTCATGACCGGAGGCAACTACGGCACGGAGGTCATTGCAAATCGCATGTATCAAGAAATGTATAGCGCTTTCCACACGGGCCGCGCGACCGCGGTCGCCGTGGTGCTCATCATCCTGATCATTCCCTTCATCTATCTCAACATCCGCCGCTTTCAGGCGCAGGAGGCGACCCGATGACAACCGCCAAGCCGCGCAATCGCTTCCTCGGCAAGCTGCCCACGCATGTCATCATCATCCTGATCTGCGTCGTCTGGCTGGTCCCTGCCATCGGCCTGCTCGTCACTTCTTTGCGGCCATTTCAGGCCATCACCACGACCGGCTGGTGGACCGTGTTCGGCGGCAACCCGACACCGGGCGCCGGGGAATATACCACGCTGTGTGCGAGCTGCCACGGCGCGGACGGGAAGAAGATAGCCAGCGCCGATTTGAGTAATCCTAGCGTCATCGCGCCTTTCTCGCGCTCGCTGCAGCTGCTCGCAGAGCTGCGCCGGCAGGTCAACGGCCAGCCGCACTTGCTCGGCAAGCCGCTCCCCAACGCTCAGGGCGCGGCTGACCTCGCCACTTTCCTGCGCGGCCTGTCCGGCCAGCAGAAGACACCGCTCTTCACACTCTCCAATTATCAGGATGCGCTGGTCGGCTATCGTGGCACCGCAACCTATGCCAGCGACTGCGCCAACCACACCCAATCGCCCGACCTGAATTGCAACGCCAGCGACCTGCTCAATCCTCGCGGGATGGGAATCGCCATGCTCAATAGCCTGATCGTGACCATCCCCGCGAGCATCCTGCCGATCCTGTTCGCCGGCTTCGCGGCCTACGCCTTCGCATGGCTGCACTTCCGCGGACGCCTGGCGCTCTTCGCCCTCCTGGTCGGCCTCCAGGTGGTCCCGCTGCAGATGACCCTGGTGCCCATTTCACAGCTTTATGCCCGCTTCGGACTGAATGGCACCTTCCTGGCCGTCTGGCTGTTCCACACAGGATTCGGCCTGCCTTATGCGATCTTTCTGATGCGTAATTTCCTCGGTGAGCTGCCCAGAGACCTTTTCGAGTCGGCTTACCTGGATGGCGCCTCGCATTTCACGGCCTTTTACCGGCTGGCCTTGCCGCTTTCCGTCCCAGCTATCGCCTCGCTGGGCATTTTCCAGTTCCTGTGGGTGTGGAACGATCTGCTGGTAGCCCTGGTCTTCCTGGGTGGCACGCGCCCGGTCCTGACCTATCAGATCAGCAACATGGTGACCTCGCTCGGCGCAGGCTGGCAGCTCTTGACTGCGGCCGCATTTCTGTCAATGATTCTGCCGATGGCGGTATTCTTCGCACTACAGCGCTACTTCGTCCGCGGCATGTTGGCGGGCGCCGTCAAGGGATGAGGTGATTTCTGCCGCCGGCGGAGGAGTCGATGGCCGAAGCATCATTATGGTACAAGGACGCAGTCTTCTATGAGCTCTATGTCCGCGCCTTCTGCGACAGCAACGGCGACGGTCACGGTGACCTGCGCGGCGTCAGCCGGCGCTTGGATTACCTGGCAGAACTCGGTGTAGACTGCATTTGGCTCTTGCCGACCTACCCGTCGCCGCTCGTCGACGACGGCTACGACATCTCCGGGCACTACGGAATCCACCCGGATTACGGCACACTGGATGACTTCAAGGAACTGGTGCGCGCTGCACATGAGCGCGGTCTGCGGGTGATCACCGACCTGGTGCTCAACCACACCTCTGACCAACATCCCTGGTTCCAGGCCTCGCGCCGGCGCCAGGAGCCCTACACGGACTACTACGTCTGGAGTGATAGCGACCACCGATATCGCGAAGCCCGGATCATCTTCATCGACACTCAACCCTCCAACTGGACGTGGGACAGCTTGCGCGGGCAGTACTATTGGCACCGCTTCTATGGCGAGCAGCCCGATCTGAACTATGATAACCCGGCCGTGCAGGATGAAATGCTGCGCGTGATGCGGTTCTGGTTGGATTTGGGGTTAGACGGTTTTCGCGCCGACGCCGTGCCCTATCTGTACGAAAGTGAGGGGACAAACTGTGAGAACCTGCCCGAGACGCACGCTTATCTGAAGCGCGTGCGCGCCGTGATAGCGGAGGAATATCCGCAAGCCATCCTCCTGGCCGAGGCCAATCAATGGCCTGAGGATGTTCGTCCCTATTTCGGCGGGAATCCGCGTGATCCGAGCGTCCCGGGGGACGAGTTCCACATGAGTTTCCATTTCCCGGTCATGCCGCGCCTGTTCATGGCGCTGGGCCGCGAAGACAGGGAGCCGATTGTCGAGATCTTGCGCCGCACCCCGCCTTTGCCGTTCAACAGCCAATGGTGCACTTTCCTGCGCAATCACGACGAGTTGACGCTCGAGATGGTCACAGAGGAGGAGCGGCACTGGATGTGGAACTACTACGCGCGTGAGCCCAGGATGCGCCTCAACCTTGGCATTCGCCGTCGCTTGGCACCTCTCGTAGACGGCGACCGCTGCCGACTCGAGTTGCTCTACTCATTGCTTTTCACGCTCATAGGCAGCCCCACTATCTATTATGGTGACGAAATCGGCATGGGCGACAATATCTGGCTACCAGATCGCAATGGCGTGCGCACCCCGATGCAGTGGGACGCGGGCCACAACGCCGGCTTTTCAGACGCGCCGCCTGACCGGCTGTACAGTCCACTGATTGCCGATTCTGACTTCGGTTATGAGCGTGTGAACGTGGCAGCCCAACGCGCTGACCCCTATTCCCTCTGGCATACAATCGCCAACATGGTCCGCATGCGCAAAACGCATCGCGCCCTTGGCTGGGGCGCCTGCGAGATTTTGCCCGTCACAAACTCGGCCGTCCTGGCCATCGTCCGGACGCACGGCGCCGAAGTCGTGTTGGCAGTCCACAACCTGTCGTCGCAACCACAGCCGACGCTTCTTGACCTGCGCCCATGGCATGGCCTGCGTATTGAGGCCTTGTTCGCGCAACGCGAATTCCCGGGATCGCTTGGGGATAAGCCTTGCGCGCTCACCTTGCAACCCTACGAATACTTCTGGCTGCAGATGGTCCCAACATAAAACCTGGGCCAGCCGTCAGTGCACTTGGCTTCCGTGAAGGAGGGCTTACATGGCGAGCGTCACTTATGATCACGCGACAAAACGCTTCGGCGATGTCATTGCGGTCAACAACCTGAGCCTGGATATCGCCGACAAGGAGTTCCTGGTCCTGGTCGGCCCTTCCGGCTGCGGCAAGTCCACCGGCTTGCGCATGCTGGCCGGGCTGGAAGAGATCTCGGAAGGCGAGATCCGCATCGGCGACCGCGTCGTCAACGATGTCGCGCCCAAAGACCGCGACATTGCCATGGTGTTCCAAAGCTACGCGCTCTACCCGCATATGAGCGTGTACGACAACATGGCCTTCGGCCTGAAGTTGCGCAGGGTGCCCAAGGCCGAGATCGACAAGAAGGTCAAGGAAGCCGCCGAGATCCTGGGCATCGGCCAGCTGTTGGACCGCAAGCCCAAGCAGCTCTCCGGCGGCCAACGCCAGCGTGTGGCCGTAGGCCGCGCCATCGTCCGCAGCCCAAAGGTCTTCCTCTTCGACGAGCCGCTTTCCAACCTGGACGCCAAGCTGCGCGTGCAGACGCGCGCTGAGATCAGCAAGCTGCATCAGCGCCTGGGGACGACCTTCATCTACGTGACCCACGATCAGGTGGAGGCTATGACCATGGCGTCGCGCATCGCGGTGATGAAGGATGGGGTCCTCCAGCAGCTCGACACACCACAGCATCTGTATGACGAACCGGCCAACCTGTTCGTGGCCGGCTTCATCGGATCACCCTCGATGAACTTCTTCGACGCCACACTGGCCGGCACCAAGGATGAAATGTACGTGGATGGCGGAAGCTTCCGCGTGCAGTTGCCTCAGGACAAGGCAGCCAGGGCCGCGCCCTACCTGGGCCAGAACGTCGTGTTTGGCATCCGGCCTGAGGACATTCACGACCGGCAATACCAGCCTCCGCGCATCCAGGCTGCGCCCGTGCGGGCGCTGGTGGATGTCACGGAGCTCATGGGCAACGAGATCTTTCTGTACATGCTTTCGGGCAAGAAGCAGTTCGTGGCCCGCGTCGATCCCCGCACACGAACGCATCCCGGTGAGGAACTTGACCTGGCCTTTGGCATGGACAACGTGCACCTGTTCGACCCAAAGACAGAGAAAGCCCTGGCGTAAGGTGGCCACAGGTCAGAGGGAATATCCAAGGGCGAGCGGCATCTTGCTCCATCCGACCTCGTTGCCCGGTCGTTTTGGCATCGGCGACCTGGGCGACGCGGCCCGCCGTTTCGTGGACTTCCTGGCGGCCAGCGGCCAACAACTCTGGCAGATCATGCCGCTCGGCCCCACGGGCTACGGCGACTCGCCCTATCAGACGCTGTCGGCGTTTGCAGGCAATCCCCTGCTGATCAGCCTGGAGCGACTGGTCGACGAACACATCCTGGCGCCGCAGGATCTCGCCGCCGCGCCCCCGTTTCCTGGGGACAGGGTGGACTTCGGCCGGGTCATCGAGTTCAAACAGCGGCTTTTGCGGCTCTCGTTCGAGAACTTCAAACTCAACGCCAGCGAGCCCCAACGGCAACAGCTCGCGGCCTTCATTGCGGACAATCACGGCTGGCTGGACGATTACGCCCTCTTTGCGGCGCTCAAGGACCATCACGCGGGGGCAAGCTGGGGCACGTGGGACCGAGAGATCGCTACACGGCAGCCGGCTGCGTTGGCCTACTGGCCGGCGGCCCTGGCGGACGGCCTCCACTACCACCAATACGCGCAATTTCAGTTCTTCGCGCAGTGGTCCGAGCTCAAAAGGTATGCCAACCGGCTCGGCATCCGCCTTGTCGGCGACATCCCGATCTTCGTCGCCTACGACAGCGCCGATGCCTGGGCGCACCAGGAGTCGTTCTGCTTCGACGAAAATGGCAGGCCGACCGTCGTCGCGGGCGTCCCGCCGGACTACTTCAGCGCGACCGGCCAGCTGTGGGGCAACCCGCACTACCGCTGGGATATCATGGCGCGCGATGGCTACGCCTGGTGGATCGCCCGTTTCAAGATGGCTTTTCAGCTGGTGGACATCGTCCGGCTGGACCACTTTCGCGGGTTCGAGGCCTCCTGGGCCGTCCCTGCCGGGGCCGAGACGGCAGTGCAGGGCGCCTGGGTCAAGGGCCCCGGCGTTGCCTTCTTTCGGGCGGTGGAGCAGGCGCTGGGCCCACTGCCCATGATCGCCGAAGACCTGGGCCTGATCACGCCCGAGGTCGAGGCGCTGCTGCGCGAGCTGCAATTCCCCGGGATGAAGCTGCTCCAGTTCGCCTTCACGTCCGATCCAAGGGCCATGGTGCCCGGGTTTTTGCCTCACAATTTCGAGCGCAATTGCGTCGTCTACACCGGCACCCACGATAACGACACGACCGTCGGCTGGTATAATGCCGCCAGCGAGGAGGAGCGCACGACTTTGAGCCGATATCTGGGCAGGCGTCCTGACGAGGTGCATTGGGAGCTCATACGCCTGGCCCTGATGTCGGTGGCACACACCGCGATCTTCCCGCTCCAGGATGTGCTGGGCATCGGCAGCGAGGGCCGCATGAATACGCCTGGCGTGCCAAGCGGCAACTGGGGCTGGCGCTTTGCCTCGGGGATGCTGACGGACGCGGCCCGTGACCGGCTCAAGGAGCTGACGGAGACCTACGGCCGGGCGCCGCGGCGGCCCGACATGGGCACAAGGTAATCACGGGGAGGAACAGTTATGCTGCTAGCCGGTGATATCGGCGCCACCAAGACCCACCTGGCGATCATCTCGCCCGAGATCGGACCGCGCACGCCGCTGGCGGAGGCAACTTTCTCCAGCGCACGTTACCGCAGCCTCGAGGCCGTTGTCCGGGAGTTCCTCGGAGGGGCCAACCTGCGCGCGGACCGGGCCAGCTTTGGCGTCGCCGGGCCGGTGGTGGCCGGCCGGGCGACCGTCACCAACCTGCCCTGGGTCATCGACGAGGCGCTGCTCAGCCACGAGTTGGGCATCCCGTCTGTTCACCTGCTCAACGACCTGGAGGCCATCGCGTTCGCCGTGCCGCGCCTGGGCGACGATCCGGCCAGCCTTTGCACCCTCAACGCGGGCCAGCCGGTCCCCGGCGGGACCATCGGCGTGATCGCGCCGGGCACCGGCCTGGGGGAGGCGTACCTCACTTACGATGGCGCTCGCTACCGGGCGCACGCGTCTGAGGGCGGGCACACCGACTTTGCCCCGGCGACGCGAGATGAGATCGCCCTTCTGCACTATCTTTTCGATCACCTGGACCACGTAAGCTACGAGCGTATTTGTTCCGGGATCGGCATACCGAACATCTATGATTTCCTGCGCGACAGTGGCTACGCGCTCGAGCCGCCGTGGCTGGCGGAAGATCTGGCCGCGGCGACCGATCGGACACCCATTATCGTGAATGCCGCTCTGGATCCCGAGAAGAGATCGAAGCTCTGCCAGGCTACCCTGGATCTCTTTGTCTCGATCCTTGGGTCCGAAGCCGGCAACCTGGCGCTGAAGATGCTGGCGACCGGCGGCATTTACCTGGGCGGCGGGATCCCGCCTCGCATCCTGCCGGCATTGCGGGGCGAGCGCTTCCTGAACGCCTTCCAGAGCAAGGGACGTATGTCGGCGCTGTTGGTGGCTGTGCCGATCCATGTCATCCTCAACCCGGATGTGGCGCTGTTGGGTGCCGCGTATCACGGACTCGAAAGGTAAAGACGCTATTGACATGTACATCTCGCTGTAGGAGGGCCGGAGAATGCCAGGCGCGTCTGTGACGGCAATCGGTGTCCTGACTAGCGGCGGCGATGCACCCGGGATGAACGCCGCACTAAGGGCCGTAGCTCGCACGGCCCTTAGTGCCGGGGTTGCAGTCTACGCCATCTATGAGGGCTACCAGGGGATGGTGGAGGGCGGCGATCGCATTCGCAGCATGACCTGGGACGACGTCGGCGGCATCATGCATCGCGGCGGCACAGTGATCGGCACGGCGCGGTGTGCGGCGTTTTGCACGCGCGAGGGCAGGTTGAAGGCGGCCAGAAATCTGCTGGCGCGCGGTATCGACCGCCTGGTCATCATCGGCGGCGACGGCAGCCTGACCGGTGCGAATGTGTTCCGCGAGGAGTGGCCCTCGCTCCTCGCGGAACTGGTCATGAGTGGCTCCGTGACCCGCGAAGTTGCGGAGTGCCACGCTTGCCTGAGCATCGTCGGGCTGGTCGGGTCAATCGACAACGACTTCTACGGCACGGATATGACGATCGGCGCGGACACCGCGCTCCGCCGCATCACCGCCGCGCTTGATCAGCTCAGCAGCACCGGAGCCAGCCACCAGCGCACGTTCGTCGTCGAGGTGATGGGCCGCAACTGTGGCTACCTGGCCCTGATGGGGGCGATAGCCGGCGGGGCGGACTGGGTGCTGATCCCGGAGAGCCCACCGGATACGGATGACTGGGAATCCGCCATGTGTGATGTGCTGGCGGCCGGCCGGGCCGCGGGCCGCCGTGACCTCACGGTTATAGTCGCCGAAGGCGCGCGCGACCGCGACGGCAACCCGATCGCCAGCGCGCATGTGGCCAGGCTGCTGGCGGAGCGCCTGGGCGAAGATGTGCGGGTGACAATCCTGGGCCACATCCAGCGCGGCGGCGCGCCGAGCGCCTACGACCGCTGGATGAGCACTCTGGTCGGCTCCGCGGCTGTCGAGGAACTGCTGGCGGCCACGCCTGAAAGCGAGCCGCAGATGATCGGGATGCGCTACAACCGGATCCGGCGCCATCCGCTGATGGAGTGTGTCCGGCAGACCCGTGCCGTCGCTGAAGCCATCACCGCGCACGATTACGAGCAGGCCATGGAGCTGCGGGGAGGTAGCTTCAAGGAAGCGTATCGTACCTTCCGCACGCTGATCCAAGCGCTGCCCCACCCGCCACAGCCGGGGCAACGACGCTTGCGTCTGGCGGTGCTGACGGCCGGCGCTCCGGCGCCAGGCATGAACACGGCGGTGCACGCTGCGGTCAGGTTGGCGATTGACCAGGGACACGTCGTCCTGGCTGTCCGCAATGGGTTCCAGGGGTTGATCGATGGTCAAGTCGAGGAATTCGATTGGATGAGTGTCCACGGTTGGGGGTCGATAGGCGGCTCCGAACTTGGCACCAGACGCAAGGTGCCGAGCGGCCCCGATCTCTATGCCATCGCCCGTAAGCTGGAGGCAATGGGCATCGAGGGCCTGCTCGTGATCGGCGGCTGGTCGGCCTACGAGGCGGCCTACAAGCTATACAGCGAACGGACTGCCTTCCCTGCGTTCAACATCCCGATCATCTGCCTGCCAGCTTCGATCGATAACAACCTGCCCGGCACTGAGCTGAGCATCGGAGCCGATACCGCGCTCAACAGCATCATCGAAGTCGTGGATAAGATCAAGCAATCGGCAGTGGCCGCGCGTCGCTGCTTCGTCGTTGAGGTGATGGGAGCCGACTGCGGCTATCTGGCGTTGATGAGCAGCCTGGCGAGCGGGGCGGAGCGCGCCTATCTGCCCGAAGAAGGGGTTACGTTGCGCGATCTCGAAGCCGACCTGTCTGAGATGATCAATGGCTTTCGGCAGGGCAAGCGACTCAGTCTGATGGTCCGCAACGAGCACGCCAATCCACTCTATACGACGGGCTTCATGGCTGCGCTGTTCGAACAGGAAAGCCAGGGCCAATTTGATGTGCGGCAGGCCATTCTGGGGCACTTGCAGCAAGGCGGCGATCCTTCGCCGTTCGACCGCGTCCAGGCGACCCGGCTGGCAGCCCGCTGCGTCGCATTCCTGATCGAGGAGGCCACAAAGCGATCGTCGTCCGGCGCGCTCATCGGGATGCAGGAAGGCCACGTGAGAGCCCACAGCTTGGAAGACATGCCGCGCCTGGCCGATGCAGCCCATCGTCGGCCGAAAGAGCAATGGTGGCTGAAGCTGCAGCCGATTGCCCGCCTGATGTCCCAGCCCGGCGCGGCGCAGAACGAAGCCGTCGCCTGACATGTCGTGCTGGATGCCAGGCGCGGCCCATCGTCATTTTTTATCCGGCGGCGCCAGCGCTGGCTTGCCGGCTCCCGCGAGCCATGACCCGGAAGAGATAGTAGAGCAGCCCGGCCACGACTATGCCGACGTAATAGGCGATGTCGGCGCCGTGCAGCGCGGCTGCCAGCGGTCCCTCGTACAGCGAGGAATCCATGAAGGGCACAGAGACGGCCAGCCCGATCAGGAACGCCACCAGGCCGGGCCAGGTCACCACCTGGCCCAATGAGCCGCGCAGCAACCGTTGCGGCTGCCCCGGATGCAAGAAGAAGTCCACGCAGACGATCGCCACCCACGGGCCGATCCAGTAGGAGATCAAGAGCAGGAAGTTCTCGTATTTGCCCGACAGGCCGTTGACGCCGTACAGGGCCAGCGCCCCGCCAAGGATGCCGGTGGCGATGACTGACATCCAGCGCTTCATCGGCACGTCCAGCGTCAGCAGCGAGAGCGCGCCGGTATAGACGTTGAGGGCGTTGGCGGCGATGGTGCCCAGGACCACGGCGATCAGGGCGATGACCCAGACCGGCCCCATGACTCTGACGACCAGGTCGATCGGCGACATGCTCAGCCCCAGCGTCGCCACGGCGATACCCAGGAATTGCAGCCAGAAGCAGCCGATGAAGGCGCCACCGAAGACGGCTCCGAAAACCCGGAGCTTCGAGGTCGCCGGAGGCAGGTAGCGCGCGTAATCCGAGGCGTACGGTGCCCAGCTGAAAACGTAGGAAGCCACCGCCGTCGTCATCACGACGAACAGGCCGAGATGGTCGGCCGGCGATAGTGTGGAGAGCAGTCTAAAGTTCGCTTGCGGCAGCCCGACGACGGTCATGATCACGAAAATGACTGCCAGCAGCGCCGCGCTGATCGCCTCAAAACGATGGATGAAGTTATAGCCATAGACGCCTACCAGGATCTGCGCCGCCGAAAGGACCAGCAATGCTAGCCAGAACGGCAGCGTGGTGAGGCGCACGATGGCCAGCGCGCCGACGATACTGTTGACCGCGTACCAGCCGCTGGCGCTGACCCAGTTGAGTAGGGCGGGCAGATATTTGCCGCGCGCCCCGAAGCTGTGGGCGGTGAAGGGCAGCTGCGGCATCCCAATCTCCGGCCCCATGCTGGCAGTTAGCGCCAGCAGAGCGCAGCCGATGAGGTTGCCCAGCACGATGGCGGCCACCCCGTCGGCAAAGCCCAGGCCCAGCGTGATCGCCAGGGCGCCGACCAGCCACACAGGCAGGCCCATGTTGGCCGAAAGCCAGAGCGTGAAGAGCGAGCGCACGCTGCCGTGCCGCTCGGTTTCCTGCACATGTTCAGTAGCATGCGGCTCGATGGCCAGCACCTGCTCGCGATAGGCCATGCCCGAGTCAGATAGATTCTCCCCCGGATTCCTGTTTGTCATCTGGTTGCACTGCCTTCTTTGCAAATGCGACTTGCCGGCGGTCAGGCCGATCTGACGTCCGTCAACGGAAGGGCCGCTCAACCCGCGGCGGGTGGCAAAGGTGGCATCGGGCGCCGCGGCGCGGCCAGCGCTGCGACTGCCCCGCTGGGATCGGGCACGACCTGAACCAGAGCCATGATCGAATCGCCGATGTCGGTGTAGGCATGGAAGGCATCCAGGACATCCTGCCACTCCGTTCCCAGCAGCACCAACGGCTTGGCGAAAGCTCGCGTTTGCAGCAAACTCCAGGCCAGCGTTAGCTCGGACAGGGTGCCGATGCCGCCGCGCAGCGTGACGAAGGCATCGGCGCGCTCCACCATCGTGCGCAGGCGCGCCAGCAGGTCAGGTTCCCTGATCTCTTCGGTCAGCCACCGATTCGGCAGTAGAGGATCGAAGATGGAGCAGGTGACACCAATGACGTGTCCCCCAGCATCGGCTGCTCCGTGGCTGATCGCGGCCATGCTGCCGCCATAGCCACCGTTGAGCACCGTGTATCCGGCCCGGGCCAGCGCGCTGCCCAGCTCGTAAGCCTCGCGATACAACCTGCTGTCTTCGTCGCGGCGCGAGCCGCCAAACACAGCGACGACCTGCGGCCTGTTCTCCAAGGGCTTGGCTTCCATACACATAGTCTTCCGATCCGCGCCTGGCCTCTCCTGGGAACGAGGTCCCCGAAGGGAGCTTGCGGGGCACCAGGGTCAGCGGCGGGTGCTGAGCACTTGCCAACCGGCCCCGTTCGGGCGCGGTGCCAGCTCGATCACGCGATAGCCGAACGTGTTGACCACCCGCACCCCCTGGTAAGCCGTGTCCGAAGGTGCGTTCCGGTCGTAAATGTGGTAATGGCCATGGACCATCAACGCGGGATGATAGCGCTCCAGCAGCGCCAAATACGTGCAAAAGCCCGTGTGGGCCACGTCGCGCGCGTCGTGGATGCCGAATGGCGGCGCATGGCTGACGAGCACATCCAGGTAACGCCCGTGCCGCAGCCGGTTGAGGCGCAACAGCCACCCCAGGCAGAAAGCCTGCCAGCCTGCCTGGCCCTCTGTGTACTGGTAAGCCGCGCCCGGGTTGTACAGCCGGCAGCCTTCCAGCCCCGCCAGCAGCAGGCCGCTGTGCTGCAGTGTTCGCCCGTGCAGGTTGACAGCCCAGTCGAGCTTCGGTTGCTCGAGCCGATCCGTGATCGGGACGTCATGGTTGCCGTGCACGAAGCACAGAGGCGCATCCAGCGAGCTTTCGATGAACTCGAGATAGTCGTAAGGGAGATCGCCACAAGCCAGCACCAGGTCTACCTTGCCCACGCGCTCGCGGATGTGGGAACTGTAGAGCACCGGTTCGACCTTATCACTGATCGTCAAGAGGCGCATAGCTGCACCAGCTGAAGACATCGAAGGCGCGTGCCGAATTCCAAGACGGCACCTCGCTGGCAAACGCGTGCGGCATCACAACATGCCCGACTTGGCACTGTCAACGCTCCGGGCCGATCAGCGCTCGCGGCCTGCCGGCCACACGTAGGGTCCTTTTCCTTGGGCGCAATCCACATGATATCTGTCATATACGATTAT
>Ga0326727_10012883_pt1 | contig 18855 bp, 17 predicted proteins | sample MB2enrmetagenome_FD_207643 | JGI IMG/M metagenome (GOLD analysis project Ga0326727, IMG submission 207643) | Lab enriched peat soil microbial communities from McLean, Ithaca, NY, United States - MB29MY | ecosystem: Environmental > Terrestrial > Soil > Wetlands > Peat | place: USA: New York...
CCAATCCCCAATCCCCAATCCCTCTCTTCCCATGGGTCTTTTCGAAAAACTCAAGCAAGGTCTCAAGAAAACCGCCCAGTTCCTGCGGACCGACATCCGCGATCTGTTCAAGACCGAAGGGCGGCTCGTGGACGAGGCGTTCTTGGCCGAGCTGTTCGAGATGCTGGTCAAGACGGACATGGGCGTCGAGGCCGCCCAGGAAACCGTCGACGAGATCGGCGCGAGCTTCCGCACGCGCGTCGTCCGCCTGGAGGAGGTGCTGGAGCACATCAAGCAGACGCTCAAGGGGCTCTTGGCCCAGCCGGTCGAGCCGATCCGCTTTGCCGCCGCCGGCCCGACGGTCATCATGGTGGCCGGCGTGAACGGCTGCGGCAAGACGACCTCGATTGCCAAGCTGACGGCCATGTTCCAAGGGGAAGGAAAGCGGGTGGTGCTGGGCGCGGCCGACACCTTCCGGGCGGCCGCCGTCCAGCAGCTCAGCATCTGGGCCACGCGGGTGGGGGCGGAGATCGTCACCGGCCCCTCGGGCAGCGATCCGGCCGCAGTGGCCCATCGCGCGGTGGCCCGGGCGTTGGAAACGGCCGCCCAGGTGTGCATTGTCGACACCGCCGGCCGCCTTCAAACGCAGCAGGGGCTCATGCAGCAGCTCACGAAGATCCACCGCGTGCTGGGCAAGCAGATTCCCGACGCCCCGCACGAAGTCCTGCTGGTCTTGGACGCCACTACCGGCCAGAACGGCATCAGTCAGGCCCGGCACTTCACCGACGCGGTCCGCTGCACCGGCATCATCCTGGCCAAGCTCGACGGCACGGCCAAGGGGGGCATCGTGGTGGCCATCCGCAAGCAGGTCGGGCTGCCGGTCAAGTACATCGGGGTGGGCGAGACGCCGGAGGACCTGGCCCTCTTCCAGGCAGACCGCTTTGTCGACGCCCTCTTCGAGGACATGCAATGAAACGCTCTACGGAAATTCCCCGCTGGCCCAAGATTTTTCCACGCGAAACTTCCACGCCGCAAGACGCATGCTGTCGGCGCGGCTGCACTTCTTGAGACCAGCGACGATATGTACGATGCCGCTTTTTACCGCTTTCTAAACGAGGGAGCGTTGCAATCGGCGGCGGCCGTGCTCCCGATTCTGCCGCGGCTCTTTCCGGTCGGGAGCGTGGTCGACTTCGGCTGCGGCCAGGGAGCGTGGCTGAGCGTGTGGAAGACGCTGGGCGCGACGCGGGTCCGCGGCCTGGACGGCGACTATGTCGACCGTCGTGCCCTGCTGATCGACCCCGGCGAGTTCGCGCCGGCCGACTTGGGCCGGCCGGTAGACCTGGGCGAGACGTTCGACCTGGTGCAAAGCCTGGAGGTGGCCGAACATGTTCCTGCGTCGGCGGCCGAAACGTTCGTCGACAACCTGGTGCGTCACGGCCGGCGGGTGCTGTTCTCGGCAGCGGTCCCCGGCCAAATCGGCGTTGCGCACGTCAACGAGCGGCCCTACGCATATTGGCGCGAGCTGTTCGCCCGGCGGGGCTACGTGATGCTGGACGTGGTCCGCCCGGCGGTCCTCGACAACAAGTCCGTCGAGTGGTGGTACCGCTACAACACTTTTTTGTTCGTAGCAGAATCGACCCTCGCCGCGCTGCCGCCCGCCGCCCGCGCCTGCCGCCTGGATGGCCCGGCCACGGTCCCCGATGTTGCCCCCCGCTGGCTCCGGGCGCTGCGCTGCTTGACGCGGCGTCTCCCGGTCGGCGTGAGTACGCGCATCGCTTCCTGGCACATTCAGCGGACGCTGAAGATCAAGTCGAAGTCGGAGCGTGGTGGGGCTCGTCGATCCCCTCTCCCTCCGGGAGAGGGTTAGGGTGAGGGCGGGTCGTCAAGGGGGCAATGCCCTTGCTTATCCAATCGCGCGCCACACCCTCACCCCGGGCACCGCTTGCGATCCGTCTCCCGGAGGGAGAGAGGAGAGGTAAGCCCTCAGGCGCCGAACTTCCCGAGCCGCTCGGCATGGGCCAGCATCAGCGGCATGAGGTAGATGGCCTGGAACTGCCCCAGGCCGCCCCGCAGGCACTCCTTTTCGCCGAACGACTCGCAGGCGTCCGGCCGGCAGGTATCCGCCGCCAGCAGCACCGGCACCGGGTGCCAACTGTGGCTGGCGAGCCGGGCCGGAGTGCTGTGATCGCCCGTCACCACCAGCACCTTGGGCTGCAAGGCCGTGATCCGCGGCAGCACGGCGTCAAGCTCTTCAATCATCTTCACCTTTCCGGCGAAGTCGCCGTCCTCGCCGCGGCTGTCGGTGTACTTGAAGTGGACAAAGAAGAAGTCGTACGCGCTCCACGCCCGAGAGAGGACGTCCATTTCTTCGGCCAGGGTGGTGGGCTGGCCGATCACCTCCATACCGGCCAGTTGGGCCAGCCCCTTGTACATCGGGTAGACGGCGATGGCGGCCGCCCGCAGGCTGAAAAGCTCTTCGTACGTGGGCAGATGGGGAGCGGCCGCGAAGCCGCGCATCGTCAGGCCGTTGGCCTTGGGTTGATGGGCCAGGAGCTTCTGCGCCTGGGCGACGAACTGCCGGGCCACCTCGGCGGTCCGCTGGCTGCCAGGGTCGTGAGCTGTTGGGGGAAGCGGCGGAACGCCGGTCTTCTGCGGGTCGGTGTCCGCCACGTTGCCCTCCAATCCCTCGCCGCGAAAGACCACGCAGAAGCGGTGCTCCTTGACCGGCTCCACGAAAACCTCCACGCCCGGAATTTTCACCTCGCGGAGCCGCACCGCCAGCGGAGCGCTCTCGGGGGTGGGGATGCGGCCTGCGCGGCGGTCGGTAATGTTGCCCGCCCAGTCCAAAGTTACGAAATTGCAGCGGACTGCCACGTCTTTGGGCCCCAGCTTAAACCCGACCCCGGTTGCCTCCAGCGCGCCGCGGCCGATCAAGAAGCGAACCGGGTCGTAGCCGAACAGCCCCAAGTGCCCCGGGCCGCTGCCGGGGGTGATGCCCGGGGCAATGGGGATCATGCTCCCCAACACGCCCCCGCGGGCCAAGGCGTCAAGGTTTGGGGTTCTGGCGGCCTCCAATTCGGTCGGGCCGCCCGGCTCCATCGGCAGCCCACCGAGGCCGTCGGCCACCAGCAGCACCAGTTTCGACTCGTTCTTCGTGACCAACTCACGGACCAGTTGTTGAATATCCATCGCAAGTTCCTAGGATGAAGTCGCGGCGCCGTCGGCCCCCTGAAGACCCTCCATTCATACCGAAAACCGGGGCGAAAACAAGTGGGGCAGGGGGGAGGAAGCCGGAGTTTAAGGGGCGACCCGGGCACCATGCCCGGCATGGTCGCGGGCGGTGCCCTGCCCGCCGCGCCGGCAGCCGCAGCGCGGATGTGCGACCCGGGAACGCTTGATAGGGCAGGGCAGGGGGGCGCCCTGGGAGCCCAGGCCGGTTTGGTTTAGGATGATGGGGCCGGCAAAACCGCAAGCGGCTCGAACCCGACTCGACCCCCCGGCGCGAAAGGAGCATCCATGACCCCGATCGTCTACGACTATGCTGGGATCTTGCTGCCCAAAGGCACTCCTGCGGCGGTCCGCCAGACGGGGCTTGGCCAGGCCGATCTTCGCGGGTTGACGCCCCGGCTGTTGGCCGCCCGCCAGGAGGTGCTCGAGGACCTGATGCTGCTGGAGCGCGGCGGGCCGATCCCTAAGGAAAAGCAACCCCTGGACGCCGCCTTCTTCGATCTGCCCGAGCGGCTCCTGGACCAAGACCGCCCGCTGCTGAACGCAATCCTAGCGACCGGCAACCGGCTGGCGGCCCAATGCGATCGGGTCGTCGTGCTGGGCATCGGCGGATCGTACATGGGGACACGGGCCCTCTTCGAGGCGCTCTGCCACCCCTACCACAACGAGTTGCCGCGGCCAGCCCGGCGGCGCCGGCCGCGCATCTACTTCGAGGGCAACAACGTCGACAACGACGCGGCGGCCGGGCTGCTGGACCTGCTGGCCGGCGACCAGCGCTGGGCGATCGTCGTGATCAGCAAAAGTGGCGGCACGTTGGAAACCGCGGCCGCGCTGCGAATCTTCCTGACGGCCCTCCACAAGGCCTGCGGCCGGAGCGACGCCAGGCTCCGCCAGCGGATCGTGCCGGTCACCGGCCAGTCGGGCCACCTCCGCAACCTGGCCGAGGCGCTGGGCTGCCCCACGATCTTTCCCATCCCGGAAGGCGTAGGCGGACGCTTCTCGGTGCTCTCGGCCGTGGGTCTGCTGCCCGCAGCCGTGCTCGGACTGGATGTCGTCGAGCTACTTGAGGGGGCCGCCGCCATGAACAAGCGCTTCCGCACCCAGCCACCCGGCAAGAATCCGGTGCTCGACTACGCGGGCGTTTCCCACCTTATGGAGGTCCGCGGCGCCACGATCCGCGTCCTTGCCACCTGGGGCAAGCAGCTCGAAACCGTCGGCCTGTGGTACGACCAGCTCCTCTCCGAGAGCCTGGGCAAGAACGGCCGCGGGGCAACCCCGATCACCGTGGTCAACACCCGCGATCTCCACTCCCGCGGCCAGCAGCACCAGCAGGGCCGCCGCGATAAGCTCATCACCAACCTCTACGCCGAGCAGCCGGGCCGCCGGCCTATCCGGTTGCCGAGGCTCAAGGGCGATGCCGACGGCCTGAACGAGCTGGCCGGCACGGCCCTGCCCGAAATCCTCGCGGCGGCCCGCCAGGGAACCGACCAGGCATACGCCGCAGACTCCCGCCACACCACGGCTATCCGCTTGCCGCGGCTGGACGCGGCGTCGCTCGGCCAACTCTTCCAAATGTTTATGCTGGCCACGGTCGTCGAGGGACGGCTGATCGGGACAAACCCTTACGGCCAGCCGGGCGTCCAGGCCTACAAGCGAAACATGGATGCAGTGTTGCACGGGCGGGGGTAGGCGGAATTAGGGATCAGGGATTAGCAATTGGGGATTGGATTAGCCAGCAAAAAAGCCCCGCGACTGCGTCGCGGGGTTTGCGCCGAAAGCGGTCAGCGATCGGTTGGTGGTTCAACTGATAACTGGCCACTGACAACTCTCTGGCAGGGCATGGCGTGCATTTCTGCCATCTACCGCATTTAACGCAGACCTTGCGACATCTAGCCTCGTCGCATTTGCAACTGCCTTCCTCGCTTTCCCATCTTGTCCACCATTCTGGCTGACGGTCTGCCTCTTGCTTGCCCGGTCTGAGCAATCGGGTAATTCCGTAAAGTTGACTAAACCCTGAAAATCCTCGCGTCCGATACGGCATGACGAGACACTGTTTTCGCAATCCGTCAAGGATTCAAGAGGGCACCCAAAGTGCGGGGAACGACCATGCTCAACAGAAAGTTGACCATCGGGGTACTGGTTCTTGGGATCGTGGGGGCGGTATCTGCGGCCCGAGCCCAGGATGGTTCGAACCCCCCACCGTTCCAGCCGTTTGGCGGGTTCTTCCGCTCGCTGTTTGGGCCGCCAATCGATCGCGACGCCTCCAACCTCCCCCCGCCGCGCTATGGGCAGGGGTATGGCTATCCGGCGAACCCTAACCAGATGGGGCCCGCGGTAGCTCCGCCCCGGGCGGGCAGTTTCCAGGCAGCTCCATCCAGGCCGGCAGGGATGTCGGACGTGCCGGACGAGCCGCCGACCGGCTTTGTTTCCCAGGATGCGTCTCCCTCCTCGTCGTCGCAGCGCGTGACCACCCCGGCTCCCACCCCAGCCCGCGGCGTGACCGGCGACAATTACACGTTCCAATGGGACGACAAGGCGGCCAACAAGCCGGCCACCCCGACCACGGCGGGAGCGGACCGTACAACTGCTGCGCCGGCCGCGGACTCCGCGGCGCGCGACGCTGCCAGTTTGCCCGCGCAGCCGCTGCACGAACGGATGAACAGCTTCCGGCATTCGGCGTTCGACGATGCGGCCGCCAGTCCGGCCACGCCGCGCGATGTGGGCGTCTCCGACCCACCTGTTCTTCGGCAAGCGGATCAGGGGGGCGCGGTGGGGCGTTCGCTGAGCGGGCAGCCGGCGGGGCCCCAGCCCACGCCTGCGGCCGCGCGGCCGGCGCGGGGCGCGGTGGCCGACCAGCCTCCCGCGGAGCCCCACGCCCAGCCGGCCCTTCTGCCCGGCGACCTGAAGGTCGAGTCCCGCGACCCGCAAGCGGCTACCCTGGGGGCGGTGCCGGAACTGCCCGCCCCGCCGAAGCCCGCCGTGCAGGCCGCCGGCGATGCGCGCGTGCTGTTTGCCCGCAAGGGTCCGGTCCTCAGCGTCGAGACGGCGGGACCACGGCGGATCGTGGTGGGCAAGGAGGCGGCTTACGAGGTGACGATCCAGAACTCGGGCGAGGTGGCGGCCGACGACGTGACGGTGTATGTGGGGCTGCCCGGCTGGGCCGACATCGTCAACTCGACCGCCAGTGCAGGCGAGGCCCGCCCCGCCCCTCAAGGCCGCAGCGACCCGCTGCTCTGGGTCGTCGGGCGGATCGAGGCCAAGAGCCGCGAGAAGCTGACCTTGAAGATCGTGCCCCGCCAGAGCCGGCCTTTCGAGCTGGCGGTGCGCTGGGACTACAGGCCGGCCTCGTCGCAGGCGACGATCGAGGTCCAGGAGCCTAAGCTCGTCATGAACCTGGAGGGGCCGCGCGAGGTCCTCTTCAACAAGCGCGAGGTGTACAAGCTGAAACTGGCCAACGCCGGCAACGGCCCCGCCGAGAACGTGCTCCTGACCCTGCTGCCGACCGGGACGGGAGAAACCCAGCCCGTCTCGCACAAGATCGGCACGTTGGCGGCCGGCGAGCTGCGGAGCATTGAAATGGAGCTGACCGCCCGCCAGCCGGGCAATCTGACGATCCAAATCGAGGCCAAGGGGGACGGGAGTGCGCGGGCCGAGCTGTCCGAGCGCGTGCTGGTGCACCGCGCCGCGCTGGCGGTCCAGTTCGAGGGGCCCGCCCGGCAGTACGTCGGCACCGCCGCCACCTACAAGCTCCAACTGCACAACCCGGGCGACGCGCCGGCCAAGAACCTCCGCGTCGTGGTGGACCTGCCGACGGGCGTGAAATACCTCACGGGGTCCGAGGGGGCAAAAGCGCTTGCCGGCGGCGGCAAGGTCCAATGGACGTTCGACCAGCTCCCGCCGGGCGGCCAACAGGCCGTCGCCCTGCGCTGCATGTTGGCCCTCAGCGGCGCGGCGCGGCTGGAGGCCGTTTCGACCGCCGACGACGAGCTGACTGCCACGGCCGAGGCCACCACGCACGTCGAGGCCCTGGCCGACCTGCGGCTGGAGATCCGCGACCCGGACGGCCCGATCCCGGTCGGCGAGGAGACCAGCTACGAGCTGCGCGTCCGCAACCGCGGCACGAAGACCGCGGAGAACGTCGAGGTGGTGGTCTATTTCTCCAGCGGCGTCGAGCCGACCTCGGCCGACGGGCATCCGCACCGCGTCAGCCCGGGACAGGTCGTTTTCAACCCCATCCCCGCGCTGGCGCCGGGCGCCGAAGTGGTGCTCAAGGTGCAGGCGCGCGGCGAGACGGCCGGCAACCACATCTTCCGCGCCGAGGTCCACTGCAAGCCCTTGGGGACGCGACTGGTGCGCGAGGAGACCACGCATTTCTACCAGGACCAGCCGATCACCGAGCAGGCCCTGCGTGCGGGCGATTCGGCCCGCAGCGCCCTGCCGGACCGCGATGCGCCGCGGACGGCCGACCGCCGCTCGCCGCCGGCGACCCTGCCGCCCGTCGGGCCGTCCGGCGTGCCCCCGCCGCCGCCGATGTAATAGGGAACGCCCCGCGACTGCGTCCCGGGGTCATGGGCGCGAAGGCTTAACGAGTGGCCGACCAACAGGATCGAACGACCAATACCACCCTCGCTCCGGCGCGCCGCTGTCGTAGACGTAAAGCCCCTCCGCGTCGATGCCGCCAAAGGAGAGCGCGAAACGCTCCGCGCTGATCGCGCGATACCGTATGTCGTGCCGTCCCCAGTGGGGCCACGGGATGATCGGCATCGGCTTTCCTCGCAGCTTGACAAGCTCACTTTGCTCGCGGGGAACGCGCCCCAGGCGTTGGGAGATGGCCGCCACGTCGTCGATGAGCGCCTGCCAGACCGGGCGGTTCGCCCTCAACTGCCGCGCGATCCGCAGTTCGTTCGCGCCCCAGAAGAATTGGCAGACGGCGAAAAACGCTAACACGAAGACGGGTGCTGCGGCCGCGGCCGCAATCACCTCGCGCCGCCAATTCGGTTTCGATCGCCAGGCGCGGACAAGGAAGGCTACAATCGCCAGCAGGGCAACCACCAGGGCCCCCACGAGCAGGGCCGCCCAGGGGAGGATCATGAAGATATTGCCCTCGGAACGCGAAGCGATGCTATCGGCCCACGTCACCAGCTCGAGGCTGACGGCCCCGAGGGCCATCCCGATCGCGCTGACGTGGAGCCGTCGCCATACAACCCAAGCCAGCCACGGGAACCCGACGGCGGGGACCAATTCCGGGAGATCCAGATACAGTGCCAAGGCCGTGAGCAGGGCGAAGGCCGGTGCCGCAATCAGCGGGCTGGACACGTTCAGCCACGATCGCAAGCGAGGCTCGCTTGTATCCATCCCAGCCTCCGCGCTACGGTAGGGGAGCATCTTGAGAGGGCTTGCCGGCCGCGCGGGAGGCCGCCCGCGACATCTTAGATGCCCAAGGGCGGGATATTATTCCCGGCGGGCGCCGGATTCCGTGCGAGGGCGCGGGCTTGCCGACCGCGCCGCTGATGGTGCCCCCGCCGCCCGCGCCCTAAAGGGGAAGAGGGTCAGGGAAAGACCCGCCACTGCGCCGCGGGGGTCTCCGCGGCCAAGGGATTTTCCCAATGTGTCCAGTTGTCCCAATGCCATCCCCGCTCCGGCGCGCCGCTGTCGTAGACGCAGTAACCCCCGGGGATATTGACGCCACCGGAGTACAGCGCGAACCGCTCCGCGCTCATCGCGCGATAGCGCAGCTTGAAATCTCCCCAGTTGGGCAAGGCGACGGTAGGCATCGGCCTGCCTCGCAGGTTGACGAGGTCCTGTTCGCTGCTCGGAACCCGGCCTTGCCGCGCGGCGATCGACTGCACCTCGTCGACCAGTGCCTGCGAGGCCGCGCTCGGGGCATCGCTCGGAGGGCGGGTGGAGGAAACACAGCGCCACCCCCGCTCGGGTGCGCCGCCGTCGTAGACGTAGTACATGCAGGCGTCGGTCCCGACGGAGTAGTCGATGCCAAAATGGAGGAGGAATCGCTGCGTGCCAATCGCCTGGTAGTGTACGGTGTGGCATCCCCAACTCGGCCAGGGAATGCTCGGCATGGGCTGCCCCCGCAGTTTGACGAGTTCTTTCTCGCTTTCGGGTACCCGCCGCAGCCGCCGCGAAACCGCTTCCACTTCGTCAATGAGCCCTTGCAACACCGGTTGGTTCTCGCGAAATTGCCGCGCAACTCGCAGGCGGCGGGCCTCGCCGAGAATAAGGCCGACCGCAGGCGACAACAGTACGATCGCGAGCGGCACCGCCACGGCGGCGATCGCATTCCGGCGCCGGTCGCGCTGCCAACGGCAGGCACAAACAACGAAAATCACGCAGGCGACCCCCAGGCTCGCCAAGGCTGCAAGCAGCAAGGCGAACGACGGAAGGAACGCGAAGGGGTCGCCCTCTGACCGCGAAAGGATGCTGCCGGCGCCCGTGAGAAGCGCGATGCTCACCGCCGCAGCAGCGACGCCGGCCGCGCTGACGCGGAGCCATCGCTGTACGGGCCAGGCCAATATCGGGATCCCGAGGGCGGGAACTAACTCGGCAACGTCGAAGTAGAGTGCCAAGGCCGTGGCCGGAACGAGGGTCATCGCCGCGAGGGCCACCCACCGAATACTGCGCCGGGGGGCGCTTTCCGAGAGCGCCATGTTTGCGCCTGCTAAATCCGCGGGATCCCCAAGACTTCAAACGGATTGAGGGCCCCGATCTCCGTGAACTGCTTGAAATCCGCGTCGTTGAACGTCAAGAGCCTGCGCACGCGATGCGCGAGCATGATGGCCACCAAGCGGGCGTCGTGGGCTTGCTTCCCCTGGATGGCGTACCTCGCGACGAGCGATTCCCACACGGGATACACCTGTGTCGTCTCCGGTAAGACGTGGAACAGGGTACGGGCGCTGGTGATCTCGGCGTGAGCCCGCTGTGGAGCCATTCCCAGCCCGTTCGCACCAGCCGGGCGGGTGCACACCACGTAAAGCTCATAGAGGCTCTGCGGCGCAATTACGAAGTATTCCTTCTCCCGTAGCGTCAGTAGCTTGATCGCGTCAAGCGCCGGCTGCCGATGTGGGTGGCCCGGTTGTGCCAATCGCAGGGGGACGTTCGTGTCAACGAGGATCATCGATGGTCCCCGAGTAGATACTCCCCCGGCTATCGTCCGCTCCCTGCGCAACGGGTTCGTGGCTGTCAACCCAGGCTTGGAGCGACTTCAGCCATTGGTCCGCATCGCCTTGCTCGCCTTCCTCAAGAACGATGACCCTAACATATCGCCCTTGCAGGTCCCGGCGGCCGATCAGATCCTCCCACCTGCCTTCAATGATCTCAAACATCGTGATCCTCCACAACCTGCACCCTGGAAACAGCCATTCTTTGCCGAACGTGCCATCTTACCACGCCGGCACGCGCGCGGGCAATGCGGCGCTCATGCCCACACGCCGGCGATGGGCGTCTTGCAGAACTCGCACTTGCCGCCGGCCAGGCGCGTGGTGGTCACGCTGAAACCGACCCGCTGGATCACCGCCCGCTGGCAGCCGGGACAAAACGTCGTGCCCGCGTCGTCCACGTCGCGGCAATTCCCCACGTAGACGTAGTGCAGCCCTTCCTCCCGCGCGACCGCCCGCGCCCCCACGAGCACGTCCTTGGGCGTCTCCTGCAACTGGGTCAGCTTGTGGTTCGGCATGAAGCGGGAGAAGTGCAGCGGGCAATCCGGCCCGAGATGGTCCACCAGCCAACGGCACATGCTGCGGACGGTCGCCAGGTCGTCGGTGTAGGTGGGGACCATCAGGTTGATGACCTCGAACCACACGTTCTCGCGGCGGAGCCGCTGGAGCGTGGCCAGCACCGGGGCCAGCTTGCCGGAGTTCAGCCGCGAATAAGTTTCGTCGCTGAAACCCTTCAGGTCGACGTGCGCGCCGTCGAGCACCTGGCACAGCTCCGCGAGCGGCTCCTGCTGGATGTAGCCGCAGGTGACCCAGATGTTGCGGAGCTTCTTGGCCCGCGCCGCCCGCGCCGTGTCGATCATGTACTCGAACCACACGCTCGGCTCCGAGTAGGTGTAGGCGATCGAGCGGCACTCGAAATACTCGGCCATGGCGACCATCGCATCCGGGAAGATGCTCATGCGGTTGACGTCCTGGGCCGTGGCGAACAACAGGTGCCGGGCGTCGGGCTCCAGCGCCGGGCCGCGCGGGTCCTTCAGCTCCTCCGGTTTCCGCTGCGAGAGATACCAGTTCTGGCAGTTCAGGCAGCGGAACCCGCAGCCCGCCGCAGCGAACGAGTAGGAAAAGCTCCCCGGCAGGAAATGATAGAGCGGCTTCTTCTCGACCGGATCGGACTGGGGCATCGTGGGATTGCCGTAGGCCAGCGTGTAGAGCGTGCCGTCCTTGTTCACGCGGTCGCGGCAGCGGCTGCGGTCTTCCGGCGCCAGCAGGCACTCGTTGGGGCAGAGCTTGCACTGCACGTTGCGGCCAAGCTTCAAGTAGTGCCGGGCCTCGCGGACCCAGCCGCGCTTCTGCCAGAGTTCCCAGAGCTGGCCGCTGGGGGCGTCGTGCGGGAAGACTTCCGCGGCGGTGGCTGCGCGGGCACGGCTGGAGAAGTACCATGCCAGGGCCCCGGCCCCGCCGGCGCAGGCCAGCCCGGCCGCCCCGTAGCGCAGCACCTGCCGCCGCGACACGAAACAGCCGTCATCAGGTCTCCCTCTCCCTCCGGGAGAGGGCCGGGGAGAGGGTGAATCGCCGCGCACCCTCACCCCCTGCCCCTCTCCCGAAGGGAGAGGGGAGACTTCTGAGGCAGCCTCCGGCCCGCTCATCGGCACTTGCGGCTCTTGATCCATCCCCACCTCCGCATGGCGAAGTACGTGGTGATCGAGGTGTGCACCAGAAAAGCGGCCACCAGCGGCCAGTCGAAGACCCGATGGATCTGGAGGGCCTGCTGGTAGTCGATCAGCCCGTCGAAACCGAGCATCCCGCACAGGGCAAAACCCGTCAGAATATATAATACCATAAGCGGCAGCAGCAGCCAACCGCTCAGCCGAGCGGTCTTGACGAGGTAGTAATGGGCGGTGTGCTTGGACATGAGCGGTGGCTGGTGGCGAGTGGCAGGTGGCTGACGGCCGTCTTAAAGCCGCTGGCGGCTTCGCAGGGTTGTCAAGATTCGCTACGAAAATGGGGCTATCCACCTGCCACTCGCCACTATCTTGATGTTACCGTCAAAAGGCCGGCGCTCCAAATGGCCAGGCCCGCCGTCAGCAGGCAGACGGTGGCCACCCCGAGCAGGGGGATGAGGAGCGTGCTCACGAGCAAAGCCCCCAGGCACGCCCCGACGTAGTCGGCCGTGTAGAGCCGCGAGGCAGTCGCGGCGATGCCTTGGAAATCGAGCTTCGCCGCCAGGGGGAAAGCCATGCCCACCAGGACCGCCAGCAGGAGGGTCAGCAGGGGGACGGCGACCTCGGAGGCCGCCGGGGTCATCTCGGCCCCCAGCCGTCCGAGTCCCACCAGCGCCAACGGCAAGCAAGCCGCGTAGAGGGCCAAGGCCGCCAGCAGCCAAACCAAGCTGGCCCGGCCGCGCCGCGGCAGGGCCCGGGTCATCCCCAGCGAGCCGATGCCCAGCCCCAGCATGAACATGGTCACAATCAGCCCCATCTGGCGATACACGCTCCCATAGAGGATTTGAAAGCCGAACAGCAGCACCACTTCCAGGGCCGAGGCGGCAAACCCCGTGGCGAACACGGCCGTAGGCACCGGCCGCAGCCGCACCAAGTACGCGGCCAGCAGGACCAGCAATGCCCCTTCGAGCAGTCCGAAGCGGAAGCGGAACTGGCTCATCCAGTAGCGGAGCTGGTAATAGTAGAGGATCGGGCTGAAGTCGCGATTCACCGGGCCGTCGGCCGCCAGCGCCCGCTGCAGGCCGGCCGTCCGGCCCGGCGTCAGCATAGCGGCCAGGTACGCGCGGTTGACCCACCGCGTCGGGATGCCGGCCGCTTCGAGCCGCCCCGCCACGTCGCCGGTCAGTTCCCCGTCCGAGGCCAGCAGGTAGATTTTTCCCCCGGGGATCAAGAGCACGTTGGCAAAGACCGCCCGCAGCGTGCGGTGCAGGGTGGCCAGCACCCGGGCCATTTCCGGGCTCAGGTAGCCTTCGTACTCGTGTGCCAGCGCGATGGACATCACGCCTCCCGGCAGCATCGCGCGGCGGACCTCCGCGAAGAACTCCCGCGTGTAGAAGCGGTCGATCTGCGAGGTGGACGGGTCGGGCACGTCGAGGATCACCACCTCGTATTGCCCGCGGCTCCGCTTGACGTGCAGCCGGCCGTCGGTGGGAAAGACGTGGATCCGCGGATCGTCGAGCCGCTCGGGCAGCAGGCGGCGGGCGACCTCGATCACCCGCGGATCCAGCTCCACGTCGTCCACCGCCTCGACCGGGTACTTGAGGATTTCCCGGGCGGTGCCCGAGATTCCGCCGGAGACCAGCAGCACCCGCCGGGCGTGCGGCCGTTGGGCCATGGCATAGTGCACGGTTTCCTCGACGCGCTCGCGGTTGTCGGTGGAGAACAACTCGATGCCGTTCTCGAGGAACCGGTACTGCCCGGCCGCCCGCGTGACCACCAGGTTGCCGTAGGGCGAGTGGCCGCGATCGACGACTTGCTGGCCGGGGTAGCGGATTGCGGTGGAGACGGCGTCCAGGTCCCAGACCGCGGCAACGCCGATTGCCGCGGCGGCCAGCGCGGTCACGCCGGCCAGCATTCGCCAACGGCCCGCGAGGGCCGCCAATAAGCCGGCCGCGGCCAGGTTCAACGCTGCCGGCACATACAGGATGCCGAAATGGCTCAGCCGCTCGACGAGCAGGAAGCTGAACAGCACTCCGCCCAGCACCGAGCCGAGGTTATCGAGGAAGTACACCCGGCCGATGCCCGCGGCATCCTCCCGCTTGGCCAGCACCTGCGAGGCGAGCGTGAGCAGGTAGCCCAAGAGCAGGCAGTACGGGGCCAGGAGCACGAAGCTGCTGATGACCGTGTCGGTCACGCCGATTTCCGCCCCGCGGACGAACACCGCGTCGCGGAGCGTCCGCAACAGGAAGACTTGGGCGAGGGGCAGCGCGGCCAACAGGGCCTGGGCCACGATCAGCACGGCCAGCGGCGCGCGGAGCCGGCCGACGTTGCGGCCCAGGGCCGCGCCCAGGCCGGCCAGCAGCATCCAATTCCCCAGCACGATGCCCAGCACGAGCTCGTTGCCGGCCAGGGCGCCGAGCAGCTCGCGCATCAGCGTCACCTGCGTGAGGAAGGCGGAGACGCCCAGGCAGGCGACGGCCGCGGGAAGAAAGCCCGCGCGGGTCGGACGCCGCAGAAGACGTGCGGCCCTCTGCCGCATTTTATCGGCCGACAGCCAAGCAGCCACGCAACAGGCTTTGCTCATCGCTTGACGACCCGGCTCTTGAGCGTCAGATCGATCCCGTGGTCCGAATCCTCTTCCTCCAGTAGTCCGGGTCCCGGTGCAAGTGCATCACTGCGATAACGACACACTTGTCCGGCTTGATCTGAAAAAGGACTCCGTAGGGGAAAGTCCTTGTGAGACAACGACGAACGTCCCCTTCGACTACACCGTACAAGAGAGGGTTGATTTGGATTCGGTTGAGGGCATCCTGAACCGAGGTGAGAAACCTCCGGCCGAGATCCCGCTGCTGCGTTTCATAGTACGCAGCAGCTTCGATCATCTCGGCTTCGGCGTCGGGATGGAATCGAACCGCTTTCATCCGAGCGCCGAGTAGGCTTTGGCGAACGCGTGCTCGGCGTCGCGCAACTCGACCAGGCCTTCGTCGACCTCGCGGCAACGCTTGCGCACTTCCTCTCTCCAAGCGGGGGAGACCTCGGCATCGGGCTCTGCATCGAGGCTCTCAATGAGCTTCTCCGCCACGAACGCACGGGCCTGTGGTGGCAGGCCAAGCGCTTCGGAAACGATCTTGTCTACGGTTGTGCTCACGGCAGTAGTATACCCCCACGGCACCCAGTCGTCAAACGTTTCGATCCCGCTTCGATCCCAGCGCGATGGCCGCTTGAACGTTACGGGCGATACGCCTTGAATGAAGGCGAAGTCTGGGGACGCAAATTCAATTTTTGGTCCTACTCCTTGCAGATTTCCAGAAGTGTCCCCTCCCCCGGGTCGCCTGGTCCGCCGGGCGTTGGTCAGCAGACTTCAAGGTTTCCGAATGGGCGCGGCAGGTCTGGGGGGCTCACGCGTCGCATTTTCAAAGAACACTGCCGCGGGGGGCCTCTGGGAGAGAGGCTCCGGCGGTCGAATCTTAGCGGATCGCCTGGCCCGATTTCAAGTCCCGCAAACGAGCCATCGTTGGCAGACTCGCCCCGTGGGCGGCAAACGGCGGTTCGCCCCCGGGGTCCACGAGGTGTCGCCGAGATTGACCACCTATCTCATCTTTGCCAGTATATGCGCCTTGTCCCTTTAGGCTCCCATTGAGGCTTCCAGGGACACTCGTGCCACCGTCACACCGCCACCGCGTTACTGCGATTCCCGGGCTAGCCCGAGCGTTTTGCGCACCTCCTTGAGGGAGGATCGTGGGCCGGCGTTAGAGCGTTCCGCCAAGAACTCCATTAACTCCGGCTGTCGGCAGACCGTGGCCACCTCCAGCGCCAGGTCGTCTACCTCAACCAGTGAGAATTCCTTGCCGTCGGGCGCGCGAAGAATCACGTTTCCGCTGCTGGCCAGTTCAAGCACTTCCCGCAAACTGGGCGTTGCCGCCCCGATGTCGATCGTCTTCATACTCTTGTTCATGCTTCCGCAGACAGCGCAAGTCTTCGATGGCGCCCTCGGTGAACTCGACCTCGTGCATCGTCCACGGCTCCGGATTGGCCCAGAGGCTAGAGTCAACGACTGGTGTCGCGATCAACCTCAATCAGCGCCATTGTATTTGGGGGAACACGCGACGGCCACCAAATCCGAAGAAGGATGGTGATGCGCGACGCCACGCCACAACCTCCCTGTCTTACCCAAATTTGGTGACTGCCACCTTTTCCAGGCCACCTTTTCCAGGCTCACCTTTTCCAGGCTTTTCCAGGCCCCGCGAATAGAATGCCGGTGTAGTTCGTGCTGCGTCCCCAGAACTTGCGCCCCGAACTTGCCGCCAAGTGGCTGAGGAACTGCTCCTTGTCGGCCGGGACGGGCCTCTTTGCAGCGAGGGAACCGCGCGGATAGAATACTTGCAGGGGGCGCGCGGATGCCGGAGATCAGCCGATTCTTTGGGATCGTGATCGCAATGTACTATGACGACCATGCGCCGCCTCATTTCCACGCGATTTATGGTTCCGAGAAGGCTGAGTTTTCCATCGATCCGCTCGGCGTTCTCAAGGGGCGATTGTCGCCGCGGGCCCTAGCGCTCGTGACGGAATGGGCCGCCCTCCATCAGGTGGAGTTGTTGCAGGCTTGGGGGCAGCGGGCGGCCGGGCGAGCGCCGGCCAAGATCGAGCCTCTTCAATAAGGGGGTGCCGCATGACGCAAGCGTGTGCCACAGTCACCGACGCGCGCGTGCTCGATGGGTATCGCATCGAGTTGACGTTTTCCGACGGCCTGCGGGGCATCGTGGATCTTACCGCGCGAATCATCGGACGCCACGGCGTTTTCGGACCACTCGAGGATCCGCAATTCTTTCGGCAGCTCGCTGTCGATCCTGAGCTGGGAACAATCGTCTGGCCGAACGGCGCCGATTTCTGTCCCGACCTTCTCTATGGTTGGGCCAAGGGAGAGGCCGTCCCCCGGCCAGAAGCGGAAACCGTTGCGCCGTGACGCCCCTATATCGCCTCCGACGTCCCCTCACCCTCTGCCCCTCTCCCGAAGGGAGAGGGGAGCCGTCTCATTTCGTCTCTTCGAAGGCCTCGACCTGGAAGATGAGGATGCGGGCGTCGGCGCGACGCCAGGCGGAGGGCGATACGCCGGCCTTGTCCTCGGCCAGGTGGTTGAGAAACTGCTCCTTGTCGGGCAGTTGCTTCCAGACCTGCGGCAGGAAGAGGCCCTGATGCCGGTCCACCCGCAGCACCACGCCGTCCACGTCCGGCCGCAGTTTCGCCAAGAGGTCCTCGGGCGAGCGAGTCTTGAGCCGCTCGGGCACGGTCAGGATGCTGACCTCGATCTCGATATTCTTGAGTTCCGCGGGCGCGACGGGGCGGAAGCGGTGGTCTTCCACCGCGGCGCTATGGCCGGCGTGCAGCACCGCCTGGTAGAGCGGCTCGCGCGGGAAGATGCTGCCGATGCAGCCGCGAAGCTGCCGGTCCTTGGTCAGCGTGACGAAGCACGCCCGCGGATCGCTGAACTTCTCCGGCAGAACCTTGCGGTCGGGCTCGGCTGCCTCCCTGCCTTCGGCGGCCGCGGCGACGGAGCGGCGGGCCAGCTCCAGGAGCAGCTTCCTTTCGGGGGCCGTGAATTCCGCCTGCCCCTTCTTGCGCACAGCGCCCTGGCCGGCGGCCGGCCCGCGGTCCGAGGGCGACGGCGCGTAAAACGCCACGGCCGCATAGCCCACCCCGGGCGTCTTGCCCGTGCCTGTCACGTCGCTGCTGTGCCGGTACTCCAGCAGCTTGGCCTTCCAGCCCTTCCGCTTGGCCACGTGCATCACGGTCAGGATGGGCTTGATGCCGCAGGCCAGCGAGACGCGGTTGTTCGTCTGCGTCATCCAGCCGTCTTCTTCGGCCTCCAGCCAATCTATGCTGAGTCCCGCGATCGCCTGGGTCGTGGTCTTGTCCAGCGACCTGGCCAGGTCGTAGGGAATGTAATGCGTCAGGTCGGAGCTGGCCACCAGCAGCGTGTCGTCGTCGAGGACCTTCAGCAGGGCCTCGGCGGCGTCTTCCGGCTCGACCTCGCCGCAGACGGCGGGCACCACGCTGAAATCCGTCAACATGCGCTGCAAGAAGGGATACTCGACCTCCACCGAATGCTCCCAAGTCAGCGGCGTCTCTTCGCCGAACGCCGGCAATTGCTTGGGCGCACTCTGCCACCAGTCGGGCCGGAAGACCTCGCACTTGGGGTGCAAGGAGAACGGAGTCAGCTCGCCGAGCTTGGCCGCCTTGGGCGAAATGGGGATTTGACCCAACGGCGTTTCGACCGCATCGGCATCGGCCACGGCCACGCCGTGGAACAGGGACGTGTGGCTGGGACCGAGGATGATCACCGTGTGGAACTTCCGGCCGGCCAACTGCTTGAAGCCCTTGGCCGCGACCCCACCGGAGAACTCGTAGCCGGCGTGAGGGCAAACCAGCGCGCGGAGGTTTTCGATCGGCTCGGCCTTGGCGGCGGCCAGCAGCTCGTCGACCTTCTTGGTCAGGGCTTCTTTGTCCTGGGGGTAGAACTTGCCGGCGACGGCCGGCCCGAGCACGCGCTGCGGCTTGCCCTGCGGCTCGGTCGCCGTGCCCTCTCGCCGGCAACCGCCCAGGGCCGCCAGGACCAGCACGCCCACGAGGATTTTGAATGGAATTTTCATGGTAGGGACTCCGTTAGGATCCATTCTAACCCAAGTCCGGGGTAGGGGGGAGGCGGAGAGAGGTGGCGGGTGGGAAGTGACAAGTGACAAGTGAGAGGCTGTGAATCAAATGCGGTTTTCCGCCCGTTCGGTTGCGTGCCGTTTTGAGGCGCACTCGACAGTCTCCTGTCG
>Ga0326727_10012884_pt1 | contig 18854 bp, 19 predicted proteins | sample MB2enrmetagenome_FD_207643 | JGI IMG/M metagenome (GOLD analysis project Ga0326727, IMG submission 207643) | Lab enriched peat soil microbial communities from McLean, Ithaca, NY, United States - MB29MY | ecosystem: Environmental > Terrestrial > Soil > Wetlands > Peat | place: USA: New York...
CGGGGGGCCGAGGAGCAGTCCCGGCGGGTGAGCGAGGCCGCCACGGCCATGGAGCAGATGAACGCCACGGTGCTCGAGGTGGCGAAAAACGCCTCCCAGGCCTCGGACATGTCCGAAAAGGCCAGGCGAAGCGCCCTGGACGGGGAGAAGGTGGTGGGAGAGGTGGTGGACATCATCGTGACCATCGAAGGAAACGCCCGCCAGTCCGCCCAGGACATGGAGACGCTGGGCAAACAGGCCGACGGCATCGGCCGGATCCTGAACGTCATTTCCGACATAGCCGACCAGACCAACCTGCTGGCCCTGAACGCGGCCATCGAGGCGGCCCGGGCCGGGGAGGCCGGGCGCGGCTTCGCCGTGGTGGCCGACGAGGTGCGCAAGCTGGCCGAGAAGACCATGTCCGCCACCGGGGAGGTAGGCAGCGCGATCCAGGGCATCCAGGACGGCGCGAAAAAGAACCTGGACAACGTGGACCACGCCGTGAAGGCCATTTCGGACGCAGCCGGGCTGGCGAAAAAATCCGGAGATTCCTTGAAGGACATCGTGGGCCTGGTGGACCGGACCTCGGATCAGGTGCGCTCCATCGCCACCGCCTCCGAGCAGCAGTCCACGGCCAGCGAGGAGATCAACCGCTCCATGGAGCAGGTGGCCACCATCTCCACGCAGACGGCCCAGGCCATGACCCAGGCCTCCCAGGCGGTCACCGACCTGGCCCGCCAGACCCAGGTGCTGCAGAACCTCGTTTTCGAGATGAAGGCCGGGGGGGACCACAGGCTGGCCTTGACCGCCTAGCAGCCTGACGTGCATTTGGTTAACGCCCAGGCCGGGAGAGGGCCGCCTTGGCGGCCCTCTCCCGCACTCGACCGACATCAAGCAGCAGCCGTAAAGGAGCAACCCGATGAGTACTCTCAAGCTCGGCGGAAAGTTTACGTTCCCCGGCACGTCCCTGACGGTTCAAAGGATGGGCTACGGCGCAATGCAGCTCGCCGGACCAGGGGTGTTCGGGCCGCCCAAGGACCGCGACGGCGCGATCGCGGTACTGCGCGAGGCGGTGGCGCGTGGCGTCAATCATATAGACACCAGCGACTTCTACGGCCCGCACATCACCAACCAACTTATCCGCGAAGCGCTGCACCCCTATCCCGGCGATCTGGTCATCGTCACCAAGATCAGCGTCAGGCGCGGCGAGGATGGGTCGTGGATTCCCGCCTTCTCGCGCGAAGAGCTGACTCGCGCGGTGCACGACAATCTCCGCAATCTGGGTCTGGATGCGCTCGAGGTGGTCAACCTTCGCAGTATGCACGACATCCATAAGCCCGCGGAAGGGTCGATCGAAGAGCCTCTTACGATTCTGGCCGAGCTTAAGCGGCAGGGTTTGGTGCGTCATATCGGAGTGAGCAATGTCACACCCACGCAGATCGAGGAAGCGCGCCGGATCACGCCGATTGTCTGCGTACAGAACCAGTACAATCTGGCGCATCGGGCTGATGATGCCCTGGTCGACGATCTTGGCCGCGCCGGGATTGCCTATGTTCCGTTTTTCCCGCTCGGCGGATTCACGCCGTTGCAATCGACGGCGCTCTCCGATGTCGCCGGGGAACTCGGTTCCACGCCGATGCAGGTGGCCCTTGCCTGGCTGCTCCAGCGCGCGCCCAACATCCTGCTGATTCCTGGTACCTCGTCGGTCGCACACCTGCACGAGAACCTGGCCGCAGGGCAGCTGACGCTGCCGCCGCCAGCCCTGGCGAAGTTGGACGGCATTGGCTCATGAGCTGAGCACGCCGCTGTGTCGCTTGATTGGGTGCGGACTGTGGGAAATACGGAGCGGTTTGCCAAGTCGAAGAGTGGCACGGAGACTCCATCCGTCAAAAATTCCGGAATCCAGCGCCGGGAAACAGCTTGAAAGTATTGGTTATGGGTCATGACTGGAACGGCTTGCGTACCTGTTACCCATGGCCACGACTTGATCCTGGCAGGGTAGGCTCACGCTGTATCTCTGCCAAATGATTTTAACTTACTTATCACTACTCTCAGCCCGCAACAGATGTTCCACCGATTGATGATTTTCTTCTCCCGCTAAAGGCATTCTTAATACAGGTGCGTTATTTTTTAAATTAAGTTTTTTCAAATCAATGGAACGCAAGCATCCATTATCCATGTCTTTAAAGTAAATGACTCTATTCCGGTGGTCTCTAATAACAGTCCACCAGGTATGCTCATAGGCACCCTTTAAAACAAATTCACCACGCAATATCGTCAATCTCCCCATAATTGCATCGATTTCTTCAACGGCCTCCTGCAAATGTCCAGGCTCAGCTACGAATTTATTTAAAAAATAAGCACGAACAAAACGCGAAGCGGGTGTTGAATTTCCAGGTAAATCTGGCATGCCGCTCTTTCTTTCCGGTTCATTTGTCAGATTACTAACTGGTATTATATTATTATAATCGGCGTATTTTTTTAGATTCTCAACCTGCCATGGATATTCAGGATTGTTTGTGAGCACTTTTATATCGGTACTATCATATGTTTTTATTTTTCCGTCAATAAACTCCACTACCATACTCTTTCCGTTTTCATCATGAATAACCAGATGACGCTGCCGAGATGGAACATTGTCTGATACGATTATTGAATTCCGAAAGGGATTTTTAACTTCTTCCGTAGTAGAGAAATTTCCTAAAATCCATTCAGCTACATGATTAATTGGAATGCAAGTGTATCCAGGATAATTTTCCTTCGATGGATAAGTCGTGCCCATTAGCGTTAATGTTCCTACCGACAACCCTTTTTCATTTAAACCATCATTATACCGATCCGTATGAAGTGCATTAATACCAACAAAACCATATTTTGAGTGCCAACTATTTATAATTCTACCATTGTCATCTTTAATTTGAACCAAATGCCCGGCAGGAACAGCGACCACTTCCGAGTGTATATCCATGTTAAGATCCAAAGTTCTCCCACTAATAATATAATTACTGGAATTTAGTATAACATCACTGCATGCTTCAGCTTTTTCTATTGCTCCAAATATACTAACCCATTCAAGTAATAATAAAAAGACGACTGCTTTTATATTTCCGTTCATAAATAACACTCCTAGCATATGGTAATTATTCCACGAACCTACTTTACATTCCGAATTCCGGATCGATCCCCGGAAGCCCGCGGCCCGGAAGCCCACGGCCCGGAAGTCGACGGATTGCTTAGCGCTCCAAAACAGTTGTGCGGGAGAGAGTAGGGGAACCCCGAACCCCGTTTTCCGTAAAATCCCTCACTCCCCCTGCTCGCTCTGCCTGGTATCAGGCAATCATGGAGTCAGGACAAGCTTTTGATGGTCAACGTCAACGAAGGAGGCTCGTATGCTTGGGAAAATCATTGATACGCTGATCGTCCTTTTTACCTTCGCCAGCGTTCTTTCCGCAGCTTACATTCTGTCCCTGTAATCCACACCCGGCAGCCCGCCCAGGCCCCCATTTCCGGGGGCCTCTTGGCTGTTTTCGAGACCAGAAGACCCTAAAATCTTTTGCACTCAAGTTCAAAAGTTTTCCCTTGAGGCGTCTTCCTCGCCCCCACCGGGAAGACCATCGACCATGCCCGCTCCTGCCTGATGATGTGCGGTGGGTACGCCTGAAACCCCGAATCTTTCATTCCCTGGTTTTTTTCTAAAATTCCTTCTGGACAAACTTCAGTCCCAGGCCTATATGTTGGTTGTGTCCCAGGTGACTTTTGGTTCACCCTCAGCGGAGGCGATGCCATTGGGTCATAGTGAAAAATCATAGCGTTTCATCAAGTAGGGCACTTCACGGTCAAGGATAGAACACTTCCTGGCCAAGCTACAGACGGAGCAACCGTCACGCTCTACAGTGCTGACTAAGGCCTTACGCAGAGAAACAGAAAAAGATAGATCGCATCACCTCCTGGCCCTGTCCTCCAATGGACGGGGCCTTTTCATTTCGATTCCATTGGCAAGGGTTGCAAAATCCTCCGTTCCGGAGCTGAACGAGACAGGGCCGCGACCTCTTCAGGCCGCCGCCCCCTTCCCTCGCCAGCCCTCCAGGGCGAACCCCACCAGGTTGGTCACGTCCAGGATCACGGAGATGTCGCCGTCGCCGGTCACGGTGGTGCCGGCCACGAAGCGCACCCCTTCGATCATGAATGGGGCTACCCAGGGAAAACCTGGAAGGCTCGAAATTTGGGGTACAGGGAAGGCTGAGGAGATCTGGAGGGGAAGGCTGGGACGGTGACTGGGAGAGGCCGTCCGTCACCTACCTTACCAACAGTGGAAGCGGACGATCTTTAACAACACTTTTCATAACGAGGGTAGATGTAAGGCGCTGAACGCTGGGCAGTGCAGAAAGTTGTTCGTCGTAAAGCTGTTGGAAAGCTGGCAGGTCACGGGTGATAACATGAAGAAGATAGTCGGGATCTCCAAAAAGTCGTTGAGCATCAACCACCTGAGGCACTTTCATAACTGCATTTTCGAAAGATTCGACGGCCTGACGATCACCCTCACGCAGGGTGACAAAAACGATGGCGGAAAAATTCAGACCTAGAGCACTGGGGTCCAGATGTGCACGATAGCCTTTTATCACCCCAGATTGCTCAAGCGCACGTATGCGGCGATGGCACGGCGAAAGGCTGAGCCCAACCCTGTCGGCCAACTCAGTGACTGAGAGGCGTCCGTCGAGCTGAAGCTCCGCAAGAATCTTTCTGTCGATTTCGTCCATTCGAAAAATCCTTCCAGAATTATCCGCATTAGCGACAAAAGTTGCAAGCACATTCCGATCGGTTCAGCATATTCTTTGGCCAGTTTCCACCTCGATCACGCATAGGGGATCATGCATGGCCATAGGAATTCTCGCGGCATTCTGGGCTGTTTCGTTTTTGCTGGTGATATCACCAGGCATGGATTGGGCTTACACAATTTCGGCTGGGATGCGTGGTCGGATGGTCTTGCCAGCTGTTTTCGGATTATTAGTCGGCTATTTGATCATTACGACCATCATCGCAGTCGGCATTGGAGCGTTCGTTTCGCAGAACAAGATTGTTATGACAATCATCAGTGCATTAGGAACTGCCTACCTGCTATGGCTTGGGATAAATATGCTGCTCCATCCTTCTGTTCCTCAAGTTGGTAAGGAGCAAGACTCCGATTCATGGTCGCGTTGGGCAATAGTGGGCGTTGGAGTGAGCGGTCTCAATCCAAAGGGTTTTCTGCTGTTCTTTGCGCTTCTTCCCCAATTTACCGACCCGGCCGCTTCTTGGCCTATTCCGGCACAGATCATGGCGCTGGGAATTGTTCACGTGCTTAGCTGCAGTGTCATTTATTTGCTTGTCGGCTATTGTTCCAAGGCGGTTTTGCAAGCGAGCCCGTGCGCAGCACGAATAGTAAGCCGATTTTCAGGGGTTTCGATGACCGCAATCGCACTGCTGTTGGCTGCTGAACAGGTCATGCGTTTGCATATCACGAATTGAAAAACTTGACACATAAAAAAGGATAAGAAATGATCGTTACATCAGATGATGCGCAGAACAGGAGATTTCTCGGTATTGACTTTGTCTTGCTGTCACATGGTTCTGAGTCAATGGTGGCTAAAATGCTTTACAAGCAAGGAGACAATGTTCCTTTTCACAAGCATCCAAATGAGCAGAGTGGCTATGTAATATCAGGCAGGTACAAGATTTATTTTAATGATAACAGTGCAGAGATAGGACCTGGCGACTCATACACTATTCCTCGGGACGTTGAACATCGCATCGAAATCATATCCCCAGGTGAGGTGTTGGACGTATTTAGTCCGCCAAGAAAAGACTATTTATAATCAATACCTAGTAGGCTGGGCCAGGCGTTTCGTGAAGTGATGGCAGGCGTGGGTGAACAAGTCAGGACTGGCCCCGATGCGCAAGGTGGGGGAGCTGACCCGACGGCACTTGGAAAACATCCTGACCTTCTGCCGTCACCGGATCACCAACGGCGGGGCCGAAGGGCTGAACAGCAAGATCATGGCCATCAAGCGAAAGGCCTGCGGCTACAGGAACCGGGACCACTTCAAGACCGCCATCTACTTCTTCTGCGGCGGCTTGGATCTCTACCCGGTCAGCTCGTGACTAGGGGCTACCCACGGAAAACCCGGAAGGATCAAATCGTTTGCACTCAAGTTCAAAGGTTTGCCCTTGAGGCGTCTTCCTCGCCCCTACCGGGAAGACCATCGACCATGCCCCGCTCCTGCCTGGTGATGTGCGGTGAGTACGCCTGAAACCCTGAATCTTTCATTCCCTGGTTTTTTTCTAAAATTCCTTCTGGACAAACTTCAGTCCCAGGCCTATATGTTGGTTGTGTCCCAGGTGACTTTTGGTTCACCCTCAGCGGAGGCGATGCCATTGGGTCATAGTGAAAAATCATAGCGTTTCATCAAGTAGGGCACTTCACGGTCAAGGATAGAACACTTCCTGGCCAAGCTACAGACGGAGCAACCGTCACGCTCTACAGTGCTGACTAAGGCCTTACGCAGAGAAACAGAAAAAGATAGATCGCATCACCTCCTGGCCCTGTCCTCCAATGGACGGGGCCTTTTCATTTCGATTCCATTGGCAAGGGTTGCAAAATCCTCCGTTCCGGAGCTGAACGAGACAGGGCCGCGACCTCTTCAGGCCGCCGCCCCCTTCCCTCGCCAGCCCTCCAGGGCGAACCCCACCAGGTTGGTCACGTCCAGGATCACGGAGATGTCGCCGTCGCCGGTCACGGTGGTGCCGGCCACGAAGCGCACCCCTTCGATCATGTCCGAAAGGGGCTTGATCACCGCCTGTTGCTGGCCGACCACCACGTCCACGGCCAGGCCGACCAGGTCGTTGTCCACCCGGGCCACGATGATCCGCTCGTAGTTGGGCTGGTCTCCGGGCACGCCCAGCAGCTTGCGCAGGCTCAGGCAGGGGATGAGCGTCCCCCGGTGCTCCATGGAGCCCACCACGGGCGGTTCCTCGTCCAGGAAGCGCTCCTGGCAGGCCTCCAGGGCCGTCAGCGGGAGCACGTAGCATTCCGGCCCCACCATCACGTGCAGGCCGTCGATGATGGCCAGGGTGAGCGGCAGGCGGATGATCTGGGTGGTGCCCTGGCCGACCACGCTTGAGATGGTCACCGACCCGCGCAGGTTCTCGATGTTCTTCTTGACCACGTCCATGCCCACGCCGCGCCCGGACACGCTGCTCACCTTCTGGGCCGTGGAGAAGCCCGGGGCGAAAACCAGGTTCAGAAGCTCCTTGTCCGCCAGCTCGTCCGTTTGGGCGATCAAACCCTTTTCGATGGCCTTCTGGCGTATCTTGGCCGGGTCGATGCCCGCGCCGTCGTCGGAAATGGTGATGACGATTTGGCCCCCGGAGTGGACCGCGTCCAGGGTGACGTTTCCCTTTTCGGGCTTGCCGGCGGCCAGGCGGACCTCCGGGGACTCCAGGCCGTGGTCCACGCTGTTGCGCAGGATGTGCACCAGGGGGTCCTTGAGCTGGTCGATGACGTTCTTGTCCAGCTCCGTCTGGGACCCGAGCCCCACGAATTCGGCCTTCTTGCCCATGGACTCGCACAGGTCGCGCACCAGGCGGCGCAGGGTCCCGAAGGTGGAGCCGATGGGCACCATGCGGATGCCCAGGGCCTGGTCGCGCATTTCAGTCGAGAGGCGCTGCAGGTCCTCGGCGATGGAACGCAGGGGGCCGTCGCCCATGGACCCCACCGCCTGGGTGAGCCGGGCCTGGACCGTGACCAGCTCCCCCACCAGGTTCACCAGATCGTCCAGGCGCTGCGAGTCCACACGGATACTGGACGCCGCCGGGGCCTCCGTTGCCGGGGGCCCGGCCGGGGCCGCCGCGCCCGCCTTGGCGGTGGCGCGCTGGTTGACCTTGTCCGCGATCCAGTTGGAGAGGCGGCTGCGCAGTTCCTGGTGCCGAAGCTCCGCTCCGGCCTCGATCAGCTCCATCAGGGCCTCGATGTCCGCGCCCCGGATGGGTTCGGCGTGGATCTCGCCGTACTCCAGGCCGTTCTCGTCCTCCACGAAGATGAACACGTCCCTGATGGCGTCGATGCCCCTGTCGGTGATGAGCAGGAAGTCCCACCAGCCGTGAGCCATCTGGGGGTCGAGCTGCTCCAGGGAGGGGATGCCCCCGGCCCTGAACACCGGGTGCAGGCTGCCCAGGTCGGCCATCTCGGCGATCAGGCCCATGGGGTCCGTGCCCGTGAGGAACGTGTTCGGGGCGGGGCGGTAGCGGATGAGCCAGGTTTTGGCCCGGGAGGGGTCGTAGGCCCCGGGCTCCGGAAAGTCCGTGCCGGCCGCCCCGGCCGTGGGGCCCGTACCGCCCGTACCGGCCGTCCCGGCCAGGCCGCGGCTCTCCAGGTAGGACCGGAAAAGGCCGATCAGTTCGTCGGAGCGGGCCTTTTCGGCCTCGCCCGGGGTGGTGACGGCCAGAAGGGCGTGGATGTGGTCCTTGGCTTCCAGGGTCAGGGACAGCAGCTCCCTGTCCAGGGCGATCTCGCCCGCGCGCACCTTGTCGAACACGGTCTCCACGTCGTGGCTGAAGCGGGCCAGTTCGTCGAAACCGAACATGGACCCGGAGCCCTTGATGGTGTGGATGGCCCGGAAGACCCTGGCGATGTGGTTCTGGTCGGCCGGGTCGGTCTCCAGTTCCAGGAGGGTGTGCTCCATGTCCTCGAGCAGTTCCCGGGCCTCTTCCCGGTAGACCTTGGCGGCGTCGAAGGTCATGACGCACTCTCCCGGGCGAAGTCGGACAGTCCGCACCAGGCAAGGACGGTGGCCACTTCGGGGCGCGCCCCGGGCTGGGCGGTGCAGGCCAGGCCCTTGGCCCGACAACTCGCGCGCAGGGCGTGGAGGATCTGGCAGAAGGCCAGGTCGATCCTGGTGGCCCCGGAAAAATCCAGGTCCAGGGGCTCCGCGGATTCAAGGGCCTCCTTGAGCGTCCGGTGGATCTCCTCGGCCCGGGCCATGGTGCACTCGTCTTCGAAAGCGATTCGCATCGATTCCTCCTTGGGCTTGAAGGTCGTACCGATGCGCTTAAGGCTGGGGAGCCGGTTCCTGGGAGTTCACGGCCCGGCTGATCTCGCCGAGCTCGAACACCGCGTCCGAGCCCAGGACCTTGGCGATGTCCAGGATGAGGATGAACCGGCCTTCGTGCTTGCCGATGCCGCGCAGGAAGTCGGTGTCCACGGACGTGCCCATGCGGGGGGGGGCAGCGATGGACTCGGGCTCCAGCTCCAGGACCTCCTTGACCGAGTCGGCGATGGCCCCGAGCACGGTGACCTCCTCCCCCTGCCCGCGGGGGATCTCCACGATGACGATGCGGGTGTTGACCGTGCGCTCCGCGGGCTCCATGCCGAAGCGCCGGCGCAGGTCCACGACCGGCACGGCCGCGCCGCGCACGTTGACCACCCCGCGCAGGGATTCGGGTGTCTGGGGTATCCTGGTGATCTCGGTCATGTCCAGGATCTCCCTGACCCCGGCGATGTCCAGGGCGAACATCTCCTTGCCCAGGGAGAAGGTGAGGTAGCGATCCGAGGAAGGCTCTGTGGTGTCGTTCATGTGAGTACTCCGGCAACTGCGTGTTTTAAAACCGCTCGAATTCGTCGTCTCCGGCCTCGGCCCCGTCCATCTGGAGGGCCACGCCCCCCTTCTTGCGTTTGGCGCCCGCTCCGCCCGGCAAGGCCTTGGAGCGCCCGGTCTGTCCGGCCAAGGCCGTCCGAGTCATCCGGTTCGCCCTGGCCGTCGCGCCCTGGGTGTCCTCCATCCGGAAGAAGTTGACCACGCTCTGGAGCTGCTGGGCCTGGGAGGAGAGCTCCTCGGAGGTGGAGGCCAGCTCCTCGGAGGACGAGGCGTTCGCCTGCACCACCTGGTCCAGCTGCTGCAGGGCCTTGTTCACCTGGGCCGCCCCGGTCTGCTGCTCGGCGCTCGCGGCGGAGATCTCCTGCACCAGCTCGGCGGTCTTCTGGATGTCGGGCACGAGTTTTTTAAGCAGCTCGCCCGCGCGTTCGGCCACCTCGGTGCTGCTCTTGGAGAGGTCGTTGATGCCGGCCGCGGCCTGCTGGCTGCGTTCGGCCAGCTTGCGCACCTCGGCGGCCACCACGGCGAATCCCTTGCCGTGCTCCCCGGCCCGGGCGGCCTCGATGGCCGCGTTCAGGGCCAAAAGGTCGGTCTGGCGGGCGATCTCCTCGATGATGGAGATCTTCTGGGCGATCTCCTTCATGGCGGACACGGTCTGGGTCATGGCCTGGCCGGACTCGCGGGCGTCCGTGGCGGCCTTGGAGGCGATGGCCTCGGTCTGGCGGGCGTTGTCCGCGTTCTGGGCGATGCTGGAGGCCATCTCCTCCATGGAGGCCGAGGATTCCTCCAGGGCGGCGGCCTGCTCCGTGGTGGCCTGGGAGAGGCTCTCGGCGGAGGCGCTCATCTGTTCGCTGCCGGAGGCCACGTTGTAGGCTCCGGACTGGACCTCGGAGACCACGGCCGTCAGTTTGGCCAGCATGTCGGCCAGGGAGGCCATGAGCAAGTCGTTTCCCGAACGGGTCCGGACCTCCACCCGCAGGTCGCCCGCGGCCAGCTGACCGGCGATCTCCGATACCCGGCGTTCCGCCTCCACAAGCTTGGCGAACGCCCGCAGCAGGACGTCCTGGTCCGATCTGGGTTTGACATCGAGGTTCAGTTCGCCCGTGGCCAGTTTTTCCGTCATTTCAGCTACCTGCAGCTCGGCCCGTACCAGGTCCCGCATGGACCGGACCAGCATGTCCTGTTCCGAGCGGGGCACGACGTCCACGCTCAGGTCGCCGCGGGCCACGCTTTCGGCCAGGCCGGCCACCTGCGCCTCCGCCTGGGCCACCTCCCTCAGGGCACGGGCGAGATTGCCGATCTCGTCCCGGCGGCTGATGTCCAGGGTCTGTGAAGTGTCGCCCCGGGCCAGGCAATGGGCGAAGGCAACGCTTTCGGACAGGGACCGCAGGATACCGCGCAGGAGGGACACGCTCACGAACAGGGCCAGCGCCAGAACCGGGGGAAGCGTGTACAGCAGGGTGTTGAATACCCGCGCCTGCACCTCGGCGATTTCCTCCCGCCCGGATGCGGCCGCCTGAGCCGCACGTTTGGACGCGCTGTCCACGATGGCGTCGAACTCCTCCGTGGGTTTGCGGTCCATGCCGGCCACCAGCTTGTCCACGGCCTTGCCCGTTTCCGGGTTGGAGGCGTCGAAGTGTTCCAGGGCCTTGCGGTAATTTTCTCCCAGCCCGGCCAGCTCCCTGGTCAGGCTTTCGATTTCGGCGGTCGAGGCGTGCATGTCCTTGGCCAGGTTGTTCAGCGCGGCCAGCTTTTCGGCCACCAGGCGTTCCTGCTGCTTGAAGCCATCGAAGTACTTGTCGAAAGCCTGCTTGTCGTTGCCCCGGATGAGCACGTCCTTCCAGTCCTGCACCTGGATCTTGAAGTCGCTCTGGGCTTGAAGGGCGGTGGTCGCGGCGAGATCGGCCCTGCCCACCCGTTCCAGGGTATGGTCGGTGATGGACTGAATCTGATCGAGCTTCCAAAGAAAGCCCACGGCCATGAGGGCCGCGATCAGGATCAGGCCCGCGGACAATCCGGACAGCCTCGCGCGTATGGAGAACGATTCAAGTAGCATAGAGCAACCTCGGCATGGATATGGGTGATGCGACAGGGCATCGTCGCAGACACGTCCCGCCTTTGCCTCCTCGCCGGAGTCGGTGAACTCCCGTGGCCTTCCCGCCCGGGAATTTTAGCGCGAACCGGTCTAGAACCGCTCGAATTCGTCGTCCACGGGCTCCGCGTCCATGCGGATGGTGACCCCGCCGGGCTTGGGTTTGGCGGCGGCGTTTTTGGCCTGGGGCAGGGCCCGGCGCGGGGCTTGTCCGCCCAAGGCCGTCCGGCCGCCCCGGTTCGTCTTGGCCGCCGCGCCCTGGGAGTCCTCCACCCGAAAGAAGCCGATCACGCTCTGGAGCTGCTGGGCCTGGGAGGAGAGCTGCTCCGAGGTGGAGGCCATCTCCTCGGAGGCCGAGGCGTTCTCCTGCACCACTTGGTCCAGCTGCTGCAGGGCCTTGTTCACCTGGGCCGCGCCGGTGTTCTGCTCGGAGCTCGCGGCGGTGATCTCCTGCACCAGTTCGGCGGTCTTCTCGATGTCCGGCACCAGTTTCTTGAGCAGGGAGCCGGCGCGTTCGGCCACCTCGGTGCTGCTCTTGGAGAGGTCGTTGATCTCGGCCGCGGCCAGCTGGCTGCGTTCGGCCAGCTTGCGCACCTCGGCGGCCACCACGGCGAATCCCCTGCCGTGCTCCCCGGCCCGGGCGGCCTCGATGGCCGCGTTCAAGGCCAAAAGGTCGGTCTGGCGGGCGATCTCCTCGATGATGGAGATCTTCTGGGCGATCTCCTTCATGGCGGAAACGGTCTGGCCCATGGCCTGGCCGGACTCGCGGGCGTCCGTGGCGGCCTTGGTGGCGATGGCCGCGGTCTGGTTGGCGTTGTCCGCGTTCTGGGAGATGCTGGAGGCCATCTCCTCCATGGAGGCCGAGGATTCCTCCAGGGAGGCGGCCTGTTCGGTGGTGGCCTGGGAGAGGCTCTCCGAGGTGGCGGAGAGCTCCTCGCTGCCGGCGGCCACGTTGTAGGCCCCGGACTGGACCTCCACGATGACCTCCTTGAGCCGGCGCACCATCTCCGCCAGGGAGCTCATGAGCTGGTCCTTGTCGGAGCGGGGGGTCACGCGCACCTTGAGGTCGCCCTCGGCCAGGAGCTGGGCCGTCTCGGCGATCTTGCGGTCGGTTTCCACCAGGGATTTGAGCGAGCGCATGAGGTTGTCCGCGCCGGAGCGCTCCCTGACCTCGACGGTCAGGTCGCCCTGGGCCATGGCCCCCACGGTTGCGGCGATTTGTTTCTCGGCCTGCATCACCGCGCGCAGGGAGTCCACCAGGACGCCCACTTCGTCCTTGCGGTGGATGTCCAGGTTGCGCTCCAGGTCGCCCACGGCCATGGCCTGGGCCACCTCCATGCCCTGGCCCAGGGGCCGGCTGATGGACCGGGAGATGACCACGCCCATGACCAGGCCGAGAACCACCGCCAGAACCACCACGCTGATGAGAATCTGGCGGCTGACTTCGTATTCCTGTGTGGACTCGGTGTAGAATTTGTTGGCGTCCGTTTCCTTGAGCTGGACGGCCTCCTCGATGGAGGCCAACACCATGTTCAGCTTGTCCCGCAGGGGCCCCAGGAGAACGGTGGTGGCCTGGGCGTAGGAGTCCTCGTCACCGGCCTTGGTCAGCTCCAGGAAGCGGGCCGCGGGCTGCTTGAGCTCGTCGTCCTCCTTGGCGATCCTGGCCATGATCCCCTTGCCTTTTTCCGAGTAGAACAGGGCGCGGCCCTTTTCGAAGGCGGCATGGTATTTGACGGTGTAGTCGTCCAGGAGCTTGAGGAACTTCTCCCGCTCCTCCTTTTTGCACTGGACCAGGGCTCTGGCCGACCGGTCGTAGTCGGCCAGGTACAGGGCGGCGTGCTGGATGGCGTCCAGGCCTTCCAGATCCTTCTTGTACATGTCCTCGGTGACGGCTCCCATCTTGGCCATGCCCGAGACGCCCACCGCCCCGACCACCCCTGCGAGGAGCGCCAACAGGATAAAGGCGCTCATGAGCTTGGTTCCAACTTTCATGTCGTCCAGCCATTGCATAAGGATACCTCCTGGTGCTGTACTTCTACACCGTGCCGCGATCCTTGGGGGGGGGCCCCGGCTGTCGTGGTTGGCCTTGGGAACGAGGGAGTCGACGGTCTTTTCGCGAACATCGGAAAAGTCAATCGACAGGGTAGGAGTAACATTTTGGTAACTGGTGTAAAGATGCAATCGGCCATGAAGGTGACGGTTGCGCGTCCTTAATTTGGAATTTCGAGATTCACGAACTTGGAGGGGGAGTTGCGAGTAGCGGGCAGGCCGGGGTCGAGGGCGGGAGGGGAGGCGTCGCCGCGGGCGCGGGCAGAGGGGGCGAACTACTTGAACTGCTCCGGCACCGGCACTGGCGTCGCCACGGGCAGAGGGGAATGCCCCGTCAGGATGCGGGCCGAGGGGAGACGGACCAGGAGCGGTGAACGAGAAACCAACCGGTTCATCGGAGCGGAAAGCATGCCGCTACGGTTTGCTGGGATAAAGTTGCGCAAGCAGCGCGGCAGCCTCTTTGCTGCCATCTTTGGCGGCCAATTGGAGCCATTTTTTAGCTTCTACGGGGTCGGCTTTCACGCCTTCCGCTCCATATAGGTAATCTTCGGCTACAATCAGTTCATCGTGCGACAGCCGATAGAGCATGCCTTTATCAGGGGGTGAATGTGCGGCAGCACGCCGGAACCAGTAGATGGCTTCGTCATCATCTTTTGGCGCGCCACCTAAGCCATCCGCGTAAATTCTACCAACTATCGATTGAGCAGGAGTGTCTCCTAAGTAGGCGAGCAGTTTGAATTTTTTTAACGCTTCGACACCATTGACCTTCATTAATGCGCGCGCATTTGTTTCAAATTCATAAAGTCGATAAACAAACGCCGACACGTAAAAAAAGACAGCAACTGCAAGAATTGAGAGCAACCGCAGAAAATTTATCCTGGCACCACTAACGCAACGATGCTGATTGTGGAGATATGGAACAAGCCGATAAACAATAGACCAGTAGATAAGACCCCATAACAACCCCAGCGCAATTGATTCAAGTGTTATTTCATTCAGTCCGGGATTCAGGAGTACATTTAATATTGTTTTGATAGTAATCGGTACTGTACGTAGTACACAACAGAAGATAAGAACAGGAAACAAAGAAAAACAAATCCAAGACGTCAGGAAACCTATTAGTGCTCCAAGGATTAAGTAATGATAAATTGTTTGCTTGTGGAGTTTTCTTAGGCAAAGAACTCCTAGAATGCTCAGGGGGAATGACAGGCGGTATGCAACTAGTAACACGTTTCTTGCGCCAAACAAGTCCAAATGAGATAATCCAACACCATTATACAGAATACATCCTAAAATGGCTGTCAAGCCTGGAGCAAACAAGATTCCCAATAATGTAGGCATGGATATGCCTCCTACGGCATACTATGGAGACGCACTCCGCCTTTATTGTAGTTGGCTTGCAACATATTGTTCAGATTTTCATAATCGTGGTTGTTGGCGACGAGACAACCCAAAGAGTTTCCGTCTGTTCCCCCTGTGCCACTCCCTAAATGGATCATCACTCCGTGCATCATATCCCCGGCAGGATGCGGGCCAAGGGGCGGCGGCCAGGAGCGGTGAACGAGAAACCAGCCGGTTCATCGGAGCGGAAAGCATGCCGCTACGGTTTGCTGGGATAAAGTTGCGCAAGCAGTGCGGCAGCCTCTTTGTTGCCATCTTTGGCGGCCAATTGGAGCCATTTTTTAGCTTCTACGGGGTCGGCTTTTACGCATTCCGCTCCATGTAGGTAATCTTCGGCTACATACAGTTCATCGTCCGACACCAAATAGAGTATGCCTGCTTCAGAGGATAACTGTGCGGCACGAAGCCGGAACCAGTAGATGGCTTCGTCAACATCTTTTGGCACGCCACCTAAGCCCTCCGCGTAAATAAAACCAACTGTCAATTGAGCAGCAGAGTCCCTTAAGTAGGCGAGCAGTTTGAGTTTTTTTAACGCTTCGACACCATTAACCTCCATTAATGCGCTCGCATTTGTTTCAAATTCTTCAGTTCGAAGAACAAACGCCGACACGTAAAAAAAGACAGCAACTGCAAGAATTGAGAGCAGCCGCAGAAAATTTATCCTGGCACCACTAACGCAACGATGCTGATTGTGGAGATACGGAACAAGCCGATAAACAATAGACCAGTAGATAAGACCCCATAACAACCCAAACGCAGTTGATTCAGGTGTTATTTCTTTCGGTCCAGGATTCAGTAATACATTTAATATTATTTTGCGAGTAATCGGTACTGTCGGTAGTTGCCAACAGCCGCGAAGAAAAGGAATTAAAGAAAAATAAACCCAAGGTGTCAGGAAACCTATTAGTGCTCCAAGAGTTAAGCAATGATAAATTGTTTGCTTGCGGAGTTTTCTTAGGCAAAGAACTCCTAGAATGCTTATGGGGAATGACAGGAGGTATGCAATTAGTAGCGCGATTTTTGTGTCGAACAAGTTCAAATGAAGTAATCCAAAGCAATTATGCAGAATACATCCTAAAATGGCCGTCAAGCCTGGAGCAAACAAGATTCCCAATAGTGTAGGCATGGATATGCCTCCTACGGCATACTATGGAGACGCACTCCGCCTTTATTGTAGTTGGCTTGCAACATATTGTTCAGACTTTCATAATCGTGTTTGTTGGCGACGAGACAACCCAAAGAGTTTCCCCCGCTTCCGTCATCCTCACTCCCTGGATGGATCATCACTCCCTGCATCATATCCCCGCCAGGCGTGATTATGGTGTTCCAATCGTCGGTGTTAGAGAGAGTGGGGCATCCCTCATGTTTGTTGGGGTCACCTGACGAATTTCCACTACGCAAGAGGCCTACCCGTTGTTCTAAGCCCTCAAGCCCTTGTTTGACTTCGATGTGGGGGCGCGGCGACAACGAGTAGTCACCGGCTGGAACACCGTTGAGGTTCATGAAGGTCGAGTTGTTGAAGCACCCTTCCACGGGCGCACTTCCCCGGCCGTCCACAGCGAAAAACGCGTATCCTTTTTTCTTATCCTGCATACGGTAGACGTATACGTCTGCGCCTTGGCCGTTCGGATCATTCGCGTCTACCGGATTTCCACTCGAATAGTCAATTATTTTTGGACGCCGATACCCTTCTGCCGCGGAGATGAGAGCGTGCATAACGCCCAAGCCGGGCGCGGCGTTCAGCGATGTGTTCGGGCCGAGCATGGCGGTTGCCAAGTCCTTCGGGGTGGTCACCCACCATGGCGAGGGAGTCATTCCCGCGCCATCCCCCGGCGTTGTCCGGCCTGACCCTGGCCGTCCCGATGGTTCAAAACAACGAGCCGCAGGACGTAGGGCAGGCCTCCGGCCAGAAGATGCCGGGCCAGCTCCGGGGAATACGTTCCGAGCTGGCGAGGCAGGCCGACCCCGTAGCGGGAGGCGAATTCGGACAGCCTGCGGTTCCAGGCGGCCTGGTCCGGGGCCATGGCCAGCCTGCTGCGCAGGAAGGTGTCCATGTCCTGGGCCCGGAGTTCCTCGTTGGCCATCAGGATCGCGTGGTTCTTGACCAGGGGCGGCGGCCAGGGCCGGTCGGCCTGAAGCCTTGCCCACACGGCGAAGTCGTCGGGATATGCAAAGCCTTGCCCGCCGACAGCGGCTCCGCCCTCTGGCCGGCCCGCAAGGGCGGCGTTCCTGAATGCCGGGTCGGCCGGAGAAAACGTACCGTTGTTGGTCATGGCTCGGTGCTCCTTCTGTTTTTTGCGGCCAGCCGGCTGGGCAGTTGGGGGAGCGGCAGTTGGGTGTTCCCGGCCGTCAGGCCGCTTGCTTCCTGGTGTCCGGTCCATCCGGTCCATCCGCCCCATCCGCCCGGTCCTCCCAGGAACCCTCCAGGCAGTCGCGGACCAGCCCGGTGAGCTCCTCCCGGACGCCGGAAGACAGCCAAAGGGCGTCCAGGGCCTGGCCCGCGAACCACACGTCCGACAGCCAGACGTTGCCCTCGCGGTCCAGGGAGTACTCCACCTCCACCTGGCGGCCGCACATGCGTCGGGAAGTGACCGTGACCCCGGCCACGGCTAGCGCCCCGCCCGCCCAGTCTGCCCAGTCCGTCCAGTCTGTCCGCTGCCCGCGCCCGCGTACATCTCCCGGAAATCCATCCCCAGCCCGGAAAGGGCGTGCCCCACCACGGTGAGCCCCTGGCGGCGCAGGTCCTCCACCACCTTGCGCCGCTGGTGCGGTTCGCATTCCAGCTGCAGCCGCTGGCCGCCCAGAATGTAGAAAACGGTGGCGTTCATCGGAAAACCTCCAGGTTGCCCCTCACGGCGATCACGGTCAGGGCCGTTGCCACGGCGGCCCAGTACAGGGCCACGAACACCCGTTCCCAGTTGATGGACACTATGAGCCTGAGCATTGTCCCTCCTTGGGGTTCCGGGCTTGCGCCCCGCTGCGGCGATCCCTTCAGGACCGCCCGGGGCGCAAGCCCGGAACCCGGTACCCGGAACCCGGAATCTGGGCCGCCCTTGCGCCGCGCCTTTCCCGTTTCCGGTTCGGGGCCGTGCTCTTCACAGCGGCCTTCCCACGGCTCAGGGAGTGTGCCGGCGCCCGGGCCGCCCGACCCGCCCGATTGGCCCGGTTGGCCCGATTGGCCTGGCCCGTCCCGGGCCTGGGCCTTTCCGGCGCGTCGTGAGAGTCTTGTTGCCATAGGACAACCGAGTTGGCAACAATTTAGTTGTCGTGAGACAACAAAAGGGACGCAAGCGAGACCGCAGGGCGAGGCGGTGGGCGGGGAGGGCCGGTGGGGCCGGTGCCCATTGCGGGGGATCGTGGCGGGGCAAAGAAAAGGCCCGCGCGGGGCGGGCCTGGAAAAACAGCGGGGCTTCGGCTTCAGGCTTCGGGGGCACGCCTTCCGGTCAGGCTCCGGGCGGCCGGGGCCAGGGCGGCTACAGCTCCTTGCCGGCCCACAACACCCGGCCGATCACGAAGAAGTTTTGCGCCTCGCCCGGGGCCACGCGCACGTCCTGGTAGTCCCTGGCCCGGTTGTCGCCCATGAACAGCAGGGCGTCCGGGGTCTTGTGGTAGCGCTTGACGTAGATCTCCTCGCCCTTGCGCACCACGTACACCCGGTCCTCGTGCAGCTCCCTGGCGTTGTCCGACTCGTCCACCAGCACCACGTC
>Ga0326727_10012885_pt1 | contig 18852 bp, 11 predicted proteins | sample MB2enrmetagenome_FD_207643 | JGI IMG/M metagenome (GOLD analysis project Ga0326727, IMG submission 207643) | Lab enriched peat soil microbial communities from McLean, Ithaca, NY, United States - MB29MY | ecosystem: Environmental > Terrestrial > Soil > Wetlands > Peat | place: USA: New York...
AGACGGCCACCGCCACGGCGGCTGGCTTTGTGCTTGCCCCCGCCCCCGTGACCGTGTCGATGGCTGACGAGGGCGCCAGCTATTCACCGCCCGGTTGTTATGACGCCATCCAGCAAGTGGTTGGCGGCGGCATGATCTCCAGTATAAATTACTATGACAATTTCACAGCATCGCCCGCCGGCAATATCTTTTTCACCGGCAATGATGCCTCGGGATACACCCTCACTTCCCTCCAGATCCAGACTGGCAACAATGGTGATACCTCGTCGAGCACCACCCTGCTCCAGCCTTATTATTTGTGCATTTACCAGCTCAACAACGCCCAGACCACCGCAACGCTGTTGCAGGAGTATTATTGCCCGAGCTTCCTCTTCCTTTTTGGTGATTGGATCGAATGGCAGGGGTTGAGCACACCGCTGGCTGCCAACAGCACTTATGCTTACACTTTTGTTAACGATAATAACTCAAGCTGGGCGGGCTTGGACGCAAGTCCCTCGCCCGTAACCACCTCGCCATCCGGCATTGAAGGCGGAGTGGGTGTTGCCGTCTTGATTTCACCCAATGGCCGTGGCGTTACCGCGGATTCCGGCGGCGCTTCCGGCACATTTATAGTGGGATTGACAGACGCCGGTGTCACGGTCAACTGCCCCCAAGCCAATGGACTGGTGGTTTCGCCGCTCGGAACCGTGGGGTCTGGAACGACAGTCAGCTTGACTGAAACCCCTGGCGGCGAGGCGCCTTTCACCTATACTTGGAAATGGGACGCAGGATTGGGCGGTACGCCTTCGGTGATTGTTCCTGGCACTACTGCTCATCAGAGCGGATCAAGCATCAACGTCAATACTGCTGCGTCGCCCTTGTCTTGCGGCACATACCGTTATACTGTCACGGTTGACAATGGCCATGAACTGGACGGCTCGAGCACCAGCCCGGTGGCCACCGTGTCGGTTCTCCAGGCCTTGGGAAGCTGTCTTGTGACCGACACCGGCTCATCAAACACGCCGGCTGTCCTGCCCAACAGCAGGCTGGACATTTATGACCTGGTTGACAACTGCGGCGATGACAACAATGTGCCTCCAGGATTAGGCGGCTATTACATCAATAACACGCCTCCCGGACAGAGCTTTGAGACCGGATCATTGCCGCTTTCTCTCACCAGCCTCTACGTTAAACTGGGCGGTTTGGCGGGTAGTGGCGGATTACCGCAGACCGGTCAGCCCTACGCGGTCAACATTTACACCATCAGCGGCACCAACGCGCTGCCGTACGCAAGCTATACCTCAGGGACCACGGTCATCCCGGGCTACGAAAATGGATGGACTACTACTAATGCAGATTGGCTGAAAATTAACGGCTTTGCGCCGTTGCCGCTGCAGGCCAACACCACCTACGCATGGACCTTTAGCTTGACCTTGTCCGGCGACAGCGGCTGGATGGAAATCGCCACTGACAACACCGGCGCGAACTTGATCGGGTCAACATCTGGCAGTGCCGTATCCGTTCCGTTTGGCGGTGGTGCATTCAGCACACCGAGCAGCGGCTCTTATGACGCCGTCTTTGACGCCGTCCTTCTGCCTGTGTTGAACGATACGAAGAACGCCGACGGGTCAATGACGTTGACATGGGCGGCGGGCACCTTGGTGTCCACCACCAGCTTGTCCCCGCCGGAGTGGACAACGGTCGCCGGGGCAACGTCTCCGTACACGTTCACTCCGCCAGTGACCGGGAACAAGTTCTACGCGGTCGTGGTACAGTAATTGCCATAACTATGGGAAGGGGCGTGTTCCAAAAGATATGCCCCTTCGATTTTACTCGGGTGGACGATAGAGTCAGCGGACAGTTTTGCTGTGATAATGATTGTGCGACAAAGGAACAACGCGCGCCAACGTCAGCCAAAAGCATGCGGGTTCTGGTTGTGAAATGTTCGTTTGTAGTGAACATGGTTGCTGGTACGGCAGAGGGGCGTGTCTGCAAGATGACATGCCCCTCTCCTGCCGTGTGCAATGCAGTATCATAATGAAGATAATATATTATAATTGAACAAGCAAACGGAGACGTTAATTGAGTAATTTGAGTAATTGCAGGAGAAACGAAAAATGAACTCCAATCCCAACAAGCAGCAGGAAGTTCCCGAGTCCGCTTTTACATTGATTGAACTGCTGGTGGTAATAGCGATTATTGCCATTCTTGCGGCGATATTGCTGCCGGCCCTGGCCCTGGCCAAGTCACAGGCCCTGAAGACAAAATGCATCAGCAACCAGAAGCAGATGCTGGCAGCGAATCTGATGTATGCCAACGATTTCAAGGATGTGATGGCTTTTTGCAACTGGGACGGTGGCAACCAGCTCACAGACCCTTCAACGGGCCAGAATGCAAAGGGCTGGCTCTACACATGCAGTGGGTCGATCCCCCAACCAACCGCGCCGCATTATGTAAACGACCCCGTTGTTTGTTGGTCTGGCGGTCAGAACGGCGTTCCTGGCGGCGGATTGTGGTGGCCCTACTTGCATAACCAACTCCTTTACCTCTGCCCCGTGGATCTTGCAACCTATACGACAGGTCCGGACGCATACAGCAAGCGCGCCAACCAGCTTTGCACCTATGTGATGAACGGCGCTGTCGCCGGGTTTCCCATAAGTAGTGACCTTGTGGTTCGATCCACAAGAGTAAGCGCAGTCTGGAGTCCACTATGCTGGCTCATGTGGGAGCCTAATGCGGCGGCTGCCCCAGCCGGTGGCGGCCTGTTCGAGTATAATGACGGCTCAAATTTCCCCAACACGCCTGTGTCCACCCCTCCGGGCACCGAGGGAATCGGCGTACTCCACGACAAGCGCGGCGGCAATGTTGGCCGTCTTGACGGCGGCTCCATGTTCGTCACATCAAACCAGTTTAATCTGGAGTCGAAGGGCCCCCCCGGAACGGCACCCGATAGGCTTAGAACACTCCTTTGGTGGAGCATCTATTATTTTAACGGACACCAGCCTCCTTCATAACTCATCAATATTATGGTGCGCTTATGCAGGAGTCGATGAACTTTGAATCCCTCGTAGGGCGCTGGCCCATACCTTGACGGCGTTTATCATCGGCATGGGGCTTTTTCGTGATTCTCTTCTCTCGCCAGAGGTTTGCAAGTCCATTTTCCAGTCCACCCACGGTTTTTCTCCGCCGTTGGGGGTGTTTCGTTGCCATTTTTGGCTCCAATGCCCTTTTTCTCCCGGACGTGAAGACACCGCCTCCGTTAAAGGGATTCGACCGCGCTTTTGCACAAGTTGAAGGGCTAGAACTATTGCTTCCTCTATTTCAAGGTCTTGACCGGCGGAAAACGGCTCTGCCCCGGTCCTGCGGGCCGGGCTTTCACATGGCGGGCCTTCGGCCCTGCAGGAGGAAAATGTTGCAGGTCTGTTGCGGGTTTGTTGAGGATGATGTTGTACTTTAAATGCCTGGCTATCAACGATGTAGCGGATGTTGCGGGTTTTAAACGCACATACCCGGTCATTCTGGCCGGGCTATCATATTGCGGGCTTCCAGCCCTGGCTGCACGTGGCACCGCCTAAACGCGGAACTCCGAACGGAGAGGCCACGTTGGTTAGGGGGAGCGAGATCAAAACTTCAGGGTTCGACGGAGTCTCACCCCACCGTTGCTACCGAATTGCTTCGGGGGGAGCGGGATTGAAACGATTTAACCACAAAGATCACAGCGACCCTGAGCGGTCAAGGCGGCTCAGACGCATTCGGGCGCATAGCCTTCCGCCAACTCCGCCAATTCCGCCTCCAACTGCTGTTGCCGGCAGAGGGCCAGCGTCTCGTTGACCTGGCGCAGCATTTCTGCCGGATTCAAAGGTTGCATGAGGCCGGCGCGGATGCCCTGGGTTTGGAGGTCCAAGGGCATGAGGTGGTGCGGCCTGGGTTTGAGCAGGAGGGAGGGAATGTGATGGGTGGAGGGAAGGCGCTGCAGGATTTCCCTGGCCGTCGAGCCATCCATGTCGGGCAGCGTGGCGTCCAGGACAATGACGTCGGGCGAGACGTTGCGCGCTTGCTTGATGGCTTGCAACCCGGAGTGGGCCAGGAAAACGTCGTGACCCGCCATCTGCAAAGTGACCGGGAACGATTCCAAAACATCGTCTTCATGAGCGACCAGCAAGATCTGCTTTTTCATGCTACCGGCTTAACAGAAGCCGCGCCGCCCGACAACGACGGTACGGCAAAGATCAGGTAACAGTTTGGAGTCAATGTTTTCCCAGGTTCCAAATCCCTAATCGTCATCTTGATCTTAATCCTTGTCCCTCAGAGATTAAGATTAAGATTAAGATTAGGATTAGGATTAAAGGGCCTTTTTACCCGCGGAAGCCCAGCCTGCCGGGGAGGAGCCAGGGAGGCCGTTGGTTGACGCCAAAAAACTTGCGGCGACGGATTCACTTCTTTATCTTTGAAGCCTGCCCGAACCAGCAGGCGGCGGGTTGCAGGAACGGGGGGCGAGGCGGTCTTGGAAAAACCGCTTGGTTCTCTGGCCCTGATTCAAACCGTTGGCAAGGTGTGTTGGCCAAAGCAGTAAACTCAAATATTGCCGCATGAACAATCAGCAGAGCGTCCCAGGCGCAAAGGCCTCTTCCGGGAACATTGACAAGTCCGTTTCACCCCCGCCCAATCCTCCCGCCCGGCAGGAGGAACACTGGGGGACATGGGCGGTGATCCTCGGGATCGTCGTCCTGGGGGCGGTGGCTCTTTTCCTTTTGCGGGGCAGGAAACCGCGGCCGCCCTTGCCGCCCCCGGTCAGCATCACCGTGACCAACGTGTGGCGGGGGGACATGGACTTTGCGGTGAGTTCCCTCGGCTCGGTGCAGCCCGTCTATGCCGCCTCGATCTCGCCGCGCGTGGACGGCCAGGTGGTGGCCATCAATTTCGTCGAGGGCCAGATGGTCAAGAGCAACGACCTGCTGGTGGAGATCGACCCCGGTCCCTATCAGGCGGTGCTGACGCAGGCCACGGGACAATTGCAGCGCGACAAGGCGCTGTTGGAGGGGGCCAAGGTGGACTTGAAACGTTATGAGGCCGCTTATACCAAGAAAGCGATTCCGCAGCAGCAGATGGACGATCAGGTGGCCGTGGTGCATCAGGACGAAGGATTGGTGCAGTATGACGAAGGCCAGGTCGAAAGCGCGAAGGTCAACCTGGCCTATTGCTTCATTCGGGCGCCGTTCGCCGGGCGCGTCGGCCTGCGCCTCGTCGATCCCGGCAATGTCGTCCACGCCGCCAACACCAATGCCATCGTGGTGGTGGCGCAGCTTCAGCCCATCACCGTGGTGTTCAACGTGGCGGAAGATTATTTGCCCCAGATCATGCAGCAGCTTGTGGCCGGAGCGCGGGCCGCCCGGCCGGCGACGGAGAACGCCGCCGTCCCCGTCTTCCAGGACGCCTCCGGACATCCCATGATCGTGGAAGCATGGGACCGCGCGCAGGAGCGCAAGCTGGCCACCGGCAAGGTGCTGGCGCTGAACAACCTGATCGACTCCGCCACCGGCACGATCCGGTTCAAAGCGATATTTGACAATGAGGACCTGTCTTTGTTCCCGAATCAGTTTGTCAACGCCAACCTGATCATCCAGACCCTGCATGGCGTGAGTCTGATCCCCACCTTCGCCATCCAGCACAATCCCGAGGGGGCGTTTGTCTATATCGTCACCAACAACACCGTCACCACCAACGGCCTGGCAACCAACTACCAGACCGTCACGATGCGCAACATCGTCCCCGGCAACGCCGAGGGCGCCGTCACCTCGGTTGCCCAAGGGTTGGAGCCTGGCGAAGTCATCGCCCTGGACAATTTCAACAAGCTGGGCGAAGGGATGAGAGTCGTTGCCCGGCAGGCGGGTGAGGAAGGCAAAGGCGGCGCAGGACGGCCTGGCGGCGGGCCGCGCCAGAAGAAGGCCGACCAGGCAAAGGACGGTTCGTGAGTCCCTCCCGCCCCTTTATTCTGCGGCCCGTGGCGACGTCGCTGTTCATGGCGGCGATTCTGCTGGTCGGCATTGTGGCCTACCAGCAACTGCCCGTTTCGGCGCTGCCCCAGGTGGATTTCCCCACCATCCAGGTGGTGACGTTCTATCCCGGGGCCAGCCCGGACGTGACGGCGTCGGCCATCACCGCGCCGCTGGAACGGCAGTTCGGCGAAGTGCCCGGCCTGAACCAAATGACCTCCACCAGCGCGGGCGGCATCTCGGTCATCACCATGCAGTTCGCGCTCTTTCTCAACATCGACGTGGCCGAGCAGGAGGTGCAGGCCGCCATCAACAACGCCCTGACCTATTTGCCGTCCGACCTGCCAACCCCTCCCATCTACAGCAAATCCAACCCGGCGGACGCCCCCGTCTTGACGCTGGCCCTGACCTCAAAGTCCCTGCCCTTGTACAAGGTGGAGGACCTGGCCGACACGCGGCTGGCGCAGAAAATCTCCCAGCTTTCCGGCGTCGGCTTGGTCACCATCGTGGGCGGCCAGAGGCCGGCGGTGCGCATCGAAGCCAATCCCACCGCGCTCTCGGCCTACCAACTGAACCTGGAAGACCTGCGGACGGCGCTGCAGCAATCGAGCATCAACCAGGCCAAGGGCAATTTCGACGGCCCCCAAACCTCCTATCAAATCAACGCCAACGACCAACTGCTCACCAGCAAGGATTACAACCAGGTGGTGGTGGCCTACCGCAACGGCGCCCCCGTCATGCTGAGCGACGTGGCCAGGCCGATCGATGACGTCGAAAACCGCAACCAGGCGGCGTGGATGAACCAGGTGCCGGCGGTGATCATCACCGTCCAGCGCCAGCCCGGCGCCAACACCATCCAGGTGGTGGACCGCATCAAGGCGCGCCTGCCCCAACTGCAGGCCACCTTGCCGCCCACGATTGATCTTTCCATTTTGACGGACCAGACGACGACGATCCGCGCCTCGGTGCGCGACGTGGAAATCGAGTTGATGCTGACCGTCGCGCTGGTGGTAATGGTCATTTTCCTGTTTTTGCGCAGCGTGGCCGCGACGATCATTCCCAGCGTGGCCGTGCCCCTGTCCCTGGTCGGCACCTTCGCCGTCATGTACCTGCTGGGCTACAGCCTGGACAACTTGTCCCTCATGGCCCTGACCATCGCCACCGGATTCGTGGTGGATGACGCCATCGTCATGATCGAGAACATCACCCGCTACATCGAGATGGGCGAGCCGCCGCTGCAGGCGGCGCTGAAGGGAGCGGAGCAAATCGGCTTCACCATCATCTCGCTCACCATTTCGCTGGTGGCGGTGCTGATCCCGCTGCTCTTCATGCAGGACATCGTGGGACGGCTCTTCCGCGAGTTTGCCGTCACCCTGAGCGTGACCATCCTGGTGTCCGCGGTGGTTTCGCTGACCCTGACGCCGATGATGTGCGCGCGGTTGCTGCACCACACCCCGCGGGAGCAGCAACGGCGGCTCTTCCGGGCTTCCGAGGAAATCTTCCAGCGCGTGATTGCCTTTTACGGCCGGACGCTGCGCTGGGTGCTGCAATACCGCGGCGCCACCCTGCTGGTGGCGGTCGGCACGCTGGTCCTGACGATTGTTCTCTACATCCTCATCCCCAAGGGCCTCTTCCCAGTGCAGGACACGGGCGTGATCCAGGGCATTTCGCAAGCGGCGCAAAATGTCTCCTTTGCCGCCATGGCCGGGCAACAGCAGCAATTGGCCGGCGTCATTCTGCGGGACCCGGCGGTGGAGAACCTCTCCTCCTTCATCGGCGTCGATGGCATCAACACCACCCTCAACAGCGGGCGGATTCTCATCAATCTCAAGCCCATCGAGCAACGCAAGATCAGCGCCTCGGACGTCATCCGCCGCCTGCAGCCCGAGCTGGCCAGGGTGAGCGATATTACCCTTTACATGCAGCCGGTGCAGGACATCACCATCGAGGACCGGATCAGCCGCACCCAGTACCAGTACACGCTGGAAGATCCGGATGCGAACGAACTGAAGCACTGGACGGGCAGGCTGATGGACAAATTGCGGCAGGCGCCCGAGTTGCGCGACCTGGCGACGGACGAGCAGGCGGACGGCATGCAGGTCGCCCTGGTCATCGACCGGGTCACCGCCGCCCGGCTCGGCATCAGCGCGCAGCAAATCGACGAGACTCTTTACGACGCCTTCGGCCAGAGGCAAATCTCGACGCTCTTCACCCAATTGAACCAGTACCACCTGATCCTGGAGGCGACGCCCTCCTTCCAGAAGGACCCGTCAAAACTAAAGGACATCTACATCCAGTCCGCCTTCGGCGGGCCGGTGCCCTTGAGCACGTTTGCCCATTTTGAGACCAAGGCGGCGCCGCTGTCGATCAATCACCAGGGGCAATTCCCCTGCGTGACCATTTCCTTCAACCTGGCGCCGGGTGCCGCCCTGGGCGAGGCGGCCAGCGCCGTGGAAAAGGCCCAGAAGGAACTGCACATGCCCGCGTCAGTCATGGCCTCTTTCCAGGGCACCACGGCCTCCTTCAAAGCCTCACTGACCAATGAGCCGCTGCTCATCCTGGCCGCGCTCATCACCGTCTATATTGTTCTGGGCGTCCTCTACGAAAGTTACATCCACCCCATCACCATCCTCTCGACCCTGCCTTCGGCCGGGGTGGGGGCCATTCTGGCCCTGATGCTCTTTCACCAGGAGCTGGGGGTTGTTTCCCTCATTGGCATCATCCTCCTCATCGGTATCGTGCAGAAAAACGGCATCATGATGGTCGATTTCGCCCTGCAAGGCCAGCGCGAGGAGGGAAAAAACACCGTGGACGCCATCTATCAGGCCTGTCTGCTGCGCTTCCGTCCGATCCTGATGACGACCATGACCGCTCTATTGGCCGGCCTGCCGCTGGCCCTGGGCACGGGCATGGGCGCGGAACTGCGGCGGCCGCTGGGCATCTCCATGGTGGGCGGGCTGATTTTGAGCCAGATTCTCACTTTGTACACCACTCCTGTCATATATATTTTCATGGACAGGTTTTCCCGCCAGCCCGCCCCCGCCGCCGCCCCGGCCCCCGCCGCCGTGCCGGGAGGTTTGCCCGCGTCCTCATGAGCATCTCCGCGCCATTTATCCGACGGCCCGTGGCCACCTCGCTGCTGACGCTGGCGGTGGCGCTGGCCGGGGCGGTGGCCTTCAACCTGCTGCCCGTGGCCCCCATGCCGCAGGTGGACAACCCCGTCATTTCCGTGGGGGCCGGCCTGCCCGGCGCCAGCCCGGAGACCATGGCCTCGGCCGTGGCCGCGCCCTTGGAACGGCAGTTCGGCCACATCGCCGGCGTCAATGAGATGACCTCCGCCAGCTACATGGGCACGACGGGCATCACGCTGCAATTCGACCTGAACCGCAACATCGACGGCGCCGCCCGCGACGTTCAGGCCGCCATCAACGCCGCCCGCAACTTTCTGCCGGCCAACCTGCCCATGAACCCCACCTGGCGCAAAGTCAACCCGGCGGATTCGCCCATCATGATCCTTTCCTTGACCTCGGACGTTTACACGCGGGGCGAGCTTTATGACGCCGGCTCGACCATTCTGCAGCAGGCGCTCTCGCAGGTCGAGGGGGTGGGCCAGGTGTTTGTGGGCGGCAGTTCCCTGCCCGCCGTGCGCGTCGAGGTCAATCCCGTCCAGTTAAACAACTGCGGCCTGGGCCTGTCGGATGTGCAGGCCGTCTTGCGGGGGGCCAACGCCAACCTGCCCAAGGGCCAGATCTTCGACGGGCATATGACGGCGGACATCGCGGCCAACGATCAATTGCTCAAGGCCGCCTACTACAGGCCGCTCATTGTGGGCTACCACAACGGCGCGGCCGTCAAGCTCTCCGACGTGGCCGACGTGCTCGATTCAGTCGAAAACGTGCGCGCGGGCGGGTTCGCCGACGGCAAGCCCTCCGTGGTGCTGGTCGTCTTCAAGCAGCCCCAGGCCAATGTCATTGACACCGTGGACCGCATCAAAAAAATGCTGCCTTCCCTGCAGGCTTCCATCCCGGCCGCCATCAAGCTGACCATGGTGATGGATCGGACGACGGGGATTCGGGCCTCGGTGCATGACGTGGAGCGGACCCTGGTGGTGGCCATCCTGCTGGTCATCCTGGTCGTGTTCGTCTTTTTGCGCAGCGGGCGCGCCACGCTGATTCCCGGCGTGGTCGTGCCGGTGTCGCTCATCGGCACGTTCGGCATCATGTACCTCTGCCATTATACGCTGGACAATCTTTCCCTGATGGCCCTGACCATCTCCACCGGCTTCGTGGTGGACGACGCCATCGTGGTCATCGAGAACATCACCCGCTACATCGAGCAGGGCCTGACGCCCCTGGAAGCGTCCTTGCGCGGGGCCAGGGAGATTGGGTTTACCGTCATGTCCATCAGTATTTCGCTGGTGGCGGTCTTTACCCCCATTCTGCTCATGGGCGGCTACATCGGGCGCCTTTTCCACGAATTCGCCGTCACTCTCTCGGTGGCCATCCTGGTCTCGCTGGTGGTGTCCCTCACCACCACGCCGCTGATGTGTTCCCGGCTGCTCAAGCGCGAGCGGGAGGAGGACCACGGCAAGCTCTATCAGGCCGTCGGCCGGGGGTTCGCCTGGCTGCTGCGCCATTACGAGACGAGCCTGCAATGGTCGTTGCGCCACTCGTTTTTCACCCTCTGCCTCCTGTTCGGGGCCTTCGCTCTGAACGTCTATCTGCTCATTATTGTGCCCAAGGGCCTTTTCCCGCCGCAGGACAACGGCACCATGGGCGGCATCATGATGGGCACGCAGGACACCTCCTACCAGGCGATGGCGGGCAAGCTGGCCCAATTCATCCAGATCGTGAAAGACGACCCGGCCGTCGAGCACGTGCTGGGCTACACCGGCGGCAATTCCGCCACCGACCAGGGCTTTGTCTTCTGCTCCCTCAAACCCCTGGGCGAGCGCAAGGTGGGCGCCGACGTCGTCATCAACCGCCTGCGCCCGAAACTGGCGCGCGTCGCCGGGGCCACCCTGATTTTTCAGCCCGGCCAGGACGTGCGCACCGGGGGCCGCCAAAGCGCCGCCCAGTACCAATACTTCATCCAATCTCCCAGCGTGGCGGAACTGGTCAAATGGGCGCCCGCCTTGCAGGCGGAAATGAAAAAGATCCCCGGGCTGACGGACGTCAACAGCGACCAGCGCAACAACGGCCTGCAATCCATGCTCACCTACGATCGGGCCACCGCCATGCGCCTGGGCGTCTCGGCCCAGCAGTTGGACAATACGCTTTACAACGCCTTTGGCCAGGCCCAGGTCTCCACCATGTTCACGGAGTTGAACCAGTACCACGTGGTCATGGAAGTGGCGACCAACTTCTGGCAGACGCCCGAGGGCCTGAATTCCGTTTACCTCCAGACCACCAACGGCGGCGAAGTGCCCCTGGCGGCCGTGACCGCCTGCAAAACCGACACCGCCCCCATTGCCGTCAATCATTCCGGCCAGTTCCCCTCCGTCACCATCTCCTTCAACCTCGCGCCGGGCGTTTCGCTGGGCGACGCTGTCAACAGGATTCTTGAGGTGAAGGACCGCATGGGAATGCCGCAGGACATCCAGGGCAGTTTCGGCGGGACGGCGCAACTCTTCCAGGCCTCCCTGGCCAGCATGCCCTTTCTCATCCTGACGGCCCTGGCGGCGGTTTATATCGTGCTGGGGATCCTTTACGAAAGCTGCATCCACCCCATCACCATCCTGTCCACCCTGCCCTCGGCCGGCGTGGGCGCCGTCCTGGCCCTGATGCTCTTCCACCTGGACCTGACCTTCATCGCCATCATCGGCGTCATCCTGCTCATCGGCATTGTCAAGAAGAACGGCATCCTCATGGTCGATTTTGCCATCGAGGCCGAGCGCCAGCACCGCTTGAAACCGGCCGACGCCATTTACCAGGCCTGCGTGCTCCGGTTCCGCCCCATTTTGATGACGACGCTGGCGGCCACGTGCGGGGCGCTGCCGCTGGTCTTCGGGCACGGCACCGGCTCGGAACTGCGCCGCCCGCTCGGCGCCTCCATCGTGGGCGGCTTGCTGGCCAGCCAGATGCTGACCCTCTACACCACGCCCGTGGTTTACCTTTATTTTGACCGCCTCCGCCTGTGGTGGCAGCGGGTGCGGGGGAAAGCTCCCGAGGCCCTGCCCGCCGCCCCGCCCGCGCCGGCATGAGGAGAATTAAGAAGCAAGAAGCATGAATTAAGAAAAATGAAAAACTGCCAACAGCCGAACCGAAGCACTTTTCTTCACTTCTGCCTTCTGCCTTCTGCCTTTTTCCTTCTCCTGGCCGGCTGCAATCTGGCGCCCACTTACCATCCGCCTGCGGTGCAGACGCCGGCCGTTTTCAAGGAAACCAACGGCTGGAAGCTGGCCCAGCCCAGCGACGGCGTCATCAAGGGCAAGTGGTGGGAGATGTTCAACGACCCGCGGTTGAATGCGCTGGAGGAACAAGTCGCCATTTCCAACCAGAACGTGGTGGCCGCCATGGAAGCCTTCTTCGCCGCCCGCGCCGTGGTCAAGGAAGCGCGCGCCGCTTATTACCCGACGGTGGGGGTGGACCCCAACTATGCCAAGACCCGCAGCTCAACGACCGTGGGGGTGCCAAGCACCGGGGCCAGGAATCCGCAGTACTCGGTCTATGACCTGCCGATCAGCGGCTCGTGGGAGCTGGATCTTTGGGGGACCGTCCGCAACACGGTCCGGGCCGACACCTACGCGGCGCAGGCCAGCGCCGCGACCCTGGAAAACATGCGGCTCTCCGCCCAGGCCGATTTGGCGGCGGATTATTATGAGTTGCGGGCCCAGGACCAGATGATCCAATTGTTCGCCGACACGGTCAAGGCCTACCGGAATTCCCTTGACTTGACAACGACCCTCTACGAGACCGGCATTGATTCCGGGTTGAACGAGGCGCAGGCGGACGCCCTGCTGGAAACCACCCTGGCGCAGGCCACCGCCCTGGAAATCCAGCGCGCGCAATACGAACACGCCATCGCCCTGCTCGTCGGCCAGCCCGCTTCGACTTTCTCGCTCCGGCCCATCCCCGGCACCAACCCGCCCCCGTTGGCGCCCGTGGGAGTGCCCTCGACCCTTCTGGAACGGCGCCCCGACATCGCCACCGCCGAGCGCACCGTGGCCGCGGCCAACGCCCAGATCGGCGTCACCCGCGCCGCCTATTTCCCCACTGTGAGCCTCACCGGCACGACCGGGTATGAAAGCACGCCGCTGGTCGATTTGTTCACCATGCCGAGCTTCTTTTGGTCCGTGGGCGCGGGCCTTTCGGAGACGGTCTTTGACGCCGGCAAGCGCAAAGCGGCCAATCAACAGGCCTGGGCCAATTACCGCGCCCAGGTCGCCAATTACCGCCAGACGGTCCTGACCGCTTTCCAGCAAGTGGAGGATTACCTGGCCGCGCTCCGCGTTTTGAGCGTGGAAATCCAGCAGCAGGATGTGGCCATCAAAGCTTCGCAAAAGAACCTGGATCTGTCCCTGGAACAATACCGCCTGGGCATCTCCAGCTATCTTAATGTCATCACCGCCCAGGAATCGCTCTTGAGCAACCAGCAAACGGCCGTGACCCTGCGCATGCAGCAAATGGCCGATACCGTGCAGCTCATCATGGCGCTGGGCGGCGGCTGGGACACCTCGGATTTGCCGTCCCCCGGCAAGCTGGCATTGAAGCCGCCGCCGGGCCAGGGCCATTGAGACAGAGTCTCGATGTAAGGGAATGCCCCTCTGAAAAAACCATGTTTCCCTCCATTTACAGCGCCGCTGCGTGGGACTACGCTGCTCCGTTGTGTATTGCAGCCCATGCCGGCGGCCTGCATGCAAAGCGCCTCAGCGTGAGGCTTTTACCGGCTGGACTAATGAGGACGCTATGTGGATTCGCATGTCGCAGTCTGAAGCGGCTTCCGCAAGGCGGAAGGAGTTGATATGCAAGGCGTTGTTGGACGCCTTGCTGGGGCTGGTTTTGTGGTATGTTCTGGTGCGCCTGTTTATGTATTTTGGGGCGATGCCGCGGGAGTCGGTTTCATGGGCGGTTGGCTGCGCCGTCGTGATCGTCATTCTGCCCGCTTCCTGGCTGGGATACCGGCAGGCGCGGCGCAACGGCAACGACACGCTGGTGTGCGATCGTTGCAACCTCGTGAAATTGGCCGATGGCCAACGGGCCTGCGAATGCGGCGGAGAGTACTTTGCCCTGTCGGAAATGAAATGGATCAAACCCGCTGCAAATCAAGCCCCGTCCCCGCCGGCGAACCAGGTCGGAACTGTTGCGTAGAACCAGCGCTGCCATGGCATTTCAATAAAAACTGTAGTCGCAATTTCGTGGACATGCAGGCTCCGCAGGAGCGTCGCCCTGCCGAGGCGGTGGTAGGGCGAGGCTCCCGCCGAGCCATTTCACGGCTACAGCTTTTCTTAAACAGCTATAACTTCCCATTCGTCAGCTTAAGCTCACGTAAGCGGACAGCCCCTGCCTGCCCCCTTCCCGCCCGAAACCGCTTTCCTTGTAGCCGCCGAACGGACTGGCCGGATCGAACTTGTTGTAGCTGTTGGCCCACACCACGCCCGCCCGCAGTTGGCCCGTCATTTTGAAAATCTTGCTGCCTTTGTCCGTCCAAACCCCCGCGCTCAACCCGTAAGGCGTGTTGTTGGCCCGCTCCAGCGCCTCTTCCGGCGTGCGGAACGACATCACCGCCAGGACCGGCCCGAAGATTTCCTCCTGCGCCACCCGATGCGACATGGTGACGTTGGTCAGGAACGTCGGCCGGAACCAATACCCCCGCGCCGGCAACGCGCATTCGGACTGCTCCACCCCGGCCCCCTCGTCGATCCCGCATTGCACCAGCTCGCGGATTTTTTCCAGTTGCGCGCGGGAATTGATGGCGCCGACGTCGGTGTTCTTGTCCAGCGGATCGCCCACGCGCAACGTCTGGATGCGGTCGCGCAGTTTTCGGATGACCGTCCCAAAAACGCTTTCCTGCGCGAAAAGCCGCGAACCGGCGCAGCAGACGTGGCCCTGGTTGAAGTAAATGCCCGAAATGATCCCCTCCACCGCCTGGTCCAGCGCCGCGTCTTCCAGGATGATGTTCGCCGCCTTGCCCCCCAATTCCAGGGTCAGCTTCTTGCCCGTCCCGGCGCAGGCCCGGGCGATGAGCTTGCCCACTTCCGTCGAGCCGGTGAACGCTATTTTATTGACATCGGGATGGTGGTAAATGGCGCTGCCGGTCTCGGCGGGGCCGGTGACGATGTTGACCACGCCGGCGGGCAGGCCGGCTTCCTGGAAGATGCGGGCCAGGTGCAGCGCCGTGATGCTGGTGGTCTTGGAAGGCTTGAGGACGACGGTGTTGCCGCAGGCCAGGGCCGGCGCGATTTTCCAGGCGGCCATGAGCAGCGGAAAATTCCACGGGATGATCTGCCCCGCCACGCCCAGCGGACGCGGCGTCCGGCCGGGAAAGGCATACTGCAATTTGTCGGCCCAGCCGCCGTGGTGGAAGAAGTGCGCCGCCACCATGGGCACGTCGAAATCGCGGCTTTCCTTGATCGGTTTGCCGCCGTCCATCGTTTCCAGGATGGCCAGTTCCCGCGCCCGCTCCTGCACGATCCGGGCCACGCGAAACAGGTATTTGCCCCGCTCCCGCCCCGGCATCCTGCTCCAGACGGTCTCGTAAGCCCGCCGCGCCGCCTTCACCGCCCGGTCCACGTCCTGGCTGTCGCCCTGGGCGATCTCGCACAGCTTTTGCTCGGTGGCGGGGTTGATGGAATCGAAATACTTGCCGGAATGGGGCGCGGTGAATTTACCGTCAATAAACAATTCGTAGCGCGGGTCAATCTTCACCGGAATGGTTTCCGGCGCGGGCGCGTATTCCCAGCGGTCGCCGAATTTCAGGCGGCGGTCGCGGGCGGGCGCGACCGGTTTGACGGCATGGCGCGGCGCGACGGGTCCCAACACCGTCACGGCGCGGCGCGCTTTGAGTTTGGGGGATGTCTTGGATTTCATGATTACGGCAGCGAAAAATAATCGGCGCTTTGATAGCGGCCCTCCACGGTCTTGACGATTTGCATGAGGACGTCGTTGAGCAGCGTGCTGGCCCCGATGCGGAACAGGGCCGGGCTGAGCCAGTCGTCGCCCAACGTCTCCTTGACCATGACCAGGTAGGCCAGCGATTGCTTGGCGGTGCGAATGCCCCCCGCCGGCTTCATGCCAATGCGGACGCCGGTCTGGAAGAAATAATCGCGGATGGCTTCCAGCATGACCAGCGTCACCGGCAGGGTCGCCGCCGGCTGGACTTTGCCGGTGGAGGTCTTGATGAAATCCGCCCCCGCTTCCATGGCCAGTTGGCTGGCCAGCCGCACATTGTCGTAAGTGACCAGCTCGCCCGTCTCCAAAATGACTTTCAGATGCGCCGCGCCGCAGGCCTCCTTCACCGCCGCAATTTCATCGCTCACCTTCTGATGTTCGCCCGCCAGAAACGCGCCCCGGTCGATGACCATGTCAATTTCGTCCGCGCCGTCGCCCGCCGCGCGCCGGGTTTCTTCGAGTTTTGTGCGCAGCGGATACTGCCCGCTGGGGAAGCCGGCCGCCACGGAAGCGATCCGCACGGGCGAAGGATCGCCCAGAAAACGCCGGGCATGGCGCACCATGTTGGGATAGACGCAGACCGCGGCGCAGGGCGGCACGTTGTATTTTGGCTCGATGGGCTGGAGGGCCTTGCGGCAGAGGCAGGCCACTTTGCCGGGGGTGTCCTTGCCTTCCAGCGTGGTCAAATCCATCATGGAAACCACCATCTTCAGTCCGGCCAGTTTGGCGCCGGTTTTGATGCTGCGCCGCGCAAAAGCCGCGGCCCGTTCCTCCACCATCACCTGGTCCACCGTGGGCACGGCGTCGCGCGGGGAGGAAAACCGGCGCGGGGCTGAAAGCAATGGGGTCATCGTGGTTGCGGGGTCAGAGGCCAATGGGATGCCAGACGGTCTTGAATTCCACCGTGTCCAATATCCAATACGCGTCTTCCCCGGCCGGGCCGAACCACTCCGCCGCCGCCAGGCCGCGCCGGGCGTAACGCTTGAGATTGACCGCCGTGCCGCTTTGCAGCGCCAGGTCGGTTCCCTCCACGCCGCTGGCGTTGACAATGGCGTTGATGTCCATGTGGCCGGCGATGTGCGGCAGCAGTTCCTGGCTTTGGCCGCTCAGGATGTTGACCACACCGCCCGGCAAATCGCTCGTGGCCAGTATCTCCGCAAAGGTCAGCGCCGGCAGCGGATGCTTTTCCGACGCGATGGCCACGGCGCTGTTGCCGCTCAGAATCACGGGCGCCAGTGTCGAAACCAGGGCCAGCAACGACGGCTCGTCCGGCGCCAGCACGGCCACGACCCCGGTCGGCTCCGGAATGGTGAAATTGAAATGCGGCGTGGCGACGGGATTGACGGCGCCGAAAACCTGGGCGAATTTGTCCGTCCAACCCGCGAAATAAACCAGGCGGTCGATGGCCAGGTCGATTTCGGCGCGCGCCTGGTCGTCGCTCGCCCCGGTGGAACGGCTGATTTCCCAGGCCAGGGCGGCGGCGCGGTTTTCCAGCATCTCCGCCGCGCGGTAAAGAATCTGGCCGCGGAGATAGGCGGATTTTTTGGCCCAGCCAGCCGCGGCGGCGCGGGCGGCCGAGACGGCCTCCCGCAAATCCTTGCGCGAGGCCTGGCAGACATTGTCCAAGGGCCGGCCGGCCGGGTCGTGGACCGGCAAGGCCCGCCCGCTTTCGCTACGGACGAAGTTGCCGCCCACGAAGAGCTTGTAAGTTTTGCGTACGTTCAAGCGCGCGTTGCTCATAAAAAAGGGACTGTAGCAGAGCGGCGCAAAAGCGCACAGGTTAAAATCGCCGCCGCTCGCTGGAGGGGGTGCGAGGGCAATTATAAGAAATGCGAATTTCCCTGTTTGACGAGTTGTAAAACGGTGATAGATTACCGTTACCTATGAGCGCAAGAAAAATGGGTTCAGCCTCGCTCGGCATCACGCCGGCGGCGACTCGTTGTCTGACTCTCCCCACCGACGCAGTCCAGGTCCGCAAGAACGGAATTGAGTTTCGCAATCGCGATCCCATCGAGCCCTGGACGGAGATGACCGTGACCCTGGAAGGCCCCACCCCGGCCCGGAAAGTCAATTTTACGGGCGTGGTCGTGGCCTGTTCCGGCGACGGCCATCAGGGTTTTGTCATTACGATGCTGTTCACCCATGTTACCCCTCTTTCGCAGGCCCGCTTGCTCGCCTATTCCTGACTGGATTATTGCAGCGGTTGGCTTGTAGAGTGGGGGCATGGAAACTTTTCGTCGTATTTTGGCCGCTGCCGTCGAAGGCGGCGCCTCGGATGTTCATCTCAAGGTCGGCGGCCAGGTTATTTTCCGCATCAACCGAAAACTGGTGGTGGTCGAAGCCCCGGTGCCCACCCAGGAATGGATGGAGTTGGTGGTGGACAACATCGTGCCGAAGCACGCCAAGGAACAGTTGCGGGAGGACCACGAATGCGATTTCTCCTACTACCTGCCCAACGTCGGGCGGTTCCGCACCAACTGCTATTACGAACGCGGCCAACCCTGTCTGGCCATGCGCTTCGTCAAAACCCAGGTGCCGTCCTTCGAGGAGCTGGGGCTGCTCCCCGTCCTCAAGAACCTGGCGGAATCGCCGCGCGGCATCGTCCTGCTGGCCGGCTCCACCGGCTGCGGCAAATCCACCACCCTGGCGGCCATGGTCGAGCATATCAATGCCAACAGCCGCAAACACATCATCACCCTCGAAGACCCCATCGAGTATGTCTTTGAGGACAATCAGTCGGTCATCGAACAGCGCGAAATCGGCCTGGACAC
>Ga0326727_10012889_pt1 | contig 18849 bp, 9 predicted proteins | sample MB2enrmetagenome_FD_207643 | JGI IMG/M metagenome (GOLD analysis project Ga0326727, IMG submission 207643) | Lab enriched peat soil microbial communities from McLean, Ithaca, NY, United States - MB29MY | ecosystem: Environmental > Terrestrial > Soil > Wetlands > Peat | place: USA: New York...
CCACGGACAATTTCGGCATCAGACAACTGCCGGTGTGCTGGACCAAATCGGCGTTCGTGACGGTGAAATGCGACGAATCCGCTACGCTGGCGACTTGGAACAGACCGCTGGACGCGCCGCCGGTGGCGAACACCAGGTAAACCGGATTGCCTGCGGCCAAACCATGACCGGAAATGGCGGCAGTCATAATGCCGTTGGTCTGCCCGTAGCTGCCCGTGGAAAGTTGCGGCGCATTCACCGTGAACGTTGTCTGGCTGGTTGTGGTTGCACTGTAACCTTGCGCAGTCGGCGCCGGATTTCCGGAGGTATCCGTGAAATTAAGCCACACCGTGTCGCCGCTATTCAAGCGATGCGGACTTGAGGTGGTGATGGTGATGAGTTGGTTGGTCGTCTGGCTGTAGGTGCCGCCGAGGCCGGGGGGCGCGGGAAACGCGCGCGCCACTGCGGTGACGCGGAGGAGCGGCTCGCGTTGCTTGCCGTAAGCCGGCTGGGAAATCATGTTCGGGCTGCGCGCTTCGTAATCCAGCAGAATCGCCTGGATGACCGCCTGCAGGTTGCCCCGGACGCCGGTGCCGTCATCGTTGAAAATCTGCGCCACGCGATAAACATAATCACGGCTTGGATTGCTCGTGACAAGGCGCTGAATGAGCTGGCGGCAAATAAACGGCGCGACGTTCTGGTGGTTGAATATGGAATTCATGGCGGATTCCAAATCCTGCGAACAATAGGCGTCGTTGGCGGCCGATGAAACGGTCTGGCTGCCCCAGGCCGGCGGCAGCATGACGTTGTCAAGCAATAACTTTGCGCCGGTCTCGTGATGCGCCGGCACCAGCGCCATCGGATTGGTGTAGTTGGCGCCCGGATACCAGTTCGACGGCAGGCGCCCGCCAGCCTGGTTCGGTTGATAATAATTCCAGCCGGTGAAGACGCTGGCAAAGCCCATGACGACATCCTGATTGTACGTCGGCACAAGATTGTCCTGCGCGTTCAGGATCAACGTGCCATCCGGCCACAGGCGGTTCAAACCAATGGAAAACAACTGCTGGATCTCACGCGCATAATTTTCATCGGCATGAATGCCGGTGATGATGCTCCCCGCGTTGTTGCCCAGCATGCCCAAATACAATCCCATGGCGGGATGGAGCGTGACTGCTTCCAGCAGGGAGCGGAAATTGCCAAACGCATGGTCGAGCAGCATGTCGTAGTAGGACGAAAGCGCGTCCGCGTGGTTCTGGAGGGTGCCATTTTCCGAGACGACAAAAATCTCGCTCAAAGCGAAAGCGACCCGCTGGCGCAATTGGTCCGGAGCCGTGATGGACTGCCGCCACCAGGTGTTGAACCACAAAGGACTTTGATAAGGATCGGTTGGGTCCGAATACGGATTAGCCAGCACATTGGTCAAACAATGCGTGGTTGGCAGGGAAAATTGATTGGCGAGCCAGTTGCTGTATCCGAGCGCCTGCACGGCGGCGATGTCGTTGGAACTCGCGCCGAAGGTCGCCTGCGTCAGAAAGCGCGCGGCGGCGCCGGCATCGGCGGAATCATCCGTCCATGCGGGTGGCATGGGCGGCGGCGTGAAGGTCTGCGAACCATTGGCCAAAATGAAATGGCCTCCAATTTCGCCGTTGGCAAAAGCGGTGGTTTCGACGACGATGGCAGCCTTGCCCTCATTGATGATTTCCAGAATGTCCGAGGCCGCGAGAGGGCCGGCGCCTTTAATTCTCCAGAGAAAGCTGCCGTCGGCCTGCGGCTTGGCGGCGGAAATGTCAAAAATCAGTTCGCCCGGATTGCTCAAATACGGATCCGAATTGATGGACTGGCCCGTGGGAGCGCCCGACAGGTTGTTGACTGAATAATTCAAGGTGGCCTGGGAGCCGTCCGCGCTGACTCGCAGCGTCGCCGAGCCGACGCCCTGGCTCACCACGCCAGGCAACGCCAACAGGTTCGCCGAGTAAAGCGCGCCGGGAATACTTGCCGGCAACGGCGGATAGTAGCGGGACAACAGATAACCCGGCACCACGCCGGCGACCGTGTTATTGGTGCCGGTCGGGTCCTGCATCCAGCCCACCGACCAGTTGTCGCCCGCGCCGGCACCCGCCTTGTGCAAAACCTCGATGTAGTACGACTGCCCACCAACGAGCGTGAGCCAGGGCGATTGCTGGCTCGCCTGTAAATTCCATTGCTGCGGGCTTGTTCCATTTTGCCCCGGCGCGGTGGGATTATTTGTCGGCGTCACCCATGACCGCAGCACCCGGTTGACTTGCTGGTTGTCGTCGGAAATCCAAAGTTGCGCCGAATCGCTGCCCGCTATCCAGAAGTAATAGTTCCCCGTGACGGGCGCGGTGAAGCAGCCGCGAATGCGCTCGCCATAATTGTCCCCGTAATTCACGACGCCGGCGAGCGCGCCCAGAACATTCGTGAGGTTGGCCGGCGTGCCCACCGGGATGTCGCTGACATTTATGCCGGGAACATTCGTCCAGATTTCCTGGACAACGGAACTGCCGGTGTTCAAAACCGAAATGTCCACGACCGACGCGCCGACGCCGGTTAAATTGCTCGCCGTGAGCGTGACTTGAAAATTGCCGGCGAGTGCCGGCGCCCCTGCGACCAGGCCGTTCGTGCTATTGAAGTTCAGACCCGGCGGCAGGCCCTGGGCCGTGAAACCGAGCGGGGTGTTTGCCGCCGTCACCGCGAAACTGAAGGGCTGGCCGAGAAAGGCCACCGCGCTTAACGCGCTCGTCACCACAGCCGGGGCGTTTGAACTGCTGTTGCCGACACTGTTGGAGGGATACAGGCAATTGCTGGGAATGACTTGTTCCGGCTGGCTTGGGCTGAACCAGGAAAGATGCGCCTGCGCCGAGCCGCCGGCCTGGAGATAATCCAGCCGCAGATCATAGCGCACCCCCGCCTCCAAAGCGATGGCGTTGGTCCAGTCCGTCACGCTCTGCGACTGCCATTTATCAATAAGCAACTGGTCGTTGACCCAAAGCCGGCAGCCATCGTCGCTTCTCACATCAAAGTAATACGTTTCCGAAAACTGAGGCTGCACCTGTCCCGTCCAGCGCACGGTGTAAAGCCCGTTGCTCAAGTTCGGCGACATGCCGTTGCTCCAGATAAAATCAACCACCGGGTCAATTCGCGACAGAAACAGATCAGTGGGATTGAAATTCTTGCTGTTGGTGTAGGTTGTGCTCGAATTGGTATAATACTGGCCGAGCAGCCCGCTGCCCATTGGGGTGGGAGAAGGATAGATGACGACACTGGCATTGCTCGCCACGCCCACGGTGTAGTTCGCCCCGGGCAACAGCCCCAATTGAGCCAGGGCGGGCGCCGGCAAATTCGTGTTCGCCATGGGCAACAATGTGATCGTCTGCGAACTCACGCCAGCCGCTAGAGCGACAGCCGTCGGCAGGGCCGCATAATCCACGCCCGGCGCCGCTACACCCATTCCCGGTCCGCCAAGCCCCAGATTGACGGTGATGTGGTCCAGCGGAAAGCCTCCGCGCGTGACGGTGAACTGTCCGGTGAGCGCTGGCGTTTGTCCGGGGTCAGGCTGGGTCGCAGCCGAGCCTGTCGCCGCGATGGTGATGACATTTTGCGACGCCAGCAAGTTGGTGACGTAGGCGTAATCGCTCAAGGCATGGCCGTTGGCATCCTGCTGCCCGTTGCTAAACGGGTTGAACGGGTCGAGGCCCAGTTGATATTTTTCCCAATCGTTCATCCCGCTGCCGGCCGTATCCACGTCCGAGATGGCGACGCGGTAGTACGTCGCTGCCGAGTCCACCGGCGCGGACAATGTCACCGTGGTTCCCGAGCGGGCCACCAGATTAGTCTCGACATACCAATTCGCGCCACCCAGCGCGGTGATGCTTTGCAACTGATATTGTTTTCCCAGCGCGGACGGCAGGGTCACGGAGAAATTTGACGGCGAATTGGCGATGATCGGGATGAAAGGATAGGAATTGGAATCGAACGGATTGGTGCCGGCGATGGATTCTTGCAAATTAGAGAAGCCGTCGCCATCGGGATCGGCGTTGGGATCAATGCCGTAAGCACCGTAAATCCATTCCCAAATATCGCTCATGCCATTGCCGTTCAGGTCAACCTTCTGCCCCTGAACAGCCCCGATCCCGAATGCAAAAAAGATCAGGCAAATCCTTCTCGAAAAGCTGCCATGGCTCCTCTTCCTGCGATAAGTGCAACTGCACGGCATAACGTATTTATCTAAGCTCGATAGATTGAAATGTCAAATGCGGCAGGCAGCGGGACAATCGAGTTTTCATACGACTTCTTCATCGCCACGCCGGACCAAATTGCGCGGGGCCTGGCGGCTGGGTTGCCTCTGGAGGATTTGCGTCCAAAGAACCAATCCGCTTGCCATCAGCGACGTTCCACACCATGACGCGACCGCCAAAGTCCGAGGCGAAAACCCGTTCCCCTCCGGAACTGAAGCCGGCGCGCAATGGCAAATCGCAGCACTTTTCCAGATCGCGCAGTTTTTTTCCGCTGCCCTCCCAAAGCGTCACCGCATTGTCGCGCCCACAGGTTACCAGATGATCGTCCTGGGCGTAAGCGACCGAGAGCGCTCCGGCGGCGTGCGCCGTCCAGCTTTTCACCGGTTTGCCTTCCTCCATTTCCCAGAGTTTCACCCCGCCGTCCTCGCTGGAGGAGGCGAGCAGCTTGGAATCGCCCCGCCAACTCAAGGCGGTGACGGCTGATTTGTGGCCGGCCAGCGTGAATATTTCCTGCGCGCTGTCCGGGTCCCAGACGACGATGCCGCCGTTGCGATCAGCGGTGGCGAGCATTTGGCCGTTTGGACTGAAGGCGACCGCCGTGACCCAGTCGGTGTGTTTTTTGATCTTGTGCTGCAACGCGCCGGATTTAGTGGACCAGATTTTCACCATGCGCGACGGGCCTCCCAGCGCGATCTGCGATTGATCCGGCCGAATGTCCGCGGCCAGCGTCGTGTCGTAATCATCGCCCAAATCCATCAGTTGCTTGCCGGTGACGACATCCCAGACCACAACGCGGCCCGATTTGGCGCCGATGCCACCGCTGGCGAGCAAGAGTTGACCGCTGCGACTGAATTTGACATCCACCGGCTGCCCCTCCTTGAAAGGAAGGATGCCGAGCAGTTCGAGGGAATCGGTGTTGAAGAGCAGAACTTGCTTTTGTCCGGCCACGGCGAGCAACGGCGCCCACGGACTTGCTGCCAGGCCGGTGATCGCAGTCGTCCGCGCCGTGTGGATGATCCCTTCGCGCGGCAGATCCGCCGGCATCGGTGGCGGGCCGGGCGGTTTGCCGAGGGCATCCGATTTGAGTGTGAAATCGCTTCCGGAACTTCTTGCGGCGACCGCTTTGCCGCCGGCGCTTTCGAGCAATCCTTGCAGAATCCAGTTCTTGAATGTCTCCAAGTCTTTGTCCGGCAAGGGCGGTTGATTGGGCGGCATGGTCGGATCTTCCGTTTGCGTGATCGCCTTCCACAGTTTGCTCGCGTCCGGGTTTCCCGCAACCAACACAGCGCCGGACCCGCCGCCTTTGAGCGCGGCTTGATAGCTGGTCAAATCGAGGTCGGCTTTTTTCTTATCCTCGTTGTGGCACTTGGCGCAGTTGGCCTGGACGAGCGGCAGGATATTGTCCTGGTAGTTGATGCTTTGCCCTCCCAGCGCCATCGGGACGAAGAGCAAGGCGGCTGCAACCCTGATGTGGAAAGTTAGAGGCTGACAGGTCATGGGTTCAGTGGTTGAACACGAACTCCTTGGAATTGAGCAAGGACCAGAACACGTCGTTCAACACCTGCTCGGAACCGGCGCCCGGCTTGAAAAAAGTCTGCAACTTCGCCGATTCATCAGACGTCGGTCGGCGGCCCAGGCAGCGGAGGTACAACTCAGAGATGACCTGATCCGGGGTTTCGCCACGTTGGAGGAGCGTTCTGACCAGGCCGCCCTGCTCGATTTTGTTCTGAACCGTGTCGCCGTTCAGGAGGTGCAGCGCCTGGGAAAGATTCGGGTCCACTTTCACCTCGCACGAGCAAACCGTGGTTCGGCTGGCGCGCCCGAAAGTCGTGAGAAAATAATTCGCCGAATTGCCGTCGGGAATTTCCACCGCTTTCCCTCCGCGGGGCAGGCCGGGGAATTTATCCTGCGTCCCGGTGACCTCGCTGATGCAGTCCAGCAGCACCTCGGCGCGGATGCGGCGGATGGAAGCCCTGGCAAAATTCCGCTGGTCGCCGGCGTTGGATTCGTTGGGACGGGTGTCCCGTTGATAGGTGCGCGAGGCGCAGATGTCGCGCGCCAGTTTCTTGAAATCGTAATTATACGCCACCAACTTGGCGGCGAGCGCGTCCAGCAGTTCCGGGTTCGACGGCGGGTTGCTGATGCGCACGTCATCCACCGGCTCGATGATGCCGCGGCCAAGGAAATTGGCCCAGACAATGTTGGCCAGATTCCGCGCGAAATAAGGATTCTGCGGCGAAGTCACCCAGCGGGCGAGGACTTCCCGCCGGCTTTCGTCTTTGATTTCCGGCACGTCGCCGCCGAGGAACTTGGGCCGCATCACCGCGCCGGTCACGGGATGCTTCACTTCGCCTTCCTTGCGGTCGAAGATCACGGTCTCTCTCGGATCGTCGCCGGCTTTGCGTCCCACCTGGGCAAAGAAAGCGTTGAAGCCGTAATAATCGTTCAAGGTCCAGCGGTCAAAAGGGTGATTGTGGCATTGCGCGCACTGGATGCGCATGCCCAGAAAAACTTGCGCGGTGTTTTCCGCCAGCTTCTGCGGGTCCGGCTCGGTCTGAAAGTAGTTGGCGGCCGGATCGCGCAAGGTGCTGCCCGAGGCCGTGAGCAGGTCATGCACGATGCGATCCAAGGGCACTCCCGCCAGCATCTGTTGCCGCAGCCATTCAAAATAGGCGAACGCCGCCTTCGGATAAACCACATTGTCGTGCGAGCGGATTTCCAGCAACTCCGCCCACTTCATCACCCACATCTCGATGAATTCTTTGCGCTCAAGCAGTTCGTCCACGAGCTTGGCGCGTTTGTCCGCGGCCGGGTCGTCGAGGAATTTGCCGGCCTGGTCCGGCGCAGGCAATTCGCCGGTGATGTCGAGGGAGACCCGCCTCAAGAATGTCGCGTCATCGCACACTCCCGACGGAATCAGGCGCAATTTCTTCAGCTTGGCATCCACCGCCTCGTCAATGTAGTTGTTCGCGGGAACGTCCGGCCATTGGAACGCCATTCCTTTCGGGACGACGATCACCTGCGCGCCAACATTGTACTCTCCGAAGCGCGCCTGAATGAAGGCCTCGCCGCGCTGTCCGGCGATGGCGGTCCCGTCCTCCGCGATTTTGACGCTCGCGTCGTTGTTGCCGATGAAAACAGCAAGGGGCGTCACATCGCGATCCACCCCATCGGAGTAATGCGCGCGGACGATGAATTTCTGCGACGCGTTGGAGCCTTCCATGACGGCGGACTTGGGATAGATCTCAATGCCGGTGAGCTTGGAGACATTCATTGGGTCCTGCGGGGCGCCCGCGTCCAGCCAGGTGAGCAGTGTTTGGTAAAGCGGGCTGTTGGTGGTGAATCGCACGCCGCCCGTGTGCTGCACCGCGCCGAGACCTTTCTGAAGGATGAGACTTTCCTGCGGAATCGCCGGGTTGATGCGGCGGCCAATCTGTTCCCGCGTGAGCCGGAAATAATCTCCGTCGGGATCAAATCCAAAAAGCGAGAGATGAAATCCATCCTTGCCCCGCGAAGTGCCGTGGCAGGCGCCGGTGTTGCATCCGGCCCTGGTGAACACCGGCATCACATCGCGCCTGAAACTGACCGGCGATCGAACCGTCGCGCCCGCCACTGAAACCGGCACGACCAGCGTGCGGCCGGCGAAGGTCACGCGCAATTCGGTTTGCCCGTCGGCTTTGGGCAAAACGATGGCCTTGCTGACGCTGGCGAATTCCGGATTCGCCATGGTGAACTTCGCGAGAGCGGTCACGTCGCGCGTCACGCCGTCGGCATAGGTGGCCTGCACAACCACTTCCTGGCGCGATTCCGCGGAGGCGAGCCTGATTTCTGGAGGAAAGAATTGCAGCCCGGCAAGTTTCCGGTTTGCGCTATCCGCTTCCTTCACGGGCGTTAGCCAGGCGCAAACCAGGGACAGCCCAAGCACGGCCAACCCGGCTCGCAGGATCGCTCTGCACGGCAATTTTGTTCGTGAATTGCGCAACATGGTCACGGGCTGCCTTCCTTCGTTTCTACGAGTCTGGCAGGTTGTTTTTTCACCGGCACAATGCGCAAGACTCCACCGGCGGCGATGTTGTGGGGGATGATTTGGCCGTCGTTCGGCACGGCCACAGCGCAAAACAGGTTCCTGAACGAACCGGGCGGACATTTCGGGCTGACGCTGAGATTGAAGGTGACTTTCGGATCGTCGCTGGCGATCTCCCCTTCCGGCGCGGTGATTTTATCCGGCAGACCGATCAAACGGATTTTTGCCTTGCCCGCAAAAGGTTTCAATTGCCGCAAATCCACCGTGAGCGCCGCCGTATCGCCGGGATTGGCGACGAGCGTCTGGATTTTGCCCGCGACATAGGGCGGGGCGATTTGGAGACCGGACAACTGTGACGAAACGTAAACCTGGCCGCCTTCCACCGTGGCATGGCCGAGCACGGCAATTCTCCAGGCGCGGGCCTCGGCGTTTTCGGCTGCGTTGAGTTGATAAAAGGCGCTGGTCGCCCCTTTTGGAACGGTCGCGTCGGACTGCGAAGTCACGCCTGGCGGATTCCAGACCATCTGCAGCTCGACGGGTTCGTCGAAGCCGGGATCGCGCTCGACCACGATCTCCAGCGACATCGAACCCGCCTGGACCAACGGCACTTTCGGTTCGACGATGCGCAATCGAAACGGCGCCTCCTTGACCACGGCCACGCAAAGTTGGTCCACCCGCGTGTTGCAATAATTCGCGTTGTTCGGGCCTGCCACCAGTTCAACCTCCTGCCGGAAATGCCCGGTGACGGCGCCGCTCGCGTTCGTTCCGGTCGCGGTCAAGTCCAGCAGTTTTGCGCCCCTGGGCGCATCGGGCGCGGCTTCGAAAACGAGCGGCTCCGTCTCTACGTTGGCGGGCAGGTTGTCCGCGAACAGGGACACCCCAGTCGGCAATGCAGGAAGCTCGAAGCGCAGCGCGCCGTTGAAGTTGGCGCGCTTGGCGGAAATCAGCGTCGCAAAACGGTTGCCTCGCGGCACGGCGATAAACTGCCGCGCTTGCGTGTCGTTGCGGGCCACTTCGGGGATTTTCACCGTGATGCCGGGCGCCGCCGGGGTGATTTCGATGCGATAAGTGAAGTCACGGCCGAACCGGCCGAGCGTGTCACGGAGGCGGACGAAGTAGTTGGTCGTTTCGGGCGGCGTGAATTTCAGCGCGCTGTCCGCCCCGCCGGCGTCGTCATTGGCGGCAAGGCTGCGGCCTTTGGCGTCAAAAACATCGAGGATCGAATCCAGCGGCGAGCGAAGCTGGCGCGCGTAAACGTTCACTTCGAGCGGCGCGCCTTTGTCGGCCCGAAAGCGAAACCAATCTTCCTGGCCTCTTCTTGAAATAATTCCGTTGAGCGCAAACGGAGGCTGCAAATCCACTACCGCGGCATGTTCGCGATCCGGCGTCTGTCCCGGCGAAAGGAAATTGGGAAAGGGCGAAACCCGGATCCAGTTCGGCGACGGGGCGGGGAAGTGGTCCAATTCCGCAAAGACCCCAAATTTTTCGCGCGGAGTTTCGGGCAACATCAGATCCTGGACGAACTCACCGGTCGCCTCGCTGTAAAACGTCAACGGCACACTTTCCCCCGTCTTGCCGCCCAGGGGATAAACCGAGGTTGGCCGGGGAAAATTTCCGACATGGAGCAGGTAATGGCAGTCGGCGCTGCCGCCGTATGTCGCCTCGCGAAGTTGCAGGACGTAAGTCCCGTTGTGCGGCGCCACGAGGCTGACAATCGGGTCCTGCATCGCCAGCCAGGTATCAGCCGCCTCAGCCAGGACCACGCCATTCGTGTCCAGCACGGAAAGCCGCGGATCGAACATGCCGCGGCCCAGGCGCATGCCTTCGACCTCCGCTGAAAGCCGCCCGCCGTTTGGCACGACCACCGCAAAACAGTCCACGTCCCCGCTGGTAATCACTCCGGCGACCGTGGTGTTGAGCGCGATCTTTTGGGCCTGGGCGGGCACGTTATTCGGTTCGATTTCCGCCACCACCGGAAATGGCCCGACAAAAAAGGTCCGCAAATCGGAAAGCCCGCTCGCGGTTCGCAAGCGGAAATGATGTTCGCCCAGGGCGCAATCAGGCGCGATGGCCGCGAGCGCCTGGACGGTCTTGTTCGTGACCGGGCCGATCTGCTTTATTGCGATGCCCGCTTCGTAGCAAATGATTTCCTCCGCGTCCTGCAGCCGGTCGCCCCGGAAGGTGATTTGAAGGTCAGTTCCGCGCTGGCCGCCCGCGGGCACAATCGAAGCAAGATGGGGATCGGTGGCGAAAGCGGAAACCGCTGCGAAAAGAAAAATGCCGCGCGCGAACTTCGCTTTAAAGCTTCTGGTCTCTTTGAACATCTGCGCTCAAGCCAGAAGCCCGTTGGCTATTTCGCCGTCCTTGATGATCTTCACGGGCCGGCTGCCGGCCAGCAGTGTTTTCTCCCAATCAATGCCGAGCAGGCTGTACACGGTGGCAGCGTAATCAGGCACCGTGAGGGGGCTTTCGTCCGGTTCGGTGCCGGTGGCGTCGGTGGAGCCGTGAACGTGGCCCTGTTTGATGCCGCCGCCGGCCATCACAATGCTGAATACTTTTGGATAATGATCGCGTCCGCCGTTCTTGTTGATCTTGGGCGTGCGGCCAAATTCCGTGGTGACCAAAACCAGCGTCGAGTCGAGCATCCCTCGCGCGGAAAGATCGCGAATCAAAGCCGCAAATGCCTGATCGAACGCGGGCATTTGCCGGCTGATCCCGGCGCGGATGTTGTCGTGATGGTCCCAGCCGCCGTAGGTCAGCGAGACGAAACGCACACCCGCCTCCACCAGGCGACGCGCCAGGAGCATCCTTTGCCCGGCGGCGTTGCGGCCGTATTCATCCCGGAGCGGGCCAGGCTCCCGCTTGAGATCAAACGCGGCCCGGGCCTCATCCGAACTCATCATCGCATAGGCGCGCTGATAGAAGGCGTCCATGCCGTCCAGGGCGTCGGATTCTTCGAGCGAACTGAAATGGGCGTCCACCACCGCGCGCATTTCCCGGCGCACGGCAAAGCGATTTTCGTCCACGCCATGCGGCAGATTCAAATCACGCACCTCGAACGCGCCGCCCGCCGGGTCGGCGCCCAGGCTGAATGGCCCGTAAGCCGACCCGAGAAAACCCGTGCCGGCATACTCATTGGGCTGGGTGGGAACGCAAACATAGGGCGGCAGGTTGTTTTGCGGGCCGAGTTCGTGGGAAACGATGCTGCCGATGCTCGGATACTGCACGGCGGGGCTGGGCCGCCAGCCGGTGAACATGTTGTGCGTGCCACGACCGTGATCGGCTTCGCCGTGGGTCATGGAACGAACGACACATATCTTGTCCGCAATCTCCGCCGTGTGCTTCAGGTGCTCGGAAAATAAAATCCCGTCGAGCTTGGTTTTCACCGTGCCCAAGGGTCCGCTATATTCGATGGGAACCAGCAGCTTTGGATCGAACGATTCCTGGGCCGCGATCCCCCCCGGCAGAAATATGTTGATGACCGATTTGGCTCTGGCGGCGGCAGGCGCGGGTTGGGCCTCCAGCTTGAAAAAGTCTCCCAGCGTCAACCCAAGACCGCCAATCAAGCCGACAAAGAGGAACTCCCGGCGATCAGGCCGCCACACATGGTCTTTCGCGCCACAAAATGAGTCGCAACAATTTTTCATACGCGTTTCGCACCTTCCTTTCTGAGGATACCATGATACAAATACACCATAATCCAATAAAATCAATTCCATTCGTCTTCCTACTGATAAATCAAGACGTTCTCAGGCTTTCCCTGAAGCCCGCCTGCGCGATAGGGTTAGGGCGACACAGGACCTGGGCCCGCTTGGGTAGGGCGGAGGCGGAGGGAAAGACGACTTTGCAAGGTTCAGAAATGGGCGAACCATCAGGAAGAAGGGAGAAGTTAAAGACAGGTGCGGGTGAAAGTGGACGGGCTGGGATGATCCTCAACCTCTCCTCCGTTGACCTTCTTGATCCAGTCCTGACCGCTGATTCAATCGTTGGTGATTTGGTTTTTCAATCCACAACGCATTATCCATTGGATATCCAATAAAATGATGTAAACGCCATGTCATCAATGCTTTGCATCCAAATTGAGCTTTGGGTGAGGCAACAACGGAAGGCGTAATCCGACGTGATCACTGTCGGCAAATTGTCGGCAGATAATCCACTGGGTTCAATGCTGGAGTCGCCAAGGCTGCCAGAAGAACGGGTGGCGTCCGCGGACAGCGCTGGTTTTATGCAAGATGTTGACGGAGAGGTGGCTGAGTGGCTGAAAGCACCGGTTTTTCCAACCGTTGTCTGGTTTTTTGGTGCTTTTGCCGACAGTCATTGTCGGCAACCGTTTCGGCCACTGGCGCTTGGCGCCCTTTACTTGTTCAATCCAGGTCCCAACCGTGGCTGCGGTGGTAGCCGAGGTGTTTGAGGCGGCGCTTGGCCGGCTTAAAATTGATGTCGTATTCGTGGCTGATGGCGCTCGCCATCTCGTCGACGCGGACATGGCCGTGCTGATCCGTGTGCTTGGGAATGATGCTGTCGAGGAATGCCCGGACGCTTTCTTTCGGCATGAGGATGGCAGATGCCAGAGCGCGGGCGTTGCTTTCGAGGCGGGCTTTTTTCGCTTCGTCGAGGCCGTCCTCGATGGCCAGCCTGTCCTCAATTGTTCTGCAATTGGCAAAGAGGGATGTGTGGATCAGTTTGTGGGCGAGTTCCTCACCGAGTGTGAAGCGGTATTTCTTTTCCTGGGCAACATTGTCCATGAGGTCTGCATCCACGAATACCTTTTTGGCCGTGGTGTCGATGAAGGCGTATGTTTTCCAGCGCCGCGTGAGTTCGTGGAAGGCGACCAATTGGATGTCAAACCCCTCTTGCATCAGGATTTCGATATCCACGCGTCGGCCGGTTACGCACTTGGGCGCTTTCGACAGCGCCTCCTCCGCGATTCGCTCCAATTGCCAGAGTGCGAATTCTCTAACCGTTGGGCTGGGCTTTTTTGTATCGGCCACTCTTGAGGTCCTGGATGATGCCGCGGAGTTGTTCCTTGGTTACGTTTTCGTTTTCGACTGTCCGCAGCATTGCTGGAATCAGGTCGTTTTCCTTCACAAATTCTGCGACGTCCGCCGGAACCTCATCGCGCCCTTTTGCGGCCAGGTCGTAGAAGGTTTCAAAATCTTTGCTTCCTTTTGTCAACTCCAGCGCCTTGACGATCCTTTCCAGCCCCTCCGCTGGCGGCGGCGGCAGCACCTCCGCTTCCACATTGCAGTAATTGGACGGCTGCAGGCCGACCTTCCGAGCAAACTCGCGCAAACTCAAATTCATGGCCAGGCGTTTTTCTTTCAGGAATTTGCCAAACGTTTTCATATCAATCAGGCAAGTTTTCAGGTTCTTGTTTCATCATGTTCTATTTGAATATAACACGCCCTTTGCTGCTGGCAACCCTTTCTTTTTGCCGTTTTTTGGCCGACCATCTTCCCCGTGGGACCGCCGACAGGGTAGGGGTCAGTCCCACATAACCGCATATTTTTGTTTTCTTGCGTCATCCCACAATTTGTCTCGTCGCTGGTGGCTCGGTTTCCTCCCATCGGGCCGGCGCCTCGTCCAAGAAAAGGGCGTTCACTTGCCACGCCCAATTCTGCGAAGCCATGTGCGGTCCTCCGGGGATGGTTCCGGGAACAGCCTCAAGCCGCAGGCGTGAGCGACGGCCCGGCAACCGCTGGCGGAGTCGAAATTGAGAAACGAGTTTGGTAATAGAGGGAGAAGAGCCAGTTGGTATCGGCAAAGGCTATTCGGGTCTGAGGCATAGCTCGTAAGCTTTCGGGTCGGCTGGCGGCGCGGGCCGCTTTAGCACTTCCCGCCAATCCGGCGGCGGGGCGGGCGACAATTCGCGCTCGACCAATCATTGAGCTTTTCACTCAGGTTGCCAAAGGCTTGCTGCAGTTGCCTCTTGGACCGTCTGGGGCGGAAAGTAATGGTCTCGCGCATGCCAAAATGGTAAGACCAACCTCGGCATTGGCAAGGGGGGATCGCTCTGGAAAGCGTTCTGGATGGAACGGGCCGGCGCGACCCATTCCTTGTCAACAATCTGGACGGGGCGCATCGGGATCTGGTCACTTCCACCCGCAGGTTTTCTTGCGGTGTCCACCTTTGGGCTTGACCTCGCCGCAATGAATGCCACATTCTTCACGCCAGGTTTGGCACGTTGCCGTGGTTGCCGCATTCCGGCCCGTATGGAGCTGCTCGGGTGGAAGAAGTTGGAGAGAGCGCCGGTTTGTGTCGTTAAGCTGTGGTTCAACAACAGTGGTTGGCAGGACAAGCTTAAGTTGTTTATATTCAATTGGTTGGAGAGGTGGCTGAGTGGCTGAAAGCACCGGTTTGCTAAACCTAAAGCCCCAGGTACTGGGGTACTCGACTAAATTCCAAAAATGTGGTCTTTTGCCTGATAATCAAGGCTTTATGTGGGGGTTATGCAGCAGTCGCAGGGTGAACTCTTTGGAGAAAAAGTAGTTCAAAACCATGATTCTTGCATTTTTTAGTTCAACACGTAGTGCAACAAAAGAGACCCACTCCGACGCCGAGATGGCACCAATGTTTCCCTGCTGGGCCAGCGCCGATTCCAGGTAGCCCACCTGAAATGGCCCACAGTCGCACGCTAGCGGGCCCCGCCTTGTCCCTTTTCGACGCCGGGCGTGCTTGGTATGGGGGAATCACCTTGGCGCGATTTTGGAATCGAAGGCCCGCGCGGAATGAGCGCCACAGGTGCGGTCGTGCTCGACATTGGGACCGCCTGCTGAGCGAGAGTCGACCTAACCGTGAATTGATGCCAAGAAGACGAATTCAGAGGAGCGGGCCGCCCTCTCGTCACGAGCCAGACGGGGATCACCGCAGCAGGTGCGCCATTGACCCGCCCAATTCGGGCGTTGACGGCACCGGTTTCAACAATAGAATTCTCGAATGTCCGAACTGGTGGCAATATCCGAACGGCTGGTTAGCTCACCCACCGTTGGAACGGAAGTGGCGGCTGGTGCCCGCTGCTCACCCTGAACGTTAGGTCTCGTCGCTTATGCCGTTTTCTCCTGACGTCAAAATCCGAGCTTTGGTTGCATGTGGCCGTTGCTGCTGCATTTGCCACAAGTTCTGCGGTATCAAGATCGAATGCCACCACATAGTTCAAGAAGCTAACGGCGGACCCAACACGATTGAGAATTGTATTCCGCTTTGTTTTGACTGCCATGCGGATATGCTCTCTTACGATGACAATCATCCTAAAGGGACGAAGTATCGCCCCGAAGAGTTGAGATTTCATCGTGATAGCTGGTTCACGAAGGTTTGCACTGCACGACCGGCTGATTATACCGCCGAGCATTTGAAGCTCGACCAGAGCCTCTTCAAGCGCATTTTGAGGCTGCTGCCTTGGAACGGCTCCATCGGATTCATTAACACGAACAATTTTGCAGGTTTCTCTTTCGAGTGCAGTTCACTGCGCGACTTGAACGAGTTCGACGCCTGTAATGAAGACCCGGGATGGGAGTTTATTGACCCCACATTAGAAGTCGTGCGGGCTACGCTCGCACAGCACGTAAGCCGTTTCCTCGGTTTAATCGCCGTGAACACATTTCCGACTCACAATTCTGGCCGCAGTTCAGTGCCCCAGGAGTGGGAAGATCAGCAGCCCGAACGATTTGCCAATGTAGTCCAAGACATTCATGAAACCGTTCAACAATGCGTTGACTCTTACCGGACACTGATTCGAGAGGGACGGCATCGTCTGGCAGTCGGAGTTCCGATTGAGGAGGCAAACCCAAATGAACCCATGCCTATTCCCCATCGGCAAGCCGGATGATCGGTTGGCCAAAGCCATCGCCAGAGGTACGGCCTCCCAACGGACAGCCAAGTGGAATTCACTTGGGTGCTGGCCACCCTTCGGATCAAGAAAGATTCCCTGACCTGGCCGCACTTGGCCGTCGATTACACAACCAACGGTCCGGAGACCTTGCTGATTCACGTATGCGAGAACGATATCGTCTTGCCTGGACCCTTCAAGGTTCCGCGGTCCATTCGGATATCCATAAATCGCGGCGACATTCCGCTCAAACATGGCCTGGTAAGCGGCTAGGCCATAAGATTCATTTGTGTTGAAGATCCAGTGCCCATCCCAGGTATCGCTTGCGGTCTCACGCTCCGACATCGCGGTAACACCTTCGAGAGCGAGAACACGAGGCACATTCTCGCCATGCCAAGTGCTTGGATTCATATCACACCGGCCGGCTCACGGCAATCATCGTCGTGACGGTTCGTGTTTATGGGACCAAACCGGGCAGTCTGTTAAGGTCGGAAATTCCGATTCGCACGGGCACTTGGGATTTGACTCGCCCCGGCTATTCGGAGGCCGACAGCGTGGCCCATTGCGGAGGGAGTTTGGCTGGGGATTTCATTTGGAGTCTGACCTATACGGACATTTTGAGCGGCTGGACCGAGGGCGGGGCGGTCTGGAACAAAGGGGCGGCCGGGGTGCTGGCTGCCACGCGGGAGGTGGAGGAGCGGTTGCTGTTCGCGTTGCTGGGATTTGATTCGGACACTTTCTGTTTTCTTTGGTCCATCATGAATCGGTTGTTGGCGAGAATAATAAATGGGAATTGCTGCGTCTATTAACCCGGCCCTGTAATTTCGCTTTTTTTGCCGGATCACCAACAGCCTTGGCCACGTCGAAACGCCTCATGTCGCCTGCAAACACACGGAGACTGTAGCAAAATGGCTTATGCAAGTGCTCGCCTTAACCGGGCGATTGCGCGACGAACTGAAGACCGAGATTCCGCGACTTTGCCATTCCAAACAAGACTGAGGCTGCGGTTCAGTGCGCTCATGCCCTTTGCTGACACCAAGGCGAATCGCTCTTCAGAAAGCGATTTGGCGGCAACGTCCGGGAGAAAGGCGGCGGCGGTGCCGCTTTCCACGGCCGAAACCAATAAACTGAAAGTTTGGGCCTGTATCACCGGGCGAAGATTTAGTCCAAGAGTGGCGGCGGTGGCCTTCACAGTTTTGACAAAAAAACCATCGCCCGCCATTTCCGCAAAAGGCAAAGGCCGCCCCTCCAAGACCTCCGCTCCCTCACGAGACCGGAGCAAAGTTCTTGGAACTGCCAACACGTATCGAAGGGTCTTGATGACCTCGCTCTGAAGACCGTCGGCCACGGATTCTGTTCTGATTATGACCAAATCAACACTCCCCGCGAGCAATTCGCGCAAGGCCAACTCAGTTGTCAGGCTGTGGACATCAAACCGAAGTGGGGGATCGCCCGACATGAGTTCGGCGAGATGCGGCATGACGAACCAGCGCAGAACGGCTTCGCCAGCGCCCAATCGGACAGTCTCGGCCCGGGCGCTGGCAGCATTCATCACGTCGTCGAGTGCGCCGAAAAAAGTGTGTGTGGCCAAGGCCACTCGGCGGCCAGTTTCATTCGGTTTCAAGGTCTTGCCAACCCGATCAAACAGTGGTGTGCCGAGGGCTTTCTCCAGCTCCTTCAACTGCCGACTGAACTGGCTTTGCCGGTTTGGGTCAGGGCCGGCGGCGGCAACAATCGTCCCTGCTTCAACCACCGCACACAATGTTTGAAGACGGTCAATCGAGATCCCGACTAATATCGCACTTCGAAAAGACATACATGATCGTATAATCATGTTATATGCAAAATCATGTGTTCACAAGCCATAAAATGATGGCATAATGGCGACCATGACTCGACTGAAAGATTTGCGGGTTGGAAGCATCCTCCGGGGATTGGTTCCCGGCCAGGCGGTGACGCTACGCCACATCGAACTCCACAGCGACGACGTGGCCTCGGTCACTTTCGTGGACGGCGAGGGTAAAGTGGAACAGGCGCTCGTCTATCGCGACCAAGAACCGCAATTGGAACTCGTCGAACAAAGCCGGCCGCTGAGTTTCGCTTCCGATGGCCATTTGTTCCGTCTTGTTTCCGAAGCTCAAAGGCTGCGCTACGCTTTCCTATTTGACCCGCTGATCGCTGTGAGCACCTCGGCGGTGGACCCGCTTCCTCATCAGATCACGGCGGTTTACGACACCATGTTGAATCGCCGACCTTTACGGTTCCTGCTGGCTGACGATCCTGGCGCAGGCAAGACGATCATGGCGGGGTTGCTCATCAAGGAACTTATCATCCGCGGTGACATCGCCCGGTGTTTGATTGTGGCTCCCGGCGGACTTGTCGAGCAATGGCAGGACGAACTGGATGAGAAATTCAGTCTGGCGTTCGACATCATGACGAACGAAGGGTTGCAAGCCGCCCGGACGGGCAATTGGTTTCAAGAGCACAGCCTGTGCATCGCGCGACTGGACAAACTGAGCCGTAACGAGGATGTCCAGGCCAAATTATCATCCTTGGATTGGGACCTGATCATCGTGGACGAATCGCACAAAATGTCGGCGTCCTACTTCGGCTCCGAAATCAAATACACCAAACGATTCAAGCTCGGCCAGGTGTTGTCTCGTTGCACCCGCCAGTTTCTCCTGCTGACCGCCACGCCGCATAACGGCAAGGACGAGGATTTTCACCTCTTTTTGTCCTTGCTGGATGGCGACCGTTTTGAGGGC
>Ga0326727_10012891_pt1 | contig 18847 bp, 19 predicted proteins | sample MB2enrmetagenome_FD_207643 | JGI IMG/M metagenome (GOLD analysis project Ga0326727, IMG submission 207643) | Lab enriched peat soil microbial communities from McLean, Ithaca, NY, United States - MB29MY | ecosystem: Environmental > Terrestrial > Soil > Wetlands > Peat | place: USA: New York...
GACGGCGCGCTGAATGGCCTCGATGGTGATCTTGCGCACCTGCATGTCGATGAACTGCTTGAGGCACTGCTGGGTGGAGGCCAGGGTGATCTCCATGTGGTTGAGCTGGCACCAGGCGATGAGGCGCGTCATGGCGCCCTCCAGCTCGCGCACGTTGGTGCGCACATTGGAGGCCACGAAGAGCGCCACGTCGGCGGGCAACTGCACCTGCTCGGACTCCGCCTTTTTTTGCAGGATGGCGACTTTGGTCTCCAGATCGGGCGGCTGGATGTCGGCGATCAGGCCCATTTCAAAGCGCGAGCGCAGACGGTCCTCGATCTCCGCCAGCTCCTTGGGCGGACGGTCGCTGGCGATCACGATCTGCTTCATGCTCTCGTGCAGGGCGTTGAAGGTGTGGAAGAACTCTTCTTGAGTGCGCTCCTTCTGGGCTATGAACTGGATGTCGTCGATGAGCAGCACGTCCACGGTGCGGAAACGGTCGCGGAAGCTGGTCATGCGGTCGTTGCGCAGGGAGGTGATCATCTCGTTGGTGAACTTTTCCGCCGAGGCGTAGCAGATGCTGGAGGAGGGCTGGCGGCGCTTCACCTCATGGCCGATGGCGTGCATGAGGTGGGTCTTGCCCATGCCCACGCCGCCATAGAGGAAGAGGGGATTGTAGGCCTTGGAGGGGCGCTCGGCGACGGCCAGGGAGGCGGCGCGGGCAAACTGGTTGCCATTGCCGATGACGAAGGCGTCGAAGGTGTAGCGGGGATTGAGCTGCGCGGCGGTGGACCAGTCGAAACGGGCCTGCTCCGGGGAGCGAGGCGCCGGGGCCGCGGGGGCGCGCGCGGGAAGCGGCCCGAAGCCGCCGTCCTTGCGCACCGGCGGAACCGAGGGGTCCTCCTCGGCGGTCACAAAACTGACGTCGTCCAGCTCCAGCGCCTGCTGCTCGATGGCTTCCTGGATCAGGTCGCCGTATCGCTCTCCCAGGTTTTGAAACTGCGACGAGGGCACGCGCACGTACAGCGTGCGATTGACGACATGGCTGTAGCGGGTGGGCTTCAGCCAGGTCTCGAAGGACTGGCGATTCACCTTCATCTCTAGGGCTGAGAGAATCTGGAGCCAGGGGTTGAGTGCCGTTGCCGGCGAAATTGCGTATGCCATCGTGCTAATCCTTGCCTGCCGCCTGATCTCTGCCAGGACGGGTCATTCTGTGATATGGGGCAACGGCTTCCTCTTGGCGCAAGGCATTGGGCCTTGCGTCAGATTATCGCCGGCCGGCCCCTGGCTTTGATCTGGGGTTAGTAGGTCATATGGGCCGGTACGAATCTGTTTCCTTGGGTCTTTGGGAAACTATCTTGAACGGTCCCAAGAGTAGCACACTTGGGTGTCTGTTCATCAATCTTTCACAGAAGAATTTTAATGGTCAAGATCAGTTGCACCTTGGATGGTGAAAATGCCGGTCAGGTTACCAGAGTGTAGGGCGAAATGTTCCGGAATCGCTCACTGTGTGCCAATACGAGCCCGTTTTTTTAGAGAACGCGAGTTCATGGGCGCCCGGCCGCTTCATCTGCGTTCAGGGCAGGCTCTGGCCGCGTCTTTGATTTTTTGCGCGGGTGAATCGGCGCAAAAGCGCTCCTGGGCCGACTTGCCGCTGGATTCCTGGCCCAAGCTGCGATACACTTAGAACTTGCCGTCAAGGCAAAGATTTTATTCAGGAAACAGGAGCGCATCTTCATGCCTAAGCGCACATTTCAACCCAATCGACGCAAACGCGTGAAGACACACGGCTTCCGCGCGCGCATGAAGACCAAGGCCGGCGCCGCCGTGCTCAGCCGCCGCCGCGCCATCGGGCGCAAGCGCGTCTCCGTCAGCGCAGGCTTCCGCGACTAACCATCGCCTGCTGCTCTGCTTAGCCGGAATCTGGCAGATTTCCGCAGGATTCCGGCGGAAACTCCTTCCGGCTTCGCCATGACCACCCCTCTCCAGCCTGCTCAGAGCCAGTCCCGCCGGCAATCTCTGGCCGGAGCGCGCTTGACGAAGCACGCCGACTATCAGCGCGCTTATGCGGCCAGCCGCAAGCGCCAGTCTGCTTCCATGAGCTGGTTTCTGGCGGCGCAAACGCCCGTAGCTCCGGAGTTTCCGATTGGCCCGCGCGTTGGACTCACCGCAGGCAAGGTGCTGGGCAAGGCCCATGAACGCAACCGCATCAAGCGCCGCATGAAAGAGGCTTTGCGCCGCCACCTGGAACTGCTGCCCCCGGGCTGCGACCTCATCCTCCATCCACGCCGCGCGGTGCTTACCATGGATTTCAAGAAACTTGAGGCGGAGATGGTGCGTATCCTACAGCAGGCCAAGACCGAGGCTGTCCAAATGAAGCAGAATTCCGTCCCGCTTGTCACGCCGCAGGTACCATGACCCGCATCTTGCTTGCACTCCTCGCTTTCTACCGCCGCTGGCTCTCTCCGGCGATCCATGCGCTCTCGCCCGGCCAGGGCTGCAAGTTTCTGCCCACCTGCTCGGAGTACGCCTCGGTGGCCATCGCCACCCACGGACCCCTGCGCGGCACGGCGATGGCGGCCTGGAGAGTGCTGCGCTGCCATCCCTTCACCCGCGGAGGCCTTGACCCGGTGCCCCCGGCTCCGATTTCACGCCACATGCCCCACAAACCGTTACCATAGGAAGAGCGGCAGCCTGACGGCGCGCCTCCTGCACGGCCTTTGAAGAGGCCCTGAACGAATAGGAAGTATCCATTGGCAGAATTCAGCAATCCCAATCTTCCAGGGCCGGGCGGAAGCGGCGGCAGCGGCGGCGATATGCGCGGCCTGATGTCGATGACCCTCTTAGCCCTGGTCGTCCTCCTCGGTTTTCAGTACTTCACGAGGCCCAAGCAGCCGGCCACAACGGCGCCCACCACCCCACCGACGCTCAATCAGAATCATGGCGACAACGGTGATAGAGCAAGGTCCTCTAAAGGCTCTCCTGTAACCGGTGGTCTGTCGCCAGAAACAAAAGACATCGCGCAGAATTCGCATACTGCGCCGGCTATTCCGGATGAGGTTGCATCCACAGAGGTTACAACCACAGTCGAGAACAAGAACCTGAAGGTCGTCTTCACCAACAGGGGCGGCCAGGTCGAGCACTGGATTCTGAAGGGCAGCCAGTACAAGGACCACCCCGATCCAGGCGGCCAGCAGCTTGATCTGGTCAATTCCAGGACCACCGCCTTAGGTCTACCGCTCTCGTTTGTTACGTACCCATTCGCGCCCCGCGTCACGACATTCTGTGATCTTGGCAAGGATAAGGATGCCAAGGATTTATGTGGGATAAACAAGCCATCGAAAACTTCTTATGTCGTTTTCGTGAATGAGATTGATCCTTCACAGCCAAGGACGACGCCTGTTGTATCCGTTGATACTGACCCTTCTGGCATAAGTGATAAGAATTCAATTACTCTCACGGGCCTGCTTTGCAACACGAATAACAAATGCTTAATTTACCGGACGGCGACTGGAAGTTTAGGGGCCGCAGCTACTGCGGTCGTGTCAGGAGGTTCAGTAACTGGAGTTCGGATCGATAAAGGTGGCTCAGCCTACACATTTCCACCGGCGGTTGAATTCAGCGGCGGAGAGTGCTCGATCGAACCCACAGGATCGGCTGTGATCTCGCTTGGCGCGGTAACCTCAATCAAGATGACCAGCGCTGGCGAGGGCTGTACTTCCGCGCCCACAGTGACTTTCACGAAATCCGCTGCAGAAACAGGTTATATCGGCTCTGCAGATAGTGACAAATTCACAGATACCGGCCTCGCAGGCGACGGAACTGTACCTGAGCCGGCGTTCAGTACACAATTGAACGAGGCCCTTTATCAGGTCACCACCAACGGTACGGTCGACGCCGACGGCGCCTTGCAAGCCCCTGCCTCGATCACCTTTCATTACCGGCAGAACGGCCTGGACGTGGTGAAGACCTTCCGCTTTGACGCGAGCTACGTGGTGACGGCCGAGGTCGAGGTGAAGCGCAACGGCGTTCCGGTCCGCGCCCTGCTGGCCTGGCCCGGCGGGCTCGGCGACCAGACCGAAGCCATGCACTTCGCCTACGGAAAGTTCATCTGGTCTCTGGATGGCAAGGACGACTCGACAGACGCCAAGAAGGTCAGCGGCGGGGCCACCCTCGACCAGCCCTTCGAGTACGCGGGCGTCATCGATCTCTACTTCGCTGCTGCCTTTCTGCCCGACGCGCCGGCGCGCACGACCGTAGTCACGCTGCACAACTCCATCGACCTGCCCAGCGACGCGAGCGATCCCAACAGCCAGAAGAGGCCAGCCGACGTGATCGGCCTGGCCGTGGGCGACACCAGCGGCATAACCCGCCTGCGCCTCTTCGCCGGACCCAAGGCAACCGACCTGCTCAAGTCCATCCACTCCACCGGCGCCGACGGCAAACCCACCGGACCCTCGCTGGAGCCGCTCATTCAGTACGGCTGGATGACCATCCTCGCCAAGCCTCTCTACCTGGCTCTGCGCTACCTCAAGGTTCAGATGGGCCCCGGCATCTACAACTGGGGCTGGGCCATCATCATCGTCACCTTCATCTTCAACCTCCTCATGCTGCCCACGCGCTACATGATGATGAAGTCCTCGCTGAAGATGATGCGCATCCAGCCCAAGGTCGAAGCCATCAAGAATCGTTACAAGCACCTCAAGCCAACCGACCCCAAGCGGGCCGAGATGAACACCGAGATGATGGCCCTCTACAAGACCGAGGGCGTCAACATGTACGGCAGTTGCCTGCCCATGCTCTTCCAGATGCCCCTGTTCTTCGCCTACTATCGCGTCCTGCTCAACGCCGTCGAGTTGCGCCAGGCCCAGTGGTTCTGGCTCACCGACCTCTCTTCGCCGGACCCCAAATATATCCTGCCCATCCTCATCATCATCACCATGTTTGTCACCCAGTACATCACACCCTCGCCGGGCATGGACCCCACGCAGCGCAAGATGATGGCCTTCATGATGCCGCTTTTCATGGGCTTCGTACTGTTGCACTTTGCCTCCGGCCTGGCCCTCTACTGGGGCACCGGCAACGTCATCAACCTGGTTATCCAACTGGGCATCAACCAATCCAGCATCGGCAAGGAGATGCACGAGATCGCCGCCAGGAAGGCCGCCAAGAAAGCTGGCGGCGGCCCCGTCACTATCAAGGGCAGGCGGTAACTATACTCGCCGCGCAATCCCGCCCCGCTCAGGCTCAGCTTGAGCGGGGCTTCTGTTTGCTTTGAGAGGGCGCGACAGGCCGCGAGCAGTGGCAAAATAGAGCTATGCCCCCTCCCGAGCTGAATCAGACACCCCCCATCGTCCTCACCGCTCCCCAGGCCCGCGTACTGGGCGCACTGGTTGAGAAAGAAGTGACCACGCCGGAGTACTATCCGCTCTCGCTCAACGCGCTCATCAACGCCTGCAACCAGCGCTCCAACCGCGAGCCGGTGATGGCGCTGGACGAGGAGCAGGTGCGCCAGGCGCTGCATGGCCTGGAAGACCTGCGCCTGGCCGGCCGCGCGCGCTCCGCCGACGGGCGTGTGACCAAGTACGAGCATTGGCTGGGCGAGGCCTTCAACTTCAGCCGCGCGGAGACGGCGCTGGTTTGCGTGCTGCTGCTGCGCGGTCCGCAGACACCCGGCGAGCTGCGCGGCCGGACGGAGAGATTGCATCGCTTCGAAGAAATTGAGGATGTGCTGGCCGCGTTGCAAAAGCTGATGGAGCGCACCCCGCCGCTGGCCGCCGTTCTGCCGCGCCAGCCGGGAACCAAGGAGTCGCGGTACGCGCACCTGCTCTCCGGGCCGGTGGAGTCAGTTACGGCTGCTTTTGCAGCCGAGCCTGCTTTTGCGCGCCGCGAGGCCGGTGAAGACTCCGGCCACGAAGAGCGCATCGCGCAGTTGGAAGCGACGGTGGTTGAGTTGCGCCAGGAGGTCGCCACGCTGCGGCAGAAGATCGACGATCTGTTTGGAGATTAATTGGGCAGGGATGCATTTCTTCCGAGTGGAATTTGTCCATCCCGTGTTCAAGGAAGAGAGAAAGGAAATCCCCGTGTTGAGAAGCAGGTTAGCGGTAGCGTCTCTTGGATTGGCAATGATCTCGTCAGCGGTTTTACAAGCACAGTCGGAAATGGCTCCCGCCGCGCCGATCCCTTCGCAAATCTTCACGGCAAAGAAGGTCTTCATCTCCAATGCGGGCGATGATTTCGATTCCAACTTATGGAGCGGAGGACCAGATCGAGCCTACAACGAGTTCTACGCGGCTATCAAGAGTTGGGGGCGCTACACACTTGTGGGCGTTCCGGTCGATGCCGATATGGTTCTTGAATTTAGTCTTATTGGGACGCCACTCCCGAATGCGCTGTTCAGGGTAGTGCTGCTGGACCCCAAGACGCATGTTGTGTTGTGGACGGTGAGCGAGGACATTCCGCTGGGACTGAAAAAAACGCGTGACAAGGGTTTCGATGACGCAATCAACAAACTTATCGGCGACCTGCAGGCGCTGACTGCCCAATCTGCTGCCAACCCTAAATAGCCGGTCATGTCTGTTGCGGATACGGCGCTAAATCAGCTCATACCCCGCGAACCAGTAGCCAATCTCAAACGCGGCCGTCTCTTCGCCGTCCGAGCCGTGGATGGCGTTCTCCGACATTGAGCTGGCGAACTTTTTGCGGATGGTTCCTGGATCGGCGTTGGCCGGATTGGTGGCGCCCATCAGCTTGCGCAGATCGGCGATGGCGTTCTCCTTTTCCAGAACCATCAGAACCAGCGGCCCCGAGGACATGAACTCGCAGAGCCCGTCGAAGAACGGCTTGCCCGCGTGCACGGCATAAAAGCCCTTGGCCTGCTCGACGGAGATCGATTGCCTCTTGATGGCCACGATCTGAAAGCCGGCTTGCTCGATCTCGGCCAGAATGGCCCCGGTGAAACCCTTGCGGACCGCGTCAGGCTTGATAATGCTGAAGGTGCGTTGCGCCACTGATTTTTGCTCCCGCGGGGGATTTTGTCTGTCTTCTTATTGTAATCGCCGCAAAGATAGAAATGTTGCTGCCTGCAAGGCCGCCGAATCTGATAAAGTTTTTGGATGTTCTGCTTCGCCGTTTCACCCTATCGCTCTCTGATTGTGCCGGCCGCCGCAATCGCTGCTGTGTTGATGGCCGCACCCGCCCTTTGCCAAAGTGCGCCGGCAGTCGTCGCCACCCCTGCGGCAGCAGCCGAGTTGCGCGTCTTCGATCCGTCCCTGATCGATAAGACCGTTGATCCCTGCGAGAACTTTTACCGCTACAGTTGCAACGGATGGTTTAAGCGCAATCCGCTGCCCCCCGACCAGGCCGCCTATGGCCGCTTCACCGAGCTGGCCGAGCTGAATCGCCTCCGCCTGAAGCAAATCCTGGAAGAAACTTCCGCGCCCGTGGCCACGCGTTCCGCCAACGAGCAGAAGATCGGCGACGAGTACGCCAGTTGCATGGACACGGCCACGGTGAACAAGCTGGGCCTTGCGCCTCTGAAGCCGGAGCTGGACCGCATTGCCGCCTTGAAGTCGCGAAAGAAGCTGCCCGCGCTGCTGGCGCACTTGCACTCCATCGGTGTGCATGCCTTCTTCGAGATGGGTTCGAATCAGGACTTCGCCGATTCCAGCGCGGTCATCAGTTTTTATGGGGCGGGAGGCCTCGGCCTGCCGGAGCGCGACTATTACACGCGAACCGACGCCAAGTCCGTGGAGCAGCGCCAGCAATACGTAGCCCACGTGAAGAAGATCTTTGTGCTGGCGGGCGAAAAGGAGGCGCGGGCCGCCAAAGACGCCGAAACCGTGCTGGCCATCGAGACGCGGCTGGCCAAGGCCTCGCTCACCATCACCGAGCAGCGTGACCCGCAGAACCTGAACCATCCCACCGATGTGCTTCGCTTTTCAAAGGAGCTGACGCATTTTTCACTCGCCGAGTACGTTGCCGCTGCGCACGCTCCCGCCGTGGGCAAAGCCAATGACATGGAGCCGAAGTTCTTTGCCGAGTTCAACGCGCTGGCGGCCGATACGCCCATCGCGCAGATTCGCACCTATCTGCGCTGGCACCTGCTGCACGCCTATGCGGGAACCAGCCTGCCGGAGAGCTTTGACCAGGAGAACTGGAACTTCTACGCACACACGCTCAACGGCGCGGAGAAGCAGCAGGAGCGCTGGAAGCGCTGCACCCGGCGCGTGGATCAGGAGATAGGCGAGGCGCTGGGCCAGGTCTACGTGGCGCGCTACTTTCCGCCCGCCGAAAAGCAGCGCACCCTGGAGATGACGCTGGCCATCGAGCGGGCCATGGACAAGGACATCGACGGGCTGGACTGGATGAGCGCCGCGACCAAGATCAAGGCCAAGGAAAAGCTGCGCGGGGTGATGAACAAGATCGGCTACCCGGAGAAGTGGCGCGACTACTCCACGCTCGCGATTGTGCGCGGCGACCCGTTGGGCAACCAAATGCGCGCGCATCAGTTTGAATTTGCGCGCGACCTCGCCAAGATCGGCAAGCCGGTGGACAAGGGCGAGTGGCAGATGACCCCGCCCACCGTCAACGCCTACTACGATCCGCAGATGAACAACGTGAACTTCCCCGCCGGCTATTTGCAGGCGCCTTTTTTCAGCGGCAAGGAGGACGACGCGGCCAACTACGGCGACATGGGCTCGACCATCGGCCACGAGCTGACCCACGGCTTTGACGACGAGGGACGGCAGTTTGACAAGGACGGCAACCTGCGCGACTGGTGGACCAAGGAAGACGAGCAGAAGTTCACTGAGCGCGCCGAGTGCATGGTGAAGCAGTACGACGCCATCGAGGCGATTCCCGGCGTTCACCTGAACGGCAAGCTCACGCTGGGCGAGAACCTGGCTGATCTGGGCGGGCTGTGGCTGGCCTGGATGGCCTGGCAAGACAAGGCGCAGGCCGCGCATGTGGAGATGAGCGCGACCATGGACGGCTACACGCCCGAGCAGCGCTTCTGGGTCGCCTATGCGCAGCAGTGGTGCACGCAGACGCGTCCCGAGCAACTGCGCACCCAGGCACAGACTGATCCCCACGCGCCGGACGAGTACCGCACTAACACCGTTCTTCAGGATTTACCGGAGTTTGCCAAGAGCTTCAGTTGCAAGAAGACGGCGGCGATGGTGAACCCCAAGCCGTGCAGGGTGTGGTAAAAGCAGCTTTTAGCTATTAGCTTTTAGCTGTTAGCTCTTCCTGTTGTTCGGGCTGCATGGGATCACCGCGAAGGCCATGATGCCAGCATCCAAAAGCTGGAGGCTAGAAGCTGATAGCTATGGCATCTATTTGGAGTTGTGCGCGGCGTAGTCATCCATGCGCTTCTTGTAAAGCAACAGAACGCTCGGCCCGAAACATAACAGCATCACAGCGATGCCCGTAACAATGCCGAAGCTGGTCACGATGGGCGCACAACAATGTTCGCGGCGCCGAACAATGACATGACAGGGGACCGCGATCAGAAGCTCCAATACGCTGCCTCTCAGTAACCAAGAAACGAGTCGCGTGGTTACATCGATGGAATTCTTGAAATACAGATAAAAGAGAATCCCCCATATTATCCATAGAATTCCGCAGAAAACCATCGGTTGAGCGGCATTGGCCCAGTATCGATCCAGAAATTCGTCGCTATAAGCTGCCGCGCCTAGGGAACAAATGCCTGCGTACGTGAGTAGAGCGAACAACACCGATGCAACGATGCACGAAACGGCAATATGCGCCCTGGGCTTGAGATGTTTGAAAGAGGTCTCGACAGACAAAAACAAGAGGATTGCCTGACCGGATAAGACAACTGCAAAATACATCCACGATACCCAGTATTCGTATATGTCTTTTTCAGTGTCATAGAAAATCAACGAAAAGTGGCTATTATCTCTGGCAAGGAACACCATGGCCGGTATAAGGAGACCCACAACAATTAGCGCGTAAAACAATGTGATGATGATGCCCCATTTGCGCATATCGCATCCTTTCCATGGCCGGCCTTGAATTCTGCTGCTTCTTGAGCGGCGCGTCAGAAGCCGAATCAATGCTAATCCGCGTTCGACACAGTGTAAATAGGAATCTTGCTCTTCAAAATTGCACGATTCTAGATGCGATGAGATCGGGAGGATGTTCTTTGGAGTCGTTCAAGCGCTGTGTGCTAAACATGAAGATCCCATGGATGCCTCCACACACTCACACTCACACTCAAAGCTGTCAGCTATCCTCTAGCCTTTCCCAATCACCTTTGCCAGCGTCGCCCCAATCTCCGCCGGCGACACCACAACGTGAATCCCGGCCGCGGTCATGGCCTTCATCTTCTCGGCTGCCGTCCCTTGCCCGCCGCTGATGATGGCTCCGGCGTGTCCCATGCGGCGGCCCGGAGGCGCGGTCTGCCCGGCGATGAAGCCCACCACCGGCTTCTTCACGTGCTTGCTGACAAACTCCGCCGCGGATTCTTCGGCTGAGCCGCCGATTTCGCCAATCAAAATGATGGCCTCGGTCTCCGGATCATTGTTGAAGAGGCGCAGCGCGTCAATGTGCGTGGTGCCGATGATGGGGTCGCCGCCGATGCCAATCGCTGTGGACTGGCCGATGCCGCGTTGCGTCAACTGATACACCGCCTCATAGGTCAGCGTTCCGGAGCGGGAGACAATGCCGACGGAACCCTCTTTGTGAATGCGTCCCGGCATGATGCCGACCTTGGCCTTGCCCGGAGAGATGACGCCGGGGCAGTTGGGCCCGATCAGCCGCGACTTCGAGTCCTTCAGTTTGGCCCACACCTTCACCATGTCCAGTGTGGGAATTCCCTCGGTGATGCAGACGATCAGCGGAATCCCCGCGTCCTCGGCTTCAAGAATGGCGTCGGCGGCAAAGGGCGGCGGAACGAAGATCATGGTCGCGTTGACGCCGGTCTTGGCGACGGCGTCGGCCACGGTGTTGAAGACCGGCCAGCCTTCGTGCATCGTCCCGCCCTTGCCGGGAGTTACTCCGCCGACAACCTTGGTGCCGTACTCCGCGCAGCTCATCGCGTGGAAGGTGCCTTCTTTGCCTGTAATTCCTTGGACGATGAGGCGAGTGTTCTTATCTACCAAAACAGACATGAGAAACAGCTCCTAGCTTCTAGCTTTGTGTGAGTGTGAGTGTGAGTGTGGTGAGGCATCCATGGGCTCTTCATGTTTAGCAGACAGCGCTTGAATGACTCCGAAGATCATCCTCCCTATCTCATCGCATAAAGACTCGGCTTCGCGAAGCTGCTCAATCTCTCCGAATCCCAATTCGCTGGCTATGGTCAACTGCGTTTGCAGTTCAAAACTTGATCCTCTGGCAATGCCAAGATACTGTTTGTATTCCCGAGTGTTCAACCGTCCTGCGCCCTCGGCAATATTGCTTGGTATCGATACTGCCGCCCGGCGCATCTGGTTCGAGAGCCCGTAGATCTCTTCGCGAGGAAACTGCTTCGTTAGCCGGTAAATAAGAACCGATAACTGGATCCCCTTTTGCCAAACCAATAGCTCACGAAATGACTTTGCCATCTCACTGCCTTTCACACTCACACTCGCACTGCGGCTGCCTTCACCGCCAGCTCTGCCGCGTCCTTCATGGTTACGCCGACCTGAAAATTCAAGCCCGACTCCTTCAGAATCCTGCGGCCTTCCTCGACGTTGGTGCCTTCGAGGCGCAGAACGATGGGGACCTTCACCTTCAGATTGCGCGTGGCCGCCACTACGCCCGTGGCCAGACGGTCCACGCGCAGAATGCCGCCGAAGATGTTGATGAAGATAGCCTTCACGTTGGCGTCGGCGAGCAGGATCTCAAAGGCGTGCTCAATCTGCTCTTGGGTCGCGCTGCCGCCCACATCCAGAAAATTCGCGGGGCTGCCGCCGGCGTACTGGATAATGTCCATGGTCGCCATAGCCAGCCCCGCGCCGTTGACCATGCAGGCGATGGAGCCGTCCAGCTTGATGTAGTTGAGCGCGTATTTGCTGGCCTCGACCTCCAGCGGGTCTTCCTCGGCGGTGTCGCGCAGCGCCTTGATCTCCGGATGGCGGAAGAGTGCGTTGTCGTCGAAGGTGATCTTCGCATCGAGCGCAAAAAGCTTGTCGTCGGTGGTGGTGATAAACGGATTGATCTCCACCAGCGAGGCGTCGGTTTCGATGAAGGCCTTATAGAGGCTCTGCAAAAACGCCACAGCGGCGTTGATCTGCGTCGGCTTGAGACCCAGCGCAAAAGCCAGCTTGCGCGCCTGCCACTGGCCAAAGCCAATGGCCGGGGCAATTGTCTCTTTATAGATGGCCTCGGGAGTCTTGGCGGCCACAACTTCAATCTCCATGCCGCCCGCTTGCGAGGCCATGAAGACCAACTTGCCGGTGACGCGGTCGAGCACAATGCCCAGGTACAGCTCGCGGTCGATGCTGGCCGTCTCCTCGATCAGGAGCCGTTGGACTTTTTGTCCGAGAGGCCCGGTCTGGTGCGTCACCAGCGTCATGCCCAAAATCTGCTGGGCATACTGCTCGGCTTCCGCTTGCGTGCGCGCCACCTTCACGCCGCCGCCCTTGCCGCGGCCTCCGGCGTGAATCTGCGCCTTGACGACCACGCCGCTTGCGCCTGCCGCAAAGAGTTTGCGGGCCGCCGTTGAGGCCTCTTCCAGCGTATTGGCCACTTCGCCGCGCGGCACTGAGACGCCGTACTTTTGTAAGATTGATTTTGCCTGATACTCGTGAATCTTCATGGGATAGGGACCGTTCTCTCCGCTGTTATTAGGGATTCAAAACCGGCCTCGAGGATTCCGGGAAGTTGAGGCCTTGCCAGCGGTATCCAAATACTATCGTGCGCGCAGAAGAGGTAGCAAGCAAGCACATAGCAACGTGCGGTTGGATCTCACTTTGTCGTATCAAGCGTAACCTGCGAATTCTCGGATTGCATGCCGATATGATCGGACGCATCTTCGAAGTCGCCGTACGTGAACCGGTAAAGGGAATTCACACGATCCTTTTTCATCTTTGAGCAGAAATCTGCACGACAAATAAAATCCTTCGGGTGGTTCACGACAATTTGTATCGGCGTTTGAAAGCCAGGCGGGAAGAGTGCTTGCACCTGGCGTTGCGCATTGGCGCTCAGATTGCCCCGAAACTTTGTCGCGGTCAGTTTGATGTCGATATCCCAGGAGGCATGGAGAGTGACCGGCCCCTGCGAGCCTGCGAAATCGACGATTTGGGCAAAAGCATCCACGCGGCCGGTGGTATTAAGGATAGTGGCACGGCCCCATGCAGAGACGCGAAGCGGCCCGGTCATGTCGTGGACCTCCACAGCCCCGCTATGCACGGTGATAGGCGCTCCGGCAGGCGCCGTCAGCAGCAGGTGGCTTTTTCCTCCGGTCAGGCCATGGGCATCGGTATTGTTCAGCGTGAGCAGACTGCCGGTTCGCTGCATGGAAACTTTCTGCAGATAACCGTTGGCTTCATCGATGGTGTTGCCTTCACCCTCCGCACAGTATTGCACTGTCCAATGATCCTGATCGGCGCCGGCGATTTGGACCCGGTTATGGAACTCAGCGGCTATTGTCAGCGCCGGAACTTCATTGAGCGGAAGGTTAAGCATATCCAGGCGGGTGCGCGCATAGGGAGCCCGCGGAGAGAAAGTTACATACGGCGTGCCGGGCGGGTGAGGACTCGGGCGATCGGCACAGTGCATCTGGAAGGGCCGTTCGTCGAAGAAGAATAAAGGTGCCGGCGATGGTCTTGAGTTCTGGCTTGAGCAAGCAATAACGCCACCTAGTAAGGCAATGAGAACAATCAGGAACACAAGGCCATAGAAGTGCATCACCGAGCCCAGCAATATCTGAACCTTGTTGAATGCCCTCATATCACCTCCACTGGATCGATGAGATTCTACGCCTTGTAGCATAATTCAGCATGGAATTTTCATTTTGCTTTGCAGGCGACGACAGTATACCGCCAGTAGGCCGCACCGCAGGTGGTTACCATAGAAGGATATGGCCTCTCTGAAAGAGTTGTTGAAGCCGCTGGCCCAGGATGGCGCGGCGTTGACCCGCGAGCAGGCGGCTGGCGTGCTGGAGGAAATTCTCGACGGCGGCGTGCCGGAAGTCGAGACCGCGGCGCTGCTGACCGTGCTGGCTACCCGCGGCGAGCAGGCGCCGGAGTTGGCCGGCTTTGTCGATGTGATGCGACGGCGCGTCACGCCACTGCCGTTCACGGATGTGGAGCGCGACGAGCTGGTGGATGCGGTGGGCACCGGCGGTGGAGGGCCGCTGACCTTCAACATCTCCTGCGGCGCGGCGCTGGTGGCCTCGGCTGCCGGAGCCAAGGTGGCCAAGCACGGCAACCGCGCGGTCACCTCGCTGTGCGGCGCGGCAGATGTGCTCGAGGCCCTTGGCGTTCCCATCGAATTAGGCCCGGAGTTGGCCGTCGAGTGCCTGCGCACCACCGGTTTTGTCTTCCTCTATGCGCAGCTCTATCACCCGGCTATGAAGGCTTTGGGACCGTTGCGGCGCGCGCTGGGCTTTCGGACCGTTTTCAATTTGGTCGGCCCGCTGACCAACCCGGCCGGCGCGCGCAATCAGGTGATCGGCGTGCTCGCGCCCAGCAAGGTGCTGCTGGTGGGCAGGACACTGGCGGCGCTGGGGGCTCGGCGAGCCTTCGTCGTCCACGGAACCGACGGGATTGATGAGCTTACCACTACCGGCGAGTCCATTGTGGCGCGCGTCGAGGAGTCCGAGACCGGCGGCGAACCTACCCTGCACGCCGCCCGCGTCACACCGGAGATGGCCGGACTGCCCCGCGCGACACTGGAGCAATTTACCGGCGGCGACATCGCCACCAACAAGGCTTTGCTTTACGACGTGCTGACCGGCATCCCCGGCGCGCGGCGTGACATCGTGCTGTTGAACGCCGCCGCAACACTCGTGGCCGCAGGCCAGGCCGCCGATCTAAAGGAAGGCGTCCGGCTGGGCGCGGAAGCCATCGACTCCGGCCAGGCCGCCGCAACACTCGCCAAACTGCGGGATTTTGGGGCAAAGCACGGGGCGAAACCGTAAATTGTGCAGAATGAGCCTGGAAAATGGTCTATACTCTTGGTATAGACCATTGTCGGGAGGCTCACCATGGCGACGACAAATTCCACTGCCAAGCCACAGGCCGTGCCCGGGGTCAAGACCGCCAAGCTCTTCAAGAATGGCCGCAGCCAAGCCGTGCGCCTGCCCAAGGAGTTCCGCTTCGAGGGGACGGAGGTAGCTATCCGGCGGGACCCGGCGACGGGCGAGGTCCTGCTTTCCGAATCTGAAGTTGAGCCAAAGAAAACCTTGCCGGAGTTGTACGCAATCTTTGCCCGCGGGCGGTTGCCTGAAGATTTTCTGGCGGAACGACGGGCTCTTGTAGCGCGAAGTTCCTGGCAGGAACTGCTTGCCGCCTGGGATGCGTTAGGCTCTGCGGACGACGAAGAGATGGTACGCGGCACACAGCCTCCTGTCGAACGGGATTTCTTCTAAATGTCCCTCTCCTACTTGCTTGATACGAATATCGTCAGCTACTTCGTGCGGGGCATCCACCCGGAGATCGGGAAGCGTCTCATCCGCACGCCTCTGGATGAAATTGCCGTCTCCGCGGTGACGGAGGCGGAACTCCGGTTCTGGATTATCGGGCGTCCCCCGAATGCGTGCATTCGCGTTAGCGTAGAGGATTTTCTGATGCGCGTGCCTAGCCTGCCCTGGGATTCCGGCGCGGCTCAGAGTTACGCACGGACGCGGGAGATTCTGAAACGTCAGGGACGAGTTCTCAGCAGCGAAGATATGATGATCGCCGCGCACGCGCTGTCACTGGGGTTGACGCTGGTGACGCACGACCAGGCGTTTTCTTTTGTCGATGGTCTCAAGACTGAGGATTGGACGGTCGCGTAGATTGATCCCCGTCTGTTGATAATTTTCCGAAAACTCTTGCAAGTTTCTGTATGCTCTACGTCCAAGGGATGAAAGGAGCTTTTTATGCCTCTGAAGCACGTTCTCGCCGCATTTGCGCTCATCGCCGGTTGCGCGGCAGCCGTCGCGCAGCAAACCAGTCAGGTTCAACTCAAGATCGAAGCCGCAAACCGCACCCTCACCGTCAGTGCGGAGGGGCGCGTAACTGCCGATCCGGAGATCGCCATTCTGCACATCGGATTCGAGACACAACCCTCGGACGCCAAGACCGCTTATGCCGCTGGCGCAAAGACCTCCAACGAGATTGTGACCGCGCTCAAGAAGGCCGGAATTCCGGAGACCTCGATCCGCAGTGAGTCGCAGCGTTTGAACAGCATTGGATATAAGACTCACAAGTTCAAGCTGGTGCAGCAATGGACGGTAAAAACTCCGCCAGAACGAGCCGCTGAGATTCTGGACGTGGCTGTGTCCGCAGGAGCCACCGATAGCGGTGAGATCGACTGGACGGTGAAGGACGAAAAAGCTTTGGAAGAGCAGGCACTTGACCTAGCAGCCGCACGTGCCAGAGCAAACGCCGCCGTGCTGGCCAAGGGCATGGGTATTCATCTGGGCACGCTGATCTATGTAACTAATCAGATTTCCGCGCCGCAAGAAGTTTACCAAAGAGCCTTTGCCAACAATTCGGGACCCATAGCAGGCAATTTAGCATCGCAACCGCTGGCCATCGAGCCGCGCAGGGTGAGCCGCACAGCCACTGTTTACGCCGTTTTCGCCATCGAGTAGCCTTAACGCAGCAGCGCCGAGGTCAGCGCATCGGCTTCGCCGTTGAAGTATTTTTTCAGCGCGTCGTTGAAGTCGGTGCTGTCCAGGGCGGCCTCCTCGGCGGCGCGGGCGAAGAGCGTCATCGAGGAGCGGAACTTCAGGTCGTCGGGCGAGCCGAGAATCTGGCGGATGCTGTGCCCCTCCACCAGCGTGACCAGCCGCGCGCATCGCAGCAAGCGCGGGCTGAGAAGCGGATGGCGCAGGTAGGCCACCGCCTCTTGGAGCGAGCCGATGCCGTAGTAAGCCGCCTGCGGGCTGTGACCCAGGCCCTTCATCTGCGGAAAGATGAACCAGATCCAGTGGGTGCGCTTTTCTCCTGCGTGCAGTTCCTCCAGAACCTGCGGAAAGACCGCGGCCTGGGCATTCACAAAGCGTTCGAGGTTGAAGGGGTCGGCCATCGCGGTTGCCTCCTGCGAAGAGCCTGTTGCCAACAATGCTACAGCAGTCCTCCGCGCCCGGCCAGGCGGCGCGAGACCAACCAGGAGACAAGCGAGGAGCCCAGGGCCAGCGCCACCCAGCCGGCCTGTTCCAAGGATCGCGCAAGATTATCGGATAAATGCGGCATCGAGAGTGTCAGCCAGCTCTGCGCGGATTGGCTGAGCGCGGGCAGGCCGAGCCCAAGCTGGCCGAGCCAAGGCTGGCCCAGACGAACCAACTCGACTGCGCCCCAGCCGAAGAGGCCGCCGGCCAGCAGAAGAATGGGGATAATCTTCATCCACGGGAAGGGGATGGGCGCGGGCAACGCGGCCTCTTGCCGCACACGGTCCATCACCGAAGCCACAAAGCCAGAGGAAGGCATCAGCTCCTCTTCGCCGGCCAGAATGGCTTCGATCTCCGCCTCGATCCTCGCGGCCCGGCGGATTCCGGCGCTCTCATCATCGCCGCGGATTGCTTTGTTTCGGTTCATTGCGTGGCCTCCTCTCCTGTCTTCAGCGCAAAAACCATCCTTTCGCCGCGCTCCTCTTCCAGATGCGGGAATCGCTGTCGCAACAAGGCCCGCGCGCGGCTGAGTCGGGCTTTCAGGGTTCCTTCGGGCAGGGCCATGGTGCGGGCTGCCGCGGCCACATCCATCTCGTGAAAATAGAAGAGAACCACCGGCTCGCGGTAGCGCAGAGGCAGCGCCAGAACGGCGCGGCGCAGTGCTTCGCACCGTCCTCGTTCTTCGAATTCGCGATACTGAGAAGCCGGGCCGGATGGCTCGGGAGCATCGTCCAGGGGTAGCGTCTCCGCGGGGAATCGCTTCAACTCGGTGCGATAGACGTTGGCCGCCAGCGCAAAGAGCCAGGTGGAAAAACTGGACTCCCGCCGCCAGTGGCTCAACCCACGCCAGGCGCGGAGAAAGGCTTCCTGAGCCATTTCTTCCGCACGGCCGCGATCGCGGCAGTAGCGCCAGGCCATGTTGATTAGCGGCGACTGCCAGCGGCGGACGATCCCCTCGAAGGCCTGCACGTCACCGGAGAGCACGCGGGCGACGTCCGCAAGGTCGGCCTGGTTGTTTTCGGATCTGGTAACGGCGTTCATTCTGGAGGTTATGCCTCTGCAACAGGTTGGACCTATCCTCTCGTGCCCTGGTTGCATTTTCTCTCAAATCGCTCGGTTTTGAAATTATGCAACCGGATTCACGGGCTGGCTGTCCTACCAAGCGCATGGGGAAGACTCCCCGGCAAGGAGGAAGAGATGGAAAATAATGCAGGTTTACTGATTCCGATTGTCGCCATGTTGATTCCGATAGTGGCCATCGTGTCTCTGTTTACTTTTATCAGCTTCGCCGTCTGGTTCGGCACCAAACAAAAGGAGCGCGAGGCCTTTTACAAGTCGGAGACCTTACGGCGGATCACCGAGTCGTCGGGCGAGGGCGCCAAGGCGGCTATCGAACTGCTGAAGGAAGAGGACCGGCTCAAGCGGATCAAAACCCGCGAAGGCTTGAAGATTGGCGGCATCGTCAACCTCGGCGTAGGCGTTGGGTTGACGATCTTTCTGTGGGTTTTGGTCGGCCCCGCGGTGGCCTTGTGCGGCCTGATTCCCGGCCTCATCGGCGTGGCCTTGCTGGTCTACGTATTCTCTATGGCCGGACCCGTAGAA
>Ga0326727_10012892_pt1 | contig 18846 bp, 19 predicted proteins | sample MB2enrmetagenome_FD_207643 | JGI IMG/M metagenome (GOLD analysis project Ga0326727, IMG submission 207643) | Lab enriched peat soil microbial communities from McLean, Ithaca, NY, United States - MB29MY | ecosystem: Environmental > Terrestrial > Soil > Wetlands > Peat | place: USA: New York...
TTCTTAAAGCGCTTCCGCCATGGCCTGTTCAATTCCCTCAGAAAAACGAAGGATCACGCTCCGGTTTTGCCTCCTGTGGGATGCCAGTGAAAATAATAGGATTTGCCCGCGCGTCAAGGTGAACCCGCCCTTGCCGTCCGGCACATAAAAGTAAACCGGCATCGTGAAATCGTCCGCGGACATGCACTTGAGCGAGGCAATTCCTTCATAGCTTCGGTCCACGTGCCCTGTGATGGAATCGAACGCCCGCGGGCCTTGGTGCATCACCGTGAGGATTTCCACTTCCGAGGAAACCGAGTCCATCACGGAGGCCGGTACGTGCGATTTGCTGGCAGCCTTTCCAAGGTAGCGCTGGCGGACTGGATCCGAGAAACCATTGCGGAGAAGGGCGCGCCAGGCCGGCGCCACGTCACCGCGGTAATAGAACACTGCCCGATGAATCAGCATGTCCCGGTCCTGCTCCGGCAAGTCAAAGCGTTCACCGTTCAGCTCCCGGCCATCGCGCAACGCCTTCGGATTGCCAGCACTGCTCTCCAGCGCCTCACGCTTCCGGTCAAAGGCTTTCAGCAACGCATCCCGAGTTGGCGCCAGAAAAGAAGCCTTGGCAAAAAGGAAACTGCGGACGCGGCGCGCCGCCCGCTTGGCTGGCATTCCGCCGCTAATCAGGCTCCCGTATTTTTCAAGCGCCTGCGTCCAGACGGCTCGCCGTTCGGTTTCACTCGGCGCCGCCGGGTTGCCGCAAGCCTTGATGTAGCTTTCAAGCGAGCCGAATTCTTCCGCCAATGCTTCTGATACCATACGGGAGGGCTCCTCTTTGGCCCGTGGCCGCCCCGGCAAGTAGATTTCCAGGCGGTCATATTGCTCTGCCCCGCCGTCCCGGTGCAAGGTGCGCGTGAAAAGCTCGCGCCAATAGCGCCGAGTAATCCTGCCAAAGAGGCGGCCGTAATCGTCAACCCCTTTAGATTCCAAGTCCGCCGATGACAGACTCAGATCGTGCTGTTGCACCAGCCAGGGCCGCAACGCCTCGCGCAGCTTGCGGGCGGTTTCAATGTCGGCATCGGCGATCTTGTCCAGGGGCAAGGCCGGTTCCCATCGCCGCGGCGGTGCGGAAAGCATTGCGGCAGCGTCTCGGTATCCACCCTCGATTGCCTTTGCCTCCAGTCGCGTCCGCAGACATTCCGGCAAGTGTGGAATGGACCAAGCCGCCGCCTCAACACCGCCAACAATCCGGACGCCTGAGGCCGGGCTCTGCGAAAGAGCCTTCCGCATAGCCTGCGGAGTCCTGCCCAGGCTGGCTGCGATTTGGGCAGCAGTGAAGAGGTTATTCGCCGGGAGGTTCATACTCTGATTGTCGGCCTGCCCAGAGCGCGGCGGTAAGGGCATCCAGCATAGCTCTATCGGAATCCAGTGTCTGGTCGGAGGGCTTATCAAAACGGCCCGTCTTTGGGTGCCATAGACGAAAGAACCCTTCCCGCGAATCCAACCAGGCTATTTGTGCATAATTCAGGAGGCCCAATTCTTGTAGCTCCTCTTTGGTTGCGCGCAGGGCAGTCTCGATCGCGGAAACGGCCAAAACGTAGTATGAGCGGTTGAACTCAAGCACAGACCCCATCTGGCTAACCCTTGGGCCCGCCAGTTCTATTCGTGACCGCAGAAGCCGGCCGAGCATTGCCGTCCCGATTCTATTCTTATCGGGGAAAAGGTCACAGTTGATGGCATCGGGGAATATCATGATCCGCACGCCCAAGAGTTGCTCACCATTGTCCTCAGATTTTGACCGAGCGGGCGGCCCGATTTCTTTAAGTGCGAGCATAGAGAGTCAGTACGTTCGCGGCGGTCTGCCTTCCACTTCACGCACCCGCTTTTCATGATCGGCGAGCGTTTTTGCGTGTTCCTCTATTTTCTTCAGGGCTTCAGCGGTAAAACCGGTTGCGTGCAGCAGCGCGTTAAGAATGGCTTCCTGGTCGCGTTTGACGTTTTCTCTGGCCGTCGCCAGCGCCGATTGGAGGCGGCCCATTTGGTTAATGTCCGCCACCTGGTTGCCGATTTGCGGCGCCCCCGCCTCCGCGCCCGCCTCCTGATCCAAGATATCAGCCTGCCCCATCTCGCGCCCGGCCTCACCCGCCAGCCCCGTCTTGCGCCGCCGCGCCTCGTCTCGCGCCGCAGCGCGCTGCTCGGACGTCATTCGATCCGCTTGAGATATAATCCGCCGGTCACTGGCGATTGAGCCGCGCTCGATGTCAAGTGCGCCCTCAATGCCACTCGGTGTGGTATCCCAGCCGCCATATCTCGCCATGAATTTGAAAAACGTCGCGTATCGCTCAAAGAAATCGCCCTCCTTATCCCTCAAATGTTGAACCCGCGCTATTCACTCTTCGTGCTCCTTGATGTCAGATTCCGCCGCCGATTTTTGCTTCGCGTAATCACCCACCATGGCCGCATCCTGGTCTGCCGTCCCCACTTTGATCCGGCTCGATTCCGCCATCTTCCGCGCCGCATCCGACCGCAGATCCGCCGCCTCTTTTTCCTTTAGCCCAATCTGACCCTGCGTCTTGGCCAAATCCGCCGCGACCCCGGCCCGTTCATAACGATCCTCGATTCCCAGCTTGCGTCGTTCGTACTCCGTCTCCGGCATTTTCGTCTTCCCCGCCTCCAGCGTTGCCAACTCCAGCCCCTTCCGCGCCGCGAGTAACTGCTTCTGCTGATTCGCCTCGCGCTCCAGCGCCTTCTCCGCCCGCTGTGCTGCCCCTTCCACGGAATTGTAAGCGTGCACCGTGCCATCAAGCGCCTCCCGGTATTGCTTCCATGCCTCCGCCATCGCCGTCACTTGCCCGACTTTGGCGGGTGAAATATCCGGCAACTGCGCCTCTGACATCGCCGCCGCCGCCTCTTGCACCCGCGCCTTCAGCAGCGCGAACGCTCCTCCCAGCGCCATGCCTAGTAGCATGATCGGGTGGAAAGCCATTTCGGCCACCGGCAGCAATGTCGGAAATGTCTCCCTGAGCCCGCGCAGAATCGCGCGATGTTCCCCCATCTTCCCGGTCGCCTTTTCCACGGCCGGCACCAGCTCCCGGTCCACGCTGCGTCCCGTCTCCTTTGCGGCCTTGCCCGCGCCCTCCATTGCCGACGTCGTCGCCTTCTGCTCCGGCGTCAACTCCGCCAGCTTAAGCCGATTCGACTCCAGCGCCTGATTCGTCTGCTGGGATGCCTCTACCAAGGAACTCGCGTCCCCCGTGATCTTGATCGGAAATTGCCCGTCGCTAGCCATACTGGACCGCCTTTCCCCAAATAGCCTCCCGCGCCCGTCGTGACTCCTTCCTATCGCCTCGATTAAACACGAATTCGACACGCTGGGGGCGTCGGAAGCCTCCGGGGCTACCCAGATACCCGCCAAATCGCCCTGGGGCCGCCACGGCCATTCTAGGCGGTTTAACCTGTCTGATTACGGTACTGGGATGCAGAGTCACTTTCCGGCCGCCTTTCCGTTCGTAAGCTTATTCACTGCCACGCGAGCCAGCCGCTGCCGAAAATCCGCCAACCGGCGGGCGGCGAACAGCCTCACGATCAAGCGGAGCAGCTTCGCGCCCAAGGCCAGCCGATACGCAAATACAGTGGCCCTCGGTCGTGGCAGCCGGGCATAGGCGTCAGCGAACGAGCGCGCATCGGAATGAATGCAAAGCTGACCGAACGCCAATGCTTGACTTGGACGCAGCTTTATGGGTGCGACATATTTGAGCACCAGGGCCTCCGGGCCGCCGCCGCTCGCCTTCCAGCGCCGGTAAACGCGGTCCAGGGTCACACGGGAAAATTGAATTGGGCGGGCTGGGTCGCTCGTATAGGTTCGGCCTTTCCACCAGCGAGCGCGAATCGCCAGCATCTTGCGCAGGGGCCTGCCAGCGGCCTGACCACGATTCAGAGCCCGGCAAATCCGGCTTAGCCGCTGCTGCCGCTCATTCTGCCAGGTCGTGCACGAATAATGGACGTGCGGGAGACGGATGGGGTCACGCTTCCCGCACGCCGGGGCCGGCGGCATTACTGAACGGCGACGCCCTTTCTGTGGTGGCGGTCGCTTTGGCGGCCGGCAAATTGATTTTCTCAACCCCATCATAAAATCCTCAGGTTTTCTGGGCGTCCCGGCTCTCAACTGCCCAGCATGTCTGGCGCAATCTCGCCCGGCGGTTCAAGGGCCTCTTTTCTCCCCTGTAGGGTGCAAGCAATGGCTTCCTTAACTTCGTCAAGCTGCCTCCGCTCGCCCTTGATCTGGCCGGCGAGTATTTCGCACAGGACTTCCATCGCATCGATCCGCTTCTCCGCTTCTGCGATGCCGTTAGCAACTGCCGCGTCTGACAACATGTAATGATGGTGGTAGTAGTGGTCACAGAACCCGGCGGGCTTTTAGGAACCCGATAAAACTGTCGGCAGTAACGCGGGCAGACCCGCCAGGTCCGCGCCTCCATGCCGAACAGGCAGTAAGCAATTTGCGTTTGATGAGGTGCGACGTGTGAGTGCCGGAGACATTCAGCAAGCGGCTAATATCTGTGGCCACAAGCATTGGCTCCCCGTCAGGCAAGAGTAAGCGCCGGACTTCTGCCCATTCGAGTCCGCAGACCCGTCCGCGCAGATAGTCGGCGACGCAGGCGGGAAGAATCCGAAGCTCGCGTTTGTGCCCGTCCTTCCGGTTAAGGGCTACATCCCAACACCAGGGCAGGCTGCCCTCTTCGATCAATTCCAGAACCTGGTTCTTGCTCTTATCCGTCAGCGCGGCGACCGCGCGTAACGGGAGCAGCGGCTTTGTCCGCCGGCGCGGCGGCGCTGTAGCGGCGGAAACAGATTCGGCAATGGCGTTCATCAAGTCGCGTGCCTTGCGAGACTGGCGGGCGGCGCTATGACGAGACGCCGCCCGCCTCTTACCGCGCTGCCGGAGCAGAGCCCAGTTGGAGGAAGAGTTCTGACCCCCAAACCGGAACCGGCAGCAAAGTTGGCTTCGATGGAATTCACGCTATTCGTAGCGCGCCGTTATGGCGTTAATTGTGTTTGAGCTGGTACCGTTCAGCGTGGCGCGGACCGGCCGCCCTTTGTTGCCGACAAAGAGCGCCTCGCCCTGGTAGTTCACCGTGCCATTCGATCCGATGGGAATCGTGGTGGCCGCGCTCATTTTATAGAGCTGGTCGCCAGCCTGCACTGCCGCACCGAATCCACCGGCAGTGATAACCAGCGCGTTGCTGACAGTTGGACTTGATGCTACGGTGTTGTATCCGTTGGTTGCGCCCCAGGTCTGCAATACCAGCGCATCGCCGGCCGTCAAACCGTTCGTCGAGGCGATATAGATGGTCGTGGCAGAGCTGGTCGCGTTGCTAAGAACGGTGTACGCCCCAACTCCCGTTGAGAGACTCAACACAGAGCCCGCCAGGTCGCTTGTGCAGATTGCCCCGACAACGCGGATCTGTTGCAGGGGTTGCGCTGGGGAATACACGGTGGATAGCGTGCTGCCTGTTGCCGTGGCCGTCTGCCAGAACGGCATGGTCTGATTTTGGCAACGAGCCATGCTTAATGGCCCCAGTGCCAGGGCCGTTATAAGTAATGTTGTCTTCATTTGGATTCGTCTTTAGCTGAGTCGCCCGGCCGGGAAAGCCCAGCCGGGCCGTTATCTCCTGCGGCTTTATTCCGCCGCCGTTTGCAGCGTAGCCATCGCGTCCACAGCCATCGCTTCAACGTCAATGCGCTCCAAGGCGCGCATTGCGATTTCATCCGTCGCAAAGAACACTTCGCGGCTGACTTCAATCCGCGGGGCGCCTCTCTCACCGAGGTACCAGTAGGACAGGTCGCCGAAGAAGGCGATAGATGCGCTGGGCGCCGCCTGGGTTACGAATGACTGCGAGACGCCAATCCAATGCACTGGCCACCCATCAAAACGCGGCTGGCCGTTCACGTTCTCATACACGATGAAATTCGGGTACTGGTTGAAGCTCCGGAGCATGGGCTCGAAGGAAGAATTGATGTAATAGGCAGGCTCAAATCCCCCGGCGAGTAGGGCCGGGCTAACCTGCGCGCGCAGATTGCGGAAGTCGGCCAGCCCTGCATCGCTCGGCTTCGTCTTGCCGGCGGCCAGCACCGAGAGGTAGGCAGGATTTGCGACGCAGTACGGCCCAATGCCGGTTTGGCCTGCGTAGTTCGCGCTGCCGTCCGCGAGAAACATGGCCTTATCCTCCAGCTTAGCGAGCTGGCGGGCGATGTAGCGGGCAAGGAACTGGCCCAGAGGGATAAAGGTGTCTTCCTCGATTTCATACGGGATGCGGATCAATCCACCCGCTTTGTTGGCGGTGAAGGTGACCAGCTCGGCGGTGACCTGCCTTTCCGTAACCGGCTGTGACATCCCTGCCGTTCCGGCGCCGAAGTAGCCGAAGTCATCTTCTCCGGCCTTTAGCCTGGGCAGCTTGACGGTGCCGGCGCCAAGCGGAAAGACCGTCCCGCACTGTCTTGCCTGCCCATACTTGAATACCAGTTCGATGACCTGAGGCACATAGACGGTTGGGAGCGGCGTCGTCGTGGCGTCCAAAGCGGCGCGGGTTACCAGGCCGAGATTGGCCGCCGCAAATGCGATAATCCGCTCGCGCGCAGCGGTGTCCGGAATCATGGATTCCAGCCCATTCTTCAGCTTGGCGCAATCCAGCACGAAGACGGAAGTCAGCGCCTTGGCGCAATCGTCGCTGACAAATGGTTTGTTGCCAATCCAGCGCACCCCGCTTCCAATCCCAGCCAGGCCGGACTTGCGAAGACCGCGAAGGTCAGCACGCAAGCTGTCATTTTCCATTTCCACTCTCCTGAGGCGCTCAGGCAACTCTTTCCACTCAATGCCGAGGGCTTCTATCTTCTTCAGGAGCTTGTCCATTTCGTCGAACTGCGCTGGAGACCACCCCACGGTGAACAGCGCGGGCCGCGCCCGGTCCTTGCAAAGAATCGCGAGCTGGCCAAGCCCGAGGAGGCACACGGCCCCCAGGCACGAAACAGCGCCAATGATTGCCAAACAGACCACCAACGCCAGCAGCGCAAGCGTTGCCAATAAAAACGGATATTTAACTCGAAATCTCATTCTGTTCTTTCTTTCGTTATCACCTGCCCAAGGTGAGAGTTTGGCCGCCCGGCGCACATGCGCTGGCGCGGTTTTGAGCACGCATAGACTGCGACGCAGAACCACAAGCCCGCAGGTCGCAACCACGGGCAAGTGGCCTGTTTTGTCTTGTGCGTTTTCCCGGCAGCAATCGCGCTGCAAGGGAATTGGAACCGTCAAGCGCAGAACGAGGTTCCAATTCCTGTCTTTTTGCTGCCGTAAAATTCGTCCTAAAATGGGCGCCTAGCGTGCCTCCGGGCGGCGTGCAGCCGGCAAATAGCAGCACTACCAGCAGCGCTGCCCCAGCCAAGAGCATCAAGCTTCCTGTGCCCATTACGTGCGGTTTAACAATGAACCGGCTTGGCCAGCCCTTCGGGCACATCACCGCGCCCTGAATAGCCATCGTGATAGCTGCACCGGCCGTGCATACCTTTTTGACCGGGCCGGCCAATGCGGGAAAGGGTCTGAAGCTGCCCATTGCGGCCAGCGCCGCCGAAATGACCATCACTGCGGCCAGAGGGCCAAATCTCAGGAAGGATTTGCTTGACGAAGTCATGCTGCCGGCCTCTCTCCGTCGTAAAATCTTGGGCGGCGGGCTATGGGGCCTTCAGGATCTATGTAGCGGATCGCCACATGAGGCAACAGGCCAATCGCAGCTAATCGGTCCCTGATGAACCGCAATCCAGCCGCCAACTGCTTGGTATGTACGTTAAAAAAAATAGATGATGGGGTTGCCGTACTTCGCGCTGTCGTATTGCCCTAAGTTCGCCTCGCTCAGTTCCCCCCCGAGCACTTCCTCAAAACCGGGATTTTGCCAGAGTGCGTCTGAGTAGGCCGCCCGCACCGCTACAACCGTCAAACCAACCTTGCCGAAAACACCAATCCACTCCCGCCGTACATTGGCGTCCGCGGGATTAGCCGGGCTGTGCTTTGGTGCATCGTCCGGCGTGCCGTCCTGCGAAAACCGGGGATTGTGGCCGCCAGTCACTTGGACAATTCCTCCGGAGGCTGCTTCGCGGCCGGCCCCGAGACCCGGCATCGGCGGCCACGGGTCCTGCCACTAGTCGTGGGCCGCGCCGGGGCTTCAGTCACTTTGGCTTGTTGCGCCTTCAGCGACGCGTAGCGCGCCTGGAGCGACCGGCTCTGGCGCTTGCCCGCAAGGACTTTGTACAAGGAATTTCGGTGCACCCCGAGAGCCCTGGCATCCACGCAGATTCCGCGAAACCGCCATTTGCGGGATGGCCTCCGCTCACTCTTTTCTATTGCACCGCGATTCATCTTGGCCCATATTTAACGCGGCGTTCGATATGAGTCAACAGGAAAATCAACAAAACTTTGATAGTCAACAAACGCTAGGCGACCGCCTCCGTTGGGTGCGTGAAGGCCTGGGGCTCACTTTAGAGGCTTTTGGCGCCGAAATCGGCTATGACAAGAGCTATCTGAGCATGCTGGAGCGAGGTCTGTCTAAGAATCCATCGGTCAAATTCATTGAGGCGGTGTGCTCCAAATTCATGGTTTTCCGGGACTGGTTGCTAACTGGCAAGGGGCAGCCGGTGATGGAAGATGCCATCGTCAAGCTCGCTTCCGGGATTGATTGGGAGGCAGTTGGCTCAAGAGCGGGTCAAGCACTTGCGATGGAGGCCGAATTAGATATTGTGCGCGTTATTTGGCTTTTGATGAAGGACCTGCCAAAAGAGCAGAGGTTAGAGAAGGGCACTGAGATGATGAACGATCCCGCCATCAAAGCCAGCGCCAAGGAATACTGGGCGACCGTCTTCCTGAGGGCGTCTTCCGATTCACCGCCGCCGCCCGCTATAGGGTCCCGTCCGAACACGCTTTTAGAGCAGAAGCAGCGGTTTTTGCGAGCGCGGGGCCTCATGGCTCCGGGCGATATGCAAGCATCCCAACCGGCAGCGCAAAAGGCGCCCCACAGCGCGCCAAGAAAATAGTTGTTGCGCTACTTGTTTAGCTCTGCTAAACAATTGGGGTGACAGTGAAATCTTCCTCACATTGGGATAAGTTGCGCCTGGAGCTGATCCGGGCCGCGGCGAACCGTGGCGCCAAGTCCGCTCTGGCAAAATCCCTCGGGGTAACGCGTTCTGCTGTCACTCAGTGGCTCTCCAAAGGTGGAACCACACCAACCGCCGAAATGGCACTTCGCCTGGATGCCTGGGTCCATCCAGACAAAGGCAAAAAAGGAGCCCCGGCCGTGTATCACCACGACCGGAGCCAAAGACCCAAGTCCGCAAATCAAGTTATGAAAAACAAACTCAAGTCCGCAAAAAGCAGTAGCAAAGCCGCTGCCGCTTCACAACCAAAAACCAAGGCCTCTAAGAAGAAAGCCGCGAGCAAGCCCCGTATCGGCGGGCTTGTTACCTACATATTGCTCGAATCGAACGGCAGGGAATTGGCGCGGGTCGGCTTTCCTCGGGCAGTTTCCGCACACATCCAACGCGCCGCTCGCAAACTGAAGATCAGCCTTCCGCAACTCTTCGGCAACGCGATCCATCACCATATCGAACGGTTAGCGCACCGGAGGTCCGCATGAAGCGCTTCCCCAAAAGCTCTACCATTGCTGGCGCTTGCTCTTTACAGCCTAAGCCCTCACAGAGCAGGGCCGCGGACGGGCGCTCTCCGGCGCCCCCTCGCGAGAGCACTCTGGCCTTTGAGGTTCTGGCTTTCAGTAATGATGAGAGGATCGAGTTGGCGGATGCGTTCGTATCTCATGCCCTGGTCGCGGGTTGCTGGGATGATCGGCATGGAATGCCAGATGGGCTCAAGGATTCGTTTGGAGACATGACGCCATGCGAGAGGGTCAGCATGGCAGAAAAGCTAACGTTTTTTGCAAGTCTAATCCGCGAGCTCGCCGCGTGCAGGGATCCCCACAAAGCGCGCCAAATTGCGTTCGATTTGGTTCGCGGTGAGTATCTTAGCTCATTGCAATGAACTGAGCATTGCTCGCCGGCGGCGGTCGGTCTGGCTGGCGAGCAAAGGTATAACGCAGATCCGTGACACTTATGACCGCTTCACAAAAGCGGCTCTACTTCCGCGAATGGGGCAGCGTGCGCGCGGCCTGCAAGGCCCACAATTGGCCCGTTCCTGATCGACACGAGCTGCACGTCCGCGCGTTGACTTATGACAAGAGCCATCTGGACTTCACCGATCTTGACCTGGATAAGGTCCTGGCGGAGTTCCGAGCCGTTAGCCACCCCGACGATCTGGCAGGGCAACTCCGCCAGCAAGACCAGCCTCGGCTCCGGCTGTTGTATCGCATCCGGCAACTGGCGCCCGATCGCTACTGGAAGGCAATCGCGCGAGACAAGTTCGGCACAGCCGATGAAGCCAGCCTTGGCCTGGACCAGTTTCGCCAGCTCGTAATGACCCTGACCGTCCGCGCCCGCTCGCGCCAGCGCCGGGGGGTGCCCATCGCATAGTCTCCGCCGCCTCCTCACCGCGCCGGCCTGGTCGTAAGGCCGGCGCCTTCTTCTTCAACCAGGCTTGAAGGTGTGTTTAATGGCCGGTTAGCCCCCCCATTCCGCCAAGCGAATCGCCCCCGAAAAATGCCCTGTCGATTTCTGACCACCGCCAGCTTTAACGTTAAAAAGAGGTTCCTGGTTCCACCCCTCCAAACCTACGGTGATTCTGTCCGGTTTCGTCTTTTATCAGTTCCAACCGTTGATAATCAGGCACTTGCGAGGCATGGTTTTGGAACTGCGAAACCGGACACCCCCCGCGAAACCGGACATGCGAAACGGCCCAATTCCGTGCTTAAGTCTCTGCAATTCGGCCCATTCCGGCCTAATTCGCCGTAGTTCGCCATTCCGGACAACATCGCCGTGGGTTCTCAAACGCGCAGGCGGCCTGGTGGGCGCGACAGGGATCGAACCTGCAAGGATTGCTCCAAAGGATCCTAAGTCCTTCGCGTCTGCCAATTCCGCCACGCGCCCGGATTCCCGGAGCATTCTCGCCCCCGCCGACACCATTGTAAACAGCTTTCCAGCCCGGCGCGCTGCCGCCTGCCGCCAGCAGGCGACAGCGGCAGCCGAGGGGCTACGGCACGTACCGCACGCGGAAGAACCCGGCGTTCCCGCTTGCATTGATGTACTGGGTGTTCGTGGTCGCCGTGGGAGTGAAGAGCCCGCCCAGATTGCTCCACGACCCCCCGAGCACCGGGGCAAACTCCAGTTGGTAATTTTCGTACGGTGAGAGGCTACCCAAATCCAGTTCCACCGCTTGCGTCACCATCGGCCACTGGGCGTTGGCCGGGGGCGGGGCGATGATAATGCTGGGGGTGCTGGTATAGCCGATGCCCGCATCGGTAATGGAAAGCCCCGTGACCACCCCACCGCTCACCGTGGCGATGGCCGTGGCGTTGCTACCACCGCCGCCGACAACGCTTACGATGACAGTACTCCCGTATCCCGACCCGCCGCTGGTCACCGTGGCCCCAACCACGAAACCGTTGAACACCTGTGCCGTGGCATAGGCTTGGGTGGGGACCGGAGTGCTGGCCAGCCGATAGCCATTCGGGCCAGCCGTTCCCGGGACGTACTGCGCGAAGGAAGAACCGGCGGCGGTGAATGCTGCGCCCAGGTTGGACCACGTGTTGCCACGGAAAAACTGGAGTTGATAATCGGTGCCCACCAGCAGGTTGGTGAAGCTCAACAGGGACGCCGCCCCAATGGCCGCCGCGGGCGGCGCAATGAACGGCGGGGCAATGGCAATAACCGGCGTGTTGGTGTAGCCGGAACCCGCATCCATCACATTGACCGCGATAACCACGCCGTTGCTGACCACGGCCACGGCCTGTGCCCCGCTTCCGCCCCCGCCAAAGATCCTCACGATCGGCGTGTTCGTGTAGCCCCGCCCTCCATAGCTAAGGTTGGCCCCCACGACGAAGCCGTTCAGCACGGTTGCCGTCGCGGTCGCCGCCTGGGGCGTTGGGGCGGGCTTGCACTTGCCCGCGCTGCCGGCGTTGTAAATCGCAGCAATTTCGCCGTCCGAAAGAGCGCGGGTGTAAACAGACGGCTCGTCAATCAATCCGTAAAAATATACGTGGTTGTCCGCGCCGCTGATACGAAGGTCGGTGCTGGAAACGGCGATGGCCCGCGGGCCAATCACATTCGTCGCGACGGGCAACCCATTCAAATACAGCTTCATCGCCGATTGGTCGTAAATCCAAGCCACATGGAACCAGGCACCCGGGGCGATGGCAGAGCTGTTGGTGTATGCAATCACGTTGCCAGGCCAAAGCTGGCCAGGGCTGTTGAATTGACCCGTAAGCATGTTCTGATGAGAGAGGTACAGTTGATAGCCGTTGTTTCCAGTCGCAATCCCCACTTTTGAAACTATGGCCTGATCGGAGTTTTCAAGGTGTGGGTTGATCCAAGCCTCAATCGTAAACGCTGTCGTGAGGCGCAGGCTGCTGGAATCGGGCACCGTCACGGTGCCGCTGGTCCCGTCAAAACTGAATGCCTGCCCCACCTCCCCGCTGACGAACGACGCGCCGCCCGACAGGGTGCCATTGTTCGTGCCCGCAATGTCATTGGCATTGCCTTCACCCGGCCACCAAGCGACCAGTCCAGCGGGCGGAGTCGCGCAGGGTGCGGGGAGTACTGCCAGCACAGCATTCGAGCTGGTTGCCGACCCCCATGCGTTGCTGACGACCACCAGGTAGTTGCCCGCCTGCCCCGGCTGCACGTTGGTCAGTGTCAAAGAGCTTGCCGTTGCGCCCGGGATATTGGTAGTGTTGAATTGCCATTGGTAGCCCAGTGGTGGAGAGCCGCCAGCGGTGACCACAAAGGTGACCGTGGAACCCGAGGTGGCCGTTTGGCCCTGGGGTTGGGAAGTGATGAACGGCACCTCGCACTTACCCGCGCTGCCGGCATTGTAGATGGCTTGGACTTCGCCGCCGGACAGGGCGCGGTTGTAATAACTGACTTCATCAATCAGGCCATTAAAGAACTGGCCCACATAGCCGCAACTGTTGTAGAACCCGCCAATGGAGAACGGACAACCCGAATCCACAGGCGAGGCACCCGGCGTGCTTTGCGCGTTCAAGACACCGTTGATATACAAACGAAGCGTGCTTCCGTCCCAGGTTCCAGCGAGATGAGTGAATTGGCCCAGCGGTATTTCGTAGGTGCTCACGACGCCATAAAACGTGACTGGGCTGACTCCGAATTGAAAAGCAATGCTTATCCCCGTGCTTCCTGTACGCGCGGCCAACTGGCATTGTCCATAGCTCTGGCCAAAGATCACATCCTGGCTTATCGGATCACTCACCTGCGCCAACGGCTTGACCCAGGCTTCCACCGAATAGTTGGAACTGGCCAAGCTCGGAGCGTACGGAATCTGGACGCATTGACTGGCGCCATTAAAGCTGAATGCCTGCCCCACCTCGCCACTTACGAAGCTCCCCCCACCGATCAGCGTGCCGTTGTTTGTGCCCGCAATGTCATTGGCATTGCTTTCACCCGGCCACCAGCCAACCAGGCCAGCCGGGGGAGTGAGGCAATCGCTCGACCACGCCGGGAACGTGGCAATCGAAGAGGCCAGACCGACCATCGCGCACCAGAGGTTAATGACAAGCCGCTGTGAGTTGAGTGGGTTTGTAGGACGGGATGTGCCAAACGAGAGAAAGGACCAAACGATATTCATAATGATTTCCTGATGGTCTTGAACCGCGGTACGCGATACTGCGCCTCAGCCGGGGGATGCGCAAGCCTAATTCAAAAGCGAGAATTCGCGGTCTTTTGGCAAGGGGTCCCTATGGCCGCACCAGACGGAATAGCAGGCGTTTCCCTCACTTGAGAAACCCTATTTGCACAAACTCGCCGATTAGCGCGAAAGCCGACGCGGGGAACGTCAAGCTGATGCGTGAACTCTGGAATGACGAATTCCTGCGCAGGCTCGAGAGCGTCCCGGTGGGCGAGCTTGACGCCGAAACGGACACCCTGAGCGCCGGTTAGCCTGGAAAGGCCGGTACGGCTGCTGACTAAGGGCACCCAGCGGCGCACCGCTGGCCAGAGTCGTCCGGAGTGTATAATGCTCGCGTATGCCGGAGCCAACAAGGCGCAGCCGATCTTCCACTACGGCACGTAACTCGCCCGGAAGAACCCGGCATTCCCGCTCGCATTGAGGTACTGGGTGCTCGTGGTCGCGGTGGGAGTGAAGAGGTTGCCAACGTTGCTCCACGCCTCCCCGAGGACCGGGGCAAACTCCAGTTGGTAGTTGTCGTAGGGTGAGAGGCTGCCCAAATCCAGTTCCACCGCCGACGTCACCGCCGGCCACAGGCCGATAGCCGGAGGCGGGGCGATGATAATGCTGGGCGTACCGGTGTAGCCCGAGCCGGCATCAGTGATGGTGATCCCCGTGACCGCTCCGCCGCTGACCATGGCGACAGCCGTGGCGTTGGTGCCGCCGCCCCCCACAATGGTCACCACGACATTGCTGCCGTATCCCGATCCTCCGCTGGTCACCGTCGCCCCAATCACGAAGCCATTGAGCACCTGCGCCGTGGCGTAGGCCTGTTTCGGGTTAGTGGACAGCCGATAGCCATACGGGCCAGCCATTCCCGGAACATACTGCGCGAAGGTGGAGTTTGTTGCAGTGAATGCCCCGTCCAGATTAGACCAGGTCTGGCTGCTGAAAACCTCGAGTTGATAACTGGGGCCCAGCGCCAGGTTGGTGAAGGTCAGCAGGGACGCCGTCCCGATGGCCATCGTGGGCTGCGCAACGAACGGCGGGTCAATAACTATGACTGGCGTGTTGGTGTAGCCGGAACCCGCATCCAAGATGTTGACGGCGATGACCACTTCGTTGCTCACCACGGCCACGGCCTGTGCCCCGCTGCCGCCGCCGCCAATGACTCTCACGATGGGTGTGTTGGTGTAGCCATAGCCGCCATCGGTTATGTTCACGCCCACGACAAAGCCACTCGCCACGCTTGCCGTTGCGGCCGCCGCGCGGGACGGCAGGGCCGACCTGCACTTGCCCGCGCTGCCAGCGTTGTAAAGGGTTTGTGCTTCCCCGCCAGACAGCGCCCGGCCGTAATAGCTGATTTCGTCAATCAGCCCATTAAAATACTGCCCAGAATTGTAAAACCCGCCAATGCAAAACGGGTAGCCCGAGTCCACCGGGGACGCGCCCGGCACATTCTGTGCGTTCAATACCCCATTGACGTAGAGACGAAGTGTGGTGCCGTCCCAAGTTCCAACTAAATGGCTAAACTGCCCAAGGGGAATGTTGGAAGCGCTCACGACGCTATAAAAGCTGACCGGGCTCGTCGCAAACAGAAACGCAATGCTGACTCCTGACGTGCCTGTGCGGGCTACTAACTGCCAGCCATAGTCTTGGCCAACGACGAGGTCCTGACCGATGCCACCGCTCACTTGTGCCAAGGGTTTGACCCAGGCCTCCACCGAGTAGTTTGAGGCTGCCAGCGTCCCAGAGTAGGGGATAATGACGCACTGGTTGTTGCCATTGAAACTGAACGCCTGCCCCACCTCGCCGTTGGTGAAAGTCACGCCACCGGATAAGGTGCCACTGTTGGTGCCCACGATATCATTGGCATCGCCTTCGCCGGGCCACCAACTGACCAAGCCAAGCGGAGGCGACACACACGCACCTGGCTCACATTTGCCCGCGCTGCCGGCGGCGAAGATGGCTTGAATCTCGGCGGATGAAAGTGCCCGGTTATAAAGCGACGGCTCATCAATCCGCCCCGCAAACGGGTAGAGAACCCCCGCTCCACCATTTGGGACTGCACACCCCAATCGCAGATCCCCGGTACCCGGGAACATACCATTGGTGTAAGCCGTCTGATTCTCATAAACTCCGTTGACGTAAATCCTCAAAGCTGACCCGTCATAGGTTGCGGCAAAGTGAGTCCACTGATTCGCAGGCAATGGATTGGTGCTAACAACTGTAGCAGACGCTTGACCTGCCCCTTGCCAGCAGTACCCATCGTCACAAACGCCCAAGCCGATTAGCCCATCCGGCTGCACCCAGGTCGTATAACCCTTCTGCGCGCCTGGGACGGTCAAATCCCATTTGGAGACGACCGCCTGGTTCGCGCCAAGGCTTGTCGGATAAACCCAGGCTTCAACAGTCATCGCATTGGTGAAATGCAGACTGGGGCTATCGGCAATCCGAACGTAGCCACTTATCCCGTCAAAGGAGAATGCTTGTCCGACTATGCCGGGCGCGAACGAAGCACCGTTAACCAGCGTACCATTATTGGCGCCCACAATGTCATTGGCATTGCCTTCACCCGGCCACCAGCTTACCAAACCCGCCGGAGGCGAGACACATTGAGAAGTAGATTCGTACTGGTAAAGTTGCTGGACCTCAGAGGCCGACAAAGCACGGGTGTAAACCCTGAAGTCATCAACCGTGCCACGGAAACAGTCAAAAGGCGTAGGGGGAAGATGGTAGGCGCCGAGTGCCGAAATAAGAGGATAAGCAGCGAGCCAGAGGTTCTCATTGGGCACTGGCGTGCTGTCACGGAGAACGCCGTTGATGTAGAGAGAGAGACTCTGGCCTTTCTGGTAAACGCCGACCATGTGGATCGTGCTGTTTGTGACCAAAGGCGCGCTGGCATAATAGTAGGCTTCCGAGGCGGTCTTAATCACGACCTGGACGGAGTTGGTGGCGGTGATGAGGTCCATCTCACCGTTCACACTGCTTTTCGCGTAAATATCGGTGAGTGCCACGTAGGGACCACTGTCCAAGGTAATCCAGACCGAGATGGTCCAAGCCTGGTTCGTTGCGCCAAAGAGTGTTTCCGGCACGAGGATGTCGCTGTTAGTGCCGTTGAAGGAATACGCGCTGTTGGCATGGCCGAAGCGGTCAGCCGTCAGAACGGCCCCATCTACCGTCCCATCATTCCCGTTTCCGCTCGCATCCTTGGCGTTCCCATTGAAAGGGTAATAAACCACCAGACCATTGGTAAGAAAGGACTGAGCTCGGACCGGAACGGCCTGACTCAAGGTGATGATGATAATTCCAAGTAATGCATTTGTTGCTTTCATAACCGATTCACTGTTGCCGGAAGTCACCATGTCCCTTTCCTCACTTGACTGCACCAAGCGTAAGCCGCCCATGGAAGAGCGAGCCGAACAATTATCATAGCGGCCTTCGATTATTCTGAGCTACCATCCGCGATTTTGCACCTTTGCCGGGGGATTGCAAGCCTAATTATTAGACTATTTTTGAGCCTCGCCAGCGTTCATAAGCTGCCCCAGGACACACTGCAAAGGGAGTGGCCGCGGCATGCTTCCGCCGATGGCCAGGAAGCCGGCTGCTGGACGGCTTTTTAAGACGCTGACGTATCGGCTGCTACGAACCCGGCTTGGCCACGTGCTGATCGCGTTGCCCCAGGCGGGCGGCTTCCCAGCCGATCCGGTGCGCGTTCGCCATGGCCGAGAAGGTGATGGTCGTCGCGGGGATGCTGGGGAATACGGTGGCGTCCACCGCATGCACTCTTTTCCAGCCTGGCAGCCGCCCGAGCAAGTCAGTTTGGAATCCGCGGGGCTCGGTGCTCATAGGAAAGCTGCCGCCGCTGTGGAAGCTGCGACCGGGTTCGGCAATCTTGAGCATGAGCGGCAGGGGCATGGCCCCTAGGCGCCGGGCCTGTTTGCAAAGCCGGAATACCAGCCTTCGCACGCGCCCCCGTGCGGCTGGGTTCAATTCCGCGCGAAGTTCCAAGCGTTCTTGGCCGGCGCCTTGGCCTTTTTTCAGGCAGACGGCGATGCGGGAACTATGACGTGAGTGGATAAACCCTTGCGCCACCAGCAACCGCTCCTGGAAATCCCGGACCAAGAAGCGAAGCGGCCCTTGCAACGGGCCGAAGGTCCCGGCGACCGCCTGGCTGATCAGATCGTTGTTCGAGTAAATCTGGACATGCGCGGTCGTGTCGCACGCACGGGGTTCGGAAATCTCAAGGAAGACCTGGCTGAGGGCGTGGAGCCATTCCCGGGTGGCGCCCCGGACCTTGCGGAGCAGAACCAGGGGCAACAGGAAGTACTGGCTATCCTTGAGCCAGGCGGTCTGCTCATAGGCATCCAGGGAATGAAGCAGGATGCGGGTGGTGGCAATGGCGCCGGCGGCGAGAAAGGCTCGGCTGCCATGCCAGATCAATGGCCGCCGCGTCGCGCGCTCGTAACCCAGCACCTCGGCCCCCTGGGCGGATTCCCGGACCTGATGTATGATGACTCCAGACTGGTAGCTGAAGTTGGGGTTGCCGAGCATTTGCGCCACTGAATCCGCCGAAGTGTAAATGAAACCGTAGGGGCAGCCGTACATGCACAGTCGGCAATAGTTACAACCGCCCTGCACTGAGGGGAGGGTCCCCCGCACCGCCAGGCGAGATCGGCCGAAGCGGATGCCGATGCGGGCCAGGGCCTCGCGATTGCGCTCCATTCGCTCGAGGAGCTGCTGGCTCTGACGGCTGGGGCGTAGCTCGGTGAGGTTGTTTGCGTAGAGGGGGAAGATCGTTTCCAGGTTGTCGTGGCAAGCCGCAAGTCCAGTGAGTTCGAGAACCGCGGCGTAATGTGGCGCCAGGGCGGAGACCTTGAACGGCCACTCATCCAAGTCGCCGTCCAGGAAGGGCATCATGGCCGCACCCCAGACGTTGCTCAGGCCGCCTTTGGCCAGAGACGGGCGCAGGCCGACGTTCTCGTAATGAACGCCCAGGTGCTCGTCGGCCTCGCGATAGGCGAAGTCCGAGCCATAAA
>Ga0326727_10012893_pt1 | contig 18844 bp, 18 predicted proteins | sample MB2enrmetagenome_FD_207643 | JGI IMG/M metagenome (GOLD analysis project Ga0326727, IMG submission 207643) | Lab enriched peat soil microbial communities from McLean, Ithaca, NY, United States - MB29MY | ecosystem: Environmental > Terrestrial > Soil > Wetlands > Peat | place: USA: New York...
GGATTTCGAAAGGCGCGTGGAGGCGAAGATCGAAGAGTGCGGGGATCTCATAGACGAACCGACTGCTGCGATGCTTGTTGTCGGTGAACTGGGCCGGCAGCACGTAAAGATTCGTGAACTGTCGGGAAAATCCAGCCTTTTCTCGTTTTTCGGCAAGGTTATTGACAAGACAGAACCCCGGGAATTCGACCGTAAAGATGGTGAGAAAGGACAGGTTGCAACCCTGCTCATCGGAGATGAGACCGGGGCTGCACGCGTGGTGCTCTGGGATGATCAGGCATCGGCAGCATCTGAGATAATGCCGGGCGATGTGCTGGAAGTCATCGGGAGGCACCCGGGGCCAACTACCAAGGAGATCTATGCCCTTGCCCTAAGAAAAGCGACCTGTGAGATTACCTGCAATATCCCAGCAAGCGGAAATGGAGCAGATAGCCTTACTGCCGGGCCGGTGGATCTCGATGCACTCCTGATTGGTATGGGGGAGCCCCGCACATTTACACGGCGCGATGGAACCACCGGTGAGATGATCGAATGCGTGATTGGTGACGACCAAGGTACCGCCCGGCTCGTATGCTGGGCCCCACTTCAGCTTGCGAGAATCCAGCCCGGTGCTGCCGTCCATATTACCGGTGCGAAGCCTGATTTCCGTTCAGAGGGGCGGGCATACAGTATCGATGAACACAGTTCTGTTACCCCAAGCGAGCATCGTATCACAGTACCATTAACCCCTATCCATTCAGTCAGCGATCAGGGAATTTACTCAGTACAGGGTGAGGTAAAGCGGGTGCAGGAGACCCATTCGTTCACGGGGCGGAACGGCTTAGTCTCCTGGGTAAGAAATATCACTATCAGCGATGGTGATGATGACCTCATTGTCGTACTCTGGGGTGAGAAAGCACTTGTCCCGGTGCATCCCGGGGATCGGGTCGAGATCTACCATGCAAGCGCAAAACCCGGGAGGTTTGGCGGGATTGAGCTCGGTGCCGGCAGGAGCAGTACCGTCCGTGTTCCCCATAATGAGACCCGGGAAATAGTCTTCACGGGAACTATTATCGCCGGGAACGGATGCCAGTTCATCGATGACGGTACTGAACGGTATCTTATCGATGGGAATTTATCATCAGGCCGTGATGTGCGGGTCTCCGGGGTGCTGTCGGGAGGCCGGATCATCCCACATCAGATTGATCCCGTAGAACGAACGGTAGAAGCGGTAGCAGAACATCTCAGGAGGTTTGCCGGGTTCTTGGAAACCTCGTGATCACTTTCACCCTGCACAGTCCAAGGGGATATATGGGTGAGGTTAAAATGCTGTTGTGCCATAGGAGATGTACAAGAAATGGCTGAAAAAGCGTTAGAAATTGAAGATTTGCCGGGTGTCGGCCCAACCACCGCTGACAAGCTTCGCGAAGCCGGCTACCTTTCAGTGGAGAGCATCGCAACCGCATCACCGGCAGAACTGTCCGAGATCACAGAGATCTCAGAGTCGACTGCAAAAAAGATCATCAGGGCTGCCCGCGAATCTGCCAATATTGGGGGATTCAAGACCGGCAAGGATATCTTTGAGCAGAGAAAGGATATCAGGAAGCTCTCGTTCCGTGTACCGGAACTGGATGCCCTTCTTGGTGGCGGGATGGAGACTCAGGCAATAACCGAGCTGTACGGTGAGTTCGGTTCTGGTAAAAGCCAGATCGTGCACCAGATGGCGGTCAATGTCCAGCTTCCTGAAGATCAGGGCGGGCTCAACGGAAGTGTCATCTACCTCGATACCGAGAACACATTCCGTCCTGAACGTATCGAGCAGATGGTAAATGGACTTGGTCTCGATACCATCCCGGAACCGCAGGAGTTCATGAACAATATCCATATCGCCCGTGCCCATACATCAGATCACCAGATGCTCCTTGTCGAAAATTCCCGCGATCTCGCCAACGAACTGAAAAACACGGACAAACCAGTGAAACTCTTTATTATCGATTCACTCACCGCTCACTTCAGGTCAGAATATGCAGGACGCGGGACGCTCGCCACCCGGCAGCAGAAACTGAACCGGCACATGCACGAACTGTTCAAGCTGATTGATGAGCACAACGGTGTCGGACTGGTGACCAACCAAGTCATGTCCAACCCGGCGGTTTTCTTTGGGGACCCAACAAAGCCCATTGGGGGCAACATTGTCGGCCACACGGCAACGTTCCGCATCTACCTGCGCAAAAGCAAGGGTGGCAAACGTATTGCACGTCTCGTGGACAGCCCCAACCTCCCCGAGGGAGAGGCACCGTTCATGGTTGAAGAGGCAGGACTCAAACCGTGCTGAAAGCGCTGCTCACTGATGTTGATGGCACCATAACGGATCACACCCGCAGGATTCATACCGGCGCAGTTGAGATGATCCGGGCGTTGGTCGACCAAGGGATCGGGGTAGTTCTGGCCAGCGGAAACACGGCCTGCTTTATGGATGCACTCTGCCGTACAACCGGGACAGATGGATCATTCATTGCAGAGAACGGCGGCGTATATCGTGCCAGCTATACCAGCACCCTCCATATCACCGGCGATCAGACTATCTGTCGCGTGGCTCTCGCGGAAGTCCAGGCGTATTACCGGGAGAAAAATGTGGAGATCGAGCTCTATAGCCCCACCTATCGTTTTGCGGATCTCGCCTTTGCCCGTACTGTCCCGGTAGAAGAGGTGAAACAGGTTCTCTCCCGGCACCGGGTACAGGTTATAGATACCGGTTATGCAATACACCTGCAGTCAGAGGGTATTACGAAAGGAACGGCGCTAGCGGCGCTGGCACCTGAGTTGGGCCTTTCACCGATGGATTTTCTCGCAATCGGTGACGGGGTCAATGATGTGCAGATGCTGAAAACAGTTGGTATCGGCGTAACTGTCGCAAATGCCCATCCGGATACGAAGGCATCTGCTCATGATGTCATGGAAAAAGAATACGGGGAGGGATTTGTGGAGGCGGTAAAAAAGTATTTTCCTTATCTCCGTGCCATCAAGCGGTCAACGACGATATAATCTTTGATATCTTTTACCGCTTCAAACGGAACAAGAAGCAAATTGTTATCTTCCATCGCATAGCCATCCGTTACAAATGACTGGTCCGGATGGATGATCATCTCAATAACCTGCCCTGAATCAAAATCGACCCGGATATTCTTGAGCGTACCGATCAGTTTACCGTCATTGCTCATGATTTTTTTTCGGGAGAGACTACGGGCAAATATACGAGTCATAGAGAAAAATGACGATGTATTAATATATAAAGTGTTCTGAATGCGGGACATATCGTGTTATTTCAGGGATTCATACCGGCATTTTCGTTCGTTATTGAATTGTAAGGGAAGAGCGGGCAATGCACCTCAGATAATAGGATATAATATGAGCGAATCGTTACAACGAAGGGAATACGCGGATAATATCCGACTGGGTGAGGATCCCGACCGGCCTTCCATTTTCCACGACGATAAGCCGACCGATCTCCCGTTCCTTGAACCTGCGGATGACCTCAAAAAGTTTGGTGTCGGACGGCACTTCAACGACATCCCGGGTCATTACCGATGAGATCGGAGTATCGACCGTTGTTTCTGTATCCATTGCCTTGAGGATATCGCTCATCGTCAGGATACCCACAAGAACTTCCTGATCAATAACCGGTGCCCCGTGGATATGGTGCCGGTTGAAGAGTGCGATTGCGTCCCTGAGTTTCTGGGAACTGCTGAGAGACTTCAAGGGGCTGCTCATATAATGCCTGATCGGTTTTTTGGGAAGCGAGATCATTTCTGACGTGGCAATCAACAGGGACTGTTTTACCTCATCTTTCCCGAAGACCTCCCCCCGTATGAGCAGCTTGTTGACCGGCGTCGGACCAATGGTGATCTGGTCGCCGATCTCAAAGAGTTTTGCACTACCTACCAGTTTGATAACTGCATGGCAGATGTCAGGGTGGCAGAGGGTAGTAAAATCGATCTCCTGAACATTGACTCCCGGAATTTCAACACCGTCCCGGCTGATCCGTACATCATAATCACCCTCAGAAACATTCAGGTTCAGCTCCTTGTACGCAAGTTCGGTTGGAATATATCCGCCTTTTGGCCCGGGTACTCCATCGACAAGCCCGATCGCCTTGAGCGCCTGCATCTGGTTGCGAACCGTGCCTGGGTTCCGCAGGATCATCTCGGCAATCTCCTCGCTTTTGATAGAATGGGAATGCTGGTGATAGAGAGTAATGAGAGTGATGAGAATATCCTTCTGGATCAGGGACAATTCCATAACGATAAGTCGTATAACCCTCTATGAATATATAGGTTGGAGTTTTGTGGAGTTCGAGCGCATACCTACGGTACCCACCGCTGATGAGATTTTGGATCGGAGTTTCCGCCGTGCAGCCAAAAAAATGAAGGGGAAGCTCAACAAGGATCGCGCCAACGAAGAGTTTACCCGTGCAGTTGGGGCGGCGATCCACGACCGGCTGGTCTATATCATCCGGGGCTTTCCGGAATTTGACGAGCTCCCCCGGTTTTACCAGGAACTTGCCGATATCCTTTATGGGGTTGACCGTATCCGGCAGTCACTCGGAGCGGTTGGCTGGGCCGCAAAACATACCAAGATGGTAGGCAGCGAGCTCGCGATGCAGTCCAGGCGATCATCAGAGACTCTTATCCTGAGAAAACGTGCAGTTGCCCGGCTTGCGTCCATAGTCCACCAGATTGACAAGGACCTGAGATTCCTGAACGAGGTTAGGAATACACTGCGGACCCTCCCCCATGTTGAGGATACCTTCACGGTAGTTATTGCTGGTTATCCCAATGTCGGGAAGTCCTCTTTTATTCAGCGGGTATCATCTGCAGATCCCGAAATTGCGTCCTACCCGTTCACCACAAAAGGGGTTATTGTCGGGCACCGTACGATCGGCCGCGAACGCATCCAGTTTGTCGATACGCCCGGGATCCTCGACCGCCCGGCAGAGGATCGCAACGCGATCGAGAGACAGGCGCTCTCTGCTGTGATGAATGTCGCACACGTCGTTCTCTTCATTCTCGACCCATCAGAACATTGCGGTTATCCGTTGGATATGCAGCTTCATCTCCTGGCGGAAGTAAAGGGGATGGTCACGGTGCCGGTCGTTGCCGTTGCAAACAAATCTGATATCCGGGTGCGTGACGGATGCCTCACCATGTCCACCAAGACCGGTGAAGGAGTTGAGAGGGTCCTTGAGGAACTCCTGTCCTTCCGGCCCCGTCATAATCCTATGCGAACGTGAAGCCGACCAGCGCCCAGCCAGCCAGAAACCCGATGATGGTACCGCCATTCAGTGGCGGAAGACCGGCCTGAGCGCGTCCCGATGTGACGTAATGGAGCAAAACCGCGAGCCCGGCGCAGGAACCGATGATTGCCCCGATTGCGGGGATCGTAACAACGCCAAACAGCCGCGGTCCTCCCGTAAAGACATTGGCAGAGACCACCAGCACGGATGGCATAATCAAATCTCCCATGCCAATAATAAAGGCAGCACGTTCCGCTCCTTCCCCCAGTTTGCCGACGCCCTCGCGGATAAACGAGTAATCCCGCCGCTTGGGTATGACAAAGAGGATCGGAGTCTTTAAATCGATAACTCCCTCGGCGAGAGTGATCATGTGTTTTGTTTTGTATACTGAAATGGCATCGTACACGGCAAGGATGACGAGGAGAATGATCACCGGCAGAATGTTGAGCGAGACGCCGAAAATCGAGGCGACCCCGGCAGCAATGAGGATGCCAAGCCCGTCAATGACATACCATTCAGGATATTTATAGAGAAGCACGGTTGCACATACAGAAAGTACCAGCATAACGGCGACTGCCGCATCGGTCATCCCCATCACTATATTGACCAGTGCCGAGAAGATATATCCAAACGTTAAAAAGAGCGTGACCGCGATGATCGCGGCAATTATTTTTTTCAGATCGTACTTGATGAGCAGCAGCAGGAACCCGGTAAACACCAGAAGGATAATGAGAAAGATGATCGGGTTTGCGACAGAGTTGGGATCTTGGAACGCGACAATACCTGCGGCCTGGACCGGGAGCGAGAGCAGTATCGCCCCAAATTCCACGGCGAGCAGAAAAACCGGCATGGCAAGGAACGGGATGATCGTTTTGATGTCCATACAGCGTCACCTGTGTGATAGTTAGCTTAATTAGTGTGCTCTCATCATCTAAAAGCATGGATATACGTGAATATCTCGTTGATATTCTCCTTACCGTCGTCATGATTATCTCCACGCTCGTCCTCATCCTCAGGTTCTGGCAGGACCTCACCATCGCGATCGCAGCAGCCTTGATGACGATCTCGCTGGGAGGGCTCTTTTTATCCGTCCAAGTCAGGTTGCGTCGTCTGGAACAGAGCGTTGTCTCCCGTGAACGGCTGCTCCGCTCTAATCTCGAAGAGATCTCCACCCGCATGGCCCAGAAGCACGACATGGCGATCGCGCACCTTGACGATCTGGTCAGCGAATACTCAAAACGGGTTTATAAATAACAGTACACCGGGGCATAAAGATCCATGGGCGTCGCGCTACGGGACATCATCGCGGAGTACAAGATACCGGTTTCCTGGGAATCGCTCGGGGGAGTGGCAGCAGTCGATGCGAATAATGCGCTGTACCAGTTCCTGACCATCATCCGGCAGCCGGACGGTACACCGCTGATGGACCGGCGCGGGCGCGTGACCTCGCATCTCTCCGGCATCCTCTTTCGGACCGTAAATTTCCTAGAGCGGGGAATCAAACCGATCTTTGTCTTTGACGGCACCCCAGCAGCACTGAAACAGGAAACGATCAACGGACGACGGAAGATCAGGGACGTGGCTGGCGAGCACTGGAAAGAGGCGCTCGAGCGGGGCGATGAGGCGGAGGCCTACAAGCAGGCCCGGTCATCATCGCGGGTGGACGCTACTATTGTCGAAACTTCGAAGGAACTCCTCCGGCTGATGGGGATACCCTGCGTGCAGGCCCCGGGTGAGGGGGAAGCACAGGCAGCACATATGGTAGAGACCGGAGCCGCCCGTTACGCCGTATCGCAGGACTACGATACCCTGTTGTTTGGCGCTCCCACCCTCGTCCGGAACCTGACCGTGAGCGGAAAACGCAAGATCCGTGGGAGGATCATCACCGTCAATCCGGAACGGATCGTGCTTGCGGAGGTCCTGAGCGGCCTGCGCTTGAGCCGAGACCAACTTATTGAGATCGGAATCCTGATTGGAACGGATTTCAATCCGGGTGTTGAGGGGGTTGGCCCCAAAACCGGGCTGAAGCTGGTCCTGAACGGGGAGTTCGAAAAAAAACTGATGGAAAAACTGCCGGATTTCGACCCGGCACCGGTCAAGGATATTTTCCTGCACCCTTCGGTCACCGATGAATACGCCCTCTCATGGGGGCACCCGGATGGCGAGGGTATCAAAAAGATGCTCTGTAGCGGCTATGACTTCTCAGAAGAACGGGTGGAGAAGGCACTTGAAGGATTTGCTGTCAAAGCCGGGCAGAAGACGCTGGAAGGCTGGTTCTGATGGATCATAATCCGGATCGCTTCGTACCGGTACATGAACATGTATAAACACCGGCACAGTCAATTTTTTTATCAAACGTATTCCTCCGGGTCTAATAAACGTTAATCCCTGCTCCACTCGGCTGATACCAGAATACGATTGGTGACCCATATGTATCTGCAACCCTGTAAGAAGACCTACAACAACGAGACCCAGCGGGCGGTGGCCTTACCGGAGACGCTCGCACGCATCGAACCGAAAGTTCCTGCCGCCGGTATCACGCGGGTCGCCGACATCACCAACCTCGACCGGATCGGCATTCCGGTCTTCTCCTGCATCCGGCCGACCGCAATGGACGGTGCGATCACGGTTTACAACGGGAAAGGCGCAACAATTGAAGAATCGCGGATCTCCGCCATCATGGAAGGGATCGAACGGTACAGCTCCGAGATCCACAACCGGAAGGTTCAGCTTGCCCCCTATGCCGAAGTCATGGCGACGAAAAACGTGCTGGATCCAAAAGACCTGATCCTTCCGGAAGGTGCAGAGACTGACCGGCTCATCCCGTGGGTAGAGGGGTTTGATATCGTAAACGAACAGCCGATTCTCGTCCCGGCACACGCGGTCTTCCATCCGCTGCCCCCGAACTTCCGCCCACTCTTCCGGACCAATACCAACGGCCTTGCAGCAGGAAACACCATCGAAGAAGCGGTCTTCCACGCACTTGCCGAAGTGATCGAACGGGATGCATGGTCTCTGGCCGAGTACACCCATGACACCGGGCCGGCCGTTATTGATATCAATGACGGCCAGATCGGAGAAATGCAGGGGAAATTTGCCGACGCACAGGTGGAGGTCAGCGTCAGGGACATAACAAGCGATATCGGGGTCCCGACAATGGCTGCAGTGGCTGATGACGTCCTCCTCAAGGATCCGATGCTGCTCACCATTGGGATAGGAACCCACACCAGCGCCCGGATCGCGGTGATACGGGCGCTGACGGAGGTGGCCCAGAGCAGGCTTACCCAGATTCACGGGGCCCGGGAAGACACTGCCGTCGCCGAGTTGAAAAAGAAAATAGGTTACGACCGGGCAAAGCGGATCAACGGATACTGGTTCCGGAACAATGGTTCAACCGGCTTTTCAACAATCCCCTCGCACGACAGCGACGATTTTTTAACAGATATCAGGTACATGATCGGTGCCCTGAACAAGCAGGGCCTCGACCGGGTGATTGTCTGTGACCTCACCCGGGATGAGATCGGTGTGCCGGCTGTGAGGGTGATCGTGCCAGGTCTTGAAGTCTTTGCCATGGACCGCGAACGTAGTGGAGAACGGTTAAACCATGCAGAAGATCATCGTCTTTCTCGGGCCAAGCCTCGATCGTGAGTCGGCAGAAAAGATACTAGCCGCGGATTACCGCTCACCTGCCCGCCGGGGCGATATCCTGAAGGCCATCGAAGACGGCGCAACCATCATCTGCCTGATTGACGGCGTCTTCCACCAAGACTCGGCCGTCGCCCACCGGGAGATCCTCGCGGCAGTAAGGAAAGAGGTGCTGGTGGTTGGCGCATCAAGTATGGGTGCACTCCGGGCGGCAGAGATGGACTCGCTGGGGATGGTAGGTATCGGCACGATTTACCGGATGTTCCGAGACAAGGAACTCATCTCCGATGACGAAGTGGCGCTCGTGTTCGACCCGGTGTCAGGATATGCCTTGTCAGAGCCGCTCATCAACATCCGATTTACCCTGCAAAAAGCCGAGCTGGACGGGATCCTGTCACCTAATGACCACGCAGCTCTGCTTGCCGCGGCCCAATCGGTATTCTATCCGCAGCGGACATATGCCCGCATCACGGCGGCTGCCGGTGATTCTCTCGGTACAGAGACCCGGCACCGGTTCCTTTCATGGGTGCAGGAGCATGCCTGTGACCAGAAACAAGAGGATGCAGTGACGGCGCTGGAGTACGTGCGGACAGTAATCGATCCCAAACCGGGATAAAGGTTTTCTGATGCAGGGCGTCAATAGGTGATACAACCGGAATAAACGCATTTCCCACCTGAAATTCGTTTCTTTGCCGATGGTCAAATATGAGGGGTAAAAAGATCCCTCTTAAGAGATATTGACCGGCTATGACCAGTCTAAACAATAAAAACAGGAGATGAAGGGACGCATCGTGATATTATTCCATTTTTCTCCAGACATATGCAAACCGCTGGAATGCAGTGGTATGCCCAAAAATGCCAAATAAGACAAAGAGCCACCCAAAGAGGGTCAGGCCGTATACGGGTAGAGGGTATATGAGGCCAAAAATCCCGACCACCATGATCAGCACGAGCCGGTCAGCCCGGCCGAGCAATCCGCCATAGTATCTCCCAACACCGACTGCCTGTGCCTGAGTCCCGAGATATGATGCCATCAGCACTCCCGTCAGGGCGAATACCCCGATGGGCCATGGCACCATACCGCCCGCGAAGATTCCCGTGATGATGAAAATATCAGCGTACCGGTCAACCGCATGATCGAGGAAGTCTCCACGGAGGCTCTGGATCTTCATTTCCCGGGCAACCGCACCGTCCATGGCATCGCAAAAAGCATTGAGCGCAACCGCAATGATTCCCCAGAGTTCCAGCCGGAGATAGAAAAGAACGCCTGCTCCTGCTGACGCGGCAAAGGCTGCGAGGGTGAAAAAATTCGGGGTCAGTCCGCACCGTACTGCAATGGCAACCAATGGGTCAAAATACACCTTAACAGAGGACCGGTACTGGTCGAGCGTCATATTCGTACCCCCGCAAACGATGACCAGTCGATAGTCCCGAACGATGCAGGGAGATCTCCCTTCGCAAAGAGCTCGATCCGATCCGCACAGAACGCCGGGCCATGGCCGGTCGTGTCCAGTTCGAGGATAAGAGTGGGGTCATACCGTTCCACCGTTTCAATCAGGCAGACATCCAGCGCTTCCGCGTCCATATTCTCGCGAATTTTTTTATCGCCATATTTGCGTTTTTTCAGCCGCTTTCCGATCTCGTCAGGACGGCAGCGGAGCACAACAACACGATCGCAGGGAAGCAAGTGGGCAAAATGACCTTCGATAAACCCGTCAACCGGCTCAAACTCTGCTGCCAGCCGGTCAATATCGATCACCCGGGTATCCCGCTCCTCATCCTCGCCAATGACATACGGCTTAACGATTGCCGCAAGATGGACCACCGTGTGCCCCCGGCGGATAAGCTCGTCTGCTACAAAGGATTTCCCGGTTCCCGGCGTGCCGGTAATCCCGCACATCATAGTGCGTTGATCTCCCGGACAAACAATTCGTTCTCCCAATCTTCGCCGATACTGACCCGGATATAACGATCAGGAAGTCCGGTAAAACTCCGGCACGAGCGAACGATAACCCCACGACGGGCGAGCAGCTCCACCATCGCGTCACCGGTGCGGGGTGAGACGTCGATCATGACAAAATTGGCATCTGATGGCAGGACCGGGTACTTGAGTTCGTCCGCATACCGCTCCCGCCACCGCTTTACACGGCCAATATAGCGGACAGCATGCGCCGAATCCAGCAGGGCGGCCGCCGCGGCAGCGGCAGAGACTGAATTGACGGTAAAAGGGGTGCCTGCCCGCTGGTAGTACGGGAGAAGCCATGAAGGCGTAAAGGCGTATCCCACCCGCAGCCCGGCAAGCGAGTAAACCTTTGAGAAGGTCCTGCCGATGACAAGGTTGTCATGCTTTTTCAGGAGCGGAAGATAATCCACCTCCGAGAACTCGACATACGCATTGTCGAGAAAGAGCACCCCGTCAATCCCCTCGAGGATCTCCTCGACCGCATCGGGAGGTGTGGCGTTGCCGGTCGGATTGTTCGGGGTACAGAGCACAGTGATCTTGGCATGTTTCCCGGCCCGGATCAGCGCATCCGGCTCGATCGAAAAATCTTTTTTTCTTGGAACCGTGATGACCTCTGCACCCTGCCCATTTGCCGCAAGGGTGTAGAAAGAGAACGTAGGGGTTGAGATTGCCACCGATTCCCCGGGCTCAACAAGCGTGCGGATCAGGGTCTCAATCACCCCGTCCATCCCCACGCCCACGGCAAATGGGTAGTCCCCATAACGGGCCTTCAGTGCACGGATCAAGATACTGATCCGTTCGTCAGGATATCGGTTCACCTGACAGATTGCCGCCTCAGCTGCGGCTATCGCAGTGGGTGACGGCGTATCGGGATTCTCGTTGCTCGCGAGCCGTGCGATGCGTTTTATCCTAAATTCGTGGGCGATATCTTCCGCTTTTTTGGCAAAAACATAGCCGCCCTGCTTATAATATGACCTTACCAAGTGCTCCATTGATAACCCTGATCGCGGACTTGATCTCATCATCTGATATCACGAGCGGCGGAACCAGGCGCAGGTTCCCGTCAGCTGCACAGTTGACCAGTACGCCATTTTGCGCACAGATTTTCTGTACCTCTCCACACTTTTCACCAACCGTAAGGCCGATCATCAGGCCCCGGACACGGGGATTGTAGATTGCCAGTTCTTTCCGGAAGATCTCTCCTTTCCGGTTTACATCGGGAAGGCAGTGTTCGAGAACTCCGATGGTGGCAAGCGCCGCTGCGCATGCAACCGGGCCACCTGCAAAGGTGCTCCCGTGTTCGCCCTTTTTGAACTCGAGCCCGTCACGCGCCACCAGTGCGCCCATGGGAAAGCCACTCGCGATCCCCTTGGCGAGAGTAACAATATCCGGCATAACTTTTGTATGCTGGATCGCAAGCCATTTTCCGGTACGCCCCATACCACTCTGGACTTCATCGGCAATCATGAGGGCATCATTCTTATCGCAGATCTCGCGGATCCCTTCAAGGAAACTATCCGGAGGGATAATGACACCTGCCTCTCCTTGGATGGGTTCGACAATTACGCTGGCTGTACCGTTGTCAACGACTTTTTTCAGCCCGTCAAGATCGCCATATTCTACAAATGTGCATTTGAAACCGAGCGGCTCGAACGGTTCACGGATGGCAGGCTTATGAGTTACTGCAAGCGAACCAACCGTCCTCCCATGGAACCCATGGGTGAACGCGACAAACTTTTTCCTACCAGTCCTGACCCGGGCAAGCTTCAGGGCACCATCTGTTGCTTCTGCACCGGAATTGGAAAAGAAGACTTTTTTGAGGCCCGTGACTTCAACGATCTTTTTTGCTGCCTCACTCTGGTGGGGGATGTAATAGAGATTTGAGCAGTGGATGAGTGCGTGCGTCTGGTCGCAGATCGCTTTCACGACTGCAGGATGGCAGTGGCCGGTGCTGCAGACGGCAATCCCTGCCACGCAATCGATGTACTCCTTCCCCTCGGCATCCCAAACCTTTGCCCCGCGGCCCTTTACAATGGCCATATCACGGGTAAATGCAGGCATGTAGTACTGCTCATCACGTAATTTGAACTGGCCGGTATTTTCCATTATTTTTTTCATTTTTATCACGTTTCTTTGATTTTTTTCTGTTTTTCGATGGTTTTTATCCGGTATTATTCGTATTCAATGGTCGCCGGGGGTTTTGCAGTGATATCGTACACCACGCGCGAGACATTCGGAATCTCTGCCGTGATCCGCGAACCGATTCTCATCAACTGCTCCAAGGGGATGGCAAGCGGGTCAGCGGTCATGCCATCCCGGGAATTTACGGCACGGATGGCAACAATCCAGCCATGAATACGGTTGTCCCCCTTGACACCGGTCCCAAGGCCGAGCAACGCGGCAAAGCATTGCCATGGATGGTACTGCTCCACCAGCGCTTCCTCTACGATCCAGTTTGCTTCCCGGACCACGGCAACCTTCTCTTTGGTGACCTCCCCCAGTACCCGCACTGCAAGACCAGGACCCGGAAATGGCATCCGGTGCTGGATCTCCTTTGGCAGGCCAAGAGCGCCTGCCACGTCCCGCACCTCATCCTTGTAGAGATCGCGGAGCGGCTCGATCACCCGTGAAAATTCCATATGCAGCGGCATGCCGCCGACATTGTGATGGCTCTTTATGCCCCCTTCACTCTCAATCCGGTCCGGGTAGATAGTACCCTGCAGCAGGCAACTGGCCCCCTGTTTTTTGGCCTCCCGTTCAAAGATCCGGATGAACCGTTCACCGATTGCCTTACGCTTGGCTTCCGGATCGGTTATACCTGCGAGCGTCGAGAGGAATTCGTCGCCTGCATCAATAACCTGAAGGTTAATACTGCTAAAGGACGCCCGGATCCGTTCGGTCTCACCTTTGCGCATCAAGCCGGTATCGATATAGATGGGGATGAGCCGGTTTCCGATTGCCTGTGCGCCGAGGGCAGCGCAGACCGAACTGTCGACGCCGCCGGAAAGTGCCATAACAACCCTGTTATCGCCAGCAGCGTTCCGGATATCCGCTATTGCCTCATCAACAAATTTCTTGGTATTAACCATGGTTCGCAAACTATTTTGTACGTTTGTTCCTGCTGCACGCTTCGACGAAACCCAAATATGGCGGTGAGGGGCGTGTCGGGCGCGATTTGAACTCAGGATGGAACTGTGTGGCAAAGAAGAACGGGTGGCCGGGGAGTTCCAGGCACTCCATCCGGTTCCTGTTGGTCGCTGAGAACACAAGTCCTGCATGTTCCAGATCATCGATATATCTCGGGTTCACTTCGTACCGGTGCCGGTGCCGCTCGGTTATGGGCGTCTCATTGTAAAGTTTCATCGCGAGCGTCCCCGGACGCATGTCCGCGGTATAATTTCCCAGGCGCATCGTGCCGCCAAGCTCGGTGAGGCCTTCCTGTTCCGGCAAGAGGGCTATGACGTGCGTGCCTTCCCCCATCTCCTCGCTTGTCGCGTCTGCAATGCCTGCCTTGTGCCGGGCATATTCTACGACCGCCAGCTGGAAACCCAGACAGAGCCCGAGGAAGGGCACATTGTTTTCCCGGGCAAACTGAATGGCCTCGATCTTGCCTTCAATCCCCCGCTTACCGAAGCCTCCCGGAATCAGGATGCCCTCGTAATCTTTCAGCTGGCATTGCTCGAGCCGTTCTGCATCGAGCCAAGCGATCTTCACCTCGGTGGCAAGCGCTCTTCCCGCATGTTTGAGCGCCTCTTTGATACTAATATACACGTCCTCGATGCCGTACTTGCTGACAATGGCAACGGTAACCCGGTTCGTGTACCCCTTGGTGACAAGACGGTACCAGCCCGAATCAGTCTCCCGTTTTTCAAGGCCGAGGTGGGCAGAGAGAACATCGGCAATCCCTTCCTTTTCCATCTCCATGGGCACTTCATAGATGTCAGGGACCGTGGCAGCAGAGATGACGGCGTTTATGGGGAGATCGCAGAACGCCGAGATCTTGCGTTTTGTGTGGGCGCCGATTGCCCGTTCGCTTCTCCCGACGATGATATCCGCGTGAAGCCCGAGTTCCCGGAGCGCCTTGACTGAGTGCTGCGTCGGTTTTGTCTTCAGGTCTCCCATGGTGTCTTCCGGGATGAGCGTGACATGGATCAGGACATAGTCATGCGCCGGGAGTTCACTGCGCATCTGGCGAACGGCCTCGAGAAACGGCATGCTCTCGATATCGCCAACCGTACCGCCGATCTCGACAAGGCAGACATCTGCCTGTGCCCCGTCAGGAAACAATTCATCAGCCGCTTGCCGGATGCACGATTTTATCTGGTCCGTGATATGGGGGATGATCTGGACGGTCTCGCCAAGGAAATCACCCCGGCGCTCCTTATCGATAACCGTGCGGTACACTTTTCCGGTGGTGATATTGTGTGAGGCAGTCAGTTCGATATCGAGAAACCTCTCATAGTTGCCGAGATCGAGATCTACCTCACTCCCATCCTTAAGGACGAAGACCTCCCCATGCTGGGCAGGATTCATCGTACCAGCGTCGATATTGAGGTACGGGTCGATCTTGACCGCTGTTATCCGGTATCCACGGTTTTTAAGGATACGCCCCACGGACGCCGCGGTTATCCCTTTCCCGAGACCGCTCATAACACCGCCGGTGATAAAAATGTACTTCACATAATCTCCCCGATTGTTTTACAGTTTGCTCCCCAATACCTATTATTATTATCTTACCGGCGGGAATGAACTGTTTATTCGGGCATCTGGGAACTACTGGAAAGCACTCATCGGATTTATCACCGCTTGCACAAGGACGAATCACTGGACGAGGGGATGCGCACACCGAATCAGTAGAAAAGTGTATCATGTTCATTGCAATGCCTGTCAGTGTGCCTGCTGGCATCCGGGGTCATTTATCCAGAAATGGCCGATTCTTGCAAAAGTTGCATGTCTGCGAATATGTGGAGATTCTGTGGTTGTATCGTTATCAGAACTGAAAGAAAGACGCCAGATTGAATATTCACGTTTATTGCATCAGCTCCTTTAAAGCAAGATTGATGTAAGCAAAAATCCAATCATGTGGTTATGAAAATAGGGCGGATTGTGTATATTCTGGGGATAATATCAATACTTGCCGTTATAGCCATTCCCGCGATGGCGGCAAACGAGACCCAGCGAGACAATGCGACAGACTACTACAATCTTGGTGTGCTGTCACTGTCATCGAATGATTCCACAAATGCGATTACTTATTTTGACGAAGCCCTCGCATCGAACACCACCATGATCCGGGAATCGGACGCATTGCTGTATACGTACCAGGGAAAGTCTTTCGCGCAGATCCAGCTGGGGCTTTATAGTGCGGCTATTGAGACCATCAACCAAGGGCTGGCCATCTACCCCGCTGATGTGAATCTGTTGAACAATAAGGGATATGCTTTCTATAAATTGGGAGATTATCAGGATGCGGTTACTGCATATGATCAGGCGCTGGCGATTGATTCCACACAGAACCGGACATGGGTAAACAAAGGTGATGCATTATACCAGATGGGGGACTATCAGGGAGCTATTGCGGCATATACCATGGCTCTGGGGAATACCAGCAGTAATCAAGGCGAAAGTACAGACGCTACCATAAAACTTGCTAAAGCCCAGAAGGCAGCTGCTACTGCCGGTTCAGCCCTCATGATCTTCGGTGTGATAGTCGTGATCATAGTCGCCGGGGGTGCGATCGTTTATTATATCAAACGAACACCGGTGAATCAGGAAACGGCGGAAAAACCGGTGAAAGAGGTAAAGAAAAAGAAAAAATAACTTTTTAAAAGAGAAAATATACGTTTAATTTTTGAGTGTTATTAGTTCGATTAAGTTTTCATGTTTTTTTTTGATTTGGGGGACTTTGCCTTTTTGTTTGCCACTGCTGATGCAAAAATAACCTCCGGTTGGATTCAACCCTTAAGATGGTATACATCATAATTGCAAAGAGAGTGGAGATAGAATATTATCTTGCTCGAATTAGGTCTGAAACAAGGAGAATCGGTAGAAAAGTCAGAAGAACAGATTTTTTCTAATCTCCATGGGTTGAGACCGGTACTGTCCCCTCCGTCTCTGTTGGTATGGATTTATCTCAAGATGAACAAAGATCTTCAGCCTTTCATGGTGAAGATGAATGCCGGACCCTGTCCGGTTACCCGACCTTCTCATTCCCTGTTCGTCGTTACTGCAAACGCTGCTGATGTTCTTGAAAGCACAGTCTTTTCAGCATTGTCCGTACGGACGTCTCCGTCCGCGAATGCGACGCGTCGCCCTTTTTTGATCACCCACCCTTCCGCAACGATACGACCGTCACGGACACCTTTAATGAATGTCGTGGACTCAGAAATGGTCGCAATCCCTTCAGTATCGGCTAGCAGGGGATAAATCGCGAGTGCCATCGCCTCATCGGCAAGAGCCGCCAGCATCCCTCCCTGTAGCCAGCCCACGCCATTGAGCATGTCATGACGGACCTCCATGCTGAGCACTGCTCTGCCGGCTTCCACGTTAACCACCTCGATCCCCATCAGGCAGAAAAAGGGGTTCACGTACCTGCCATTTTTTCTGATCTTTTCAAGATAGGACATACATGTCACTTAAAGGATTTCGAAACGAAACAGGATTAAGATTACTGGTTCCAAAAGAGCAATAAAAAGGAACGAGCAGCCAAACCGGAAGATGATGATTCCTTGTTAAACTAACCATCTCTGAAAAAATTATGCATTTTGGGAATAGGAGTCGTCCTACAAGTCCCCGCCCCGGTGCCTGCCAGGTCTCTGTGGAGTTCTTCTCATGCGGAGGAGGACTATGGCACCAAGGAAAAAAATAACGGCTATGAAAAGTATTAGGAGAGTCCATGATGACTCGCCTCCAGAAGCACCGGTTACATTTTGGCCTCCCGTCACCATTGTCGTCGCAGTTACCGTTGCCAAAGCGGCAGGAGTGGGGGATAGCGTCGTGAACGTCATCGCCGTACTCGCTTTTGCCGCAGAGACGGTAATGTAGTTGCTCTTGGTGATCGAGTTGCTCCCCCCGGCGTTGGTCGCCAAGAGAGAAACCGCATATATTCCGGGATCCGTGTACGTATAAATCGGATTTTGCACCGCGGATGTACCGCCATCGCCAAACGTCCATGCCCACGTAACCGGGGAATTCGTAGACATATCTGTGAAATTTACTGTCAGCGGTACAGATCCGCTGGTCACATCCGAGACGAAAGCAGCGACCGGGAAAGGGGGTAGCACCCGGATATAGCTGCCCTGAGTCACGGTGCCATTGCCACCGTAATTGGTCGCTGTAAGCGAGACCGTATACGTGCCAGGAGTCGTGTACGTGTAAGATGGGTTCTGCACTGACGACGTCCCGCCATCACCGAACGTCCAGACCCATGCAATCGGCGAATTGGTGGAGGTGTCGGTGAAATTTAGTGTCAGCGGGACAGGGCCGGCGGTTCTGTTTGCTATAAACGAGGCGACCGGAAGAGATTGCCCAGTCACCGTGATATAGTTGGTCTGTGTAACGGAATTGCTTCCTCCATAGTTTGTTGCAAGGAGTGAAACCGTATACGTACCAGCCGTTGTGTACATGTGCACCGGGTTCTGCACTGACGACGTCCCGCCATCACCGAACGTCCAGACCCATGCAATCGGCGAATTGGTGGAGGTGTCCGAAAAACCTACATTGAGAGGGGCACTTCCGGAAGTCAGGTTTGATGTGAATGAGGCGACCGGTGGTGATGCCTTCATCACCGTAATATAGCTGGTCTTGGTCACGAGATTATTTCCACCGTAATTACTCGCCGTGAGCGAGACCGTATATGTCCCGGGGGTCGTGTACATATGCGAGGGGTTTTGTACGGTGCTCCACCCCCCGTCACCAAATGACCATGCCCAGACCGTCGGGGAATTTGACGAGGTATCCGTAAA